>Ga0187892_10012519_pt1 | contig 10053 bp, 7 predicted proteins | sample MA1701073metaG_FD_139345 | JGI IMG/M metagenome (GOLD analysis project Ga0187892, IMG submission 139345) | Bio-ooze microbial communities from a basaltic lava cave in the Kipuka Kanohina Cave System on the Island of Hawaii, USA - MA170107-3 metaG ...
GTGGGGGTAGTCGTCCTCGTCGTCCTGATCATCCTGCGACAGAAGGGCAGGAACTGAGCCCTCGGCCCCCGGGGGCCGCACCCGTTGCGTCGTCGAGCAACTCCCTCTCCCCCTGCGGGAGAGGGCGGGGGTGAGGGGTGCTGCGCGATCGGGTGTTACGCTCCGTCACCCGCCCGCCAGAAAATCGAAGTCGCAGCCGCGATCGGCTTGCAGGATGTGCTCCGCATACAAGCGGGCATAGCCGCGCGCCGGCCGCTGCGGCGCTCGCAGTCCCGCCCGCCGCCGCCCCAACTCCTCTTCGGCCACCAGCAGCTCGAGCCGCTTGTCGCGCACGCTCAGTCGGATGCGGTCGCCGGATCGCACCAGCGCCAGCGCGCCGCCGCTGGCGGCATCGGGCGTCACGTGCAGCACCACCGTGCCGTAGGCGGTGCCGCTCATGCGCGCGTCGGAGATGCGCACCATGTCCTTCACCCCCGCCTGCGCCAGCTTCTTCGGGATCGGCAGGTAGCCGGCCTCGGGCATTGCCGAAGCGCTGCGCGGGCCAGCGTTCTTCAGCACCAGAAAGTCGTCGGCAGCGACGTCCAGGGCGGGATCGTCGATGCGGCCGGCCAGATCCTCCAGGGACTCGAACACCACGGCGCGGCCTTCGCGCTCGAACAGCGTGGCGTCGGCCGCCGAGCGCTTGAGGATCGCGCCGCCGGGCGCGAGGTTGCCGAACAGCGCCACCAGGCCGCCGGCCCGGTCGATAGGCTCGCTGCGCCGGCGGATGACCGCGTGATCCACCCATGCCGGCGGCGCCGCCAGCCGCTCTCCCAGCGTGCCGCCTTCCACCGTGGGGCAATCCAGATGCAGCAGATCGCGCAGCTCCCACAGCAGCGCGTTCAAGCCGCCGGCGGCGTGCAGGTCCTGCATGTAGTGCTGGCCGGTCGGCTTGAGGTCCAGCAGCACCGGCGTGTCGTCGCTGAGCCGATTGAGCCGCTTCAGATCGAGCGCGATGCCGCGCCGGCCGGCCACCGCCGTCAAGTGGATGATCGCGTTGGTCGAGCCGCCGACGGCGAGCAGCACGCGCAGCGCGTTTTCCACCGACCGCGGCGTGATGATCTCGCTCGGCCGCGGGCCGCCGGCGACCGCCATCTCGGCGGCGCGGCGGCCGCTCGCCTCCGCCATGCGCAGGCGGTCGGCGTGCACGGCGGGAATCGCCGCGCTGTCGCGCAGACCCATGCCCAGCGCCTCCGCGATGCACGCCATGGTACTGGCGGTGCCCATCACCGCGCAGGTCCCCGTGGTGGTGGCGAGATTGCCCTCGACTTCGGCGATGCCCGCGGCGTCGATCTCGCCGGCGCGATGGCGCGCCCAGAACCTTCGGCAGTCGGTGCACGCGCCCAGCCGCTCGCCGTGCCAGGGCATCGCCATCATCGGCCCGGTCACCAGCTGCACCGCGGGCAGGTCGGCCGAGGCGGCGCCCATGAGCTGCGCCGGCACCGTCTTGTCGCAGCCCCCCACCAGCACCACCGCGTCCATCGGCTGCGCCCGGATCATCTCCTCGGTGTCCATCGACATCAGGTTGCGGAACATCAGGCTGGTGGGCGAGAGAAAGATCTCGCCCAGCGAGACGGTGGGAAACTCGAGCGGCAGCGCGCCGCCGGCGAGCACGCCGCGCTTCACCGCCTCGACCAGCTCGGGCACGGTGCGGTGGCAGTTGTTGAAGCCGCTGGCGGTCTGCGCGATGCCGACGATCGGCCGCCCGAGCATGTCCAGCGAATAGCCCATGGCGCGGGCGAAGGAGCGGCGCAGGTAGAGCGCGAAGTCGCGGTCGCCGTAACTGGTGAGGTTGCGGCGCAGACCCTTGGGGACATCGGTGGCCATGGGGGTGAATCTACCCGAAAAACGCGCTCACCACAGAGGACGCAGAGGAACGCAGAGGAATTCAAGAAACTTCGGGTCTGTTCTCGCTTTCCTCTGTGTACCTCTGTGTCCTCTGTGGTGAATGAGGTTTCGCCCGGCTTCACTGCAGCCAGCGGATCTCCAGCGCGGTGGCCGCGCCGATCAGCACTTCGTCCAGACCGTCGGGGATGCGCGCGTCGGCCCGCGACATCGGCACGCGCCCGCCCATGATCTCGGCGAAGCGCTGCGGCACCAAGGGGGCGAGCTCCGGTTCGGCAAAGCCGATCGGGTGCAGCGGATAGTTGGTGAGCGGATCGTACTTGTCGGTGGCGCCCAGCGTGTGCAGCATCTCGTGCGCGATGATCACGTTGTTGGGCTCGGCCTGGGCGTCCGCGGCGAAGGCGTTGACCACGCCGATCAACCCCTTCTGCAGTCCAAGCGAATGATTGAGGCGGCTCACGCCCTCGGGATCGTGATACAGCACGAACATGCGCACCTGCGGTGTGGGCCCCGCGTACTGCGCATTGGCCCACGCCCAGTAGCGCATCCGCAGGCTCCACAGCACGATCTGCAGCGCATTGCCGCCGTGCGGGACGGCCGGCGGCAGCCGGGCCACCGGCGGCGCGATGTCGATGTCGAGCGGATCGCGCAGCGCCAGTCCGTAGCGCTGCGCCTCGGAGGCCACGAAAGCGTCGATCGGCGCGAAGGTCTCACGGCTGAGCGACGCGATATAGCGCGCGGTGGCGGGGCTGCCGTCGGCGTCGATCGGAAACACCACCATGCGTAGCGAGTGCTCCCACGAGGTGCTGCGCGCGCGCGCGAGCCAGTTGCCCAGGGCCACGCCGAACAGAACCAGGAGCAGGATCAGAATGCGGAAAGAGCGGAACATGCGGCGCCTGCCGGGGTCGAGACGCCGCTGACGCAGGCAAGAGACGGGCCCGCGAGGTGCGCGCGATCGGCCACTCCCCGCCTCTCACGAGGCGGGGCGGTGTGGGGTGCGCTCGCTTGAACCACCCCGTCGCGCTTCGCGCGCCACCCCTCCTCGGAGAGGAGGGAACCTACCGCCCTGCTGCTCCCCGCCTCTCACGAGGCGGGGTGCCCGCGCAGCGGGCGGGGCGGTGTGGTGTGAGACCTCCTACACCCGCTCGACGATGGTCGCGGTGGCCTGGCCGTGGCCGATGCACATCACCTGCAGCCCGAAACGGCCGCCGGTGGCCTCGAGGCCCGCGAGCATCTTCGCCATCAGGCCGCCGCCGGTGGCACCCAGCGGATGGCCGTGCGCGATCGCGCCGCCCCAGGGGTTCACCTTCTCCAGCGGGATGCCGAGGTCCTGCGCCCAGGAGAGCGGCACCACGGCGAAGGCCTCGTTGATCTCGAACCAGTCGATGTCTCTCACCGACAGCCCGGCGCGCTGCAGCGCTTTGCGCGTGGCGGGGATGACGCCGGTGAGCTGCATCGTCGGATCGGAGCCGACCACCACGCGCGCGCGGAAGCGCGCCCTCACCTTGACCCCGTCCGCTTTCGCCGCATCGGCGTTGGCGACCAGCACGGCCGAGGCACCGTCGGAGATCTGGCTGGAGTTGGCGGCGGTGACCACACCCTTGCCTTCGGGCCGGAACGCGGGCTTCAGAGCGGCGATCTTCTGCTCGTCCAGCACCGCACGCACGCCCTCGTCGCACGCGACTTCGATCTTCTGTGCCTCGGGGCTCACGCCTTCGATCGGCACGATCTCGCGGTTCCAGCCCGCCCGCTGCGCCCGGGCTGCACGCCGGTGGCTCTCCTTGGCGAATTCGTCCGCCGCCTGCCGCGACAGGCCCCACTTCTCGGCGACGCGCTCGGCGCTCTCGCCCTGGTGGATCAGCTCGTGCCGCCGGAACAGATCGGGGTTCAGCACCTCGAAGCCGTGCACGCCCTCGCGGCCGAGGCTGATGTCGAGGAACATCGGCACGCGCGTCATGCTCTCCACCCCCGAAGCGATGACGTAGGTCATGTCGCCCGCGGCGACCGCCTGCGCGGCGAAGTGCAGCGCCTGCTGGCTCGAGCCGCACATGCGGTTCAGGGACACGCCGGCCACCTCGACTGGAAAGCCGGCGAGCAACACGCCGAGCCGACCCGGGTTCGCGCCCTGCTCGCCGGCGAGCGTCACCGTGCCGTCCACAACGTCCTCGATGCGCGCCGGGTCCACGCCGGCACGCTCGACCACCGCCTTCAGGGCGTGGGCCAGCATCGCGTCGGGGCGCTGCTCGCGCAGCGCTCCGCCGCGCCGGCCGAACGGCGTGCGCACCGCTTCCACGATCACTGCTTCAGCCATCTTCGGCCTCCTGACCGGTTACTGCCGCCCGAGCTCGCGGGCGATGATGTTGCGCTGGATCTCGCTGGTGCCCTCGTAGATCTGCAGCACCTTGGCGTCGCGGAACAGCTTCTCCACCGGGTACTCGGTGCTGTAGCCCATGCCGCCGAAGATCTGCACCGCCTCGGTGGCGGCCCACATCGCGCTGTCGGCCGCGAACGTCTTGGCGTAGGCCGCCTGCAGCGTGTTGCGCCGTCCCGTGTCCAGCATCCAGGCGGCCTGCTCGGTGAGCAGGCGTGCGGCCTCGGTGCGCAGCGCCATGTCCGCCAGCTTGTGGCCGATCGCCTGATGCTCGATGATCGGCTGGCCCATCGTCTGCCGCGTGCGCGCGTACTGCAGCGCTTCGTCCAGGCAGCGCTGCATCAGGCCCAGTGCCAGCGCCGCGATCATCGGCCGCGAGCGGTCGAACACGCGCATCGCGATCAAGAAACCGGCGCCTTCGTTGTCGATCAACGCCGAGGCCGGCAGCGCCACGTCCTCGAAGAACACCTCGGCCGCCGGGCCCGCCTTCTGGCCGAGCTTGCCGAGCGGCGGCCCGACTTTCAGGCCGGGAGTGTCGCGGTCCACGAAGAAGGCGCTGATCCCCTTGTGCCCGGCCCCGGCGTCGGTCGTGGCGTCGGTCTTGGCGAACACCACGAACATGCTGGCGAGCGGCGCGTTCGAGATCCACACCTTGCTGCCGTTCAACACGTAGCGGTCGGCCTTGCGCACCGCGCGCGTCTTGATGCGGGCGACGTCCGAGCCCGCCGCCGGCTCGGTGACGGCGTAGGCGCCGAACTCGCCGGCGAGCAGCCGGCCGAAGGCGCGCTTCCTCTGCTCGGCGCTGCCGGCCACCTGGAACACGTCGCCGAAAATCGCATTGAGCCCGAGCGCGCCGGTGATGCCGGTGCAGCCCCAGGCCAGCTCGGCGGTGACCAGCGCCTGGTCCAGCACGCCCCAGCCGCCGCCGCCGTGCTCGCGCGGCACGGTCATGTTCACGAGCCCGATCTCGCGCGCCTGCTGCTGCACCTCCATCGGGAAGCGCGCTTCGCGGTCGCAGGCGGCCGCGCGTGGCGCGATCTCCTTGCGCGCGAACTCGCGCGCGGTGTGCTTGATCAGCTTCTGCTCGTCGCTCGGCTCGAAGTTCATGTCTGCTCCGCCCACTTCCAATCGCGATACTGCTCGCGCAGCCTGGTCTTCAGGAACTTCCCGGTGGAGGTGCGCGGGATCGCGTCCACGAAGGCGTAGGCGTCGGGCACCATCCACTTCATGAAGCGCTGCGCGAGATGGCTCCTGATGTCCGCCTCGGTGGCGCTGGCCCCGGGCCTGAGCACGATCACCGCCAGCGGGCGCTCGGCCCACTTCGGGTGCGGCACCGCGATCACCGCCGCCTCCTGCACCGCCGGATGCGCCATGATCGCATTTTCCAGGTCGACCGAGCTGATCCATTCGCCGCCGGACTTGATCAGGTCCTTGGTGCGGTCGGTGATCTTCAGGAAGCCCAGCGGATCGAGCGAGGCGACGTCCCCGGTGCGCAACCACCCGTCGGGCGCGAAGTTCTCCGGCGCCGGCTGCTCGTGATAGCGGCCGGTGATCCACGGACCGTGCACCTGGATCTCGCCCACGTTCTTGCCGTCCCAGGGCTGCTCGCCCCGGTCGCCCACGGCGCGGATGTCCACCAGCGGCAGCGGATACCCCTGGCTGGCGAGCACCGCGAAGCGCTGGTCCTCGTTCAAGTGCTCCTGCAGCGCGGTGATCTTGGCCACCGTGGCCAGTGGCGAGGTCTCGGTCATGCCCCAGCCCTGGATCACTTCGATGCCGAGCCGGGCATAGGCGCGGATCATCGCCTCGGGCACCGCCGATCCGCCCACGGTCAGGCGCAGGTTCGGCTGCAGCTTCCAGCGGCCGCGGTTGGCCTCCAGGATCTGCACCATCGGCAGCCAGATCGTGGGCACGCCCATCGAGATGGTGACCTTCTCGCTCTCCAGCAGCGGGATCAGGTCCTCAGGATGCAGATGCGGGCCCGGGAACACCATCTTCACGCCCAGCATCGCCGCGGTGTAAGGCACGCCCCAGGCGTTGGCGTGGAACATCGGCACCACCGGCAGGATCACGTCCCGCCCCGACATGCCGAGCGCATCGGGCATGGCCTGCACCAGCGAATGCAGCAGCTGCGAGCGGTGCGAGTACACCACACCCTTCGGCCGCCCGGTGGTGCCCGAGGTGTAGCACATCGCGCACGGCTCGTTCTCGTCCATCGACGGGTAGGCGAAGTCGCCGGTGGCGGTGGCGAGGAACGCCTCGTAGTCGTCCGTCCCGGCCGGCACCGGTTTGTCGGTGAGCGGAACCACGATCACTCTTTCCAGGTTCACCTGGCCGCGGAATCGCTCGAACAGCGGCAGCAGGATATCGTCCACGATCAGAAAGCGGTCCTGCGCGTGCTTGGCGATGTAGCCGATCTCGTCGGGAGCGAGCCGCAGGTTCAGCGTGTGCAGCACGCCGCCGGCGGCGATGACGCCGAAGTAGGTCTCGTAGTGCGCGTAGTGGTTCCACATCAGCGTGGCGACCCGGTCGCCGCGCTCGAGTCCGGCGCGCGTCAACGCCTCGGCCAGCGCGCGTGCACGGCGGTAGAAGTCGGCGTAGGTGTAGCGGTGCAGGGACTTGTCCGGCATGCGCGAGACGATCTCCTGCGCGCCGAACAGCTTTCCCGCCCGCTCCAGGAAGTGCGACAGGTTGAGCGGGACCTGCATCATGGTGGACTGCATCGGACTCTCCGGGCTCAGACGGTCAGCACCACCTTGCCGCTGACGCGCTTCTGCAGCACCTCGTTGAGCGCCTGCGCGGCGCGTTCAAGCGGATAGGTGGCGTGGATGTGCGGCTTGACCTTGCCGGCGAGGTAGAGCCGCATCAGCTCCTCGTTGTTGCGGCGGTTGCGCTCGGCCTCGGTGCGGGTGAAGGCGCCCCAGAACACGCCCACGATCGAGCAGCCCTTGAGCAGCGGCAGGTTGAGCGGCACCTTCGGAATCTCGCCCGCGGCGAAGCCGACCACCAGGAAGCGGCCGTTCCACGCCATGTCGCGCAGCGCCGGCTCCGAGTACGGCCCGCCGACCGGATCGTACACCACGTCCACGCCGTGGCCGGCGGTGATCGCCTTGACCCGTGCGCGCAGATCCTCGGAGCCGTAGTTGATCAGCTCGTCGGCGCCATTGTCCTTGCATACCGCGAGCTTGCCGTCGCTCGAGGCGGCGGCGATCACGCGCGCGCCCATCGCCTTGCCGAGCTGCACCGCCGCCAGGCCCACGCCGCCCGATGCGCCCAGCACCAGCAGCGTCTCGCCGGCCTCGAGCTGCGCGCGGTCCTTGAGCGCGTGGTAGGAAGTGCCGTAGGTCAGGATGAAGGCGGACGCCGGCACGTAATCCATCGCCTCGGGGATCGCCACCAGGCGCTCGGCCTCGATCGCCATCTCCTCGGCGAAGCCCCCGTAGGTGCTGGAGGCGATCACGCGATCGCCCGGCTTCACCCCGCCGACGCCCTCGCCCAGCTGCTTCACCACGCCCGCCACTTCGCCGCCCGGCGAGAACGGCGGCTCGGGCTTGAACTGGTATTTGCCCTGGATGATCAGCGTGTCGGGGAAGTTGACCCCCGCCGCCTTCACGCTCACCACCACCTGGCCCTTGCCCGGCCTGGGCGAGGGCACGTCCTCGACCACCAGCTTCTCGGGCGGGCCCAGTTCCTTGCACAGCACCGCTTTCATGTTTGTGTACCCAGGATCTTTTCGGCCTGCCGCCAGCCTGCCTCTGCCATCGGCCGTGCGCGGCGGCCCGACTCGATGGCGTGCTGGCTCGAGGCAGTGCCGTCCAGCACGCGGCCCATGATCCCCTGCAGGATGGCGGCCAGGCGGAACATGTTGTAAGCGAGGTAGTAGTCCCAGTTGGGGATGGCGCTGCGTCCGGCGCGGCGGCAGTACATCGCCACGTACTGCTCCTCCGACGGGATACCGAGCGCCGCGAGGTCCAGCTCGCCGATGCCGCGGAACTCGCCCGGCTTGAGGCGCCATGCCATGCAGTGGTAGGCGAAATCGGCGAGCGGGTGTCCGAGCGTGGACAGCTCCCAGTCCAGCACTGCGAGGATGCGCGGTTCGGCCGCGTGGAAAATCACGTTGTCCAGCCGGTAGTCGCCGTGCACGATGCAGGTGTCGTCGCCGGGCGGGATGTGCTGCGGCAGCCATTCCATCAGGCGCTCCATCGCCTCGATCTTCTCCGTCTCGGAGGCGCGGTACTGCTTGCTCCAGCGCGCGATCTGGCGCTCGAGATAGTTGCCCGGCTTGCCGAAATCGCTCAGCCCGAGCGCGGCGTAGTCCACCTGGTGCAGCGCCGCGATCACGCGGTTCAGCTCATCGTAGACGGCATGCCGCTCGGCGCGCTGCATGCCGGGCAGCGATCCGTCCCACAGCACGCGCCCGTCGACGTGTTCCATGATGTAGAACGCGGTGCCGATCACGGCGTCGTCCTGGCACAGCGCGTAAGTGCGTGCCACGGGAATGCCCACTGCGTGCAGCGCGCTGATCACGCGGTACTCGCGGTCCACCGCGTGCGCCGAGGGCAGCAGCTTGCCGGGCGGCTTGCGCCGCAGCACGTAGCGCTGCTGCGGCGTGCGCAGCAGAAAGGTGGGATTGGACTGGCCGCCGCGGAACTGCTCCGCCTGCAGCGGGCCGCGATAGCCCGGCACCTGGGCGCGCAGATAGCCATCGAGTCTGTCCAGATCGAAGCGGTGCCGCTCCTGCACCGGCATCGTGCCGATGAACTGCTCGTGCATGACTCAAGTTCCGTGCTCGGGTGGCCCGGCCGCCGGCGCTCGCGGGCAGAGTGGGTCAGGCGAGGATACCGCGGGGGCGCACCCCGCGCAAATACGCCCGCTCGAGCACGCCCCTCGAACACGTCTCCTGAAAACCGCAGCGCGCCGGAACCGGCCCGCGTGGACGCGCATGCTAGAATCCGGCGTCCGCGCTCCTGCGTACGCCGCTCTCCGCTTTCCATGAAAGACTTCAAGGACAAGGTCGCTGTCGTCACCGGCGGTGCCAGCGGGCTCGGCCTGGCCATGGCCCGCCGCCTCGCCGCCGAGGGCATGAAGCTGGTGCTCGCCGACGTCGAGGAGGAGGCGTTGCGCCGCGCCGAACTCGAATTGCGCAAGGCCGGCGTGCCGGTGATCGGCATCTGGACCGACGTGTCGCGCAGCCAGGACATCGAGCGACTCGCGGAGAAGACGCTGGCCACCTTCGGCGCGGTGCACATGCTGTGCAACAACGCCGGGGTCGCGCCGAATGGCGCGGTGTGGGAGAACACCGTGGCCGACTGGGAGTGGGTGCTGGGCGTCAACGTCTGGGGCGTGATCCACGGCGTGCGCACCTTCCTGCCGATCATGCTGCGCCAGGACACCGAGTGTCACGTGGTCAACACGGCATCGGTGGCCGGCCTGCTGTCGGTGCCCAACATGGGCATCTACTGCGTGTCCAAGCACGCGGTGGTGACGCTGAGCGAATGCCTGCACCACGATCTCGCGCAGCGCCGCGCCAAGATCGGCGTGTCGGTGTTGTGTCCGGCCTACGTGCCCACCGGCATCGTCGACTCCGAGCGCAATCGGCCCGCGCTGCTGCGCAACCCGCCGCGCACCAAGACGCCCGAGGAGCTGGCGCGCGAGGAGCAGATGCGCCACGCGGTGCTCTCCGGTCGCGTCAGCGCCGAGCAGGTGGCCGACAAGGTGTTCGAGGCGGTGCGCGAGGATCGCTTCTACATCCTGACGCATCCGAAGATCAAGGCCGCCATCCAGACGCGGATGGAGGA
>Ga0187892_10012520_pt1 | contig 10051 bp, 5 predicted proteins | sample MA1701073metaG_FD_139345 | JGI IMG/M metagenome (GOLD analysis project Ga0187892, IMG submission 139345) | Bio-ooze microbial communities from a basaltic lava cave in the Kipuka Kanohina Cave System on the Island of Hawaii, USA - MA170107-3 metaG ...
GATTATTTGATTTGGAGAGGAACAGATTTGTCAACCCGGATCGCCACCAGTTGCCTATTAGTAGATATGTGATCATCTCGCGAGAGAAATTGGACGATATTTCACGTAAAGGTTTTGATGAAGAAGAAGCTCAGGAGAACGAACCTTGCGACTTCGGCGATGATAATCGTTGCTACGTAACTCACTTATGGCCGATTGCGAAGACGGCCGAGTTCTCTTTCACACACCAAGGAAAAAGCGCGCAATTACGCTTCCGTACCGCGGCAAAAATTGAAGCACGGCTCTTTGTTGGAGAAAGAAGAAGTGCGGCACACTTCACTCGTTTTGAAGATAGGCTTGGGATTGAGAAGCTACCTCTGCTCTGTATCGCTGTACCTCATGGTTACTTCACCGATGCTGTTTCCGTTCTGCAAAGCAAATTCAACGTTATTGTGGATGAGCCGCAGTCTTACCGAACTTTCGGTAAATGGGAAAAGCATCATGAAGATGACACCAGAGAATTCTTCTTTTGGCGCTGGGCGGATAGACCAATAAAGCAGAAGCGTGAACCGCGCACCCTCTACAGCTTCAAGGAACTGAATGTAAAGGATTTCGCACCCCCGGATCTTACGGGCATAAGAACAATTTACATTAAGGCTCCAACGCTGGGCATTGAATTTCCCCCGTATCGGGTCGAGATGCTCGTGCCACGACCTGACCTGGAAGAGTGTTGGAAACACCTACCTGGTTCCTTTCTTCCGTGGTTTTTACTCTGTCAATCTTCGACGGGAATGAAGTGGGATGACCTCCTGTTGACAAGAGACACCCTTGTACCCGAACAGCAGATTTCATTTCCTTTGCTGCGTAAATACGAGAAATGCGGCTTGCTTACCCAAGAAGGGCAAACGTGGAGAATCGCCGAGTCACGCGCTGTGCTGAAGCCCTCAACGTGGGAATGTGAGGTGCAATTCTGTGGCGACCCGTCCATACTTTGGGGATTGTATCGATATGTTTCGAGTTCCATCAGTGGTTTGAAAAAACGGACAGTGTTGCAACCGGACACTCATCCTCCACTGCGGACACTTCCGTCCATTGAAGTTATAAATGAGCAACGCCAACTGCCCTTTCTTTTCATGCGCTGGCGATCGGAGCTTACAGAAAAAGTGAGAACCTACCTCAGCGACCACAATGTTCGCGTCGTTTCCGACCTTTGGAGACCTTAACTATGGATTCCCTCACTGCGCGTTTTAACAAAGAAGTCTTTTCTCCTTATCTCGACCTGCTCAAGGCTGAGTATCGCTTTCACCCCCAATTTTCTCATGCGGAGCGGATGTGGGAGGAAAGACTCACGATGAAGGAGCTAGTCCGAGGTCCGTACTTGGAGAAGTCGCAAATGTACGCGCCGGGTGAGCCTTTAGCTGAGTTGCCATTACACGAAAAGACGCTAGCGACGATCCGCAGGCGCCTCAGCGGACGGCCTCTTTACAAACACCAGACGGATGCGCTCAATTTACTGTTGGCGGGAAAGAATGCCATCATCGCCACCGGCACCAGCAGCGGCAAGACACTTTGCTATCAAATCCCCATTCTTGATGACTTGCTGCGTGATTCATCGCCAGGGCTGCGTGCGATTATCATTTATCCGCTCAATGCTCTCGTCAATGATCAATTGAACGAGTGGGAACAGATGCTTAAGGGGCACAGTCAAATCACTTTCGCACGCTTCACCGGGCAAACTCCCAATTCGCAAAGAGAGTACGAAGAGCGATTGAAAGTAACTATCCGAGAACAACTGACTGACCAACAGCTTACCCAGCAAGAGTTACAGCGCGAAATATCGCGACGTTTGGAAGAACAGTTGCGCAATGAACCTCAGAATCGTCTCAATCACCGAGAGACCATCCGTGCCAAGCCGCCACAAGTGCTTATTACTAATTTCTCGATGCTGGAATACCTTATGGAACGTCCTGTCGATGCGCCGATTTTTGAGAATGCGCGGCTCAAGTTTCTGGTGCTCGATGAAGTGCACGCCTACCGTGGCGTACAAGCCACAGAAATTGCCTTTCTGATTCGCCGACTCAAGGATCGTCTAGGTTTGGAGAAATTGATATGCATCGGCACTTCTGCCACCCTCGGCAAACCGGATGACGCCAAGAGTACGGTCAAAGTCCGCCAGTTCGCGTCTGAGCTTTTCGGTGAAGATTTCATTGAACCGAATCCGATTTACGGAACGGCGGCGCAACCTCAACTCGAATCGCCTTCATTTTGCCCAACTGCGACTCAATACATAAAAGCAGCCGAGTCCTTACGGGCCGGAGATGAAGCTGCTGCGCGTCGTTCTCTATGCTCGAACAATCCTGTCGAACCGCTAGCAACTCTGCTTGGTCACGATGAAAATCTTTATCGTTTGCGCAAAGAAATTCTCGCTCGGCCTCTATTATTGAGCGAGGCGGCTAACAAACTGTGGCCGAGTGATTCCCAAGCTGAAGACGGTCTGCCAGCTCTTTTGGAAATCGCTGCGGCTGCTAAACGAGATGAGACACATGAAGATTTATTACCGACGCGGTTGCATTACTTTGTACGGGCACAAGATGGACTGCATGTGTGTCTACATCAAGAATGCCCAGGCCGTCGTGATGGGAAGCCTGCGTTCTTTGTCTCGCGCAAGAACGATGATGACACACCCGAAGGCATCTGCCCTGCTTGTTCCCAAGTAGGTTATCGATCAAAACTCGTTGAGGTTGTGACGTGCCGTAAGTGCGGCTATCTCTACGGTGCGCTGCAAGATCTGGGGCCTCGGCGTGCGCAAAATCCAGAAGCCGGGAATGATACACCGAAGCCTCAATTCGATTCCTTCACCACGGAATTAGGTTGGGCAGCGGATTCGTTCTGGTCATATTTCAGCGTGGCAGAAGATCTGCCGTATCCACTCCAGCCAAATGCCGACGATGAAGATGAAGACCAAGATGACCTGTTTCTCAACCCTACAGAGTTGGACTGGTGCGTCATTTGCGGAAAAAAGAGAGATGATGGTGAAGGAGACAATTGTGAGTGTGAATCCCCGCACCTCCGCAAAATAAAGATTTTTCATCGCCAGTGCCCGCATTCTGGCAAAGCCAAAGATGTCGACAACTTGTATAGTCAGCAGAAAAAACTCCTGACCTCGTGTCCAAACTGCGGCGCGCGCAACGGCTCAGGTCTTGAACCAGTGCGGCGATTTCAGGAATCGGATGATGAAACAGGTTTGGCGATGGCGATTCCGCTTTCACACTTTCAAGTCAGCCCGCGGCAAACGGGGCGCAAGCTGCCGCGCAAGCTGCTTTGTTTTACCGACCATCGCCAACGCGCCGCCGCTTTTCCTGCATTGCTGGAAGAGGAAACATTCACGCATGACCTGGGGCGCAAGATTGTCAGGATTGTTCACACGCGAGGAAAGCCACTCGATTTAGTAGGTTTGGGTGAGAGCCTAGCCGATCTTGCTGATCCGCAGTCAGTCCACCACGACCCGGATTTCTTTATTCCCGCCTCGCGTTTTCCCGATGAGGAGCTGGATGCTAAAGGAAAGCGTAATCTCTGGATCGCAGAAGCGTTCAGCTACTTCGGTATTCCAGACTCTGCGCGTGAATCGGCGGAAGACTTAGGTTTGGTCGCAGTGGAATATCAACTCAAGGATGGTGAGAAGAGCGCTTTTCACAAGCTACTCTCAACGCCGACACTTTCGCTACCAGATTCCACTGCCGCTTTGCAGGTTTTGCTCGGCTTTGTGAGACAGAGGAAGGCATTCACTCTACCGAAAGGCCGCGTCGAGCCTGACGCACTTGCATTTGGACGTGTCACCGCTGATATTGCTTATGTCCTCCGCCGCGAAGGCAATAGAAACACCCAGGGCTGGCTGCCACATCTCAATCAAGATGGCAGCTATCGCGACAACTTTATCACTGATTATTTGCGCCGTTTGTTGACTCTATCACCAAATCAAACACTCGGGCTTGCGGAAAAGATTTGGCAATTCCTGACCTCGCAGTTTCTGCTTATAGAAAACAAAGGTCGGTGGAAACTTGATCATGAGCGCCTGTTCGTGGTGAAACCATCAGCACGCTATGTGTGCGACCGTTGTGGTCTGATAGCGACGTACTCCGCCCAACAATGTTGTCCACGTAAAGAATGTGCGGGAAAACTGCAAACTCGGCCATTCGATGCGGCGCAAGAGAACATTGTCGCCCGCTGGGTGGCAGGCGTGGGTAAACCGCAATTCACGACCTTGAAATCCGAGGAGCACACGGCACAAATCAACAAGGACCTGGCGAAAAAGATTGAAGACGAGTTCCGTGCGGAGGGAGTAAATCTTCTTAGCAGTACCACCACTTTTGAAATGGGCATCAATATAGGCGATCTGCAAAAGGTCTTGCTTCGCAACGCGCCTCCGACAAGCGCGAGTTACGTGCAAAGGGTCGGACGCACTGGACGAGGCGCAGATAAAAACGCCGTCTGCGTGACCCTCTGTCGCCGCACGAAATACGACGCTGATGCGTGGAATGATCCACCCAACCGTTTGATGTCGGGCGAAGTCCGGACACCCACTGTATTCACGGAGAACCGTGTCATTGCACGGCGTCACTTGAACGCGGTCGCCCTTGCTCGGTTCTTGCGTATCAAAATTGCCAACGAACGAGTCCTGGGAGGAATCAAGCAGCAGATCCGCTTAGAGGCATTCTTACCGCTGGATTCACGGGCGAACATACCTGAAGGCTGGTTTCAGATGCGCCCAGCCACTCTACACTTAGACTTCCTGGAATGGCTCGGAACCCAGAGTGAGAGTGACATCTTTCAGACTCAAGCAGGTCGGTCATTGCTACGCGCTATTGGTGATTTTGACGCAGGGAAGCAGAAAACACGGGAAGCGTACGAGCGAGTCCTAAGAGACATTGCGGAAGAATTGTCCGCGCTCATGGCCGAACGTCGGAAGCAGTTTAACCAGGGTAATTCCACAGAAGACATTGACCGCTCAGTCAAAAATCTATTGGGCAGTGATGTCATCGCGATCATGGCGAAGCGAGGGTTCCTCCCGCGTTACGCATTCCCCTTGGATGTAGTGACATTGGAAACTGGCTGGAGTCGTTGGTCGCGTGATGAAGATGTCGAACTAAGTCGTGACCGCGGTATTGCTATTGCTGAGTTCGCACCTGGAGCACAAGTGATCGCTCGCAAAAAGGTCTTCACTAGTGCTGGGCTCTATGTGATGAGTCACACGGATAAGCCAGAACGTTGCTGGTACGCAAAATGCCCAGGGTGTGAGCAAATTCGTACTGCACGGACCCAAGAACCACTAATCGGGAGTTGCCCTGTCTGCCAACGCTCAATTACCACTCAATACATCAAACCATTTGTTGAACCGGTCGCGTTTAGTGTAAGAGTGGAGAAGAAAAGTGGGGGTGTGGAAAGACATCGGCGTACTTCACTGATTCGGCAACGACAAACGCTAACGCATTTTATTGATTCCGTGGAAGAGTCAAGCTTTCAGGATACTGGTCCGTTCTCCGTGGCACTGAAGGAAGCTGGCACGTTGTTTCGCTACAACTTGGGACCGGAAAATAAAGGTTTCATGTTGTGCCCATCTTGCGGGTCCAGCGACCCGCTTCGGGGCTTCAAAGTTGGCAAGAAACATAAGAGACTGCGGGCAGCTTCGGGTACTATGGACTGTTCAAATGATCTCCCTTGGACCAAACCGCTAGCTTACGGCCATCAGTTCCAAAGCTTTTGCCTCATTGCTCGCCCGACTGAACCGTCTACGTTTGTCGAGTCATTAGCATTCGCACTGCAAAAAGGTTTGTGTCAGGTATTGGACATTGAGCCATCTGACATTGGTGTTTCGTGGCGATGGATGGCTAATCGAACGGCAGGCGGCGTTCGGTCTGAAATTATTCTCTACGATCGTACCCCCGGAGGCGCGGGATTCGTTAGAGATGGGTTTAACAACTGGGCGCAGGTGGTGGAGCAAGCATGTAAGACTTGTGACACCTGCACCTGTGAAAAAGCGTGTTACGACTGCTTGAAAGATTACAGTAACCAGTCTTATCACGAAAAACTGGACCGTCGGAGCATTAGTGAATACCTTAAGTCTTTGACTCAAAGCTAAACCGGACCATACAGTCATTCTGAGTCCCCCAAAGTGCTACGCACTCAGCAAATGAACAGAAATAGCAGGAGCATTCCCGTCCGTCATGCCAGCGAAAGCTGGCATCCAATTCTTGTTCCTGGATTCCGGGTCGCGGCCTACGGCCTTGCCCGGAATGACGAGCTGTCACGAATGTCCGGGGAGTAAAGCGTTTATTTCTGAGCAGCGCAGCAAAGCGATCTCTGCCCGAAAAGGAGATTGCTTCGTCGCTTCTAAGCTTCTTGAACACTGCTCCTTTACTTTTCAGACAATCTCTCCATGCCCAAATCCTAACCCCTAAAGCCACGCTGTAATTGACAACGTAGACTCTACTTGTCTATATTCCTGAACAACGAGGAGGACGCAAATGACCAAGCTAAAAGCGATCCCCGGTGGAAAAGGGAAAGAGCGAACGTTCGCTTTAATCTATGGTCTCCGCTTGTATCCGGCTGGAGAAGTGGCTGGAGTTGAGGAGAGCGAAATTACTTTGACGAATGGCACGCAAAGTCACGTGCCTCTGCATTTGATTGAAGGGACCCGTGAGCAGATCCGTGCCCAATTGCTCGCCAGTATCGACGCCTTCTTTGATATTTATGGTGATGCCGACGTCCATTTCACCGTTCCTGCTTACATCCGCGAAGAAGAAGGAGTAGGGGAGTCCGGCTGCTAGGGCCATACTATGCGTACTTTCTTGCGCCGTCTTAGTTCGTGGTGGAACAAAAAACCGCAGCAGCAAACGCCGGTGGTTCTGGCTCCTACTTCTACCACGGAGATGCCTATCGATTCAGTTGCTGAACCTCGACAGCCAGTGAATGTGATGGTTGAGGGATCTTCACCGACCGAAGAACTAGTCTACCAGGCGCTTCGGAGGTGTCGTGATCCGGAAATTCCTGTAAATATCGTTGACCTAGGACTCATCTACGATGTCCATATCGCAGAGGCTTTGGTCAAGGTGAAGATGACCTTAACGACTCAGGGTTGTGGGATGGGTGGCTATATCGCCCAGGAAGCAGAAGAGCAGATTCGCGCGCTGCCTGGAGTGCGTGCTGCTACTGTGGAGATCGTGTGGGACCCGCCTTGGGATCCGAGCATGATCAGCCAGGAAGGGAAGAAGACTTTGGGGTTGCCGGAATAAAGTCCGTTTTCACCCCCCCTTATTGCTGAAAAGAGCATATTCCTTCTCATCTGAACCGCCTTTTCGGTATTTGCTGGATGATCTCTTCTAATTCTTCCGTCTTTCCTTCAATCTCCACTGCCCGTGGGTGATCAGGGCCAAGCGCCTGTGCCGCCTGTTGGTATTGATTTAACGCCGCCTCTAACCGTCCTTGAATCTCCATAGCGGAAGCGAGCAGGAGCCGTGCCTCGCCGCCTTTGCCTTGCCGGTCGATAATCTGGGCGAGGGTGAGGTAGGCTTCATCATGCTGGGGATCAAGTTTTATCGCCGTTCGACATTCTTGTTCAGCTCGTGTCAGGTCACCTTCCTGAAAGAAAAGTGTACACAATTGGTTATGAGCATCTGCGTCTTCAGGATCGACCTCGCTATGACGCAAGAGGGCTTGCCGTGCGCGGTCGCGCTGTCCGAGTCGAAGGTAGGCAATGCCCAACTCCCGGTCAAACGCGATCCCTTTACTGCTGGCCTGTTCGAGGAGTTGCCGTGCACGATCCCACTCGTTAAAGCGAAGGAGGACCGTGCCGAGCAGTGCTAATGCCTTTGGGTCATCTGGATGTTCGGCCACGAGCTTTTCATATTCAGGGATGACACGACTCCGAGAGCCTTGGAGGGCATAAAGGACAGCTTTGACTCGTGCCAGCGTGAACGTGTCGGTCGGTGCGACCTGATTCCAGTGCATGGTTTTGAGAACACGTTCGATATAGCTCATGCGTTCTTTAGACATGGGATGCGAACGAAAATAGGGGGGCACGTCCACACTATTGAGCCGCTCTTCGGCTTGCATGGTTGCAAAAAAGCGCGGCATAGCATGGGGATCAAACCCCGCCTGTTGCATATACTGCAGCCCTCGATAATCGGCTTCTTCTTCCAACTGCCGCATATATTTCATCTGCGCCGCCCCCGCGGCCGAAGAGGCACCTGCCGCGAGGACCGGGTTGATAAGCGCGAGGACCATTGAGGCGATGCCCGCGTAGGAGAGCAGTTTGGTGTCTTGTTGTTGTCGTATAATGTGGTGGCCTTGGATATGAGCGATCTCATGTCCCAAGACACTAGCGAGTTCATCATCGCTATTCGCACGCTGGATGAGCCCTGAATGGATATAAATGTACCCTCCAGGAACAGAGAAGGCATTGATATGCGATTCATGGACAACGGCGAACTGGTAGGGAAAAGCTGGCTGTTCAAGGCGCGCAACGATCTGCTGTCCCAGCCGTTGGACGTAGCGACGAACGGTGTAATCCTGCACCAGCGGCAACTGGGCTTGAGCCACGAGTGAGAACTTGCGCCCGAGACTTTCTTCGCTCTCTCCTCTGACAGGAGGAGGAATCACGAGCTGATGGAGGGATAAAACCACAACACAGGCAGCTGTCCATCGGCGACATTTCAACAAGGATGCACGAAGAAGCATGCGTTATTGTCGTTTTCCTGCTGCACCTTGGCAAGACCGCTCTGCACTCTTTTTTGCAGTGCAATCTACAAGCGTGAGAGCTGCTCAGCCAACGCTGCTAGAGGTCGAATTGGGAACCTGGTGAAGTTATGAACGAGCGCAGTGAGTAAGCGTAAAAGAATAGAGAGACGGGGAAGAAAGCACCTCAGCCAGCCAGAACAGTAAGCTGGCTGAGGTCACCGAGAGCAAAAGCAACAGCGTCCGGTTACTTCCCACCAAAGGCGGCCCGTATCGCTTTGATAGCCTTGACGGCGCTGGCAACTGACTCTGCGCGATCGAGTTGGCTGAGTGCCTCGCGCTCCGCGCCGCTAATATCATTCTGCCGGAGCAGCGCAGAGTCACGGAGCAGTTGTTGCAGGGCGGACGCGCTCGGGGCGGCTTTAGGTTTTCCTAGCAAGGTCCGTACTTTAGGGTTGGCCAAGAGATACAATTCCTGCGAATCAAGCTTCAATGCTCCTGAAAGTTTCTCGACGACTTTTTGACTGGGATGGCGCATCCCACGTTCGAGATACCCAATGTAGTTTGCCTTGACGTTGACCTTTTTTGCGACCATTTCTTGGGTGAGGCCCAAGGAATGTCTACGCTCCTCAATGATGCGACCAAAACTCTTGTCTGCCATACGCTGGGGTCCTCCTTGCTCTCCGGTAATAAATAATCGCTTCCTCACTTTTAGCATACTTTTTTCGAGAGCAAAATACGTTATTCCCTCCGACCGATAAAAAATGCCCAACTGTGAGAGGGATTCTTCCCCAGGGAAAAGGGGATATAACCGGAAGTTTTTATTAGCCGAAAGAAGCAAAAGCCCGCACGGGCGCGGGCTTGAAAAATGGTCGCACGGTGACTCGAACACCGGACCTCTTGCATGTGAGGCAAGCGCTCTAACCGACTGAGCTATGCGACCGCGGGGTTCTCCTTAGCATGCCCGAAGAGACGTTGTAAATGGGGAGAAAAAGCCCTCAAGCAGGGGATAACTCCCTGCCTGAAGCTGTTTAAGCGGTTGCAGGACTTTCTTTTGTCGTGCTCGTCGAAGAAGGGGAAGGGGAAGAAGACTTGCTCGCAGTATCGCTCTCTTTCGTCTCGCTGGTCGTTGGCTTGGCTTCTTCTGTTTTGCTGGTGTTTGATCCGTTTCGTGCATAGTCAGTAGCGTACCAGCCGCTCCCTTTCAGGTGAAAAGCAGACGGAGAGATCAGCTTGGAAACCTTTGCCCCACACGTAGGGCATTTTTTGAGCGGATCCTCAGTGATGCGTTGCATGATCTCGAAATTCCCGCACCGCTTACAGCCGTATTCGTAGATCTGCA
>Ga0187892_10012521_pt1 | contig 10051 bp, 9 predicted proteins | sample MA1701073metaG_FD_139345 | JGI IMG/M metagenome (GOLD analysis project Ga0187892, IMG submission 139345) | Bio-ooze microbial communities from a basaltic lava cave in the Kipuka Kanohina Cave System on the Island of Hawaii, USA - MA170107-3 metaG ...
TAAGGCCCGTAGTTATTGGAACAACGGGTAATAATCACCCGTTGCCCATAGGTACGAAAGCTCGCGAGCGCCAAAAGATCCGCCGATGCTTTGGAGGCCGCATAGGGAGAGTTCGGAGAAAGCGGGGATATTTCACTGAAGGGAGCATCAGGGGGCTCAAGCGAACCGTACACTTCGTCGGTAGAAACATGAACCAGTCTTGTATTGTTATACTTGCGCGTCAGATCCAAAAGATTCTGAACTCCCATGACGTTCGTATGAACAAATGAGCTTGGATCCAGAATACTGCGATCCACATGGGTTTCCGCCGCAAAATTGACGACAACATCGATCCTCTCGGTCTTTAAAATGTCGTCGGCAAGCGTGGACCCGATATCCCCATGGACGAATTCATAAGCACCCTTTCCGAGCGCACTGAGCTCACCGTTCGTATCGGGATGCGCGGCATAAGTCAGCGAATCCAAGTTGATAACTTTTGCTTTGGGATGTGCTTTAAATAAATAACGGATGAACGAAGAGCCAATAAACCCGCAGCCACCAGTTACGAAAAAGTTCATTCTTGTTAAAATACCATAGCTTTCCTTGTGAGACAAAAACCGATATAAAACGACAAGCGTGAAAACTCTCATTACAGGGGCTAGCGGCTTTGTCGGCCGTTATCTTGTGCGGCTTTTGTTGGAAAGACACGAAGAAGAGCTTTACTGCATCGGGGACCCAGGGGTTGAAAATTCCAGACTGCGGTCCATGGAATGCGACATCACGGATGAGAAATCTTTTTTACCCCTAGTCAAAAAAATCGCCCCGCAACGCATTTACCACTTGGCAGGGATTGCGAAAGTGACCGATCAAATCGGAATGCCCGAATACTTTTCCAAAAATTTTTTGACAACGGTGGCGCTCATCGATGCCGTCAAGGAATTTAACGATCCCGTTTTTCTCTTTTTCACAAGCACCGTCCATGTGTACGGAAATCAGGAAGGAATGGTGACGGAGACGTCGCTCGTTCACCCCGTGAGTCCCTATGGTTTTACCAAATACCTGGCGGAAGAAGCACTTCGGTATCATGTACACCATCTACCTCATCTTCACGTGGTGGTCGCGCGCCTCAATACTTGTATCGGGCCGGGGCAGCCCGAGGGATTTGTCGCCTCCGATTTTTGCAAAAAAATTATTCGATTGAAGGATGAACGAACCGAAACCTTAAGGGTAGGCCCTCTGTCAGGCTACCGAAGTTTTTTGGATGTCAGAGACTGCGTGAGCCTGTTTCCCGCCCTTCTGGAAGTTAAGCATTCATCGCGATACGAGATATTTAACGTTGCCACTCCCAACGCTATCCAGGTGCGGCGCATTCTCGAAATCCTTCTGTCGATTTCAGGAAAATCCGCGACCATTCAGAGTTCGGAAGATACTCGCTCCAACAAATTCACGGGCACAAGGCCCAGCATCGAAAAGCTCAAAGCGACTGCCCCCTCGATCACCTTCCGCCCGATTGAGGAAACGCTCAAAGACATATACGAATGGGAAAAGACAAACACCTCTAGATCTTTTTCGTAAATTCGGGTAAGAAGCAGGCACCCAAGGAAGCTACGATTGAGTTATTATGATATAAAATCCAATACTTACATGATAGCGTGGATCATAATGTTCTTTTCATCAGCTGCGGCCTTTCCGGCGGGCTTCCTGGGAAACTGCCCCACATTTCTTAAAGCCGCGAGTAAAACGCTTCCCTTCAAGAATCCAGTTCGGTTTTCATTCATTACGGACACTCATGACGGGGTCGCAAAAACCGAGACCTTTGTGGAGCAGATTCTAAGAACAGCTCCCGATTTTGTCATCCACGGCGGCGATATGGTCCAACACGGCCGTAATCCGCAGGAATTGGAACAATTTCAAAGCGCCATGCGACCGATTGTCGATCAGAATCCTTTATTCATCGCGATGGGGAATCATGACGTCGACCGAGGTAGGGGAACCATGCATTTGATGCGCATCTTCGGAGGCCACCCCCGAGATGCTTTCTATGATGTTGTCACAGGGCCTGTTCATCTTATTTTTCTTAGCTCAGAGTTGACAAGACGGACCGATCAAGATCGCCAGATCGAATGGCTAAAGAGCACGCTCCAAAAAGCGTGTCATTGGAGAATCGTCATCTTGCATCGTCCGCCTTTCAGCTCGGCTAATGTCATTACTAACCACGATCGATGGTTGATCGATAGACTCGTTCCCGTATTTGAGGCTTACAAAGTGGATCTCGTGCTATCCGGTCATTCTCATTACGCGGAACACTCGAGAAAAAATGGGGTCAATTACTGGGTGGGCGGGCCCGCCGGTGGATTTCTGCAGGGAGCTTTCAACGTAAACCCATATTCTCTCTGGAGAGTTGCACACCCGCTTTCAACCGTGACACATTTTGTCGCTAGCGAATCAGAAATCAGCTCAACCACGACGGATTTAGACGGAAAAGAAACGTATCGTTTTTTATTGAAAAAAGAATCTCAAGTTCGAGTATCCTATTAGTTAGGTAGACTACAAAACCTACCCTTTCTTGCCTTAAAAAATGCAACAACTCTCCGAAATCCTAAAAATAATACCTGTTTTCCTAATCTTAGTTAGCTCTCTCCTCGCGGCCACGCCCCCCTGCAAAGGGCGCAACTTCACGATACTGATGATCGCTCTCGGAGCGGATCCCGCCACCATCCCCAGGCTCATTACCGTCGATCCACCTCACCAGCTGAATGATGAGCCGCTTCACAATCTCACTTTTCGGAACCTCCTCGAAAAAATACCCAACGCTCAAGATCCCCAAAACCCTCAGCGGCAATGGTCGAGAAACATCAGCGCGGAGAACGCCGAAGAAGTTTACGACGTGCCATCTCAAACCGTTTACCGCTTTGAAGTGGAGCTTGCAAAGAAAGCCTGCTACCCGTTGGAGACTGTCGTGGCTTTAGTGAGAAATTTCTTTGGCACCAGCAGAATCACCGACAGTAATCTTTCGGACGCAGCCGTCGGGGTAATGCCGGAGCTTGGGAGAAGACCGGACGGCTCTGCGCTTATTCACGTAAACCGAAATCTTTTACAGGCGTATGAAAATCTCAATAGGCGGCTCGAGCTGGGCAATGTCACCGGAGAGCTCCTCACCGAAATCGGAAAGCTAGCGTTTGTCGGTGAGGTGTATTTCGATCGTACAGCCGGCGTCTATAAGCAAAAAGAAAATAACCTGACTCTGAGGGAGCCCGGAAAGGTATCCACACCTTTGAGTACTACGGCCATGAACAAGACCGTTCTTGCCATGATGGCGGAATACGGACAAGAAGTTCGTGGCGGCAGAATCCACTTCCCCGATTATCCGACCTATGAATGGTGCAGACAAAATCCGAACGATCCTCGCGCGCTCCATCATCCCCAATTTGCGCTCGACCGCCTGGCGGAAGACATCAACATCCTGACGAATCTTCGGGCTCCCGCTCATTTAGTGGCCGCGTACGCCGTGCAAAGGCTCATTGTTATCCATCCCTTCGTCGATTGGAACGGCCGGACCGGCAGACTTTTGGGCCAAGTTCTCTATGAAAAAATAATGCTGAGAAACACAACTGAAACGTTCAGGGGTAATGTTCCCGAAGGATGGTCGGAACGGGTGGGCCGCTCCACGATTATTTTCCCGAGGCAGTTCCAGGCCGAGGCAAACCACAGTGTCGGAGAGCTCGCAAAACTTGCCTTGGGCAGACTCCTGGAGCCGCCAAGAGACATGAATACTCTTCATCCCCAATTCAGCGCAAAAACCACAAGAGAATTCTTTCATCAACTTATCTTTTTTGGAGCAAGATCGGACATCCCCATTGTCGTCGGCAGAGCCCAAACCGACCAGCGTGGCGTTCAAACGACGGATAACCCATTTGGGAATTTCACTTATAAAAATGCGCCGGTCAATTATGCAAATCTTCCCAGAGGATGCAAGATGAAGTCGGAGGATCCGGTCTTTGTCTATTACGGCACGGCGGGGAACTTCGAGCAACTATCGGCGCTTAAGTTTCTGAGAGGCAATACGGTGGGGAGCTACGATCGGAAGTCGAGAGACCTATTCACGCAGTTGCAAGGCCAAAATACGGAATCAAGAGAAGTTGGAGGTGAACCGACGATCTTTAGCCCCACCTCGGAACAATCTCTGGTCGCATTTAATTTTGGACAGAGAGCGCGTGGAGATCACGTTGTCGTATTCATCATCGACCCACGCGGAGCCGATATTCTCAATGTGAGACGGACGCTTGAACATATCAAGCCCGGGGAATCCTCTACCTACGGACACGAGGGGGAAATCGATTTCGACGGGCGAATCATCGGGACAAGGTTTCTGGCCTCCATGAAATTCCCAAAAGAAACCGTCCAAACCTTAACGGGCCCCAGAAGATATGCGGAGCAAGTACCTACGGAATTTCGCCTCAATCCCCGTTATCAATCCAAGGACTAGACGCGCGATTACCCCTATTGAAATCCGCCATCGCGAGCGATAGGATGCGCTCCTGACGGAGGCGTCATGACGATAGAAAATGTGGTGATCATCGGCTCGGGACCCGCGGGTTACACGGCGGCGCTCTATGCTTCCCGGGCGAATCTTAACCCCCTGCTGATCGAAGGATACCAATCAGGGGGACTTCTCATGCTCACCAGTGATGTGGAAAATTATCCCGGGTTTCCGGAGGGTATTCTCGGTCCGGACCTGATGGCGCTCTTTAGAAAACAGGCGGCGCGCTTTGGAACACGTTATGTACAGAAGAATGCGACGGCTGTGGATTTCAAATCAAGCCCCCTCAAAGTTTTCATCGATAAGGAAGAGATTCATTCAAAGGCCGTAATCATCGCTACGGGCGCCGCTACAAAATGGCTTGGGCTGGAATCGGAAAAGAGATTGCTCGGAAAAGGGGTCTCGAGCTGTGCCACTTGCGACGGAGCATTTTTTAAGGGGGCCAAGCTCGTCGTCGTAGGAGGTGGGGATTCCGCTGTCGAAGAAGCCACCTTTCTTACCAAGTTTGCAAGCCATGTCACCCTCGTTCACAGGCGGGACACTTTGAGGGCCTCAAAGATCATGCAAGACCGGGCAACAAAGAATCCTAAGGTCAGCTTCGTTTGGAACAGCGTCGTTGAGGAAATTCTCGGCGAAAATTCCGTCACGGGCGTCAACATAAAAAATATCCAGACAAAGCAGGCTCAGAAACTGGATTGTGAGGGTGTCTTTATCGCCATCGGCCACGAGCCGAACACGGGCTTCTTAAAGGGACAGATCGAGCTTGATGCAAAAGGCTATATCGTTCAGACAAACCGACCCACCACACAAACCAGCGTTCCAGGTGTGTTTGCAGCCGGAGATGTACACGACATCCTTTACCGCCAAGCGGTGACTGCCGCTGGCTCCGGATGTCAGGCCGCTATCGATGTCGAAAAGTATCTAGAAAAAACGAGTGGCCACTAACCCCTCGCCTCCAGCCAAAGCTTGCAAAAGCCACCGTAGTTCTTGGCAATCTGTTCCACCGCTTGCTCTTTCGTAAATTTCTTTTCCTTGAAATTTTTGAGCGGCTCCCAGAAAACCGTGCGGCCGACGGCAAACCCAATCACGCCCGACACGTTCGCGCCTACTTTCAGCCACTCTCGCACCTTGGCTTCATTTTCTCCGCGGCCTAACACAATACACCCAACATTCTTTCGTCCACCCGCGCGGGTGGCCTCACATACCATTTCGCAGTCACTCTTTCGATCGAGCCCCTCCAGCTTCCAAACGTCCGCTTCGACTCCCGCCTTTTGCAGCTCCTGAATCGCCTGAACCATCAGGCGGGGGCGCATCTCAATGTCATAGGTCGCCTTATCGCCTTTACATTTTTCAAGTTGCTTTGCGGTCGCGGGAACCAGAAGCTCGAAAAGATAACGCCGGTTTGTCCGATCCAGATACTGACTGAGCTCGACCAGCTTCGCCACCTGCCTTCGGTTGGATTCGGCATTTCCCTCCGGATTATGCCGGACCAAGACCTTCACGAAGTCGGGAGCAAACTTTTCAATATGGGCCCCGTAGTCTTTTCCATATTCAAAATCAAACTCATCCTGACCGCTTTTCTCCACACATATGCACACGGCCACGCCCTTTTGTTTTGCCGCCGCAATCACATCCGTGCCGAATTGCTCATCCACTAAAATCGCCATTTTTTCCTTCGGGAGCCCAGCTTTTACCGCCTTTTCAAATCCCTCAAAAATCATCATCTTGTAAGACGCAATCAACATTGTCTGTTCTGCCGTGGGAGTTCCCGTAATGCCGAACATTTTTTCTTGGAATGAAGCCCGGTGATCAAAGGGAAGAATGAGTAGGTCCTTGGTATAACCCCGTTCTTTTTTTGGTGCCACTGCTTTTCTCCTCGTTAAAAACTATATGTCTCAGATTCCCAATTGGCAACGGGTGGCTTTTGAACTAGAGTGATGGTGGTTTATGCAACAAACCAGTCTTGCTGATTTTCTAGCGTTTCTGAACAAACAAAAAGAGGCGGATTTCAAGGGTAATGCCGTTGACCGTTATTTTTCCGAGCACTCTCTAGACCAAGAGGAATTCGTCCCCTATATCTTTTTCCGCGAAGACAATTACGGGAGAAACCTGGTTTCGAAAAACTCTTTTTACGAGCTTTTGGTGCTCACTTGGCTGCCAGCGCAAAGAACCCCCATTCATGATCACGCGGGTCAACGGTGCTGGATGATGATCCAATCAGGAAAGTTAAATTTCAAAAACTATAAAACCCCTCACGTTTCCCCGTCAGAGCCTTGCGAGCTTATGCCCAAGGGTGCGGTGGAGATCCGTCATGGGGGCGAATCGGTTTACATTGACGACGGTATCGGTATCCATTCCATCACTAACAGCGCGACAAAGCCAGCGATCAGCGTCCACCTCTACGCGGGCTTGATTCCCAAGTGCCGAGTCTATAATGAAAAAAACCGTTGCTTTGAGTGGGTTCAACTTTTCTATTTCACCCAGTACGGGGAGCAATAGAATATAACCGTTCAGGATCCTCAATCGCTTTTGGAACGTGAGCATTGAGCGACTCTCCAGAAAGCACTCGCTGATAAGAATCCATATATTTTTGCGCCATTTTCCGATAATGAAAATTCTCGAGAACCCAGTCCCGACATACTTTAGGCTTAAACCGGGGAAGTTTCTCGATTCCCACAAAAAAATCCTCTTCAGTCGCACATATTTTTCCCACCTCGTCGGGCACCAGTTCCGGCAAGGAACCATACGGAGAGGCAAGCACGGGTGTCCCGCTCACCAGCGCTTCGATAATGGCGATTCCAAAGGGCTCATTCCAAATCACTGGAAACAGAAGCCCCGAAGCCTTGGCGATGAGCGCTGCTTTCCGCTTCCCGTCCAGCATCCCTTCCCAACGGATCCCATCGCGATGATTCCCCAAAAATTTTTTCCCTCCCAGGATATGGAGCGGTGTCCGACTTCGCCTGGCGAGTGAAATCGCGCCTTTCACATTTTTTACTTTCCAGGAAGCTTTTGCCAGGAAAATAAGATAACCGGATTTTGCCTCAGCAAAGAGGTATTCGTCGGGATCCAGTCCGTTGTAAACAAAGGAGGTTGAACCGTGCCTCATCGCATGGTTCTTGCTCACAAAAATCGTATTCTTGAGGAAGGTTTCGCCACGCTTTCCGTTGCCTTCAATCGTAACAACATAGGGATGGACCGGCTCCCGAAAAGGGGTTTCAAAAAAATGCAGAATATCCGCCCCGGGCAGGTCTTCCGAAAAGTGAACCTTGGCAAAGGGACAGTAGCTTCCCCTTCTGCACACAAGCGTCACGTCACAACCAAGCTCGTGGAGGCCCTTAGCAAGCCACCACACAACGCGCTCCGTTCCCCCGTAACCTCGCACGGGGAATTGAGCCTTATGAACTAGCGCAATTTTCACACAAGAAAAACCCGAAGATTAGCGGCGAAAGCGTCGAAGCGCAAGACCGGTCACACTGATGATGAACAGAGCCCAGGCGCTAGGCTCTGGAACCGCTTGCGGTTGCGTGTAAAGCATCGCACCCGCTGCAGCGCTACCATAATCGACCTCTCGGAAAGTATTCTTGTTGGTTGCGGCCAAGTTAAAATCGGAGCGCATTAGGCTGTTCTTGGTACCGGCATTGGTATGCTCTAAGCCAACCGCGTGTCCGAATTCATGGAGCGCAATAGTAAGGAAATCGTACTCGTCAACCCCTGGAGCCTTATTTAGATCAAAAATCCATGCTATGTCGTCGTCAAACGCAATGATTGGGGGTCCGTTCTTTATGTCATTTTGAGAGGGACCCCCCACCCAGCTTTGGGATGCATTCGTAACCCACAGGCCTATTGCCCCCGTCTGCTCCTCCAGATTATCAAAAAAACCAACGCGAATTTCGAAAGCATCATCGATGTCCGAATCAAATTCTCGGAAACCAAAACCTGTCACAAGAGGACTTCCATCGGGCGCCGTCTTCCCCACTGAAACCGCCATAACGGCATTCGTCCAAATGTTTACCGCTTGGTTAAAAAGCGCCTTTTGAGTTACCCCGAAGGTGGTATTCGCTCCCTCCGCGTCGATAAACCTGTACCTTGGTTCCTGTCCTGGGGAAATAAATCCGTGAGCAAAAACGTCGAGACCTCCTGTATCCACGAGTAGAGCGTTACGGTTAAACCGATAGAATCGATCATCCCATACCGATTCCGCCTTATAGGGATAAGAGACTTTGTTATTATCCTGTATCGAGCCCGTCTTGGGATCCAAATTAAAAAGGTGATTGTGATTACTGTCCCCGTCTTTAACGCCGTCTTGCTCGTAATAGACTTTGTCATCTCCGTGCAGGTGCGGTGTAAGGCTCGGATTAGCGATACCATCAAGGCAAAGTCCCAATATTAGCGCGAACGCGTAACATCTAATTTGCACAAACATATTATAAAAATAAATATTTAGAAAATTATGAAGATAAGGAGGACGGGGCTTAAGTGCGAATAAGCACTTATCTTTTCATTACCACGCTTCGAAACAAATGCTCATCAGCCTCTCTGAGCCATTCCTTCATGTATTTGCCGATCCAACGCCGCATCTCCGGAGTTCGGGTAGAAACAGTTTTCGTGCTACTGCCCATCAACTCCAATTTCTGGAGCATTTCAAAGCGCAGGCCCTTTAAGAAGCGTGCCGCCGATACTCGATCGCGTTTCACCAGGGCCTTAAAAGTATCATTGAGCCTTTTCGCGGTTTGCAGATCAGTCTGTCGCCCAACCTCTAGCACAAACTCCAAATAGGCGGGATAGCTGTCGAGGATGTCATCGGCATCACTTTCTTGACGAACCCGAGGAAATGCAAGGGAAGCGGGCGCACGCTCAAAAGCTGCCGGAGGATTGAAGCTCGCATGGCTGTTCTTCATCCAGAATCCCGAGGCACAGGCAAGACTCAAGGTCCAGAAACATAGTCCGAACCCAAATGGAAGCAAATGCTTCCTGCCTGTCATCGGAATGCTTGGGGTGATTTTCATAAGAGGCCCGCCTCCCTTCCAGTTTCCGCGAAGATACAAGCTTTGTGCCACACCGGAACCGAACTTTATCCTCTCGGAATAGGCGCTCCCTCAGACGAACGGTGACAAATTTCGTCGCTCGGAGCGCGCAAAAGCGGTCTCCTGTATTCCGAGTTAAACGCCGGTCACGCCTGAAATTTCTGGAACACCCTTTGCTTACACGGACGCTTTGAGTCCGCGCCGTGTGGTGCGGAGTAAAGATTGTTGGCGGAGAGGATGCGGAACGTGAATAAATCCAAATGGCTCAAAATTAGGCTTCTGATCGGTTTATTGATTGCCTCGCTGGGAATCATCAGCTGTGGAGGCAGCAAGAACAATACAACGTCGACTCCCACCCCCCAGGCAGCTCCCTCGAGCCAAATCGGTGCGAACCTCGAGGATCCGAACCCAGGCATTCCCCTATATCAAATGCCAAACGCGCAACAGGCGCTCGCAATGCTCCAGCAGAATCTCTCTGGCCAGGGAAGAGCCACTGTCACGAGCCAGA
>Ga0187892_10012522_pt1 | contig 10050 bp, 7 predicted proteins | sample MA1701073metaG_FD_139345 | JGI IMG/M metagenome (GOLD analysis project Ga0187892, IMG submission 139345) | Bio-ooze microbial communities from a basaltic lava cave in the Kipuka Kanohina Cave System on the Island of Hawaii, USA - MA170107-3 metaG ...
AAATCGCGGACCAAAACAACGCCGTTAGAAGACGTCCAGCTCTCCCTGGGCCCAGCCGGCGATCGTAACGGCCAAATGCGCCATCACCGTGTCCCGCGTTTGCCCCGTCTTCTTCGGCACCTCGAACGAGTGGTTCCCGCCATCGATCAAACGCAAGGTCGCCCGCTCACCCAGCCGCGCGGTGACCTGTTGAATCAGACCCAGCTCCGCGAACTCGTCGCGAGTGCCCTGCAAGAACAACATCGGGACGGAGATCCGATCGAGATGCTCGGCCCGCTCGATCGATGGCCTCCCCGGCGCGTGAAGCGGGAAGCCCAGAAAGACGAGTCCGCCGACCCCGGGCAGCGGGGATTCCCCCGCCGCAGTCGAGGTCATCCGTCCGCCGAAGGACTTGCCGCCCGCGAAAAGGGGAAGACCGGGCCGAAGCCGGGCCGCCTCGGCTACCGCAGCGCGCACCGTGGCTCCCGCCACCGCCGGGGAGTCCGTCCGCGACTTGCCGGCCTCCATGTAGGGAAACTGGTAGCGGAAGGTCGCGATGCCTCGTTCAGCCAGGGCGTCTGCGATCCGATCGAGGAACTGATGACGCATCCCCGCGCCGGCGCCATGGGCAAGCACGTACAGCGCCCAGGCATGCGCAGGCTCGACGAGCAGGGCCGACACTCGATCGGCCCCAACGGTTAGGCTCGCGTCTCGGGTCTCGAAGGAGGAGGGCGTGGCCATCGCATGAACGATATACGGAGCGCCGACCGCAATCCATGCGCTCCCGCGAGGCCCGGCTCGATCCTGGTCCGAGGAAACCGGTCGCTTGCAGCCGGCCGTCGCCGCGCTACATTCGCTTCGGTGCAGGCTCGGCGACGAGTCCGCGCAGCGATCGGAAGAACCTCCAGTCATGACCAATCCCCGCGCCGACGAATCCGCCGACCGGCAGTTGATGGCCCGCCTACTCCGCGGCGATGAGCACGCGCTGGAAGAGTTGCTCCAGGACCAATGGGATGCCCTGGTCGACTACGCGGCGAGCTTGTTAGGCTCGCTCGACGACGCCCAGGATGTCGTCCAGGACGCCTTCGTCCGCTTCTGGAACCGCCGGCGAGCCTGGCAGCCTGGGAGTACCGCGCGGCCGATTCTGTTTCGGATCGTGCGGAACCTCGCCCTGGACCAGCGACGTGGAGCGGAGGTCAGGGCCAAGTGGGCGGCGTCGACGGCCCTCCGGCAGACGGTCGAGCCCCCTGTTGGGGCCGGCGCTCTCGAGGAGCAGGAGCTCCGTGCGGCAATCGACCTCGCCCTCCAGAACCTGGGCGAGCGCCAGCGTGAAGTCGTGGTCCTCAGCCGTTTCCACGGCTTGTCCAGGCAACAAGTTACCGAGGTCACCGGCCTGGCCCCGGGTACCGTCTCCAATCTGCTTAGCGACGCGATGAGCAGGCTCTGCCAGGAGCTCGCCCCCTACCTGGAGGCCGCGCCGCCATTGGCCCGGCGTCGCGTCGTTCTGAGGAAGATCCAAGGGGCGGGCTGCCGACCGCCCCTACGACCCCCAAAATGAACTCCGGTCGGCTCGATCGTTGTTTTGCGTGAGCTTCGATGAGCTGATTCTCCGGTCCCTGCAGGGCGATCTCTCGCCAGAGGAGACGCGCGCCCTGGCCGAGTGGAGGAGGATCTCCGCGGACAACGAGCGACGCTATCAACAGTTGGCGATGGTCTCGAGCGCGCTCGAGGCAAGCGGCCGCTCGCTTCCCAGAACCCTCCGACCGACCGCGACCGAGATCATCCAACGTGAGGCCGAGTTCAGAAAGGCCGGGCGACGTGCGGGCCTCTGGCGCTGGCTCGCGCCCACGGCGGGCGCGGCTGCTGCTATCCTCGTGGCCATCGCCACCTATCTCATCCTCAATCACCGCGAGAGCGGCTCACCAGTCCTCCGCGTAAACGAGATCGTCACCGGCGCTCGCGAGACCTCGACGACCCGATTGGCCGACGGCAGCGTGGTGCGCCTGGCCCCGGCAAGCCGGCTCGTTCTCCCTGGCGACGGCGTTGGCCGCGAGGTCGAGCTGGAAGGCACCGCGTTCTTCGCCGTGGCCAAGCGTGACGGTGCGCCGTTCGTGGTTCGTACCCGCGCGGGCGCCGCGACGGTTTTGGGAACCCGGTTCGAGCTCCGCGCCTCGGAACAGGAGCTCCGGGTCGTCGTCGTCGAAGGCCGGGTAGCCGTGGGTGACGGCGACGCGCGAGTCGAGCTCGGCCCGGGCGAGATGAGCTACGTCGGCCGGGGGATCCGACCGGTCGTCGTCCGGGTGCCGAATCCCCGCGAGATGGTCGACTGGCTCGGCCGGGTGATGCTGTTCGAGGATACGCCGCTGCGCGACGTCGCCCGCGAGATCGAACAACAGTATGGCGTGCGAGTCGTCATCGGCGATTCCGCACTCGCAAGTCATGTCGTGAGCGCCTCGTTCACGGAGCAGCCCGTGGAACGGGTGTTGTCTGTCGTCTGCCAGGTCGTGGCTGCGCAGTGCTCTATGGAAGCCGGCGTGGCCCGGATCGGGCCGAAGCCGTGAAGCTCGAGTGACGCGACGCTGCTCCTGATTTCCCTCCGCCGTGGAGGTCGGAATGTCCCGAACGATCACCGCTCTTGGGCTGCTCATCCTCGCCAGCGCGTATCAGGTGCGGGCGCAGTCGCGCGTAGCGCACGCCGGTGACACCACCCGAACTGAGCTGCTCGCTCGCCGAGCCGGGCTCGTGGTCACCGGGATTCCAGTGGCGGATGCTCTGGGATTGCTCCAGGAGCGCTCGGGAGTGCCCATCGCGTTCAGCCGGACGCTCTTGCCCAGCAAACCCTCGGTGAGCTGTCGGTGCGAATCCGTAGCCGTGGGGGAGGCGCTCGACTCGCTCCTCCAGGGTCTCCCGTTCATGCCGTCCGTTCAGGATGGCCAGATCGTGGTGGTCCCGCGCCCCAAGCTGCTCGAGGACGGACCCAGTCGGGTGGAGACTCAATACGTCGGAGTCTCGCACCTCGAGGTGAGGCCGCTCGGCGCGATGCTTTCGCACCACCTCGAGGTGCAGCAACCGCGCCCCATCCGAGGCACCGTCGCGGACGAGCGAGGCCGGGGAATCTCCGGAGCCACAGTGTCCGTGGTCGGCGCCCAGACCCGAGCGGTAACCGACGCCGATGGGCGATTCCAGCTCGACGCCAGCGGGGCAGATGTCACGCTCCGAGTCGTGGCGATCGGCTACCGCCCGCTGACCCAAACAGTGCGGACGGGAACCACCGAAGTTCAGTTGGCGCTCGCCGCGGCGGCAGTGAACTTGGACGAGATGGTCGTCACCGGTACGCCAGGGGCGACTCAAAAGCGGGCCATCGGCAACGCGGTCACCAGCGTGAACGTGAGCGAGGTCGTTGCCCTCGCACCAGTGCAAACGACGGAGCAGCTGATTTCGGGACGGGCGCCCGGAGTGATCGTGAACAACGCGATCGGAACCGCTGGCAGCGGATCCCGGATCCTGATTCGAGGTCCCGCGAGCCTCAGCTTCGACGGTAACCCGATCATCTACGTCGATGGTGTCCGGGTGAACAACGATGTGGTACGGGCGCCGCCCGGGCAGCAGGCCGCGTCCGCGCGCCGCACCGCGGCGGTTTCGAGAATCAATGACTTCGCCCCGGAAGAGATCGAGAGCATCGAGATCGTCAAAGGGCCAGCGGCGTCGACCCTCTATGGCACCGAGGCATCCAACGGCGTGATCCAGATCATCACGAAGAAGGGCCGGGCCGGCAGGTCGGCGCTGAACCTCAGAGTCAAGCAGGGAGCCGCGGCGATCACCAACGCCGAAGACCGATTCCCGTGGCGGTATTTCAAGAACCCGACCAGCAGGCAGGTCGACTCGATGAACTCGTTCATCGACGCGAAGGCTTTCGGCATTTCGCTCGCGCGGACCGGCTGGCTGCAGGGCTACGGAGCCGAGCTGAGCGGCGGCACCGACATCACCCGATATCACCTGGGCGGGAGCTTCGACCGCGAAGAAGGAACGATGCCCACCAACGCGGTGAATCGGTTCACGGGAAACGCCAACATCACCATCGCCCCCAAACCGAGCATCGACGTCAGCGCCAGCCTCGGCCTCAACGTGACCGGGGCCGAATTCCCGGGGGCGAGCTACCTCCAGATGCTGTTCCGGCCCAATCCTCAGACCCGAAGCGGCCCGACCCGCGGCTATCCGGCGATGCCGCCGGAAGTCGATACCGCAACGCGAAGACACTCCCAGGACGTTCGGCGATACACCGGGAGCGTCACCATCAATCACCGCCCCGTCAGCTGGCTGAGCCAGCGGCTCACCGTGGGCGCCGATCTCACCAACGAAGAAAACGTCGCCCTGTTTCCGCTCGTGCCCGATCAATACGCCCAGTTCTTCACCCCGATCTCGCGGCTCGGGTCCAAGTCGATCGATCGCAAGGACGCGACCTACTCCACCGTCGACTATTCCGGAACGGTGACGTGGGCGCCGACGAAGCGGATCGAGAGCAGTACCTCGGTCGGCGCGCAGTACTATCGCAAAGTCGACCATTTCGAGGCGCTGGATGGGCAGCAATTTCCCTCCGCTGGGGTGACCGCGGTTGCGGGGGCGGCGATCAGGACGAGCAGCGAAGACTTGATCGAGAACACGACGCTCGGCCTCTACGTCCAGCAGCAGTTCTCGCTCAACAGCCGCCTCTTCGTTACCGGCGCCCTTCGCGCCGACGACAATAGCGCGTTCGGCGCGAACTTCGATTTGGTCACCTACCCGAAAATCTCGGCCAGCTGGGTGCTCAGCGAGGAGCCCTTCTTCAAGCTTCCGTTCGTCAACACGCTTCGGGTTCGAGGCGCGTTTGGAGAGTCGGGTCAACAGCCGGCTTCGTTCGCCGCGATCCGAACCTACTTGCCGATCGCCGGAGCTGGAGACGTCGCCACCGGAACTCCGCAGTTCGTGGGCAACCCGGATCTCGGACCCGAACGGGGCCGAGAGATCGAAGCGGGTTTCGAGGCGGGCCTCTTCGGAGATCGCGTCGGCGTGGACTTCACCTACTACAACCGGAGCACCAAGGACGCGATCGTGCAGCGGAACGTGGCGCCTTCGACTGGATTCCCGGGCGTCCAACTCGTCAACGCTGGCGAGGTCCGGAACAAAGGGATCGAGGTGCTCATCCGCGGGCGGCCGATCGAAAGCCAACGACTCGACTGGGACCTTTCCCTCAACATCGGCACGAATGCCAACGAGATCGTGAATCTCGGCATTCCGAATACCACCTTCCTGGCGGTCGGGTTCCTTCCCAATCGCCATCAGCCGGGTTATCCGGTAGGAGCTTACTTCCAACGACGCATCGTAAGCGCGGACCTGGATGCGAACGGTCGAGCCATCAACATCATGTGCGACCCCGGCCCAACCGGCACAGCTCCCGTCGCTTGCGCGCAAGCTCCACCCGTCTTCATCGGCCCCACGGCGGCCAAGGCGCAGGGTGCGGCAACGTCGACGGTGACGCTCTTCGATCGGCTTCGGCTCTATGCCCAGGTGGACTTCAAGCTCGGCAATTACCTGTTCGACGCAAACGAGTTCTCCGGCTGCGCCGTCGGCCGCAATCCGATCACCGTTTTCCCCGACCGTTACCTGCCGGAGCAAGTCGCTGAATGTCAGCTCGGGCTGGGGTTCGTGTACAACACCCTGCTTCAGAGAGCCAGCTACGCCAAGCTGCGGGAGATCTCCGTCGCCTACACGCTGCCCCGATCCATGACGCGGGTGTTCCGGGCACGCGACGGCTTGATCTCATTAGCGGCGCGGAACATCGCGACATGGACAGGGTTTCGGGGGATCGATCCGGAAGTCTTCACGACCGACAATTTCCTGGCGAGCAACCACAACCAGGACATGCTGCCGATGCCGTTCCTGTTCACGGGCACGCTTCGGCTCTCGTTCTGACCGCGGGGGGATCCATGAGATACCGAGCGAAGTTGGCGCGTTGCGTCGCGATCGGCCGAGCGACGGTGCCCCGCCGCCGGACCGGTCTCACGCTGCTCTCCCTGGCTGGGGCGCTCAGCGGGTGTGGTTTCCTCGACGACCTGGTGGGTGTCGACGCTCCTTCACGAATCGTCGCCACGACGTTCGAGACGCCGGGCAACGCCGCCGTGCTCCTCGCCGGAGCCATCGGCGACTTCCAGTGTGCGCTGGCTCACTACATCGTCGCCGGCGGTTTGGTGGGCGAGGAGTTTCAACTCTCTGGTGGCGGGGCGACCTGGACCCCGTACGATCAGCGGACCATGCAAGCTGCGGGAGGAATCCTCGGGGCGTACGCCGAGAATACCTGCGACGCCTCGAACTCGAATCAGAGGTCGCCGGGGGTCTATCGGACGCTGTCAACCGCGCAATACCAGGCCAACCACCTGCGCGAGCTGTTGGAGGGCTGGACCGACGCGGAAGTGACCAACCGGGCCTCGCTGATCGCGAGCGCGGCGGCGTACGCCGGCTACGCCACCGCCTTGATGGGGGAGGCGATGTGCTCGGCGGCATTCGACCTCGGACCCGAGATGACGCCGGCCCAGGTGTTCGCTCGAGCCGACCAGCGGTTTACCGAGGCGCTGGCCGCGGCACAGGCATCGAACAACACCACGATGCGTAACCTCGCGCTGGTGGGCCGCGCGCGTACCCGGCTCAACCTCGGCCGGAAGGCAGATGCCGCGGCCGACGCCGCGAGCGTTCCCGCGGGCTTTGCCCTCAACGCAACGTATTCCTCGGTATCCCTCCGCAGGGAGAACACCGCCTACGTGAACAACGTTCGCGACGGCTTCGTCACGGTCGGCGATTTCTACCGCGACGTTCGCTTCCAGAACGTCTCCGACCCCCGGGCCAGAGCGATCGACACCGGGCGCCAGTCGGTCGAGTTCCAGGGGCCGGCTGGCCGAATCTGGGTCACCGCGAAATACTCGGCCGCGAACAGTCCGATCACGGTCGCCAAATACGAGGAGGCGCAGCTCATCGTTGCGGAGAACCACGTCGCCCTGGGCAATCTCCAGGGCGCGGTCACGATCATCAATCAGCTGCACGCTGCGACGTCACCGGCGCTGCCTCCGTTCAGCAGCTCCGACCCAACGGAGATCATGAACCAGATCGTCTACGAACGACGGGCGGCGCTGTTCGCGGAGTCACACCACTTCGCCGACCTTCGGCGATATCAACTGCCGCTGCGGCCGCCGGCTGGGACTCAGTATCCGACGAGCGGCAGCTACGGGAATCTCCGCTGTTTCCCGCTCCCGGACCTCGAGCGCCTCAACAACCCGAACCTCGGAGCTCCTGAGTGATTCGCCCCGGCAGGGTCGGGCTTGCCGTCATCCTGCAGGCGGGGACGCTCGTTGCCGCTGGCCCGTGCCAGACCGCCCTCCCCGCCCTCCCCGCCCTCCCCGGCGATTCAGTCCTCGGTGAGACACCTCTCGGCTCGGTCTATCACAAGGTCAGGTGTCTTCCTCAACACGCTCGCCCGCCCCTCGTTATCTTCGCTCCCGGCACCGGCATCACTCCCGCACGCTCCCGTACGTTCACCCGATTTCTCGGCGACCAAAGCGGGCAGTGCGTGATCGCCGTCGCCTACGAGAACTCGAAGCTCGTAGCGTCCTATTGCACCACGACCGACAGCACGGGCGGCCCTCAGGATCCTGCTTGCCTCGAGCGAGTGCTCGGCGCTAAAGCGTCGTCGAATCCGTCGGTCGCGATGGCCACGAACGGAACCCGTCTCGAAGTGCCCTTCGATCGGAGCGTCGAAGGCGGGATTCTCCGGGCGCTCGAGCACCTGGGACTCAGCCGCTTTCTCAGCTCCGACGGCCGCGAGGTTCGTTGGTACCAGCTGGTCCTGACCGGCCACTCACAAGGCGCGCAGCTCGCGATGTTCATCGCATTGACGCGTCACGAGGTCGCTGGGGTGGGCTCCATCGGTGGCGGCGTGTTGCGAACCGCCGGGGTATCGCCGTATCCTCGTTTTGTCTACGAGGCCCGCAAAACGGACCCCGCCCGTTTCAGGGCCTTTCATCATCAGAACGATGCCGATGCCTTCCGTCGGGACGTCTATAGCGCGATGGGAATCCCGGCGGCCAACATCCGCACTACCGACTTTGACAGCGAGGAATGTCGACAAAACGCGCACAGCTGCGTGGTTGTCGATGAGCTGATTCCAGTGAAGCAGGGCCTGCCTATCTTCGTCGACCAGTGGCGTTGGGTCAGCTCCTCGCCGAAATAGCCGGCATCTGCGTGGCGTAATTGTCTGGAGGGCCTCGATGAACAATCCACTCAAACTGGCGCTGCTCGCCGGCGTTCTGGTCCTGGACCTGGCCAGCCCAGGCAGCGGGGACGCACAGCAGCCCGTGAGGACTCCGGCCCGGCGTTGGAACATCATTTCCATCATGACGGACGATTACGGCGCATGGGCAATGGGAGCCTACGGCAACAAGGACGTGGTGACCCCTAACATGGATCGTCTGGCGAGCGAAGGGGCCCGTTTCACCAACGCGTTCGCGGCCTCGGGGGTCTGCTCTCCGAGCCGGGTGGCCTTCCTGACCGGCTTGTATCCGATCCAGATCGGCACGCTCACCGACGCACCGCAGCTGCACGGATTCAACACCGAAGGGTTGCCCCGCGGCGTGTTGACCTGGCCGAAGGTGCTGCAACAGAACGGATACGTCACCGGCCTGATCGGCAAATGGCACCTCGGCCGAACCAGGGAGTTCTATCCCACCAATTACGGCTTCAACTACTTCTTCGGGTTCCTCCGCGGCGGCAATCGAACGATGAACCCGGTTTTCTATAAGGACGGAAAGCCCATGGTGATTCCCGGGGTGACGGCGGATATCACGATGGATGCCGCGCTCCGGTTCATCGACGACAACAAGTCGAAGCCTTTCGCGCTGCTCGTCCACTATCGTGAGCCCCATGGTCCCTACGGCCCGGTTGCGGATGTCGATATGGCGCCGTTCAAGGACCGAGATATCGCCGTCCCCGAGCTTCGAGTTCCTGCCGTCGATTGGATGGACGCGAGCTCGAAGCTCAACCGAGATGACCCCGACGCAACGGCGAACCTTCGGAGCCACGTCAAGGAGCGGCGCCGGGCCTACTACGCGTCGGTTCATTCGGTCGATCGCAACCTGGGCCGGCTGGTCGCCCGCCTCGCGGAGCTCGGGCTCGACCAGAATACCATCATCGTCTTCACCAGCGATCAGGGGTACCTGGTCGGACAGCGCGGCCTAACGACAAAGGGCACAGCCTTTCCGCTCCGGAACGGAACCTACCCCGACAATCGCCGGCTTTCGGTCGTCAATCTCTACGACGTGTCCCTCAAGATCCCATTCCTCGTCAAGTGGCCGGGCGTGGTGAAGCCAGGGACCGTCATCGACGACCTGGTGTCGAACATCGACATGTTCGCTTCGACGCTCGGCATGTTGGGAGTGTCGATACCCCGGAGCTGGCCCCACCAGGGCAGAGATTTCTCTCCGCTGCTCCGCGGCGAGAAAGTCCAGTGGCGAGATGCCATCTTCGCACAATACGACCCGACCGAAGTCGGCAATCTCGAGCTCGTCCGAATGATACGAACCAAGCGATGGAAGCTGGTCCGGAGCTACCTGAATCCCGGAGGCGATCAGTTCTTCGATCTGGAGAATGACCCGGAGGAAATGAGGAATCTCTTCTATCCCCAGAATCCGGCGTACTCGTACGGCGACGTCGAAAATGATACCGGCCAGGTCGTGCGGGTCCCTGACCCGCACACGAGTACTAAAGCGGAGCTGCAGCGTCGGTTGACCGAATGGCAGCGCGCGATCGACGACCCTGCCCTCCCCGCCGACAGCGTCTACCACGCCAAGCGCCGCGCGGCCCGAGAACGGTGGCAGAAGCCGGCCCGAGTCGCGCCGGTGACCCCGTCGAATCCGCAATGACCGTCGCGCCGGGGTCCGCGGAAGAAATCGGCTCTTCGAGCAATACCGCCGATCAGGGCGACGACCTCGCCGCACTGGCCCGGCTGGCAACCCGATCACTCGCGGATCAGGATCCCGTTCTTCACGGCCT
>Ga0187892_10012523_pt1 | contig 10048 bp, 6 predicted proteins | sample MA1701073metaG_FD_139345 | JGI IMG/M metagenome (GOLD analysis project Ga0187892, IMG submission 139345) | Bio-ooze microbial communities from a basaltic lava cave in the Kipuka Kanohina Cave System on the Island of Hawaii, USA - MA170107-3 metaG ...
CGAAAGGGGATCGGGAGATGGCTGGAGATTGGGAGATCAAGACTCCCATCTCCCCATCTCCAGACATCTCCCTATCTCCTTTCACTTCGGCTCAATTGGACCCACGATTCGGCGCTACACCCAAAGGGCCCTCTCCCGGGGTTTTTTCTTGATGGAGACTTCCCTTTCCCTATAATAGCCGCGACCCATGAACCTCGTGGTCTGCCTGAAGCGCGTCCCCGATACGATCACGAAGATAAAAATCGGTCCGGGCGCGAAGGGCATCGACCCTCAGGGGGTCGAGTTCGTCGTCAACCCCTACGACGAGCTGGCGATCGAGGCGGCGCTGCGCCTGAAGGAGAAGGCCGGCAGCGGGGAAGTGGTCGGGGTGACTCTGGATCCGGAAGGCAGCGACGTGGCCATGCGGAAGGCGCTGGCCATCGGGATTGACCGGGGGGTCATCATCAAGGGGGGCACGAATTTCGACAGCTACCCCGTGGCGGAGGTCCTGGCGGGCGTGCTCAAGACCATGAAGTTCGATATTCTCTTCTTCGGCAAGAATGCCGTCGACGACGACGCCTACCAGGTTCCCACGATGGTGGCCCACCTGCTGGCGCTGCCGCGGGTGACGACGTGCGTGGCCCTGGAGGTGGAGGGCGGGCGGGCGAAGTGCCGGCGCCAGATCGAAGGGGGCGAGGAATCCGTGGACGTGCCGCTCCCGTGCGTGATCTCGGTGCAGAAGGGGATCAACGGCATCCACGACCGGCGCTACCCGTCGGTCAAGGGAATCATGGCGGCGAAGACGAAGCCCGTTCAGACGGTCGCGGCGCCGGCGTTCGAGCCCCGGCTGGAGCTCCTGAAGATGGAGCTCCCGCCCGAGCGTCCTCCCGGTCGCATCGTGGGCCGCGGCGTAGAGGCCGTGCCGGAGCTCGTCCGGCTCCTCAAGGAAGAGGCCAAAGTCCTTTGATGCCGAACCACGAATTACGAATCGCGAATTACGGAAGACCCACAAGCTGTGGCCTACGGTCCGTCATTCGTATTTCGTAATTCGTGATTCGTGAACGCATGAACATTCTGGTGTTCGCGGAAGTAAGGGACGGCAAGCTCAAGAAATCCAGCCTCGAGACGCTGTCCGAGGCGCGCCGCGCGGCCGGAAAGCTCGGGGGTCAGGCGGCCGCGGTCCTGGTCGGGGAGGGGGTCCGGGCGCACGCGGAGGCGCTCGGCAAGCATGGCGCGGTACGGGTCTTCGTGGTCGATCAGCCGCGCCTGAAGTATTACGCCCCGGAAGCCTACGCCCGGGCGGTGGCGGAGGCCTATCAGAAGCACGGCTCGGGAGCGGTCTTCATGGCGGCGACCGCCATGGGCCGCGACCTGGCGGCGGGCGTGGCCGCCCTGCTGGGCACGAGCGCCGCGACCGACTGCACCGGGGTTCTCGCGGACGGCGGGCGCCTTTCCGTCCGGCGCCCCGTGTATGCCGGGAAGGCGTACACGACGGTAGGCTTCCGCAAGTCTCCCGCGATCGTCTCGCTGCGCCCCAACGTTTTCGCCGCGGAAGAGTCGGGCGGAACCTCCGCCGCGGAAGACCTGGCGGTGACATTCGAGGAGGCGGACTTCCGCTCCGCCGTCCGCGACGTCGCCGCGACGGCCCAGGGAAAGGTGGAGCTGACGGAGGCGGCGGTCATCGTCTCCGGCGGGCGCGGCCTGCGGGGGCCAGAGAACTTCCACGTGCGGGACGAGCTGGCCGCCGCCCTCGGCGCGGCGGTCGGCGCTTCCCGGGCCGTGGTCGATTCCGGGTGGCGGCCCCACTCCGAGCAGGTGGGGCAGACGGGGAAAACCGTCGCGCCGAACCTCTACATCGCCCTGGGCATTTCCGGCGCCATTCAGCACCTGGCCGGAATGCGGACGTCGAAAGTCATCGTGGCGATCAACAAGGACCCGGACGCGCCCATCTTCAAGGCGGCGACCTACGGGATCGTCGGGGACGTCTTCGAGATCGTTCCCGCCCTCACGCAGCATCTCAAGAAAGTGCTGGCGACGTAGGTGGGCCTGACGATGCTCCTGATCGGACGCGCCTAATGGACGCCTCGAAGCGCCTCGAGAAGCTGGAGAAGGAGTTCTTCCGCGATTGGGTCCGCCGGAACCCCCTCCTCGGGACCTCGCTCGGAATCCACGACGAGTACGACGACAAGATGCCCGACGGCTCGGTGGAGAAGGAGCTCGACGACCAGAAGTATCTCCAGGCGACCTTGGCGGAGCTCGAACGCTTTGACGCCAAGAAGCTCGCCCCCGCGAACGTGGTGACCCGCGACCACCTGGCGCACGTGGTCCGGAATTGGCTCTTCGACCGCGAAGAGCTCCGGTATTGGGAAAGTTCCCCGGAGGCGCCGCAGGTCCTGGGACAGGCCCTCTTCCAGATCCTCTCCCGCAACTACGCGCCCCTCGGCCAGCGCATGCGCGCCATCATGAAGCGCCTGGAGAAAATGCCCAAGTACATCGACCAGTCGCGGTCCAAGCTCCGCCAGCCCGTGAAGCTCTTCGTCGAGATCGAGCTCGAGACCATCACGCGCCTGCCGGGCTTCTTCAACCTCCTCAAGGACATCGGCCGCGAGCACCTGCCCGCGACGCCCCAGCGGGACCTCAACCGGCTCATCGACCAGACGCAGAATGCCCTGGAGCGCTACAGCGACTGGCTGATCGTGGACATCCTGCCCGACTGCCACGAGCCTTTCGCCATCGGCCCGGAGCGCTACAAGAAGCTCCTGCACGTGCGCGGCGTCGACGCTTCGCCCGGCCAGCTCGCCTCGCTCGCCGAGGCGGAAATCGCGCGCCTCAAGGAGCGACAGAAGGAAGTCGCCCGAACGATCAAGCGAAAGGTCCCGATCGAGGACGTCCGGGACATGCTCAAGCAGCAACACCCCGAGAACTTCGACGGCGCCCTCCGCTTCGTCCGCGACGCGGTCTCGAAATCCCGCCAGTTCGTGAACCGTTCCAAGTTCGCCCCGTTCGCGGAGGGGGAGCAGCTGTACGTCATCGAGACCCCCATGTTCCTCCGCCACTTCCTTCCGTTCGGGGGGTATTGGCCCCCGGCCAAGTTCGAGAGCAAGCTCGACGGCTATTTCTTCGTGACCCCGGGAGACTGCGACAGCGACAAGCTCAAGGAGCACAATTACGGGGCGCTCACGGCCATGACCCTCCGCGAGGGCTATCCCGGGCGGCACCTCCAGATGGCCTGGGCCACGCGCCACGCCTCGCCGTTCCGGTCGATCTTCGAGGACTGGGCGGCGGCCGGAGGCTGGGCGCTCTACGTCGAGGAACGGGCCAAGGAAATGGGGTTCGACGACACCCCCCCGTCGCGGTTCATGCAGATGCAGGCCATGGTGCTCGCCGCCGCGCGCGTCCTGGTCGACGTGCGCCTGGCCTCGGGCGAGCTCACCTACGCCGACGCCGTGGACGCCCTGATCGACTACCTCGGGATGGATCGGGTGTGCGCGGAAGCCGAGGCGCGAAGGTTCGTGACCGCGCCCGGGGTGCCCTCGACGCACTTCTGGGGGAAGGAGCGCGTCAAGGACCTCAAGAAGGGCATACGGGACCGGATGGGCCCGCGCTTTTCGGAGACGTTCTTCCACGCGGCGTTCCTCCAGTCCGGCCCTATCCCGTTCCCGCTCCTCCGCCGGGAGCTTGAGGCGCGGGCGGCCGAGGAGGCCCAGCGGCTCGCCGAGCGGCCGCGCGAGGAGGCCAAGAAGGACGACCATCACCGGAAGGCGGCGCCGGGCTCGAAGGCGCCGGGGAAACCCGCGGCCCCGAAGGCGGCGCGGCCGAAGCCCCCCCCGGCCCGGCACGGTCGCTCCAGGGCCGTCCCGCGCCGCCGCCCCGCCGGGAAGGCCCGACCCGCGGCCCGCGGTCGCCGCCGGTAGACTTGGCGGTCCGCGCTTTTCAAATCCCCGCCCCGCCGCGTCCGCCCCGTCGTGTATATTATTCGGCAACCGTATCATTTGGATCCCGAAGGATAGACAGGCAGGTCTGGGGTGGGTGAACGAACGCGCCGCGTCGAAGAGCTGGACATGCTCTTCCAGTCCGTCCTGACCCGCTTCTTCAGCATCCGCACCCACCAGCCGGCCACGGGCGCGGTGACCTTCGCCCAGATCCGCGTGCTCTGGACGCTCGAGATCCAGAAGTCCGCCTACCTCGGGGAAGTCGCCCGCATGCTCGGCATCACGAACTCCACGGCCACCGAGCTCGTGGACCGCCTCGTTCGCGGCCGGTACATGAGCCGGGAGCAGTCGCGGGACGACCGCCGCCAGGTGGTCTTGACGCTGCGCCCCAAAGGGCGCCGGATGCTCGAGGAGTTCGCGCGCCGCCGCCGCGAGCGCTTCCGCCAGCTCCTCCGCGTCGTCACCCCGGCCGACGTCGGCCGCATGGCCAAGGCGCTCGAGACGATGAACGGGATCCTCGGAAAGTGGAACGGGCACCGATGAAGACAGGACGGATGTGGGCCTGGGCGGCGCTCCTGGCCGCAGGATGCGGGAGCGCCGAAGACCGCGACCGCTGGCGCTACGAGCGGATCCTCTACGAGGAGGACCCCAAAGTCCGATCCCGCGACGACGCCCGCGACCGTTTTGACCGGCTGGCCGCCCGCGACGAGATCGCGCTCCGGGACTGCTACGAAATGGCGCTCCACCGGAGCGAGACCCTCGCCCTCTCCGGCGAGGAGCTTGTCCGGATCCAGACCCAATACGAGCAGCTCGTCGGGTCGGTCCTGCCCTACGTCTCCTTCAGGGGCACCTATAGCCGCCAGGAACGCGCGGCAGCGCCGGGATCCGGCGGAAGCGTCGAGCGGACGTTCATCGACCACCAGCGCACGCAGTACCAGTTCGCGGCCCACCAGCCCGTCTTCTCCGGCCTTCGCGAGGTCTACTCCATCCGCCAGAAAAACATCCTCTACGACGCCAAGGAGCGCGAGCTCCGGCACGCCCGCCTGCTCGTCTTCGCCGACGTCGCGGACGCCTTTTACGCGATCCTTCAGGTCGACCGGGACCTCGCTACGACGGGCGACTCGCACCGGCTCGCCCAGGAGCGCCTGGAGGAGCTCGTGCAGCGGAACCGGGCCGGCATCTCGCGGCGGTCGGAGATCCTCGCCCAGGAGGCGGAGGTCGCCTCCCTCCAGGCGGCCCTCGAGCGGCTCAAGGGCGCCCTCGCCGTGGCGTGGGAGGCGCTGCGGTTTCTCACGGGGCTCCCTGCGCCCCGCAAACTCTCCGACGTTCTTCCTGAGCCCGGAGAGCTGCCGCCCGTCCAGACCTACCTCGACCGCGCCCGCGCCGACCGGCAGGACCTGAGGGCCCTGGAGCGCCAGATCGCCGCCGCCGACCAGGGCGTCGGCATCGCGCGCGCCGACTACCTGCCGACCGTGGACCTCGACGCCAACTACTACACGCACCGGGAGGGCTTCAACAAGGAGATCGACTGGGACGTGCTCCTCTCGTTCGAGATCCCGATCTTCGAGGGCGGCGTCGCGCAGGCCCGGATCCGCGAGGCCCGCTCGAACGTCCGCTCCGCCCGCTTCGAGCTGGAGCGCCTGCTCCGCGACGTGGCCCTCCAGATCAACCGCGCTTACGCCGACGTCAAGGCCCTCCAGAGCGAGATCCTCTCGCTCGAGAAGGCGGTGACGAGCGCGCAGGAAAACTACGAGATCGTGCAGGCGGAGTACCGCCGCAACATTGCGACGAACATCGAGGTGCTGACGGCCTTCACTACCCTCCAGCAAGCCCGCCTTCAGCGGGACCGCGCCCGCTACCAGGTGAAGCTCGCCGGCATCCGGCTGGAGGTCCAGAGCGGCTCGCTGCCGGGAGGCGCGAAGTGAAACAACACGAAGTCACGAAACTCTCCTCTTTGTGTTCTTTGTGCCTTTGTGTTGTTCTGGGGTGCAGGCCGACGGAGCAGCCCCGTCCCGCCGGCCCCGCGGCCCGCAAACCCAAAGTCACGGCGGCCGAAGCCTCGGCCCGCGAGATCGAGTACGCGGTCGACGCCGCCGGGTCGATCGAGGCCTCCGAGGAGATCTCCATTCCCGCCCGGGTCTCGGGCGTGATCGACGCGGTCAGCTTCAAGGAGGGGGACGCGGTCGACGAGAAGACCGTCCTCCTCGAGATCGAGGTGGAGAAGTTCCTCCTCGGGGAGCAGAAGGCCCAAGCCGAGTGCGAGCGTGCCCGCGCCCAAACGGAGCTCGCCGACACGCTCCTGAACAACCGGGTCAAGCTCTACGAGGAGGGGAAGAAGCAGCAGAAGGAGTGGGTCACCGAAGAGCAGATGGCGACCTGGAGGGCCGACGCCCGGAAGGCCCGGGCGGACCTCGAGCGCTCCAAGGCGGACCTGGAGCTGGCCCGGCGGGACCACCGGAACGCCCGCGTACGGTCGCCGATCCGGGGGCTCATCAACCGGAAGCTCGTCTCGACCGGCGAGTTCGTCAAGGCCGAGTCGGTCGTGGCCACGATCCTCAACATTTCGACCCTCCACGTGCGGTTCACGGTGCCGGAGCTGGAGGCCTCGCAGCTGTCCCAGGGACAGGAGATCGAGTTCCAGGTCAAGAGCGCCCAGGACCGCTGGTACCGGGCGAGGCTCTTTCACCTCAGCCAGAAAGCCGACGCGATTACCCGGTCGGTCGAGTGCAAGGCGGAGGTCCTCGAGAAGAGCGGCGCCCTCCGCGCCGGGTACTTCGCCCAGGTCCGCATGGTCACCCGCAAGCAGAGGAGCGTGGCGGTCCCGGAGCGCGCGATCGTCCACAGCGACCGGGGGTTCGTCGTGTACGCGACGGACGGGAAGAGCGTCCGGGCCCGCGCGGTCAAGCTCGGCCTCCGCGTGGACGGGCTGGTGGAGGTCGTCGACGGGCTCCGCGAAGGCGAACGGATCGTGGTGGACGGCGCGCTGACGCTCCGCGACGGCCAGGAGATCGAAATCGTCGCCGGCGGGGGGTCCTGACGTGCACCTCTCCGACATCTCCATCAAGAACCCCGTCTTCGCCTGGATGCTGATGCTCTTCCTCGTCGTCCTGGGGGGCATCTGCTTCTTCCGGCTCGGCATCAGCCAGATGCCCGACGTCGAATTCCCCCAGGTCCGGGTGGAGGTCACGCTCGAGGGCGCCTCGCCGGAGATCATGGAGACGGACGTGATCGACCCGATCGAGGACTCCGTGATGAGCGTGGAGGGGATCCGCGAGATCACGGCTTCGGCGCGCCAGGGCCGCGCGGAGCTGACGCTCGAGTTCGACCTGAACCGGGACATCGACGTGGCCGTCCAGGAGGTGCAGACCAAGATCGCCGAGGCGCGGCGGAGCCTCCCGGTCGACATCGACCCGCCCGTCATCCGGAAGGAGACCTCGGACGACCAGACGCTCCTGTGGATTTCCGTCTCGGGCCACGTCCCCATGCAGCAGCTCGTCCTCTACGCGAAGGACCACCTGCGCGACCGCCTTCAGACCGTGCCCGGGGTGGGCCAGATCATCGGCGGGTTCCTGGACCGCAACATGCGGATCTGGCTCAAGCTCGAGGAGCTGGAGGCGCGGCAGCTCGCGGTCGACGATGTGATCGAGGCGCTCCGGCGCGAGCACGTGGAGGTGCCCGCGGGGCGCATCGAGACCGCCACGCGGGAGATGAACGTCCGGACCGTGGGGGAGGCCCCGTCCGCCGCGGAGTTCCGGAAGATCGTGGTGGCGTACCGCAACGAGGCGCCCGTCTTCCTCGAGCAGGTGGCCGTGGTCGAGGACGGGCTGGCGGACCGGCGGCGGGTGGTCCGGGCGCTCGGCGTGCCCGCGGTCGGGCTGGGGATCAAGAAGACGCACGGCGCCAACGCCGTCGAGGTGGGGCGCGGGGTCCGCAAGAAGGTCCAGGAAATCCAGAAGGAGCTCCCTCCCGGGATCAGCGTGGAGGTCAACTCCGACTCCACGGTCTTCGTCGAGGAGTCGATCCAGGAGATCCAGTTCACGCTGGTCCTCTCGGTCGTGCTGACCTCGCTCGTGTGCTGGGTGTTCCTGGGCTCGTGGACGTCGACGCTCAACATCCTGCTGGCCATCCCCACGTCGATCGTCGGGAGCTTCATCTTCCTCTACTTCATGGGGTTCACGCTCAACACGTTCACGCTCCTGGGGCTCTCGCTCGCCGTGGGGATCGTGGTGGACGACGCGATCATGGTCCTCGAGAACATCGTCCGCCACCGGGAGAAGGGCGAGAAACCCGTCCCCGCCGCCAGCCACGGCGCTCGCCAGATCACGATGGCGGCGATCGCGGCCACGCTGGCGATCATCGCAATCTTCCTCCCCATCGCTTTCATGAAGGGCCTGATCGGGAAGTTTCTCTACCAGTTCGGGGTGACGATCTGCGTGGCAGTGGCCCTTTCCCTCCTGGAAGCGCTGACGCTCACGCCCATGCGCTGCGCCCGGATGCTCCGGGCGGGCGAGAGAAAGTCCGCGCTTTCCGGCCTGCTGGACCGCGTGTACCGGGCCCTGGCCGCCGGCTACGGGCGGACGCTGGCGGGGACGCTGCGCTGGCGGTGGCCGGTCCTGGCGGGCGCCCTGGCCCTCTTTCTTGTGTCCATCTGGGACGCGCGCAGCCTGCGGCGGGAGATCGTGCCCCCGCAGGACCAGTCGATGGTCATCATGAGGCTCCAGACGCCGGCGGGCTCCTCGATCGACTACATGGACGACCGGATGCGGGAAGCCGAGGCGTACCTCGAGGGGAGGCGGCAGGAGGGCCTGGTCAACCGGTACTTCTCCATGGCCGGCGGCTTCCGGGGCGGCGAGGTGGACGAGGCGTTCGTGTTCATGACGCTTCTGCCGCCGCGCGAGCGTCCCGTCAACCCCAAAACGGGGAAGCCCACGACCCAGGCCGAATTCATGCAGCAACTGCGGGGCCGGATCGCCGGGATCGCCGGCCTCAAGGGCTTCACCGTGAACGACATGTCCCTGCGCGGCCTCACGGGGCGCGGCACGCAGAGCGCGATCCAGTTCGCCGTGATGGGACCCGACCTGGGGGTGCTGGCCGAAAAGAGCGAGGAAATCCGGCGCGAGATGGAGGCGAGCGGGCTCATGGTGGGCATCAACAGCGACCACCAGCCCGGGATGCCCGAGCTCAGGATCCTGCCGGACCGCAGGCGGGCCGCGGACCTCGGGGTGAGCGTCCTTTCGATCGGGAACACCGTCAACGCCCTCGTGGGCGGCCTCCGGGTCGCCAAGTTCAAGGACGGAGGGCACCGGTACGACGTCCGCGTGCGGCTCCTTTCCGACCAGCGCTCCCGCCCGGAGGACGTGAAACGCCTCACGGTTCGCAACCGGGAGGGAGGGCTGGTCCGGCTCTCGGAGGTCATTCAGATCCACGAGGAGGGGTCCGTCCAGAAGATCAGCCGGCGGAACCGGTCGCGCGCCATCACGATTAGCGCCACCCCGGCGCCGGGCGCCTCCCAGCACGCCGCCAACGAGCGGATCCACGAGATCGCCGCGGCCGTCCTCCCGGAGGGATACACGATCGAGCCCACCGGGTCCTCCGCCCTCTTCCAGGACGCCGACCGCGAGCTCTACTTCGCCCTCGGCCTCGGCGCGGTGGTGGCTTACATGGTGCTCGCCTCCCAGTTCAACAGCTTCGTCCACCCGTTCCTGGTGATTCTGGCCATGCCCTTCAGCGTGAGCGGCGCCGTCTGGGCCATGAGGCTCGCCGACGTGTCGTTCAACATGTACAGCATGATCGGGATCGTCCTTCTCATGGGAATCGTGAAGAAGAACTCGATTCTCCTCGTCGAGTTCACGAATCACCTGCGCGAGCGCGGGCTGGGCGTGCGCGAGGCGCTCCTGGAGGCCTGCCCGATCCGCCTCCGGCCGATCCTCATGACGTCGATCTCGACGATCGCGGCGGCCCTGCCGCCCGCCCTCGCCCTGGGCCCCGGGTCCGAAACCCGGATCCCCATGGCCGTGGTCGTCATCGGGGGCATCGCCGCCTCGACGGTGCTGACGCTCCTCGTGGTGCCCTGCGCCTACCTCGTGGCGCCGGGCCGCGTCCGGAACGTCGAAGAGGAGGAAGCGGAGGAAACGCCC
>Ga0187892_10012525_pt1 | contig 10047 bp, 4 predicted proteins | sample MA1701073metaG_FD_139345 | JGI IMG/M metagenome (GOLD analysis project Ga0187892, IMG submission 139345) | Bio-ooze microbial communities from a basaltic lava cave in the Kipuka Kanohina Cave System on the Island of Hawaii, USA - MA170107-3 metaG ...
AACCCTATCCGACACCCTAACATCTGCAGACACACTTCAAAAACTGTCAGACAAGGTGCTATCTGACACCTTAGCAGAGTCAGACACCTTCAACAAGAGTATAGCCAAGACCATAACCCTATCTGGCACGCTGACCCAGTCAGATACAGTAAGTAGCAGTATAGCCAAGACCATAACCCTATCCGACACCCTAACATCTGCAGACACACTTCAAAAACTGTCAGAAAAGGTGCTATCTGACACCTTAGCAGAGTCAGATACAGTAAGCAGCAGTAACGCAAAGACGATCACGCTTGCTGATGTACTAGCATCCACCGATTCCGTGTTCAAATCACCAACCAAGATCCTAACCGATGCTCTAGCGCAGTCAGATATTTTGCAGAAATCACCAACCAAGATCCTAACCGATGCTCTAGCGCAGTCAGACGCACTAAATACCAGCGCATCAAAGCTAATTACACTTTCAGACACATTGGCTTCATCTGATGCTGTTACAAGGTCACCAGCAAAACTTCTATCAGATACGTTAGCCACATCTGACACGCTTACAAAATCACCCATAAAGGTCCTGTCAGACATTCTGACTTCAACTGACATAGTGACCCCAAGTGTATCAAAGATAATAACCCTGTCTGAAACCCTAGCCTCCTCCGATTCGATATCTAAATCAATAGACAAGGCCCTTGTAGACACCCTAACATCTGCAGACACACTTCAAAAACTGTCAGACAAGGTGCTATCTGACACCCTAGCCTCCTCAGACGCGGTGAACAGAAGCATCACGACAGCCATTACGCTGTCTGAAACCCTAGCCTCCTCCGATACAGTCTCTCGAGGACTGTCAGTAAAGACGCTTCAGGAAGCATTTTCACTGTCAGATTCTATAAGCACAAGTGGCTCCAGAACTGTCTTCCTTACAGAGACACTGGCATCATCAGACGCTCTAACCGTGGGCAAGGAAGTAAGCCTTGCGGAAGCACTTGGACTGTCTGATGCGATTAGTACCGAAACAGCATTTGGTACGCTAGGTACGGGAGCACTGGGCATGTCGGACATTGCGGAATTGTCAGTTACCACACCTTCTCCACCACCATCATCAAATCCTGTCTCAGTCAACTTACTTGCGGGTACAGGATTGGTAGGCGGAACCAATATGACATTCCCCAACATATCTACGGCTGGTAGCGTAACCGTAACTATGCTGAACATCAACGATGTGCCTGTCCTACCAGCAGAATTAACATTGGTAGGGTGGACAGGTTCTCAAGGATTGGTTGATATTGGCACTACAGCAACGTTCTCCGGCTTCATACAGCTGGCTGTCAGGTACAACGATACAGGAATAGAGTTCGAGGAGACAGCCGTATCTCTAATGCACTTCAATGGCATTAACTGGGAAGACATAACGACATCAGTTGACACCGATAACAACATTGTATATGGACAGACAGATTCGTTATCACCCTTCGGAATGGCCGTAAATCCGGCCAAACTGGCCGGGGGTAGAGGAGGAGGAAGCCCTGAATACCAGATTGTAGACAAGGTACCTCCAGAGATTGTAAGCCAGTATTTCGAGCCCACTGCACCATTCTCAGGGCAGGAACTAAGAGTGCTAGCGAAGATAAATGACGATGTGGCAATTACAAAGGCATACGTTCTTTACTTCGTCAATACCCCAGAACCAGAATTCCATCAAGTATCAATGGTGAAGCATAATGCCGAATACTACATGGGTACTATACCTGCCTCAGACGTTAGGATTGTAGGCATGACATACTGGATCTTTGCAGAGGACTTTGGAGGCAACACAGCACAGTCTTCGGTTCAAAATGTGGAGATAAAGCAGTCGACACAGGTAGTATTACCTCCGAAACCATCGCAGAAGAACCTACCTTCGCATGTTTTGGAAGCCATTAAACCAAAGATTGCAGAACCAATCGAGCAGATTGTAGTATCGTCCATGAACAGCGGCGGCGAGATCAATACATTTGCGGACACGATAATAATCAGAAACACCGGCAACAAGACTGCTGATAATATACGCATAATGTTATCGCCAGAGATATCGAAGAGCTTCAAGCTGAGCGATCTAACCATAAAATCCATAGCCCCCAACGAAAATGTAACGATAACACTCGAAGTAAACGGAAACCCGAACAAAGACATGTTGGGAGGCTTGATAGGTTACAATGGTAGTGTGATAGTCATGGCCGAGCACGTCACCCCGGTGACCCTACCTGTGAATATCGGAGCACAAGAGTCGACGTACAAGGACGAATATATGGACAAGGTCGCAGCGATGGCTGAGCAGAGGTACAACAAGCTATCGTTGCTCAACTCACTGCTAACGAAACAAAACACGATTGAGCGCAATTACGAGGTTACAACATCCGATGGCGACACTGTAATCACGAACCCGTCTGACGAAATTGTGATTAGGAACCTAAGCGAGAAGGAGCTAAAGAACGTTAGAATATACCTGAATAATGCCGGTAACGTATTCCTGCTTGAGCAGAAGAACATTCAAACAATAGAACCAAACGGTCAGGTAAGCATCAAACTAATTTCAAAGATGGTTGGTGGAAAGTATTCGCCCAGGGATGTCCAAGGTGAGCTGCTGATAGTACCATCCAATGACAACCCGATCCAGATACCCATTAACATACTTGCAGAAGAGAGACAGGACAGTGCAGAAGAGTTCGAGATACGAACACTCCTAGGAAATGACGGTATATTCACAGCGCACGACAAGATAATCATAAAGAACCTCGGCAACAGAACGTTAGACAGCGTAAGATTGATGCTTCCGGTCGATCTAGCAAGGGTATTCGCGCTGAGCAACGACTCATTCAAGAACATAGCACCAAACAGTGAAGTTACCGTAGATCTTAGGTTCAGAGAGGAATCTGGACAGCACAGGATAGGCTTGCTACAAAACTACCAGGGCGAGTTGGCAATAGTATCAGAACATCACAAATCCAAGGTTATCCCAGTAAACATCACATGGAACGAAATCTCAAGCGAACACTTTACCATATATTCAAGAAACAGCGAGGCTGAAATTGCAAAGGCAAATGAGCTGATAAACTTCCTCGAATCCAACTACCAGAACGTGACCTCAAGGTTCGGAGAGGTAGGAAAGACCACAATATACGTGACGAGTACTCTAGAAGAGTTCAGAATGCTGTCAGATTCCGACTATTCTGACTATTCATTCATAAACAACATTATCTTTGTTTGCGGTTGCCAAGAGGATGTGAAGAGCCTAGCATTGAAGGAGTTAGTATACAAGATAACATTCAACAAGTATCCAAACTATTCAAACAAGGAGAAGTTCATGCTAGACGGACAGAACTGGCTAATGGACGGTGTTACTAACTATGTAGCATCTAACATGACCCATGATAAGACAGCAGTAAATGCTCAGATAGAAGCATTCAAGCAGAGCCCGACATCATTCGTCTGGTATGGAACAGGCAGCATGGAGGAGTACGGTGCAACATACACCTTCTTCGAGTATCTGCAGGAGAAGTACGGCAGCGATGTGATAGACAGGACACTCTACTACCTAGGCTCAGGCATGATAAGCAACTACAGGTGCGACACGTTGGAGGAGTGTGCGGTTCTGAGAGGAGTTTATGATGTCAGCGGGTTGGACATGGATAGCAGGGAGAAGCGTAACGCTCCAGACATTGATTTGTTGGTCAAGGAATGGGAAGATTATCTAACCAGTCATTATGGTATTGCAAACTCAACGCAAAATCAGAGTAACTAGAATCTCCCAACAAGAGTGACGAGATCGTCCTGGCACAGTTTGCGCTTAATACATTTATATACTTAGAGTATATACACTTATTATATATGAGTCTGATAACGCTTAAGATCAAGGATGAGATCAAGAAAAAGATGCGAAAGTACAAGCACATAAACTGGTCTGAAGTTGCCCGGAATGCCATAGAGGAAAGGATTAGACTCGAAGAGCTTGCAGAACCTAGGCACATAGACAGGGCTCTGCTAAGAGAAGCGTTGGAGGGCCAAGATCGTATTAGAGCTAAATCCTCTGGTATTTGGTCTGCAACAGAGGAAATAAGGAAATGGCGCGAGTTAAGAAAGTAGTGATCGACGCCTCCGTTGCAACTAGGTGGTACGTCCAAGAGGAATGGAGTGATGCAGCGATAAAAGTTAGGCAGGATTACGAAAATGGTTTGATAGGACTCGTTGTTCCGTATCTCTTGTTCTATGAAGTTTCAAATTCCTTGCGATATTCACCGGATTTGAACGCGAACGACGTTACAGATGCTATGACGTTGTTGATCAAGATGCAGCTCGATAGTAGACTGCTGACGAAAGAAGAGATCGAAAAGACTGTCACATTAGCATTCCAATTCGGTATTACGATGTATGATGCTGTGTACTTTTCTCTGTCACAATCACTGGGCGTTAGCCTCCTAACGGGAGATCTTAAGCTTCACAAGAAGCTGGGCTCTCGACACGTTCTTTTGCTTCCTGAGTATGATTATTCTAAGATCTAGGCCAACACACGAAAGTTAATGTTATATTCAAAGAAGAACCTAGTATCATAGCTCTTCATTTCTCAACCTGTCGAGTTTCTTTTTCATTTCCTTAACTGATGTGTGCTTAGAACCGGAACTCGCAAGATCGGCGGTAGAAAGTGTTGGTTTGAAGATTATTCCTTCTTTTGTATCGATGACTTTCAGCATGCTTCCCTCCCTTATACCACGACGCTTCCTTATCTCAGCTGGAATAGTAGTCTGTCCTTTTCTGGTCACCTTTACTTCATGCTGCATGGTACTACATGTGGAAGCGCGGTACTTAAACGTCGAGTCTTCAATGCCAGAATAGAAACTAGTTCATTGTGTAATGAAGAACAATGGTGTCGCTTTGCCCTAGCTCTTCCAGAACAGCATAGTAATCCATTTAGATGGGTTTTGCAATACCAATATAGAAAAATGAGAACTAAATCAGACAAAGTGAGTAAAATACCAAAGCTGAGCGAGATAGCAGGTACAAAGACGGTAACGAAGGAGCAGTGGTCTACCGTCGTAGCAGCATTTAGAGCAGCAGAGGAAAAAGTCTGGGAACGCAGGAAGGTTAGGTATTCAAAACAGGGGCAGTCATGAGTATTTAGTCATCTACATGTTTACCATCTGAACCCGAAAATTGATTGTGAATTCATGATTGAAATATAGTTTCCCGATATAGAAGTAAACCACTTGTATCATATAACTATCATTCTGTCTCGCGTGAGAATGACAGACATCATTTATTGTAGCTAGACTTTGCTTTTTCACGTAATCTTCAAAGGAAGAGAGGCATGGTAACTGTGAAAGGATTAGCGCAAGCGGAGAGTAGACACTTAGCAATTGCTCTCTTCATACTTCTGGCATTTGCACCTCTGACCTTGATTCCTATTTATGCTGATAATGATAATGATGATGACAACAATGATAACGACCGAAACGACCACAACAATGATAACGACAATGACAACAATGATAACGACAATGACAACAATGATAACGACAATGACAACAATGATAACGACAATGACAACAATGATAACGACAATGACAACAATGATGATCATAATGATAATGAAGGCTGTACCACGGGATTCTGGAAGAACCACCAGAATGCTTGGCCAAATGGATTCAGTCCAGATGATAGTTTCGAAGAGGTCTTTGAGGTAGATCTAACTGATGAGGTTGACGAACCGACTTTGCATGAAGCTCTGAATCTTGGGGGCGGCAATCTCAAGGCATTGATTCGGCAAGCAACTGCGGGAATGCTGAACGCTGCCCATTCAGGAGTTAATTATGATTTTGCTCCAGCTGAGGTAAGAAACTTGTTCCAGCAAGCGTTTGACAGTGGTATTTATGAACCAACCAAGAATTTGCTTGAGGACGAGAATGAAGAAGGTTGCCCTCTAAATGGGAATAGCGAAGATAACGATCTGATTGCAGTTCCCGATATATCGTCAACAACCGAGGACACGCCAGTAACAATTAATGTCATAGCAAATGACATAATTGATGACGATGACTATGATTTCGTAACAATTTCGCCAGGTTCGGCTCCTACGAACGGTATAAGTGCTTTTAGTGGTACCAATGTGCTGTATACACCGAACCCAGACTTCTTTGGTACGGACACATTCACATATACTATGACCGACGGTTATGGAGCATCTACAGGGACTGTAACTGTGGAAGTTAGTCCTATAAATGATCCTCCAGTATTATCACCAGATCCTATTCTGGATGATGCGGTCGGTGAAGGGGCACTATACAGCTTCATAGCAACATCTACCGATGTCGATCATCCACCTCAGCTATTGACATTCACGGTAACAGGTGCACCATCATGGGTTGCTATAGATATGTCAGTTGCTGGACAGGTAACGCTCTCCGGCACACCTGAAGAGAGTGATGGTGGTACAATGTCAACCATAACCATAGAAGTGAGTGATGGGACTGCAACAGATTCAGATATGTACGATCTTACCACCAATGAGGTAAACTCGTCCCCTATACTTGACCCTATAGGCGATCAAACAGTTAATGATCTCACACTAGCCAGCACAGCAACAGCATCACTAGCAGTTGACGAGCTCACACTACTCAACTTCACTGCAGGAGCATCAGATGTTGATGTACCAGTTCAGATATTAACATTCAGTTTATCAGGAGCCGTACCTGCAGGTGCTTCCATAGATCCGTCAACGGGGGTATTCACATGGACTCCTACAGAAGAACAGGATGGATCATACACATTTGATATTGTAGTAACAGACGATGGTTCTCCACCATTATCAGATAGCGCGACCCTGACTATCACAGTCAATGAAGTCAATGAAGCACCAGTTATTGATGCTATAGGTTCGCAAACGATAGATGAAGAAAACTTGCTCACCTTCACAGCCACAGCTTCAGATGCAGATATACCAATTGAGATACTGTCCTTAAGTCTTTCAGGAGCCGTACCCGCAGGTGCTTCCATAGATCCATCAACTGGCATATTCACATGGACTCCTACAGAAGAACAGGATGGCTCATACACATTTGATGTTGTAGTGACAGATGGCACATTGTCTGATAGCGAGGCCATAACGGTTACTGTCAACGAAGTCAACGATAATCCTGTAGCCGTAGATGACACCATAACAATAGATGAGGACACGTCAGGCACTGACGTCCTTGCCAATGATAGTGATGTGGATGGCGATTCATTAACCATCACATCAGTCACAACACCTGCCAATGGTGCAGTTGTTGTCAATGAAGATGAAACCATCACATATACACCAAATACCAACTACAACGGTTTGGATTCATTCGATTATGAAATATCCGACGGTAAGGGAGGTACTGACACAGCAACGGTCTCAGTAACAGTCAATCCAATCAATGATGTTCCGATAGCAGATGACCAAAACATCACGACCAACGAAGATACACCTGTAGATCTAACCCTGACGGGTTCAGACATAGACGGCGATTCACTAACGTTCTCAGTGATTTCTGGACCGGCTTCTGGCACATTATCAGGTGCCGCTCCTAGCCTGACGTACACACCTAATGCAGACTTCAATGGTGTGGATAGTTTTACGTTTCAGGTAAATGATGGTTCACTGGACAGCAATATTGCAACAGTTTCTATTACGGTCAATGCAATCAACGATGCACCAGCAGGTAATGCAGACGGAGCGTCAACGGACGAGGACAGACCTGTGGATATTGATGTTTTAATCAATGACAGTGATGTGGATGGTGATACGCTAACAATTTCAATATCATCAGCTCCTTCACACGGCACAGCTTTAGTTAGCCCAGATAACACCATAGCATACACACCTAACATAGACTACAACGGTCCAGATTCTTTGGAATACAAATTGTCAGACAGCTTCTTCGACGTCTTCGTCACTGTAGATATAACAGTCAATCCAGTTAATGATCCACCAGTTCTAGCAACCATAGGTTCCCAGTCAGTTGATGAAGGAACATTACTGACCTTCACAGCTTTGGCAACAGATGTAGATGCTGATATACTGACATTCAGCCTGAATGGAGAGCCAACAGGCGCATCAATAACTTCAGCAGGTGTATTCACATGGACCCCAACGGAAGAGCAGGATGGTTCGTACACATTTGATGTTGTAGTAACAGATGGCGTTTTGACAGATAGCGAGACCATAACAGTTATAGTAAATCTGATAAATGATGCTCCGATATTATCACCAGATCCTATACCAGACGATTCTGTCGATGAAGGTGCGTCATACAGCCTTACAGCAACAGCAACAGATGTTGATGTTCCACCTCAACTATTGACATTCACAGTAACAGGCGCACCATCATGGATTACCATAGATACGTCTGTTGCTGGACAGGTAACCCTTTCCGGTACACCTAGCGAGAGTGATGGCGGTACAACATCAACCGTAACCATAGAAGTAAGTGATGGAACAACATCAGATTCAGATACCTATGATCTGATTGTCAATGAAGTCAATGAAGCACCACTAGCTAATGACCAGAGTGTTACGACCAATGAAGATACACCTGTTGATATCATTTTAACCGGAAGCGACGTAGATGGAAATCCGGTAGCATTCCTCATAGTAAACAATCCAACATTCGGTAGTTTATCAGGAACGCTTCCTGAATTGACATATACGCCAGATGCTAACTTCGTAGGTTCTGACAGCTTTCAGTTCACAACTAGCGATGATACGACTACAAGCAGCCCTGCCACAGTCTCCATAGCAGTGAATGCTGTTAACGACGGGCCAGTGGCAGATGCTGGTCCCGATCAAACAGTTTCGGAAGGAGCGATTGTTACTCTTAATGGTACAGCTAGTGCAGACACAGACGGAGATACGCTATCATTCTCTTGGATCCAAATTGCCGGCCCTTCAGTAACTTTGTCAAATGCCAACATGTCTGATGCTGTATTCACGGCGCCTGCAGTAGATTTCCAGAATGTGTTGACCTTCGAGCTGACTGTCAGTGACGGCACGCTTACTTTTACAGATAGTGTAGACATTGTAGTTAATGCTGAAGGCGCAATAGAAGGTTCGATCGAGACGCCAACGTCAGGTTCGGTAGATACAACAACTGGATCGGGCACAACCGAATTTACAATTGATACAGGCAACGATGACGATGACGATAACAACAGTGGCAGTGACAACAATGGCAGTGACAACAGTGGCAACGGCAATGGAAATGGAAATTCAGGCAACGGATGTAGATTCTCCAATATCAACAGTCTTAATCAAGCGAATCTGCCGGGCGACGGCATACCATCTCTGGATTTCTCTCAAGGCTTTTTTGAGTTCACGATAATATGTTCAACTCCTGGATCCACAGTTACCGTGACATTGGTCTTCCCAGAGAATATTCCAGCAGGAACCCAGTACTGGAAATACCAGAACGGAGTATGGTATCAGTTACCAGACTCATTGGTAGGCTCCAACGATGGTGATAAGAAACTAACCTTAACCCTAACCGACGGCGGAATTGGTGATGCCGATGGTAGAGCAAACGGTGTTATAGTTGACCCAGGAGGTCCGGGCGGACCGCCAGCCGGTGGTTCATCAGGTGGCTCCTGCGATGGAAGAATTTTCATAACAAATGACACCAGCATTCGCTCCCAGTGCGTTATAGTTGACCTGACACCGCCAAAGATAACTAAGACATTCTTGACTGTGAACGACCTGTTCTGTGTTCAGGGAACAGATGACACAGGAATTGCAAAAATCATGGTAGACGGAAAGGAAGTTCCTGCTTGGAATGGCACGACAGGTTCATTCTGTGCAAAGGAAATAGTGAAGGAAGGGCAAACAGTTTCAATATCGGCTACTGATTTTGGTGGAAACCAAGCAGGGGCGATCGTTCTTCCCAAAGTCGGTATAACACAAACTACCAAGACTTTTCTGAGTTATGTGGATAAGGAGTATAACCCGCACACAGGAATAGAAGCCATAGAGATTGAGAATCTAGCCGATAAGCCTTTGGAACA
>Ga0187892_10012526_pt1 | contig 10046 bp, 8 predicted proteins | sample MA1701073metaG_FD_139345 | JGI IMG/M metagenome (GOLD analysis project Ga0187892, IMG submission 139345) | Bio-ooze microbial communities from a basaltic lava cave in the Kipuka Kanohina Cave System on the Island of Hawaii, USA - MA170107-3 metaG ...
CCGCGAGCATCGGCCCGGCGGCGGGATGCGCGAGCAGCTGGATGTGGTCTCTCTCTGGCGCGACGACGCGGTAGGCTTTCTCCTCGGCTGCAGCTTCAGCTTCGAGGCGGCGCTCGCTCGGTCCGGTCTGGTGCCTCGCCACCAGGAGGAAGCGACGAACGTCCCGATGTACCGGACCAAACGGCCAACGAGTTCGGTGGGACCGTTCGCTGCCCCGATGGTGGTGAGCATGCGGCCGATTCCGGTGTCCCGGATCGAGGAAGCCTGCGCGATCACCGCGCCCTACGTCGCCGCCCACGGCGCCCCGGTCTACCACGGCGATCCCGCCGCCATAGGCATCGCCGACCTCGCCCGGCCGGATTGGGGTGATCCCGTGACAGTGCGACCCGACGAAGCTCCGGTGTTCTGGGCGTGCGGGGTGACCAGTCAGCTCGCGGTGCTCGGCGCGCTGGAGTGCGGCGCGATCTCGTGGGCGATCACCCACGCACCGGGACACATGTTCATCACCGACCTGCCGGCGGAGAGTGGCGCCAACCAGCCGTAGCGTCGACTATTGGGAAAGGGGAAGGGGGAAGGGGGAAGGGGGAAGCGGCACCTTCGGACTTCTCGGCGAGCGGGAAGCATTCATTGGGAGATGACCTTCCCTAACCACTTCCCCTTTCCCCTTCCCCTTCCCATCTCCACTTAGGCGGCCGTCGATGCGCATCGCCCTCCCGCTCTCCGTCGTCGCTCTCCTCGCGACTCCGATCGTCGCCCAGCAGCTCACAGTCGGCACCGCCGCGGCCGGTCCCGGCACCACGGCCTACGGCGTCATTGTCGTTCCACCCGCCGCCGACCCCGGCCTGAGCATCCCGGTTGCGGTCGTCCGGGGCACTCGCCCGGGGCCGGTTCTCGCACTCGTAGCCGGGAGCCACGGCACCGAGTACGCGTCGATCGTCGCGCTCCAGCGCCTCCTGCCGCGGCTCGATCCCAAGCGAATCTCCGGCGCGGTCATCGTCGCTCCGCTCCTCAATCTCGCGTCGTACCGGGAGATGATCGTCCACTTGAACCCGGTGGACGGCAAGAGCATGAACCGGGTCTATCCGGGCGATCGCACCGGAACCCAGACCCAGCGAGCCCTCGCAGCCGTCGCCGATCAGATCGTTAGGCAGGCCCAGGTGATCGTGGACCTTCACGGCGGGGATCTGGACGAGGACCTCCGCCCCTACAGCTACTGGTTCCGGACCGGCAACCGGGCCCAGGATTCGGCCGGGAGGGCCCTGGTGCTCGCGTTCGGTCTCGATCACATCATCGTCCAGGACGTCGATCTCGCCAATCCGGCGAGTCGCGGCACCCTGAGCGGCTACTCGCTCTCGCTCGGCAAGACGGCGGTCGTACCCGAGGCCGGCCGATCCGGGACGGTGCTGGCCGAGGACGTGGACGCCCTCATCAACGGAACACTCAACGTGATGGGCGCGCTCCGGATGATCGAACGCCCGGCGCGGGCACCGATCCACCCGGTGTGGCTCGATGGCGGCGCCCGGGTCACGGCCGACGGGGAGGGGATGTTTTTCCAGAGCGTTCCGCGCGGTGCTCGTGTGACCGAGGGTATGAAGGTGGGTGTGATCACCGACTTCTACGGCCGGGAGACGAGTGTGGTGCGGGCCCCGGCGGGCGGCGTGGTGACGTTCATCCGCGGGGTCCCTTCGATCTGGGGCGGGGCCACGCTCGTCAGTGTGAGCCGGGTGCTGCGAGAGCCGCCGCCGTACGTGCGGCCCGGGCGGTAGGTGACCACACCCAGGCGTCGGGGCGGGCGTCAGCCCGCCCATTTGTGCCCGATGGGGGCCGGCGACGCCTGCCCTACGTTCAAATCCGGGAGGATAGTCATGCCGCTCTTGTCCGCCGGCCGGGCGATTGGGCTCGCCCTGGGCCTCGTCGCGTTCCCGAGCGTCGCGCCAGCCGCCCAGGTGACCGCGATCCGCGCCGGTCGCCTGCTCGATCCGGAGACCGGCGCCATTGCCGTGAATCAGGTGATCCTGGTCGAGGCCGGAAAGTTCAGGAACGTCGGGCCTAACGTCCAGATCCCGCCGGGCGCCGAGACCATCGACCTCTCGAGTCTCACGGTGCTCCCCGGCCTGGTCGACGCCCACAACCACCTCGCTCTCACCTACAAGGTCGACCCCGAGAACAACATCTACTATGTGACCTATGTGATGGACGGCACCCCCCTTCGGGCGATTCAGGCCGCCTCGAATGGGATCCAGATGCTGGCCGCCGGGTTCACCATCGTCCGGGACATGGGCAACAACGGCAATTACGCCGATGCCGCGCTTCGGATCGCGATCGAGCAGGGCTGGATCCCGGGGCCGACCATCATCAACTCGGGGATCATCATCGGCGGCATGGGCGGCCAGTTCTGGCCGACGCCGGAGATGGCCGTGGACAAGAAGATCGTCTACCCGGAGTATCTCGACGCCGACACCGCCGACGAGATCGTCAAGGCCGTTAGGCAGAACGAGCTGTTCGGCGCACGGGTGATCAAGATCTGCGTCGACTGCAAGCCGTGGGGCTACACCGCGGACGAGATCCGCCTGGTGATCGCCGAGGCGGCCAAGGCGAGGCTCAAGGTGGAGGGCCATGTCGAGACCGTCGAAGGCGCCCGCCGCGCGATCGAGGCCGGAATCTGGTCGATCGCGCACGACATCGGGCTCACCGACGAGATGCACAAGTTGATGGCTCAGAAGGGGATCTTCCGGGCGGGGACGGAGACGCCCCTCAGCTTGACGGGTCACACGTCGAACGAAGAGTACCGGAAGACCGTGGCCGGTCTCAAGAACGCTTGGGAGAACAAAGTGCCGCTCACCTTCTCGACCGACGCGGACTACTACGTCCCCGGTAAGACCCGCGGTGAAGTGGCCATCGAGTTCATCGAGACCTGGAAGGCCGCGGGCATCCCGAACGCCGATATCCTCAAAGCGATGACGGTGACAGGCTACCGGGTGAGCGAGACGTCAGGTACCCGCGGTCCGATCAAGCCGGGTCTGGCGGCGGACCTGATCGCGGTGCCCGGTAATCCGCTCCAGAGCATCGACGCCCTCCGGGACGTCCAGTTCGTGATGAAGGACGGCGAGGTGTTCAAGCGCAACGGGGTGATGACCCCGGCCAGGTTCTTCCACGGCGGCCCGGTCAACGGCTGGCGAATTCGCTGACCGCGGGGTCCGTCAACCCGCGAGCTTCACGTATTCGAAATCCCCGGGCCGATTGTCGATCCCGACCCGGGGCGGCGCGATCCAGCTCGCGAACTTGCCCGCTTCCATCACGGGCCTGCTCATCAAATGCTCGATGAACGCTCGGTCACCCGAGCTCGGTAGCATACTGTCGCGCCCGCGGGTCCACGCCTCGGCCGAAATCAGGTTGCCGTCGAGATCGACGTGGAGACCCTTGAACTCGCCGATCTGCCGGTTGAACGCCACGCTCGGCAGTCGGAGCTTGAAGTCGATCCCGGATTTCGCGATGACCCGGTTCCACCGCTCGATCCCTTTCAGGCAATCGGTCAGGTAGTCGTCCCGAAGCCGCATGTTGAGTCCCGACAAGGCCGGGACGTCCGCGCTCGCGATCCTCCCGTCGATGAACCGGAGCACGGGATAGGTCGAGTCTTCCAGGGTATGGTCGTCGTCGAGCTTGTCCTCTCGATACCGGCCTTTGACGCCGGCGTGAAACGCATTGGCGGCATTGGTCGACACCTCGGAGCCGAAGAGATCGAGGGTCAAGGAGAAATGCAGGTTGGCCTTCTTCTGGATGGTCGGGAGATCGACCACACCGAGAGCCCGGATCCTGTCGACCTCGTGAGGGTCCTCGATGCCCGCCTCTACCATCGCTTCGCAGGTTCGCTGAACGATCCGGCCGACGCCGGTCTCGCCGACAAACATGTGATGGGCCTCTTCCGTCAACATGAATCGGCAGGTCCTCGACAGCGGATCGAAGCCTGACTGCGCCAGGGCCTCGAGCTGCATTTTCCCGTCGCGATCGGTGAAAAAGGTGAACAGGAAGAACGAGAGCCAGTCGGGGGTCTCTTCGTTGAAGGCGCCGAGCATCCGGGGGGTGTCCTTGTCGCCCGCGCGCCGGCGCAAGAGCTCCTCGGCTTCTTCCCGCCCGTCCTTGCCGAAATACTTGTGCAGGAGATAGACCATCGCCCAGAGGTGGCGGCCCTCCTCGACGTTGACCTGAAACAGGTTCCGCATGTCGTAGAGCGACGGCGCCGTCTTGCCGAGGTGACGCTGCTGCTCCACCGACGCCGGCTCGGTATCGCCCTGGATCACGATCAGGCGCCGCAGCATGGCCCGATGCTCGCCGGGGACTTCCTGCCACGCGGGCTCGCCTTTGTTGGCGCCGAACGGCACCTTGCGTCCTTCGACCTGGGGGGCGAGCAGGATGCCCCATTTGTACTCCGGCATTCTCACGTAGTCGAAGCGGGCCCAGCCGCCGGTGTCGACGCTGACGGCAGTCCGCAAATAGACGAGGGCCTGCTGGAAGCCCTCGGGCCCCATGTCCATCCACCAGTCGATGTACCCCGGATGCCAGGTCTCCAACGCTTTCTTGACCCGATCATCGCTGTTGAGCCCCACGTTGTTCGGGATCAGCCCATCGTAGTCCACGCGGATGTTGTCGATCATCGGGTCACACTCGCTTGCGGTCATAGCTTGGCTGAAGGCCGGTCCCGTAGCGCCGGAGCGCGCCCTCGTCGCCGGCTGCGTTAGGACGCTGGAAGATCCAGTTCTGCCAGGCGGTCAGCCGGCCGAAGATCTTGGTCTCCAACGTCTCGGGCCCGGGAAAGCGGAGATTCGCCTCGAGGCCGGTGAGCGCGTCGGGTGAAAAGCTGGCGCGCTCCTCCAGCATGATCCGGATCTCATCGGTCCAGTCGACCGGATCGTAGGTGAACGTCACCAGACCGAGCTCGCTCGCGGTCGAGGCGTCGACGAGCTGGCCGACTCGCGCCTTCGCTCGCCCGACGCTGTCCGGCTCGCCCAGGAACCGGGTCTCCAACCTGGAGAGATTGTTCCCCATCGGATAGGCGCCGAAGTTGAGCGGGCTCAACCCGAACGTGGCGGCCGGCCGGGAATCGCCTCGCTCCCGACCCTCGAGCATCGCCGAGCGATCGCACGCGAATACGATCTCCGCGAGCGTGCCGGCAAAGCAGCTTCCCGGCTCGATCAAAGCGATCAGGGTGCGCGAGGTCAGGTCGAGTCGCTTGAGCACCCGCTTCCAGTAGAGGCGCACTTCCCGGATCAACCAGTGGTCGCGGCCGGCTTCGAGGAGGGCGTCGTACGAGAGCACGACGTTGGGATCGCCCGCGGACCGAAACACGATCTGTCCGATCTCGGGCTCGTTCAACCTGAGATGCAGGATCGCGTCGTCGAGCTCGCGGGCGAGCGCCAGCGGCCAGAAGGCGTCGCCCTGGGCCGCCGCCCCCTCCGGATCCGGCGGCGCGACCGACTCCGGACCGCTGATCGTGAGGTTGGCGATGCGACGGCCTCGGTCGATCTCGATTGCGACCCGGCGATACGTGACGCCGGAGTCCTCGATCCGGCGGGCGAGGGGCCCCAGCCTAACGCCGTTCGCCCCATCAGGCCGGTCGGACCGCTCGGCCAGCGCCAGGGCGCGCTCCCGGACCGCGTCCTCCCACCGCGACTTCGGCACGATCTCGTCGACCAGTCGCCATTCAACCGCCCGCCTCCCCTTGACGCCCTCTTCGAGGGTGCTGAAGACGTCGGCCAGATCACGCCGGACTTTGCGCTTGTCGACCAGGCGAGTGAGCCCGCCGGTGCCGGCCAGGACCGCGAGGAGCGGCGTCTCCGGGAGAGCCACCGACGAGCTCTTGTCGTCGACCAGCATGATGTGATCGGCGGCGAGCGCCAGCTCGTAGCCTCCGCCCGCGGCGGTGCCGGTGATCGCGCACAGCCAGCGCTGCCCACTGTTCGCGCTCGCGTCTTCGATCTCGTTTCGGGTTTCGTTGGTGAACTTGCAGAAGTTCACCTTGTGACCGTGGCTCGATTGGCTGAGCATCCGGATGTTGGCGCCGGCGCAGAACACTCGGTCCCGGCCGGACCGAAGCACCACGACTTTGACGCCCGGATGCTCGAACCGGAAGCGCTGCACGGCATCGTGCAGCTCGATGTCAACGCCCAGGTCGTACGAGTTGAGCTTGAGCTCGTAGCCCGGAACCAGGCCGGCTGCCTCGTCCACCTGCATCGTGAGGTACCCGATCGTCCCGTCGACCGCCAGCTTCCAATGCCGATACCGGTCCGGGTGGGTCTGGAAATCGACCAGCGGCGCCGCCGCGGTCAGCTCGGCCGGGTCCGCTTCACGGCCCATCTCGCTCCTCCCTTCCGCTTCCGCTCGCTGTCACACGCGACCTGGCTTCCTCGTGATCCTCCATCAACCGCCTAACGAAACCCGCCACGGCGCCGATCGTCTCTTTGGGCTGATCCTGATGGGGGGCATGGCCGGAGCGCCCGAGGCGAGTCACCTCCACCGGACAGTAGGCCTCCTCGTCCGCCGCCCGGAGCTGGGCCTCGGTGCCGAACTCATCGCGATCGCCTCGCACGATCAGGATCGGAACCCGAACGTAGGCGAGGTGCTCGCGAATGTCCCAGGACCGGAAGGCAGGATCGAGCCACGCCGAACTCCAGCCGTGGAAGGCAGAGTCGACGTTGGTCCCGTGGTATCGGGCGAGGCGCTCCCGAAGGGTCCCCGTCCGATAGGCTTCGGCCGCTCGCTCGATGCTCGCTACACTCGAGTCCTCGACGAAAAAGCGGGGCGCGAAGAGGACCAGACCCCTGACCCGGTGGTCCTCCACCCCACCGGCGTAGATGGTCGCGATCGCCGCGCCGTCGCCGTGGCCCAGCAGAATCCCGCGGCGGAACCCGATGAGGTCGAGGAGCTCCGGCAGGATCTCGAGCGCCTCGTGGTGCAGATAGGTGAGCGGACGCGGCACCGGGATTGGGTCCGACGCCCCGTAACCCGCACGGGAATAGAGAGACACCCCGCATCCGGTAGCGCCGGCCAGCGCTGACGGGAAATCGCCCCAGAGCCGGACGCAACCCAGCTCGTCGTGCAGCATGACGATCGTCGGGGCTTGATCCGGGGCCGGCCCGATCCAACGGGTCTCGAGCCCGACCCCGCTCAGCGTCACCCGATCCTTCGCGACCACGCTCATCGGCCCGCTCGGCGACGGCCAATGCCGTTCAACACCAGATCGAGCATCTCGCCGCCGAGCTGCTCCACCGGCCCGTCCTTGGCCTGGTCGTGCCACATGAAAACCCAGTTGAGCATGCCGAAGATGAAGAGGGTGACTCGGCGGCTCTTCGCCGACTCTCTCGCCTTGCGAGCCGACCCGTTCATCAATGCGGCGACCACGTCGGCCACCAGGTGGTAGTACCGCCGCCTGAGCTCCTCGACTTTTCGGTAGTACTCGCCGGTGAGAGCCTTGAGCTCGGAGGTGCAGAGCTTGATCTCGTTGGGATGCCTCGCGAAAAAGGAGAGATGGCCGATCAGCAGGCGGCGGAGCCGCTCCTCCGAGGTACCTGGCTCGGCCGCGATCCTCTCCTGGGTCGCGAGGAGCGATCCGAAGGTCCGATCCTGGATCTGGTAGAGGAGGTCCTCTTTGCTGCTGAAATAGTAGTACATGCCCGCGAGGCTCGACCCGACCTTTCGGCCGACGTCACGGATCGCCGTGGCCTCGAATCCCTTCTCCGCTATCAGCTCCGCGGCCGATCCGAGGAGGAAGTCGAGCTTCTGTTCCGTCGTTCTCCGCGCGCGACCCCGGCGGAGAGCCTTGGCGGGGGGCTCGGCGACCAGCGCGCTCAATGGCCTCCTCCTCAATTTCGAACGAACGTTCGCTCGATTTAGAATAAGCCCTCTTCGCTCCCCGTCAAGAGACCCGTGGCCGACCGCCTCCCCTCAACGTATTCTTGCCCGGCGCCCCAGGGACCAGCTCCGATGACTACGGTCGACATCCCGGATCCGATGAACGCGGCCGACCTGTTCGTGGACGAGAACCTCCGTCGAGGCCGCGAAGGCAAAGTCGCCGTCTATTACCAGGACCGGGAAATCACCTACGCCCGAGTGGGCGAGCTGGTGAACCGGACGGGGAACGGGCTCCGCGAGCTCGGCGTGCGGATGGAAGAGCGGGTGATGCTGTTGCTCGTGGATTGTCCCGAGTTCGTCTACGCGTTCTTCGGGGCGATCAAGATCGGCGCGGTGCCGGTCCCCGTGAACACGATGCTCAAGCCCCACGACTACGAGTACCTGGTGAACGATAGCCGCGGCCGGGTGCTGGTGGTCAGTGAGGCGCTCCTGGCTCAGATCGAGCCGGTCAGGTCTCGATTGCGATATGTGCGGCACATCGTCGTGGTTGGCAGGACGGGCCAACCACGAGACACGGGATTCGAGGATATGGTCAGAGCGGCCTCTGCCGAGCTCGACCCGGAGCCGATGAGCAAGGATGATCCGTGCTTCTGGCTCTACAGCTCGGGAACCACGGGTTTCCCCAAAGGCGCGGTCCATCTTCAGCACGACATGGTCTATTGCGCCGAGCTCTTCGGCAAGCAGGTGCTCGGCTTGACCGAGATGGATCGAACGTTCTCGGTGGCGAAGCTTTTCTTCGCCTACGGCCTGGGCAATTCGCTGTACTTCCCGTTCCGGGTCGGCGCCTCGACCGTGCTCTACCCCGGGAAGCCTGATCCGGTGGTCCATTTCGAGACGATCGAGCGGCGCCGTCCGACTGTGTTCTTCGCGGTGCCGACCGCGTACGCCGCGATGCTGGCGTTGCCCGACGCCGAGAGGAAGTACGACACCAGCAGCTTGCGTCTGTGCGTCTCCGCGGGGGAGATGCTCCCGGCCGCGCTCTGGGAACGCTGGCAGGAGCGGTTCGGCACGGAAATTCTCGACGGGATCGGCTCGACCGAGGTGCTCCACATCTTCATCTCGAATCGGCCGGGCCGGTGCAAAGCGGGCTCGAGCGGAGAGCTCGTCCCCGGCTACGACGCGAGGATCGTCGACTCCGATGGCGCGCCGGTTCCGCGCGGCCAGGTCGGTGATCTCCTGGTCAAAGGTGAAAGCACCTGCGCGCTCTATTGGAACCAGCACGCCAAGACCAAGAGCACGATGGAGGGAGACTGGATCCGCACCGGCGATAAATACATCCGAGACGAGGATGGGTACTTCTGGTATCAGGGTCGTTCGGACGACATGCTGAAAGTCGGCGGGATCTGGGTGTCACCGGTCGAGATCGAGAGCGCGCTCGTCGCGCATCCCGCGGTGCTCGAATGCGGGGTTGTCGGCGCCGAGGATGCCGATCAGCTCGTCAAGCCCAAGGCCTACGTCGTGCTCAAGAGCGGACACCCCGACTCGGCGGAGACGGCCCGAGAGCTCCAAGCATTCGTGAGGGAGCGGCTGGCCGCATACAAGTATCCCCGCTGGGTCGAGTTCGTGTCCGAGCTACCCAAGACGGCGACTGGCAAAATTCAACGATTCAAGCTGCGGACGTGAGGGTGGGAAAGGGGAAGGGGGAAAGGGGAAGGGGGAGCCAATGTTAACCCGGATTGCAGCGCTGCTCGGCGGGGTGCCGATTCCCGCCGTTGTCGCGCTGCTGGTGCTCGCGGCGATTCAGATCCCGCTGCAGGTCTACTGCCTCATCGACCTCGCTCGCCGCACCCGGGTTCCGGGGGGCCGCAAATGGGTTTGGGCGCTGGTCATCGTCGCGGGTAACCTGATCGGCGCCATTGTCTATGTGGCGATGATGCGCGGCGCGGATCGAGCTCTGCCGGTCGGTGACGAGCGCGCCGCCGGCAGCGCGGGGACCGTGGCGCGGGAACGGGCGCTCGACCGCCTGTATGGTGATAAGAACGCCCCTCACCCATGAGCGACGGTCCGGCGGTCGAGACCCACGCGCTGACCAAGCGATTCCGCGACACGCTCGCCCTCGACCGATTGAGCCTCGAGGTGCCGGCCGGCTCGGTCTTCGGATTCCTGGGGCCTAACGGCGCGGGCAAGACGACCACGATCCG
>Ga0187892_10012529_pt1 | contig 10044 bp, 8 predicted proteins | sample MA1701073metaG_FD_139345 | JGI IMG/M metagenome (GOLD analysis project Ga0187892, IMG submission 139345) | Bio-ooze microbial communities from a basaltic lava cave in the Kipuka Kanohina Cave System on the Island of Hawaii, USA - MA170107-3 metaG ...
CGTTCCTTATGCATCCGGCCGTGTAGGAGCCGATGGACTCCGTTACGACCGTTTCGGCCGCTACGGACTCAAGGACGAAAGACACCAGGATTAACGATATTAGGACTGTCACGATGCTTGTATTCCGGCGCCATTTCATAGTCGTACAATATATTTTGAGGATAAGCGGTTAACGACCGCTTTTCTTGCGCTTCGCAAATCGAGCGCGGATATTCGATGGACATTATACACGAATCCCCTCCATTATAAAGACTTATGGACACTGATTTTTCCCGGTACGGATCTTTCCATTTACCGCAATTATCAACTAAATGGTTGACAATAAATTGTCTATCCGATATAATCAACTACATGGTTGATTATCAGAACACGGACCTCGATTCCATACTGCACGCGCTTTCGAACTCCACACGGAGGAGCATAGTGATGCAGCTTGCCAGAAAAGACCTCACGGTAAACGAACTCGCCGAGAAATACGATATGTCGCTGCAGGCCGTATCCAAACACATCCAGGTGCTCGTTAAATCAGGGCTGGTCTCGCAGGAGAAAGAGGGCCGCGTCAGGCATTGCCGCGCCAATATTGAACCGCTCGACCGTGTCTCGGACTTGATAAAGGAATACAGCCGTTTCTGGGGAGAGAGGCTCGATGCTCTGGATAAGTATTTTGAAAGGCGGAAAAAACAAAAGGAGCGTGTGAAATGAGCGAAAATAAGTTAGTGGTTACCAAGGTCATAAAAGCGGCTCCCGAAGAGGTGTTCGAGGCGTTTACTGATCCCGAGATCATGGCGGAATGGTTCTTCGGGGCAGAGGACTGGTCTGTCGAAGTTTCCAATACATTGGAGATCGGAGGTAAATATTTCTTAAATATGATTGCGACTGATGGTAAAGAATATAAGCACACGGGTGAATATAAGATTATTGCGCCGCCCGAAAAACTTGTCTTCACATGGAATTCTGATTTTGCGCAGGACACCGTCGTCACAGTTTATTTCCACAAGGTCGCGGACGGGACGGAGATCACTCTCGAGCACGAATTCCTGCCGACCGATGAGGCGCGCGAGAACCACAGGAAAGGATGGACTACCTGTCTTAACAATCTTGAGAAATTGTTTGCATGAAGAGATTGAATTTTAGAACGAAATCAAATTATAGCAATGGGAGGTTAAAAGACAATGAAAAACCGTAAACCTGTGCATATAATCGCTTCGCCGGAAGAATGGGAGGCTGCGCGGCAGCAGCTCCTCCTGAAGGAGAAGGATTTGACCCGCGCGCGTGACGCGCTGGCAGCCGAGCGTCGGCGGATGCCGTGGATAGCCGTCGAGAAGGCGTACGAGTTCGACGGGCCAAAAGGCAAAGCGAGTTTGCTCGACCTATTCGAGGGTCGCCGTCAACTGATCATCTATCGCGCCTTCTTCGAACCCGGTGTGTCCGGCTGGCCTGAGCATGCCTGCATCGGCTGCTCTATGGTAGCCGACCACGTTGGCCACCTTGCCCATCTGAACGCCCGCGATACCACGCTCGCGTTCGCCTCTCGCGCGCCGCAGGCGGACATCGAGCGCTTGAAGGCGCGGATGGGTTGGCAGATCCCGTGGTACACCATCACGGACGACTTCGACAAAGACTTCGACGTGGACGAGTGGCACGGCACGAACGCGTTTATTCGCGACGGCAACCGCGTGTTCCGCACCTACTTCATCAACAAGCGGGGCGACGAGGCGCTCGGGAGCACCTGGAGCTACCTCGATATGACTGCGCTCGGACGCCAGGAGGAGTGGGAGGACTCGCCCAAAGGCTACCCTCAGACCCCGCCGTACGAGTGGTGGAACTGGCACGACGAATACGGCAACACCCAGCCGTCCCGGGAGTGGAGCGCCCAGGTCGAGCGCGGAATTCGGGCTGGGCAAGGACGGCGACGCCCGTGAGCGCTCGTCATTGTTGCGGAGTCCCATCGAGTGGCTCCCACCGCGAGACGACTGTGACGGAGACCGTGCCCGCCGGCACGCGCACACCGGCGTTCTTTCAGCGTTTTCTGGGCATAGCCGGATGGATCGTTCCGGGCGCAGTGCTCGCGCTCCTGCCGAAGTGTCCCATGTGTATTGCGGCTTACGTTGCGTTGGGGACCGGAGTCGGTATCTCGGTATCGACCGCATCGTCGCTGCGGATGGTGATCGTAATCCTGTGCGCGGCGTCGCTGTTGTTCCTTGCGGCGAGACACGCGCGCCGCTTCTTTACGCTGAGATCCGGAACGAAAGAGACGGCGCGGTGAAAGCGGGTGAGGACCACAGGAAAGGGTGGACGATCTGACTTACAACCTTGAAAGATCGTATGCATGAAAGAGCTTTATTTCTGTTAATATATTGCATGTAAATACATTAATCAGGGGGGCTTCAAATGAGATATTTAACCGGTATTGCGGTTTTAACCGTTTTACTTCTTTCGTCCGTCTTAGTATCCTCGTTTGCGGATCCGTCCGACAAGCCGGACGAGCACCACATGAGCCCTGTTACGGGCTCGAAAGAACTCGAAAAGCTGAAGACACTCGTCGGCACATGGCAAGGGACGACCGTCATGGACGGTAAAGAGATGCCGGTGTCGGTAATTTACGAAACGTCTTCGAACGGCAGCATCGTCGTGGAGACGCTCTTCCCCGGGACACCGCACGAGATGGTTTCGGTCTATTACGACGAGAACGGGAAATTGGGCATGACGCACTACTGCGCGATCGGGAACCAGCCTCATATGACATTGGATAAGTCCTCAGATACCGAAATTGACCTGGTTTTCGCCAGTGGCACGAATCTGGACACCAAGAAAGATCATTTTATGCACGACGTCAGCTTCGACTTCAAGGACAATAACAGCATGGTGCAGGAGTGGACTTCTTTCGAGAACGGAAAGGAAAAGGAAGTCGCAACTTTCACGTTTACGAAAGCTCAGTAGTCACGAGGCACCGTCGGACGATGTTATAGACTTTGATCGAAATGTGATAATATAATATTAATAATCATTCCACGAGCGGAATTATCGATGAGCGAGTAAACGGAATCAAGTATGCGTTAGCGATGAAATTCACCTTCACCTAGGGATATATATTGCGAACAAGATTATCGGCGCTTTACGTTCTGATTGTTGCTACGCTGGCTTTGTTCATTTCCTGTAAGACGGACGGAGGCTCGCTCGACCCCGAGCTGGAAGCCATCCTGAGAGTCATAGTCGCGGAGAATAAAGAAGAATTCGGACTCCCGGGAGCCCTCGCCGGAATATGGATTCCGGGAAAAGGGCATCTTATTATAGAAGACGGTCTCGCGGACATCGAGACGGGGCGGCCGATCAGGAAACAGGACCACGTGAGGATCGGAAGCGTCACAAAATCCTTTACGATCACCGTGATCCTCCAGCTCGTCGGCGAGGGTCTCATAAGCCTGAACGACCCCGTCGTGGACTTCCTGCCCGGCGTCGAGAACGGCGACGCCACTATAGCCGAGCTCGCTGATATGAGGAGCGGCATCTTCAATTATACGGAGGACGCCGATTTCGTGACGGAATTCGTGGAGAGCGATTTTTTGAGGGTCTGGACGGACCAGGAGCTGGTCGACGTCGCTGACGGAAACGCTCCCTACTTCCCCCCGGGCGGAGGGTGGCACTATTCCAATACCAATACAGTTATACTCGGAATGATTGTCGAGCAGGTGACCGGCCGTCCGCTCGGCGAAGAGATAAGGGAAAGGATAATAGAGCCGCTCGGACTCGGCGGCACGACATACCCTACGACACCCGATATGCCGGAGCCGTTTGCCCGCGGTTACGGGTTCGACCCGCTCGAAGACATAACCTTCACCGACCCGTCGTCCTCGGCAGGCTCGGGCGCCATGATATCGAGGCTCACGGACCTAAAGAAATGGGGCAGGGCGCTCGGGAAAGGGACTCTGCTCAACGAAGAGCTCCAGGCTGCGCGGGTGAACAGCCTCATGCCGATAGTATTTAATCCCTGCGATGACGACGACCCGGACAGACCCAAGAGGAGCTGCCCTGAATACGACAAGTACGGTCTCGGTCTTGGGGAGATCAGCGGCTGGATCGGGCACACGGGGGAATACGTCGGCTATATGTCACTCGTGATGTACGAACCCGAAAGCGGTTCCGTCGTCGTTATACTGACAAACATCTTCGGTGTTGGCGACCATGTACCGACCAAGATATTCCAGGAATTCGCCGCGGTTTTGAATCCAATACTCGCAAAATAAAATCAATTGCATGCCGCGATCCGCAACCGGGAATTACACCTGACGAAATACCTAAAGGGATTTAAATAGTCATTGTTGTATCGGGAGGAGCAATGAAAAGAATTAAAACTGTTTTGATTCCAATATTAATCGTTATGTTTCTGTCCTTCTTCTCTATTGGGGGTTATGACGGTAAAAATACGCAGGGCTCGCCGATCCCTGACGAAATTTTAGAAGTAATGCAAAAGCCTCTATACGCGAATGCCGCCTGGAGCCTGAGAGTGGTCGACCTGGATACCGGGGAAGCAATCTTTGATCTTAAACCGAACGTTCTCGCGTTTACGGGTTCTGTGAGGAAGCTATATTCAGTCGGGCTCGCGTTAAATGAATTAGGGCCTGAACACAGATTTAAAACTCCCGTCTATCGGCGGGGGGATGTCAGCCGGGACGGTACTCTGACCGGGGATTTAATCCTCGTGGCGAAAGGCGATCTCACGATGGGGGGGAGGAATACGCCCGAGGGCACGGTGGCGTTTACGAGCTTCGATCATACGGAGGCCAATTCACTCGGCAGCGCTATCCTGACGAAGCCCGACCCGCTTGCAGGTATCAATGAGCTTGCCGCGCAGGTGGCGGCATCCGGTATAAAGAAGGTCGAAGGGGACGTTATAATCGACGCCAGGCTCTTTGACCACTTCAGGGTGCCTAACGGTAACGTATTAATAACTCCTATTATCATCAATGACAATCTAGTGGACGTGACCATAATCCCTACTGAGCCCGGTCGGCCTGCGATAGTCGACTGGCGTCCCAAATCCGCCGCTTTCGATGTTGAAGCCGACGTTATAACCGTTCCGGAAGGAGAGACGGAGGACATAACTCTCTTCTCGTTCAATCCGAGCTGCATAGGTTTTAAGGGCTGCAAGGGGAAGGTCCAGGGACAAATACCGGTCGGTTTTAAACCCGGCCTCCCGGGTGTGGAGACGCTCGTGCAAACTTTCAAAGTGGAAGACCCTGCGTCCTATGCACGGATAGTGTTCATCGAAGCTTTGGAGAGGGCCGGGGTCGAAGTCACTGCAGACACGATTGCAAAGAACCAGTCCGACAATCTGCCCCCTCGGAATTCATACACGGAAGACGCCAAGGCTGCCGAGCTCGTATCGCTTCCCTATTCACAATATACAAAGCTTATTTTGAAAGTAAGCCACAATTTGGGCGCTAATTTGAGTCTCATGCTTTTCGGTCTCGCCAAGGGAGTGAGGACGATAGGGTACGCACTGGCGGTGGAAAGAGAGACCCTGATCAATGATTTCGGCCTGAAAGGGTCGGAGTTCAATTTCCCGACGAACGGGAGCGGGAGCCCTGACAGCCAGGCGGCTCCGAGCGCGACGGTAAAACTTTTGATAGAGATGAGTAAACGGGGCGTTTTCGTCCCTTACTTTGATTCCCTGCCGATTCTAGGAGTGGACGGGTCTCTCGCCGCAGTGGGTGTTAACCCGCCCAATCCGGTTATCGAGCCCGCGATAGGAAAAGTATTTGCCAAGACGGGAACGACAGTACTCGACGGGTTTTTCAAGGCGCAGGTCTTTGCCGGTTATATCGACGCGAAGAGCGGCAAGCGTCTCGCTTACGGTTTATACGTGAACGATATAGGCCAGCTGAAGAACATAGCCGAGGCAATTGCGGTTTTTAGCGACGAGGGAGAAATATCGGCTGTTATATATGACCAGAATTAGACGGTCTTCTGGCTAAGGCTGGAGTCTACAAGGCTACAACACGAGCCTTCGCTGTGACGAGGCGCCTAGAAGATTGGCAGTCTTGCTTTTTTCAGGAGATTGCTTCGCTCCGCTCGCAATGACAGGAAGGGGAGAGATTTTATGCCCGCGGGTGCTCACCCGCCGGCAATTCTGTAATGTTATTGGAATAGAATAATAAATCCTCCCTACCCTATTTGGGTTTCATCAACATTCAGCCTGAAGTTAATCTACTTCGGTGACTTCGTTGTCATGGCGTCCGAATGCTTGCTTGTTCGCATTCGTTCTTTTTCTAAGGAGGGAATTAAAGGTAAACAATAGATTTCTCGCTATTAGAATTTGATTCAGCGTATTGCCAGGCTCAATAAACTCCGTGTTTGATTAGCGAGGGTGTCCGGTTCTTACGCTTGCTCAGAACCGTGGCTCGAAATGACAGAATTATGATGTACCCCCTCACCCTGAATTGGATTAGGCAAAAATGGGCCTTGAGCAAATCGCCCTAAGTGTCTCTGTGGTAATGACCTCCTATTTCTACTGTTTTGAGTTTATTAGAAGTGTGCCGAGTGTATTTAGGGCATTGCTTTCAGTCGCTGGCGTCCCAATTCTCCTATTTGTCGAATCGGTTGTCGAAATAGTCCTCTCCCTCAAGGGAGAGGGAAGTATTGTGAGGCCGATTCCCTGAATGTCGGGGAATTCAAATCCCCCTTCATTACGTATTATCCCGGAGAATTACAGCTCCGCATGTTTTAACTTTTACAATCTCGACCTTATTGAAGCGGATCACTCGCCCGCCGCAGCGAATGCGACCACGCTCTGGTCGAGCGGGAGCTCGTTCTTATGCGTCCCCGGGTTTTCGACAGGCACCAATTCGAGCGGAATACCCTCAATCTCCGCCTTGTCGAATGCCTCTGTCGAGGGGGCCTTTTCGTTGCTCTCGAATTCGTCTATTAAGTAGGGAAGACCGTTCGATCCCAGCGTAGAGGGGCCGTCCATTACGTGGAAGTGGAGGTGCGGGGCGGAAGTGTTTCCCGTGTTCCCGACGATACCCATGACCTGTCCGCGCTTTACCGTATCGCCCGCTTTAACCTTCACGCTCCCCGGCTTTAGATGCGCGTATAATGCGTACTTCCCGCCGCCCAGGTCGAGCACTATGTGGTTGCCGTCCGCTTCCTCGAGCGTCATTCCGGGGGGGAGCTCCCCAGGCACCTGGTCTTTGTATTTGTCAATCGCCGTGATTACTTTCGCGTCAGCCGCTGCGACCGCGTTCTGTCCGTATGCGAAATAGCTCTCGACGTCCTTCGGGTCGCCGACAAATATTTTTCTGTCCCCGTTTATCATCTCCCAGTCGATCGCGAAACGCTGTGCGACGACGAGCTTGTCGTTTATAGGCATCAGCGCGCGGATGTGTCTCACAGCGTCGCAGCAACCGTCGGCCGCGACCCAGCCTTTCCCTTCGAGCGGAGGGCCGATAACTATCGCGTCGGGGGAGCCGACAACCGTAACGCCGGTCATATAGGCGTAAGACTCAGAGTCGGCGGGTATTCCCGCAAAATTTTTGAAGCCTTCCGGTATGCCGTTCGGGACGGAGATGGTGATTTTGTGCGCTATGCTGCCGGGTATGTCGTCTCCTTCCATAGAGAAGTGGATGAAGATTACCCCCGCCTCACCCGGCTGAAGCGTGGTCGAGGGGGATTTGTCCTTTAATAATTCCATGCGGTTCTTAAGCTCATCAGCCCTGAACGATGCAACGGGCGTGCCGTCCCCCAATACATCGATCGAGTCGATTGTCCACGCAAGACCCGTCGCGTTTAGGGCTTCGAGCTCATAGACGAAATGGTACTTTCCGTCCGAGCCTTTGACGGGGTCGGGCGCGGTGATGACGGAAACGACTACCGGGGTGAATATGCTATCGGGTTTAGCCCCGGGTTTTTCCTTATCCTGAGCATATGCATTTGAGCTGCCGATAACCGACGGAATAGCGTGTATGATTATCGATACCGCGATTAATATAAAAAGTGATGATTTTTGCATTGATTTCTGCGACCCCCGGGAACGTTGAATTTAAACACGATAATTTATATGTACCGACATTGTATCATGATTCACGGATAGATAGTAATATCTGATATTGAAAAAATTTACCGAATATCGGAGTAGACCGGCAAATTGAACTACCCAATAGAATATATTCTGCTCGGAGCGTCCGTATTAATACTGGTCAGCATATTCGCGAACAAGGCGGCTTCGAAGATCCGCGTTCCGGCGCTGCTTTTGTTTCTGGTCGTGGGAATGCTGGCGGGATCGGAGGGGCCGGGCGGCATATATTACGACGACCCATGGTCGGCGCAGCTCCTGGGGGTGCTCGCGCTCGCTTTTATAATTTTTTCAGGCGGACTCCATTCGGGCTGGAAGGGCATTTATCCTGTCCTCTGGAGCGGTATTCCGCTTTCGACTATCGGCGTGCTCGTCACGGCTGTCCTGGCGGGTCTGTTCTCCCATTTCGTATTGGGGTTTTCCGTCTTGACGGGCCTTTTGCTCGGCGCGATCATTTCCTCTACCGACGCCGCCGCCGTATTCTCCGTCATCAGTGCCGGCCGGACGCGTCTCAAGGGAAACATTAAGGAGCTCCTCGTATTCGAGTCCGCCAGCAATGACCCCGTAGCCGTAATACTGACTATTAGTATCATCCATCTCATCACGAACCCCGCCGCTTCATTCGTAAGCATGGGTTATTTACTTTTCATGCAGATCGTTATAGGGCTTCTTTTCGGCTACGGAATGGGTAGGGTCATGGTTTTTATCGTGAACAAGCTCAGGCTCGAAGTCGAGGGGCTCTATCCGGTCCTCACGTTATCCTTAGTCATATTCACCTACGGAGTAACTGCGTCATTGGGCGGGAGCGGGTTTCTCGCCGTGTATATTGCGGGGATCATCATGGGCAGCAGCGAGTTCGTTAGTAAAAAGAGCATCACGCGTTTTCATGACGGCATCGCCTGGCTCCTCCAGATAACTATGTTCCTGATCCTGGGTCTCCTGGTATTCCCCTCGGACCTCGTTCCTGTAGTCATGATCGGCCTACTCTCTTCGATATTCCTGATCTTCATAGCCCGTCCCGCAGGCGTGTTTCTATCACTCTCGCTGAGTAAGCTGAGTCTCCGGGAAAAGACATTTGTATCATGGGTGGGACTCAAGGGCGCCGTGCCGATCGTGCTTGCGACGTTCCCTCTTCTCGTGGGAGTGCCGGAGTCGCACACCCTGTTTAATGTGGTTTTCTTTATCGTCATAACGTCGGTCCTTCTGCAGGGCACTACTATTCCGCTTATATCGCGGTTGCTCGGAGTGGATGAGCCCGTCAGCGGAATGAAATCGAGGAACCTGGAATTCGAATTCCCTTACGACGAAAATAGCGAAATGGCCGAGATCGAAATTCCATTCGGTTCGGGAGCGGCCGGCAAACAGGTGGTAGAGCTCGGGCTGCCGGAAAGCGCGCTGATAATGCTTATCAAGAGGGGGGGCGGATCGGTCGTTCCCAGGGGCTCCACAATTCTCGAAGCCGGGGACGTGCTCCTTGTCCTCGCCGAGAAGTATGACTTGCCGAAAATCCGCTCGTTACTCGGCCCCCCGGAATAATTTCGCACGGATATTAATAAAACCAAAATGAGATTATAATTTGTGGGACGTCGCAAAAACTAATTCGATCTTAAGGAGGAATGAGACATGAACGGCACTTCCATAGCGGAGGGCATCAGACAGAACTGGGGCTGGCTACTCGCACTGGGCATAGCGTATATAATTATGGGTCTCGTAATAACAGGGTCGCCGATGGCGGCCACAATCGCGGTAGAAATATTAATCGGGTTCGTCCTGATTATAGGCGGCGTGATTTCCATCATTGGCGCATTTTTTACCGGGGATTGGAAAAAGCTGCTGCTGATACTATTAAGCGGCATACTCTACGTTATAGTCGGCGTGCTTCTGTTGAAAAATCCCATGCAGGGCGTGCTTACACTGACAATCCTGCTGGCAGCGTTTTTACTCGTAGAAGGTTTTTTCAAAATCATCCACGC
>Ga0187892_10012531_pt1 | contig 10043 bp, 6 predicted proteins | sample MA1701073metaG_FD_139345 | JGI IMG/M metagenome (GOLD analysis project Ga0187892, IMG submission 139345) | Bio-ooze microbial communities from a basaltic lava cave in the Kipuka Kanohina Cave System on the Island of Hawaii, USA - MA170107-3 metaG ...
CAGGAACGACCCGGCGAACACGATGTTGCCCAGGCTGCAGTCAGAGAAGCAGAAAGACTTGCCCGTCCGCTGCAGCTCGGCTTCGAACCGGGCCAGGCGCTCAGCGACCGCGGCGAGCGCGGCAGGCTCGGCATCGGCGAGCAGCCCCGCCACGCCGCCGCGGACCTCCGAGGTCGGCGCGGCGCGCTCGCCGCGGACGAGGCGAAGGCACGCCAACGCCTCTTCTCTTTCTAGGCCCGCCGGAAAGCGCAGGTCCAGCAGATCGATCAGCCCGGTCTGGCAGCAGCGTAGCTCCCGAGCCAGGCGACTCGCGTTCTTCCGGAAGTCCGAAGGTCCGAGGCTGTTTCCCAGAAACCGGCGCACCTCCCCTGTCGACGCCCCGTCGTCGTACCCGTTGATGGCGATCGTCAGTGCGATCTTCGGGTTGTTGATCAGCTCGCGGGACAGCACCCGGGACCCGCGCCCCCCGGAGAACAACACGACGTTCAAGCGGTTCGCCGCCTTCATCGCGCTCACCTCACCACCGATCCCCGGGCCGCGAAGGGTCGTAGGCCGGCCCACGCTGCGCCGGTAACCGAGACCGGCCCTCCGCCACCCCGCCAGGCCGCGCTGGTGTAGCTCCGCAGAAGGGCTGCCCGATAGGTCCAGAGGAGGGTCAAGAACAGCAGAAGTGGTCCACTCTTCATGAGACCGATGCCCAGCAGCCGTGCCCACGAGTCCCACTCGATGCTGTACCGGAGGACGTTGACGACGATCAGGCTCTGCCCGATCGCCAGCACGAAAATCGCAGCGATCATCGCGATGGCCGGTCGCCGAAAATACCGCCGCGATGCCACCACGTATGCGAGCGGAAGGAACAGCGCCGCCAGGTAGTGCTCCCAGACGACGTCCGACACGGCCAGGCAGACGGTGACCGCGAGCAAGAAGCGCAAGTGTCGTTGGGCCGCCTCCGGGAGCTCGCGACGGCGGCCCTCGAGGATCAGGTGGACAGCACCAAGCAGAATGAGTCCCTTGATAATGCCGGTCAGGACGGTCCGGGCGATGTCCGACGCGGGGGCGCTCCCCACGACGAAGGGCCAGACGTTGTCCAGCACCACGTACAGCGAGCTGTTGAAAAACCACGGTTTTCGTGCCGAGAGTCCCTCGCCCATTCTCCGCAGGAACTCCTCGTGCAGCGGCGCGCCCATGATCACCATCGACGCAACGGCCATTGCCCCCCCGATGCCTACACACCACCTCAGAAAGCGGGGGCCGGACGCCAGCACGAGGAGGCCCAGCACGGGAAAGAATGCCGGCTTGATCATCGCGGCGGTACTCAGGCCGAGCGCGGCCCAGAACATCCGATCGCTCACGTAACACACCAAACTCAGCGTCAGCAGCAGGAACACCGTCGGCGTCGTCTGGCCCCCGACCCGGTAGATCGTCCAGAACGGCTGATACATGAGGCTGATCACGGCGAAGATCGCGACGAACCGCGCCCGCTCCGTCGTCGAGCCCGCGAACGTGAGATTGTGCACGTACAGCAACAGCAGGGCGGCGACGTAGGCGAGGGTGTTCTGGATCTTGAAGACCACCAGCGCCGCACCCGGAGAGAACCAGCTCAGGGGCGCGTAGAGCCATGCGGAGATCGGCGTTCCGAAGAACGCTAGCTCGCCCTGGGGCTTCTCGCCTCGGATCAGACTCCGCGGGTCGTAGATGTCGTTGATCTGACCCGCGGTGACCCGCCGGCCCGTGTCGTAGAAGTTCGCGAAGTCCCAGCCAGGGCCGGCCGGGACCGCGATCCCGGCGATCATTCCGGCGGCAAGTACCCCGAGACACACGAGAGTCAGCGCCCGGTATCGCCGGAGGGCTCGTTGGTCACCCGCTCCGTCCCCACCACCGGGCGCACTAGGCCGGCGCCACCGGCGATGGCGGTCAGGAGATTTGTCCGAGACGGGTGAGTCACTCATGAGCTAGCTCAGCGCGGATCGGTGCCGCTCACCGCGAGAACACGAACGAAGCAATCCCCCTGCCAATCGTCTCAGAGGAAGCCCGGGACTTCATGTGGCGATCGCTTTGCCATGCGGGCGACGGGTTCGCCGACTACGGCAAGAAACTACCGATTCCCTGTAATCTATTGGCTGGTCTGGCGGGCCAACCTCGACGCAGTCCTCCTGGCCCGAGGCACTGATCTTGCTCCTCCCCCTGCCCGCACCAAGCGCTGGGCCGATTACAGTTCGGCATGCCCGCACGCCGCCGGCGACATGCGTCGATGGTGGTTGATCCGAGCATGACGCCGAGGTTGTAGCTTGGAAACGAACCACCAATGACAGTCCCGTGGACTGGGAGCGAACCAGAGCCTGGAGCGAGGGCGGCCATTTACGCGAGAGTCTTCCTCAACGTCAAGGGACGCGAGCCGAAGGGGACCTCGACCCCGCCGACTACGAGCGGTGCCGCGACGAGATGAAAGCCCGGTTCGAGAGTGGGCTCGGCCATATCTCTTAGCGCTGCCGGCAGGGGCTCCCGTTGCGCTTGGCTCGCGCCGGCGAAGCTGCTCTGGTTAGCGGTGTTGGTCGGGCTCGCCACGGGGCTTGGGGAGGTCGCGCTCCGAGGCGTCCAGGTCTTCGTCCTCGGCAGCGGGATCCATCTGAGCCCTCACGTGGTCTGGATGGCCCCGCTGGCCGATGTCGCGCTCCTCGCTGTAGCCGGTGCGCTGCTCGCGCGCCTCAGCCGGCGGTGGCCTACAGCGGCCTCACCCGGCGTGGCTCTTTTCGTCTTCCTATTCCTCGCTCTCGTCGGGCCGCTGGTATTCCTCCCACGCCTGCACCTCGCCGCCGCCGTGCTGCTCGCCGGCGGCATCGCGGCACAGACCGCCCGCCTCCTCGCGGCGCGCCTGCCGCGTCCGGGGTTCATCCGGCTCATGGCGACTTGCATGGCCCTGGTAGTCGTCACCCTCGGGCTCGGCGTCGTCGGCCGCGCCGCCTGGGCGGAGCGCCCGGCCCTCGCCGGCCTCGGGCCGGCCCCGTCAGGCGCGCCGAATGTGCTCCTCGTCGTATTCGACACTGTGCGGGCTCGAAGTTTAAGCCTCTATGGCTACTCCCGCCCCACGACCCCGGCACTTGAGCGCCTGGCCGCACGGGCGGTGGTCTTCGAGCAGAGCTATGTCACCTCGCCCTGGACACTGCCGTCTCATGCCACCATGTTCACCGGCCGCTACCCTCATGAGCTGTCGCCGGCGTGGCTCACCGCTCTGGACGCCACCCACCCGACGATCGCGGAGATCTTCCGGGGCCGCGGGTATCTCACCGCCGGCTTCACGGCCAACGTAGCCGCCACCTCATACGAAACCGGTCTGGCCCGCGGCTTCATCCGCTACGAGGATTACCCTGTGTCGTTCTCGATGGTCGTCAAAAGCTCTTGGCTCGCCCGCGCCATCGACACGGCGCTGGGCTGGACCACAGGACGCCGCAGGCAGCATCCCGGCCAAAGGAACGCAGAGGAAGTGAATGCGGCCTTCCTCCGCTGGCTGGACGCGAGTCAGGGCCGGCCGTTTCTGGCGTTCCTCAACTACTTGGACGCACATGGTCCGTATCTCGCCCCGCCTCCCTTCGATGAGAAATTCGGTCCCACTCGAAGACGCCCGCCACTGACCGACGCGCCGCTGGCGGAGCAACGACAGTGGTCACGCGAGCAGATCCAGGTCGAGATCGACGCCTACGCCGGCGCGATTGCCTATGTCGACAACCAGCTCGGCCGCTTGATCGAAGAGCTGGAGCGGCGTGGCTTAGTGGCGGGTACGGTCGTCGTCGTGACCTCAGACCACGGCGAGCAGTTCGGCGAGCACGGGTTGTTCGATCACGCGAACAGTCTCTACCTCCCTGTGCTCCACGTGCCTTTGCTGGTTTCGTTTCCTCCGCGGGTGCCTGACGGCCGGCGAGTGGCGACCCCCGTCACCCTGCGCGACCTGCCGGTCACGCTGTTCGACCTCGCCGGGCTGCCGGGGCCGATGCCGTTTCCGGGTGCCTCGCTGGCGATCCATTGGGCGGGCTCGACCGAAGCCGGTCGGTCGTCCTCGCCGCTGCTCGCCGAAGTCAGGAAGGGGATCAACCTGGATCCGCGCCTGCCGGTGAGCCGAGGCGATATGCACTCGTTGATCGAGGAGGGGTGGCACTACATCCGGAACGGCGACGGCCAGGAGGAGCTTTACGACGTCGAGCGCGATCCTGGCGAGCTGGAGAACCTGGCCGAGGCCGACGGAGGGACGCTGCTCGCGCGCTTCAGGGCCGAGCTGGAGAGGGCGGGTGTGCGGGCTCCACGATCGGTCGCGCGGGGACGGCTCACGGCCGACCGCCTACACGACGGCGATCGGCACTCGACAGGACCGCTCCCGGCTCAAATCCTCCCGCGGGAGCGCCGACTCAGCCCCTGAGGCCGCCCCAGCCGAGCAAGCACTGCTTTCTTGTACCCGTCTCGACTCTCTGGCACACATTTTGCCTAAGTCCGCGGGGTCATGCCTACCTCGATGCTGCACCGAACTCCAACGATCGCGAGCCCTGATCGTGTACCCACGCGAGCGGCCCGACCTGCTGTGTCACGCGCGCTTACGCTGAAGACGGGGACGATGATCGCGGTGCTGCTCCTGTCCATCGTATCGTTGGGCTCACTGGACCGGCAGCTCAAGCTCCAGGACGACAGCGCGATCTACATGAGCCTCGCGAAGTCGTTGTACACCGGGCAGGGATACCGGAACATCCACCTGATCGGCAGCCCGCCCCACAGCCAGTATCCTCCGGCCTTTCCGCTGCTGCTCGTTCCGGTGATGCTCCTCCTCGGTCCTGATTTCCTGGCGATGAAGCTCTTGCTGGTGGCGCTCGCCATCTTGGCCCTGCTTCCGCTCGCCGCCCTCTACCGCGATCTCACCGATGAGGGCACCGCACTGCTGGTGGTCCTGCTGACCGCCACCACGCACGGGATCATCTTCTTCACGCAATCGATCATGACCGAGATTCCGTACCTGTTGTTCTCGCTCCTGGCGCTCGTCTGGATCAACCGGTGCGCGCGACAAGGACGCTGGACCGGTGGTTCGGTGGCGATCGCGGGCCTGCTCATCTCGCTGGCCTACCTCAATCGGATCATCGGACTCTCGCTGCTCGTGGCCGCCGTGCTGCACGTCGCGCTGGACGGGCGCGGAACCCGTCTGGCCCGGGCCCGGATGGCGGCCGTCATCGGGGGCGTGGGGGCGCTTCCGTTCGTGTTGTGGCTGTTCTACATCTGGTGGGCGAGCCGCCAGGTCGGCTTCATTCCGTATGCACGGTACTACTCGCACTTTCTCGCGCAGGCCGCTCCCAGCGCCAGCGGCGACGGCGGACCGGTGATGTTCCTCTGGAAGCTCTACGCGTCGCTGTATGCGTACGCGGTGCATGCCGGGAACATCATCGTGTACTTCACGCCCGCGTCGCCGTCCGGCAGGCTGCTCGCGCTCGTCCCGGCGACGATCACGTTCGCCGGATTCCTGTGGTGCGTACGTCGGCGGCGGACGGTGGTGGAATACTACGTCGGCGCGTATCTGTGCGCGCTGCTCACCCTGCCGGGCTCGCGCCAGCAGCGCTACCTCGTCCCGTTGGTCCCGTTCATCTGGTACTACTTCCTGGTCGCCACCGGTGGGCTTCTGCGCTGGATCGGGGAGCGGTGGCCGGCGCGCGGCTCGAGTCCGCGGCCGGCTGAATGGCGCATCGCGGCCGGACTCGCGGCAGTCCTGCTGGTCTCGAACGTCACCGCGGCCGCCCTTGTCAACGTCGTCTGGCGCGGCAACGGCTACTACGAGAGGCTGGAAGCGCAGCCGTATCGCGAGATGCTCTCGTGGGCGCGGGAGAACACCGCGCCGGACAGCGTGTTCATGTGGGACAAGCCGAGCCTCGGATACGTCCTGGCCGACCGCCGCGCGGTCAGGATCCCGTTCGGCGGGCCCGAGAGGACCCTGCGGTTCATCCAGGAAGCGGATGTGGACTACGTGGTCGTACACTCCGGCTCGAAAGCCGCGCGGAGGCTCCTGCCGTTCGTCGAGCGGTACCCGCAGCATCTGCGCCTCGTGCATTGGAGTCGCGACCTCAGCGTGTATCGCGTCATCGGCTCGCGGCAGGGGGGGCCCGGGGGCGTGCCGATGCCGACTGGATAGCCGGTGGGAAGTTCCGGTTCCGGAACGGGAAGATCTCTTCCCAAAGCCTGGACACGAACGCCTGCGCCGGAGCCCGTCCCAGCCGTCCTCTCGGCGTTGCTCACGCCTTCGGCGGCATCCGGTTGGCCTTTCCGGTGCTGATCGTGGCGCCCGGCGCCGGCGGCCTCGGTCCGCTTGCAGCGCGTAACCCTCCGAACTTACAGACCTGATCTGACCACGCCGCTCACCGGATCCGCCTGACCTGGCCGCCCGATCGCCCGGGACGCCCGGTTGGGGGGCGGTGGCACCGGTCTTGAACCCATGGCCACGGCCCAGCCGCGTCGTGCCCACTGCGCCGGATACGCGCGCGCCGCAGGGTAGGGGGAGTGCATGCTCCGGGAGGAACCCATCCGGATCTCCGTGATCGTGCCCGTCTACAACCAGGCGGCGCCATTGAAACAGTGCCTGGAAGCCCTTCAGGCCTGCTCGGCGCGCGGGCTGGAGATCATCGTGGTCGACGATGCGTCCACGGACGGCAGTGCCACCGTGGCGGCCGACATGGGCGTCCGCGTGTTGCGCCTGCCGGAGAACTCGGGGCCGGCGGCCGCCCGGAATCACGGCGCGGCGCACGCGCAGGGGGACATCCTGTTCTTCGTCGATGCAGATGTCGTGGTCGCGCCGGGCGCGGTCGACCACGTGCTCCGGGTGCTGGCCACGCCCACGCTGGCCGCCGTCTTCGGATCCTACGACGCCCGGCCCCATGCCCAGGGCCTCGTCTCACAGTATCGGAACCTGCTGCACCATTTCGTGCACCAGCAGGGCGACCCCGACGCGTCGACCTTCTGGGCCGGATGCGGGGCCATCCGACGTCACGTGCTCGAAGAAGTGGGTGGATTCGATCAGGAGCGATTTCCGCGCTCGTCGATCGAGGACATCGAGCTCGGGTATCGGCTGCGGGAGCGCGGCCACCGCATCCTGCTCGACAAGACCTTGCAGGGCACGCACCTGAAGCGGTGGAGGATGCCGTCCTACGTCTGGACCGACATCACGCGCCGGGCGATTCCGTGGGCACGCCTGATCCTGGAAAGCGGGACGCGTCCGAACGACCTGAACCTCAAGGTCAGCCAGCGGCTGAGCGCCGCGCTGGTGGCGCTGACGTGTCTCTGTCTCGCGCTCGCCGCGTGGCACATCGAGCTGCTCGCGGTCGCGACGATGGCGGTGCTGGGAGTGGTGGCGCTGAATCGTCACCTGTTCGCCTTTTTTCTTCGCGAGCGGGGGCTCGTGTTCGCGATGGCCTGTATTCCGCTCCACCTGATGTACTACCTGTACAGCACCCTGAGCTACGGGCTGGTGTGGGTCGACTGGCATCTGCGAGGTTCGACCGCGCGCTCGCCGCGCGCCATCCAGCGAGGCTGACGCATGACCCCTGATGCTGCCGCGGCTGGGCGGAAGTTCGTCGTGATCGGCGCGGGCCCGGCCGGCCTCACCGCCGCCTACGAGCTGACCAAGCTGGACGTCCAGCCAATGGTGCTCGAGAAGGGACCCATGGTCGGCGGCCTCGCCCGGACGGAGAGCTACAAGGGATTCCACTTCGACATGGGTGGCCATCGCTTCTTCACCAAGGTGGAAGAGGTGAAGAAGATGTGGCACGAGGTGCTGGGCCAGGAGTTCCTGCGACGCCCTCGGCTATCGCGGATCTACTACAACGAAAAGTTCTTTCACTACCCGCTGAAGCCCTTCAATGCCCTGGTCGGCCTGGGATTCTTCGAGAGCATTTGCATCGTCCTGAGCTACCTCCGGTGGCAGCTGTTCCCGTACAAGCAGGAGGAGACGTTCGAGCAGTGGGTCACCAACCGCTTCGGCCGTCGTCTCTTCCGGGTGTTCTTCAAGACGTACACCGAGAAGGTCTGGGGCATCTCGTGCTCGGAGCTGAAGGCGGAATGGGCGGCCCAGCGCATCAAGGACCTGTCCCTGAAGACCGCCATCGTGAGCATGTTCGTCAAGCCGCGGAAGACGATCAAGACGCTGATCGAGGAGTTCGAGTACCCGCGGCTGGGGCCCGGCATGATGTGGAACACCGTGAGAGAGGAAGTCGAGCGGCGCGGCGGCGCGGTCCGCCTGAACGCCGACGTGGTCAGGATCGGCCGGCGCGGGCTCCGCGTCGAGCACGTCGTGGTCCGGTCGCCGGGCGGGGAAGAGACGATCGAGGGCAGCGATTTCATCTCGAGCATGCCGGTGACCGAGCTCGTGCAGAAGCTCGACCCGCCCGCGCCGCTCGCCGTCCGCGAGGCGAGCGAGAAGTTGACCTACCGTGATTTCCTGACGGTGTGCCTGATCGTGAACAAGCCGGAGCTCTTCCCGGACAACTGGATCTACATCCACTCTCCCAAGGTCAAGGTGGGCCGGATCCAGAATTTCAAGAACTGGAGTCCGGCCATGGTGCCGGACCCCCGCAAGACGAGCCTCGGCCTCGAATACTTCTGCAGTGAAGGCGACGCGTTGTGGACGATGCCGGACGCGGAGCTGGTCGCGCTGGCCAGGCAGGAAGTGGAGCGCATCGGACTGGCCAAGGCCTCCGACGTCGAGGACGGCTGCGTGGTCAGGGTTCCCAAGTCGTATCCCGTGTACGACTCCGACTACCGCACGTATTTGGGGGTGGTCAGGGACTTCGTCGACCGCCTCGAGAACCTGCAACCGGTCGGGCGCAACGGACTCCATCGCTACAACAACCAGGACCACGCGATGCTCACGGGAATGCTCGCGGTCCGGAACGCGATGGTCGGTCAGCGGAACGACCTGTGGAGCGTCAACACCGAGCAGGAATATCACGAGGAGGTACACCTGGACGCGAGCCTCGACGCGCAGGTCGCCGAGGCGGCCTGGGACGCCGTGTCGCGTTCGTTCGCCCGGTTCGACCGGCTGGCGTTCGGGCTCGCCACCGGACTCACGAGCGGGCTGCTCCTGTTCTTGGCCACCATGTGGCTCGTGCTGAAGGGCGGGGGCGTGGTGGGGCCGAACCTGGCGCTGCTGGCCCAGTACCTCCCGGGCTACCGCGTCACGGGCTGGGGGAGCGCCCTGGGGCTCGTCGAGGGCTTCATCGCCGGGTTCTGCGGCGGCTGGCTGCTGGCCGCCTTGAGGAACGCGACGGTGCTTCTCTACCTGATCGTCGTGCACCGACGGCTGGAGCGGCGGTACCTGCGCCGCATCCTGGACTACGTGTGAAGACGGAGTACGATAGTGTTGTAGTGGAACCCGGGAGGGCTCACGAGGAAGTCGTCCTGACCCGCGTCGTGCGCTTGAATGCCGTGCTCACGGGTATCGTGACCGGCGTATTCGCGGCGCTCATCATCTTCGTCGCCACGAATTGGCTCGTCATCAAAGGTGGTCGGGTCGTGGGTCCGCACCTCGTACTCCTGAGCCAATTCTTCATCGGCTATCGCGTGACGTTTCTGGGCAGCCTCATCGGTGCCGCCTACGCGCTGCTCGGCGGGTTTCTGATCGGCTTCTTCGTCGCGGCCGTCTACAACTGGTTCGCGGACCTGAGGCAGCCCAAGCAGGCGCACTGACGGCTCTACGACCGCCCGTGTTTTCTGTTCGCAGGAAACACCGGTGCTGGCGCGCCGAATCGGCCCGTTGCCGGAGATCGTGGAGCGGGCTGGCGGCGGCGAGCTGTTTTTGACGCGACGGACGAGCTCGTCACGGCGATGCGGCGGCTACAGGCCGAGCGGGGCCGCCGCGAGCGGCCGGGCCGCGCGGCATCCCGAGGCGTTCCGGGCACTAGTGCGGACTCTGGCCGACGACAGGACCCGGCCGCCTCGCGCCTGGTGCCGTTCATGAATAGGGTGCGCACGCCGAGCCACCCCCGCCCGGTGTGGGGTCCCCCGGCTCGGCGTGCGCACCCTCTGGCCGA
>Ga0187892_10012533_pt1 | contig 10039 bp, 8 predicted proteins | sample MA1701073metaG_FD_139345 | JGI IMG/M metagenome (GOLD analysis project Ga0187892, IMG submission 139345) | Bio-ooze microbial communities from a basaltic lava cave in the Kipuka Kanohina Cave System on the Island of Hawaii, USA - MA170107-3 metaG ...
CTGGTCGCAGGACGTGGACCCGGACAACCCGATGGGCATGTCGGACCGGACCATCGCGATCCACGGGACCGATCTCTGGAACAGCCTCGGCGAGAAGGACCGGGTGCACATCCGGCGCAACCTGCAGGCCCACTCGCTTTCCCAGTTCATGCACGGCGAGCAGGGCGCCCTCATCGCCACCGCCAAGATCGTGCAGACCGTGCCGAGCTACGAGTCCAAGTTCTACGCCGCGACCCAGGTGATGGACGAGGCGCGCCACGTGGAGGCCTACTCCCGGCTGCTGCACGAGAAATTCAAGCTCGCCTACCCGATCACCCCCACGCTGGCCAAGCTGCTCGAGGCCACGATCACCGACCGGCGCTGGGACATGACCTATCTCGGCATGCAGATCCTGATCGAGGGGCTCGCCCTCGCCGCCTTCCAGCGCATCCGCGACAACTCGACCAACCCGCTGTGCGCGGCGGTCAACGCCTACGTCATGCAGGACGAGGCGCGCCACGTGGCCTTCGGCCGCCTGGCCCTGCGCGACTACTATCCGCAGCTGAGCGACGCGGAGCGCGACGAGCGCGAGGAGTTCGTGGTCGAGGCCTGCTACCACATGCGCGACCGCTTCAACCAGAAGGAGGTCTGGGAGAACCTGGGCCTCCCGGTGGCCGAGTGCGTCGCGGCGGTGGATCAGTCGGACACCATGAAGCAGTTCCGGCGGCGGCTGTTCACCCGCATCGTCCCCACCGTGAAGGACATCGGGCTCTGGGGTAGCCGGGTGCGGCGGGCCTACGACGACATGGGGGTCATGGAGTTCGCGGACACCGATGCCGCCGCGATCCTCGAGAACGACAACCGCGTGGCGGAGGAGTTCGACGCCAAGCAGTTCGTCCGGGAGCAGCTCGGGACCTGACCACCCCTCACCCTGCCCTCTCCCCTGAGGGGAGAGGGGAAGCGCGACCACATCTCCTGAAGGGGAGAGGGTAGCCCTGACGCCCCTCTCCCCCGTCGAGGGGGAGAGGGTAGAGTTAGGCGAGGTCGAACAGGAGGAAGTGGGCGGGCTCGAGCGCCACGATCTCGAGCGCGCTCTCCCGGCTCACCGCGGCTCCGTCGCCGGCCCCGAGCGCGGTGCCGTTACACTCCACCCGGCCGGTCACCATCTGCAGCCACGCGTGCCGCCCGCTCGCCAGCGCGTGCTTCACGCGCTCGCCCGGCTCGAGCCGGGACACGTACAGATCCACGTCCTGGTGGATCGTCACCGCGCCGTCCCGCCCGTCGCGGGCGGCGATGAGGCGCAGCGCCCCGCATTCTTCTTCCTGACGGATCGCCTTCTGCTCGTAGCCGGGGGCGAGCCCGCGCCGGTCCGGCAGGATCCAGATCTGGAGGAAGTGCACCGCCTGGTCCGGCTTCGGATTGGCCTCGCTGTGGGTCACCCCGGTGCCCGCGCTCATGCGCTGGACATCGCCGGGCACGATCACCGAGCGGTTGCCCATGCTGTCGGCGTGCTCGAGCGCGCCCTCCAGCACGTAGGTCACGATCTCCATGTCGCTGTGCGAGTGCGCGCCGAACCCTCGGCCGCCTTCCACGCGGTCCTCGTTGATGACCCGTAGGGCGCGGAAGCCCATGTGCGCGGGATCGTGGTAGCCCGCGAACGAGAAGGTGTGCGAGGTGTCCAGCCAGCCGTGGTCGAAGTGGCCGCGCTCGGCGGCGGGACGGGTGACGATCATCACGCGGCTCCTTTGGGTGAGGGTGACCTTACACGTTCATGGTACTCGACGCGGCAAGCGGACCCCGCGCCGGGTATCATCTGGCCCATGGTTGACGAGATCGTGACCGGCGGCGAGGAGCGGGCGCGGTTGCGCGCGGGCTTCATCTCGCTGGCGGTCTCGGTGGTGCTGCTCGCGGCCAAGTACCAGGCCTATCGCCTCACCGGCTCCACCGCCATCCTGTCCGATGCGCTCGAATCCATCGTCAACGTGGTGGCCGCGGTGTTCGCCATCGGGGCGCTGATCTTCGCGGGCCGGCCCGCCGACCGCAACCATCCCTACGGCCACGGCAAGATGGAGTTCCTGAGCGCGGCCTTCGAGGGCGGCCTCATCGCGTTCGCGGCACTCGTCATCCTCTACGAGGTGGTCGTGGGCCTGACCCACGGCGTGGAGCTGCGCGCGCTCGACCTGGGCCTGGCCATCGTGCTCGGGGCCGGGCTGGTCAACCTGGCGCTCGGCTACCACCTCGTCCGCACCGGCCGCCGGTCCGGCTCGCTGACCCTGGTGGCCGACGGCCGGCACGTGCTGGCCGACTTCTACACCAGCGCGGGGGTCGTGGTGGGCCTGCTGCTGGTCCGGTTCACCGGCCTCGTCTGGCTCGATCCGCTGGTGGCCGCGGTGGTGGCGCTCAACCTCATGTGGACGGGCGCGCGCCTCATCCGCCAGGCCTCCGCGGGGCTCCTCGACGAGGAGGACCCGGCGCTTCTCCAGCGCCTGCTCCAGGTCTTGCAGCCCCACCTGGGCCAGGGCGTGATCCGGGTCCATCACCTGCGCGCGATCCGCGCGGGCCGGGTCAATCACGTGGACGCCCACCTGGTGGTGCCCGAGTTCTGGTCGGTGGATCGCTCGCACGAGCTGGCCGAGGATCTGGGCGAGCGCGTGATGAAGGAGCTGGGCGCGGAGGGTGAGATGACGCTGCACACCGACCCGTGCCACCGCATCTACTGCCGCATGTGCGATCTCGACGACTGCCCGGTGCGTCGCGAGCCCTTCACCGGCCGCCCGCGGCTGACCCTGGACGAGGCGGTTCAACCCGACATGCCCCGCACGAGACCATGAGCGACGATCTGCTGGAGCGGGTGCGCGCCCGCGCGCGCGACAATTCCTTCTGGCGTCATCTGGGCGTGGAGGTGGAGGCGGCGCGAGAAGGGTGGGTCCGCCTGCGCGTGCCGGTGCGTGACGAGCTGCGCAATGCGGCGGGCGCCCCGGTGCACGGCGGAGTCTACGCCGCGCTGACCGACATGGCGGTGGGCGGGGCGCTCGCGACCATGCACGAGGCCTCCGCGGGCGGGGTCGGGCAGACCACGCTCGACATGAACGTGAGCTTCATCGGGGCCAGCACCGGCGACGTCTTCGCGGAAGGGCGCATCCTGCGGCGCGGCCGCACGATCGCGTTCGGCGAGGCCACCATCACCGACGCGGCGGGCAAGCTCGTGGCGGCCGGCCGCGCCACGTACATGATCCTGGCGAAGTAGCCCCTGACCCCGGCCCTCTCCCCGGAGGGGAGAGGGAGTCTCGTGGTCCGGGGTTACTTGCCCAGGAAGCGTAAGATCGCCGCCACCGTGTCGGGTGCGGGATCGCGGATGATGGTGGTGTGATCGGAGTGTTCCGCGACGAAGAGCTCCGCTCTGGGCCATCGGCGCACTCGGACTCCTCTCCGGCGGTCTGGCCCAAGCAGTATAGCCACCACCGTGTACCGACAACAGGAGGAACACGAATGACCTTCAGACGGCAGAGGCGCATTTTAAATGTCAGCAGGGTTCTAACAGTGGCAAAGCGGATCTCAGTTGTACCGCTCGTGCTTTGGGCGATTGCGTCAGTGGTGACGAATGCGCATACCGCTCTTGCCCAAGACAAGGCACAAATCACGGATGTGTTCAAAGAACGGTTGGCGGTCGAAGACGCGAGACTCGTGAGCGTGCGTCAATACGACGTTCCGGCGGGCTGGGTGACTCCCATGCATCGGCACACGGGACACATGTTTCTCTATGTCGTGGAAGGCTCGGGCGCGATGGAGACCGAGGGCCAAGTACGAACCGCGGGCCCTGGCCAAGTGATCCATCAGCTTCCGGGCAAGCCAATGATCATGAAAAACTCCAGCAGTTCGGCGCGGTTGAAGTTCGTGCTGTTCCAAGTCGGTCCGGAGGGGCCGCCGTTGATCGTCCCGACAAAGTAGTCAGACAGCCGTGCGCGTCGAGGTGGGGGGTGCTGACTACGTCAGCAGGCGCGCCAGCACCGCGTCGAGCTGGCAGCGGCGCCACCCGTAGGCGGTCATCGCGGTGACGCCCGGCGCCAGGAACTCCGCGTCCCACGGATCGCGCATCAGTACCACGCCGAGCTTCCGCGCGCCCGCCTGCACCGCCTCCAGCAGCGCCCGGTTCGACTTGTAGAGGTGCGCGTCGTAGAGGAAGAGCACCGTGGCGTCCGCGGCGGCGGCCGCGGTCCGCGCGCGCTCGATCTCCTCGGCGGTCGGCTCCACGCCCACCACCAGCGGCTCGGGCTGCACGCCGTGGGGTGCCATCGCCTCGCGCAGGTAGCGCGGCTCGTCCTGCATCACCGGCTCGATCGTGATGCGATCGGCCAGGGACGAGAGCCGCGGGAAGATGGCGAGGACGCGGCCGTTGAGCGCGGGCCGCCAGCCGGCATCCGGCGCCGCCACCACCGCGACCGCGCGCGCGGCCATCGCGCGGGCCAGCGGCTCGCCGTCGGCCTCCGCGCGGGGCGCGCCGCCGGTGACCCGCTCGGAGCGCTTGGCGTCGAGCGCGTCGAGCCGCGCCATGCTCTTCTCGAGCTCGCGCACCTGGAGCGTCCTGGCCCGGTAGGCGGCCACCACCGCCTCGTAGGCCGCCCGCTGGGCCGGCGCGGTGTGGCAGACCAGGAGGAGATCGTGCCCGGCCGCGGCGGTGCGCACGGTGGCCTCGCCGATCGGGCAGAGCGCGCCGATCGCGCCCATCTCGAGATCGTCCGACACGATGACCCCGCGGTAACCCACCTGTCCGCGCAGGTAGTCCTCCACGATCAGCTTGGAGAACGTGGCCGGCATGGCGGGCGTGGGATCGAGATTCGGATAGAGCGGGTGCGAGGTCATGATGCAGTCGACGCCCGCCTCCATCGCGGCCATGAACGGGGGCAGGTGGAGCGCGTGCATGTCGCTCCAGTCCGAGTCGATCACGGGCAGGCCCAGGTGCGCGTCCACCGGCGCGTGCCCCTTGCCGGGAAAGTGCTTGGCGCACGCCGAGACGCCGCCCGCCTGCATGCCGCGGATGCGCGCGGCGCCCAGGCGGGAGACCAGCGCCGGGTCCTTGCCGTAGGAGCGGATGCCGATGTTCGGGCTGTAGCGCTCGGTGAGCACGTCGAGGCACGGGCCGAAGTTGACGTCGACCCCGAGCCGCCGCAGCTCGCGCCCCTCGATCAGCCCCTGCCGCGCCACCATCGCCTCCTCGCCCGCGGTCCCCGCGGTGAGGTTGTCCGGGAAGATGGTGACCCCCTTGTTCAGCATGATGATGCGGCCGCCCTCGTGATCGGTGGTGATCAGGAGCCGGCGCCCGAGCCCTTCCTCGAGGCGCGCGATGAAGCGGAGGAAGCGCTCCGGCGTCTCGAAGTTGCGCCGGTAGAGCATCAGCCCGCCCGCGTGGATGTCGCGCAGATGGCGCACGTCGTCGTCGGTGGCGTCGGGGCCGGGGAGCCCGACGATGAGCTGCCGGCCCACCATCGCTTCGAGGCTCATGCTCGTCATTTATCTCATCCCGATCATCTATAAAGAAGGTAGGGCCGGCGTGCCCGCGCGAAGGCGGCCAGGTCCCGCCGCCAGGAGGCCTCCATCCGCGGCAGCGGCGTGCCGGCCTCGATGGCGCGACGGATCCGGTCGGTGCCGGCGATGAGATCGATGGGCTGCTTGTTCCACTGGTACTCGTAGGGTGGACGCTTCCAGCGGAAGCCGCGCGGGGCCTGCCGGCGCGCCTCCGCGATGAGGGCCACGTAGGCCGCGTAGGAGCGAAAGCGGTCCCAGTCGGTCACGTGCACCTGCACCCCATGGCAGGCGCGTCGCGCCCACTTCTGGAACATCGGCTCGAAGGTGATGGGGCGGAAGCGCACCCCGGGCAGGCCGCGCCGCTCGAGCGCGACGGCCAGCTTCGGGCCGTCCAGGTACGGCGCTCCCACCCACTCGAAGGGCCGGGTGGTGCCGCGCGCCTCGGAGAGGTTGGTGCCCTCGAGCAGGCAGCCGCCCGGGTAGACGCGCGCGGTGTCCGGCGTCGGCATATTGGGCGACGGCGCCACCCACGGCAGCTCGGTGTCCTCCCACAGCATCGCGCGGCGCCAGCCGGCCATCGGTACCACCGTGAGATCGCAGCCGAGCTGCTGCGTCTCGTTGTGATAGGCGGCCAGCTCCGCGATGGTCAGGCCGTGGCGGATCGGGAGCGGGTAGAGGCCGACGAACGAGGCGAACTTCGGGTCGGCGTCGTTGCCCTCGAGCCGCTCGCCGCCCAGCGGGTTCGGCCGGTCGAGCACGATCACCGGCTTGCCCTCCCGCGCGCACACCTGCATGGCCAGCACGGTGGTCCACGCGTAGGTGTAGTAGCGGGCGCCCACGTCCTGCAGGTCCACCACCAGGACGTCGATCCCGCGCAGCATGGCGGGAGTCGGCGCGAGCCGCCGCTTGCCGTAGAGGCTGTGCACCGGAACCCGGCGCGTGGGGTCGTACTCGGCGCCGACGTGGACATGGTCCTGCACGACGCCGCCGAGGCCGTGCTCCGGTCCGAACAGCGCGGTCAGACGTACCCGTCGCATCTTCCGGATCACGTCGGCGGCGTGGGTGAGATCGCGCGTCACCGACGCGGGGTGGGCGAGCAGACCCACCCGCCGGCCCGCGAGCAGGGAGCCCAGGCGCCCGGCCAGCACCTCGAGGCCGGGGCGGACGCCCATCATGCGCGCGCGGGCAGCTCGACCACGCCGCCGCCCACCACCGACAGCTCGCCGTCCTGGTTGTGGGCTTCCTGCTCGACCTCGACCAGGTGCCGGCCGTCCTCCACGCGCTTGCCGGTGACGCGGCCCTCGATGATCAGGTAGTCGCCCTCCGGATTGTGGCGGCGGATCTTGCAGTGCGCGCGGCGGAGGAAGCCGTCGTCGCCCATCCAGTTGGTCAGGTGATGGGTGAGCCAGGAGCAGCGCTCCGGGCCGTAGTCGTAGGCGCCGGGCGCGCCCACCGCGGTGGCGAACTCGTGCTCCCAGTGTACGCGCTCCGGGCAGTCCGGAATGCCGAAGCGATTCTTGATGCCGAGGCCCGAGTGCTTCGTGATCTGTTTCCAGTTGAGCTTGTTCGCGCGGATGTAGAGACCGCCCCAGCCCTGCGCGTAGGCGATGAAGCCGGTCACGGTCATCGGGCCCTTGGCCATCTTCGGCAGCGGCTCGCCGACGGTCACGTCCTGCCAGTAGCGCGGGGTGGCGCCGCGGATCTCCTCGGCCGCGTAGACCCGGTACACCTCGGCCAGCTCCTCATCGGAGTAGCGCCGCGGCGGCCGGCTCTTCACCTCGGTGTACTTGGAGCCCTGCTCGCGCGCGTGGTCGCGCTCGGTGCGGAAGCACCAGCTGTCCGCCTCGGCCAGCAGCTCGCCCTTCTGGTTGCGGAACTTCACGTGGTAGATCTGCTGAACCGAGCGGCCCGCGAAGCGCGTCTCGTGCTCGATCAGGTCCTTGAGCCACGCCTCGGTCGCGATCTCGTCGTTGCGCCGCGCCGGCTGGTGCCACGTCCAGTCGGCGCCGGCCCACATGGCGTGGACGCCCGAGAGCCCGCCCACGTAGCCCGAGATGATGCGGCTCGTCGCGAAGAGGAAGCTCGGCAGGGCGATGATCCCGCGGTGACGCGTGCGGGCCGCGTAGGCCGGGTCGCACCAGAGCGGGTTGTCGTCGCCGATGCCGTGGGCGTAGTGGCGGATATTGTCGCGGGTGGCCTCGTGGCACCACGGCTCGAGCGTGTCGGTGATGGGCACCCCGATGCGCCGGCGCAGGTCGTCGAGGCCCTGCTGGGTGATCTTGGGGAACAGGGTCTGGGTCTCGGGCGGCATCGCTCGCTCTCCTAGGACGTGGGAACGGAGGCGCCGGCCTCGCGCTCGCGAAGGGCCTTGCGGTTCACCTTGCCGGCCGGCGTCTTGGGCAGCTCGGTCACGAACTCGACCACGCGCGGGTACTCGTGCTGGGCGAGGCGCGTGCGCGTCCACTCCTGCAGCTCGCGCGCGAAGGCGGGGTCGCCGGGGCGCGCGCTCACGATGAAGGCCTTGACCACGAGGCCCCGGAGCTGGTCGGAAACCCCGATGACCGCGGCCTCGCGGACGTCCGCGTGCTTGAGCAGCGTGCCCTCGACCTCCACCGCGCTGATCGTCCAGCCCGCCGAGATGATGACGTCGTCGGCGCGGCCGCCGTGAAAGAAGTAGCCGTCCGCATCGGTCCAGCCCCGGTCCTTGGTCGGGAACCACCCGTCGCGCCGCTTCACCCGGATCTCGCCCGCCTCGTCGGGGGCGCAGCGCGTGCCGTCCGCCCGCTGCACCTCGACGTCCACCCCGGGCACCGGCTTGCCGAGCGAGCCCGGCCTCACCACGAAGTCCGGCGCGCCCGGGTAGGAGGCGAGGATGACGCCGACCTCCGTGGTGCCGTACATGCTGCACACCGGCGTGCCGAAGGTCGCCTCCGCGAAGAGCCGGGTGGCCTCGTCGATGGGCTCGCCGGTGAACGAGAGCTTGCGGATCGCGTAACGATGGCGAGAAGCGGTGCCCGCGCTCTTCATCATCCGGTAGTGGGTGGCCGCCGCGGAGAGATTGGTGATCTCGTGCTCGGCCAAGGCGCGCAGCAGGCGATCGGCGTCGAACTTGCCCGCGTAGGCGCCGGTGGAGACGCCGAGCGCGAGCGGGCCGAGCGTGCCGTGCCAGAGGCCGTGGCCCCACGCCGGCGACGACGGGCAGAAGAAGCGATCGCCGGGGCGAATGCCGGTGCCGTAGAGCGCGGCGACCATCAGGGTCACGATGCTGCGGTGGGTGTGGCGCACCGCCGCCGGCAGCTCGCGGGTCGTCCCGGAGGTGTACTGGAAGACCGCCAGCTCGTCGGCGCGGGTGTCGGGCGCGTAGCGGGTCGGGTACGTCGCGAGGGTGGCGAGGAACGCGTCGTCGGCGACGACCGTGGCCAGCCCGGGCACGTCGCGGGCGATGCCGGCCTGGGCGGGCGAGACGAGCAGGAGCCGCGGGGTGCAGTCGTCGATGCGCAGGCGGAGGCCGTCGGGGCCGAAGAGCGTGAAGAGCGGGACCGCGATGGCCCCACGCTTCACCGCGCCGAAGAGGCCCGCGTAGAAGGGCAGCGACGGCTCCAGCATGATCCCGACGCGGTCGCGCAGCCCGATCGCCCGATCGGCCAGGTAGTGGGCGAAGCGGGCGGACCAGGCCGAGAGATGGCCGAAGGTGAAGGCCTCGTCGCGGCCCCCCTGCTCGGGCGAGTGGGCGATGCGCACCGCGACCCGGTCGGCCGGGTGGCGGTCGAGGCACTCGTGCGCGATGTTCAGCCGCTGCCGGTCGCCGTCGAAGAGCTCCCAGAGCCGGGCGGGCGAGCAGAGCCGCTGGGCGTCCGCATAGGTGATGTGGTCGGTCAGCGTGGCCATGCCCTCGCTCATACTAGCAAAGGCGCCCGGGCAAATAGCCGCATTGACTGACGGCGCGGCACGGGCTAACGTTCGGCCCCGGGAGGCCGACTATGACTTCAACGCAGAAGGTCGCGATCGTCACGGGAGCGAGCAGTGGGGTCGGCAGGGCCAGCGCGCTGGCCCTCATGAAGGAGGGCTACGCGGTCGTCTTCGCGGGCCGGCGCAAGGACATGCTGGAGTCCGCCGCCGCCGAGGGCAAGGGCACGCCCGGCAAGTCGCTGGTGGTGCAGACCGACGTGACCAACCACGAGTCGATCAAGGCGCTCTTCGCGAAGACCAAGGAGACGTTCGGGCGGCTCGACGTGCTCTTCAACAATGCGGGCGGAGGAGCGCCGCCGGTGCTGCTCGAGGACCTCACCTACGAGCAGTGGACGACGGTGGTCAATGCCAACCTGACCGGCGTCTTCCTGTGCACGCAGGAGGCGTTCAAGATCATGAAGGCCCAGACCCCGATGGGCGGGCGCATCATCAACAACGGCTCGATCTCGGCGCACACCCCGCGGCCCAACTCCTCGCCCTACACCGCGACCAAGCACGCGGTCACCGGCCTCACCAAGGCCACCGCGCTCGACGGCCGCAAGTACGACATCGGCTGCGGGCAGATCGA
>Ga0187892_10012534_pt1 | contig 10038 bp, 11 predicted proteins | sample MA1701073metaG_FD_139345 | JGI IMG/M metagenome (GOLD analysis project Ga0187892, IMG submission 139345) | Bio-ooze microbial communities from a basaltic lava cave in the Kipuka Kanohina Cave System on the Island of Hawaii, USA - MA170107-3 metaG ...
ATTGTTGTCGCAGACGATCAGCTCGGACGCCCAGCCGCGCCGCTCGAAGGCTTCCATGGCCGCGCGGATGCTCCGGAGCGAGTCGGGCAGCAGCCGCTCCTCGTTGAACGCGGGGACGACGACAGAGATCCTCATGCCTGTATAGCGCCGGGCCGCGCCGCGGACAATCAACTGCTGACCGAAGCAACGAACCCGGTCACGCTCCCGCTTTCGGCCGTGTCCAGGACTCCGACCATGCCAGGCAGCAGCTCGACGCCGGCTTGCCGAACCGGTCCTGCAGGAAGACCTTCGCCGTGGCGGCCTTGCCGTTGACGGAGAGCTGCGCGCTGCGCGCCGGCAGGAACGTGCTGTAGACGCCGAGCGGGCGGTTCATCTCTCCCGGCGGCATCGTCAGGATGAACGGCGTCATCAGGTCCCACCAAGCCATCACGATCTCATCGCCGCGGGAGATGATGCGCTCCTCGACCGTGCTGAGCGAGTTGCCGCTGCGCTCGAACCGGGCGTCCACGACGGGCAGCGACTCGGCGGCAAATTCCTTGTAGAGCAGGATTTCGATCGTGCGCTGGAGGAAACGGGCGAGGCCCGCATTGTCCGCGTAGACCCGCGGCCCCTTGCCGAGGAGCGGGCTTTCGATGAAGAGCGCGTGTCCCTGCCCGGCGGGCGACCACAGCACCCGCCAGTGGCTCACGCGGTCGACCAGGGTCTTGCCGCCGTCGTCCGAGAGGCGGATGAAGGAGTTCTCCCCGGTCATCACTACCTCGTGCGGGTCAACCATCTGGGGGTCGGGCATGGGTTCCTCCTACGCCGCCGCGGCGCCGAGCACGCTCTTCGAGACAATTCCCGAGCCAGCGCTTACGCAGGATCGGGTTCTCCTGCCACACCGCCTCGATTCCAGTGACGAGATACGGGTGACGAATAAGGGTGAGGATCAAGGGTGACGGGTCGTGAGTCTACCGCAATGCGAGTCTCGCTAGAGCGCCTCGGGCGGGACGGTCATCGTCCCCTCGCCGACCAGCACCGTCGCCCCGCCGACTCTTACTCTCGCTGTTTTTCCGGGGCGCTTCTCCGCCGACGCCTCGATGAAGCTGGGACGGCCCATCGCGACGCCTTGGTCGATCTCCCACCTGAGGATCCCGCTCTCGCCCGGCGACCGGGCAGCGAGGAAGGCGGCGAGCGCCGCGGCGCCGGAGCCGGTGGCGGGATCCTCCTCGATTCCCAGGGCCGGAGCGAACATGCGGGCGTAGAGGCGACTGCCGGGCGCGAGCCGGCCGGCGAGGAAATAGAGATGCGGCGACCAGGCCTTCGCGAAATTTGCCGACCACGCGGCGCGATCGAGGACCGCGTGGTCGACCGCGTCCTTGGACGCGAGGTGCACGAAGCAGAACGGCACCCCCACGCTGGCGAACCATGTCTCCAGCACGGCCTCCCCGGGTAGCGAGAGCGCCGATGCCGCGGCGTCGCGGGCAGGACGGGTAGGCGCAGTCTCCACCTCCTTTTCCGTCACCAGGTGGGCGATGACGGTTTCCTCGTGGAGCTTGATCTCGACCGTGATCGGCCCGATGCCTTCCTCAAGGACGATGCTCGCTGCGCCGTCCGACAGGGGGAATATTCCGAGACGGGCGAGTACCGCGGCGGTGCCCACCGTGGGGTGGCCGGCGAACGGCAGCTCCGACTTGGGGGTGAAGATGCGCACGCGCCGCAGGTGGCGGGGATCCTGCGGCGGCAGGACGAAAGTCGTCTCGGCGAAGTTGAATTCGCGCGCGAGCGACTGCATGGCCCGGTCCGACAGGCCGCGCCCGTCGGGAAACACGGCGAGCTGATTGCCGCCGAACGCCTTTTCCGTGAAGACGTCGGCGATGACGAAGCGATGGGGCATGTCGGCGGCGAGGCGTAGCATGCATGTTACACCGGCTCGGAACATGGCCTCGCACACCTGCACCGGCGGCTGCGACCGGGGTCTTCATTTATCATTCGTTCCGGCAATAGTCACTGGAGGCAAACATGGCCAGCAATAACCAGGAAATCGTCGTCACTGATATCAGGATCCCCTTTATCTCGATGGTCGTGCTAATGGTGAAATGGGCGCTCGCGGCGATCCCGGCGTTCATCATTCTCATCAGCCTTGGGGTGGCGGTCTCGATTGTGCTCGCAGCGCTGTTCGGCCCCATGGGCTGGCACGGCAGGATGTGAGGGACGCGCACATGAGCCAGCAAGCAGGCAAGGCAGCCGCGGTGGATACGCGCCGGTTCAAGCTGATCCCGGTCGAGGCGTTGACGCCGGAGCAGAAGAGCGTCGCGGACAATATTCGCTCGGGGCCGCGTTCGGCGGTGAAGAGCTCGTCCGCCGCCAAGCCCGGCCCGCTCGGGGGACCCTTCAACGTGTGGCTGCGCAGCCCCGGGGTCGGCGACCTGATCCAGAACCTGGGCGCGGAGATCCGCTTCCGCAGCTCGCTGCCCAATAAGCTCAACGAGCTTGCGATCATCATCACGGCGCGCCACTGGACGTGCCAGTACGAATGGTTCTCGCACCACCGCCTCGCGCTGGAAGCGGGGCTCGATCCCGCCATTGGCGAGGACATCGCGCAGGGACGGCACCCGGCGAAAATGGACAAGGATGAGACGATCGTCTACAACTTCTCGCGCGAGCTGCACGAGACGCACGGCGTCACCGACGCGACCTTCCGGGCCGCGAAGGAGCGCTTCGGCGAGCGCGGGGTCGTCGACCTCATCGCCGTGAACGGGTTCTACGGGCTGGTGTCGATGGCGCTCAACGTCGACAAGACGCCGCTGCCGGCGGGCGAGAAGCTTCCCCTTCCGCCGCTACGCTGACCCCTAAGGGAGCTTCCCGGCGAGGTCGAGAAACCCCCGCCGCGTTTTTGGGCCGTAGGTGAGGAAGCTCGGCTCGGGGTGCTCGCGGTACGCCGCGCGCTCCCGCGCCACGTGGTCGCGGTGCGTGAAGCGCTTCACCTTGTCCACGCTCAGTCCGTACACCTTCGCCCCGTTCAGCCCGAAGATCTTCGCCCGCAGCGAGGGCGTGATCTCCGGGTAGCCGTGCTGCGCGCGCAGCGCGGGCGCGATCTGGAAGGTGCGGAAGGCCTGGATCTGGTCCTGCGGCGAGCCGTACCAGATGGAATCCGTCCCCCACAGGACGTTGTCCGGCCCGCAGTGGGTAATGAGCTTGCCCAGCGCGTGCGCCGCCTGCTCCGGCTCGCGCATGAGGAAGCGCCAGGTGCTGCCGAGCTCGGCGTAGACGTTGGAGCCCGGCTTCACGCCGTTGTCGATGAGCGAGCGGATGAGGGTGTCGATGCCGTCGCGCTTGGCGGCGTGGTCGTAGGCCTGCTCGCGCACGCCGGTGACGAAGCCCGAGTGGTAGATCAGGAACTTCACGTCCGGGTAGCGCTTCGCGACGACGCCGACGTCGGAGCACTGGCTGTGCTCGTAGGAGCGGCTCCCGAAGGGCAGCCCCTTGTGCACGCAGATCACCTTCACGCCGAGCTTGCGCGCCTTCTCGATGAAGCGCGTGCCCACCTCGTCGGACAGGAAGTAGCCGCGCCCGCCGGGGCCGTACTGGGTGTAGGTCTTCCACGCGGAGACGCCCCAGCGCTGAGCGAGCTCGTCCATGTTCTCGAGATCGCCCGCCTGGTTCGGGTTGACGCGCCCGTGGAGCAGCAGCCGGTGCGTGCCCTCGAGCTTCTCGACGATGCGCCGCACCGCGTCCGCCGCCTGGATGGTGACGGGCTCGGCATCGCGTGTGGAGGGGACGAAGGACAGCACCATGAGGTCGGTGTCGCTGTCCATGAAGACTTCCTTGATGAACACGTCCGGGCCCCGCGGGTTGCCCTTGGGCGTGTCGACGAAGTGGCCCTGCACATCGAAGATGAACTCATCCTTCGCCGGGCCGACCTGCATGCGCGCGAGCTGGCTGTCGATTGCCGACTCCTTCGGGAGATCGAAGAAGCCGCCGGTGCGCCCCGCTGCGGCGTTTGCCTCGTTGAAGGCGAGGAGGGTGGACGCCGCGCCGCACGCCGAGACGAGGAACGCCCGCTTCGAGAGGTCGAGCCGGCGCGCGTTGCACGCGGCGGCTTCGTGCGCGCGCCGGTTCGCCTCGCGGTTGGCGGGCGCGAGCGGCACCGGCACGAACTCGCCGTTCGAGGTCGTGTCGAGCTTGATCGGGAGGCGGGTGCCGGAGGGATCGGTCGGCGTGTTCATGGCACAGCCTTAGGGGTCAGACTCGATTTTCTTGCATATGGTAGCGCCGAAACATTGGCAGCGCGGATATTCGAGTCTCAGACTACTCCCTCTTGACTTCGCCATCCCTGCTATCTTTCGCGAATGCAGGTCCACGTCCCCGACCCGGACTACACCGCCTCGGAGCGCGCGCGCGCGAGCTTCCGGCTCGCGTTCAAGCTCGCGCTCGGCTTCGTCGCCATCATCTGGCTGATCGACATCGTCAACTGGGCGCTCGGGCTGGAGCTGCAGCGCTTCGGGGTGCGGCCGCGCGAGTTCGCAGGGCTGCCCGGCATCGTGCTCGCGCCGCTGCTGCACGGCGGGCCGTTCCACCTGGCCGCCAACTCGCTGCCGCTGCTCGTGGGAGGCACGGGGCTGCTCTACCTCTATCCGAGCTCGGCGCTCAAGGTGCTGCCGGCCATCTACCTCGGCCCCGGCATCGCGGTGTGGCTGTTCGCCGCGGGCGGCATACACATCGGCTCGAGCGGGCTGCTCTACGGCATGCTCGCCTACGTGTTCGCGGCCGGCGTGCTCCGGCTCGACCGGCGCGCGATCGGCGCGTCGCTCCTGATTGCGTTCCTCTATGGCGGCATGGTCTGGGGCGTGCTGCCTATTCAGCCCGGCGTGTCGTGGGAGGCGCACCTGGCGGGTGCGCTCATCGGCCTCGCGATGGCATACCCCCTGCGCCGGCTCGACGTCCCGCCGCGCAAGCGCTACGACTGGGAAGGGGAAGATGCGAGCGATGAGGGCGAAGGGCCCTGAGCGAGAATTGCACCTCCCCCTGGAAGAGCTCACCCCCCATGCGGCGATGTTAGCCCAACCGCGTCCCGGACAAACCCATTACGCCGGGCGAAGACGCTCCGCGAGCCAATTGTAGAGCCACGCGAATATCGCGCCTCCGATCGCGCCGTCGACCAGCCCGTAGAGCGTGCCGATGACGACCTGCCCGGGCGTCGCGGCCGCGCTGTAGCCCGGGTATACCGATGCAAGAAGCTGCAGGAAAGCGCTGCCGTATCCGGGCGAGGCGAGATTCGCCGCACCCACCATCAGTATCGCCGCGCCCCAGAACAGGCCGGCGGCCGATGCAAATGCGCGGATGTCGAGTTTCATGACTTCTCCTTTCAGTTATTCCAGCGGCTTGAGATCGGCGAGCAGCGTCGGAATCAGCTCCGTCACGGTCGGATGTATATGCACCGCCTTCTGGATAACGGTGTAGGGAGCGCCCGCGTACATCACGTCGATTATCGAGTGGATCACCTCGTCGGCTTCGATCCCGAGGAGCGCCGCCCCCAGAATGAGCCGGCTCTCCGCGTCCACCACGATCTTCATGAAGCCCTGGGTTTCGCCGCGCTCGCGCGCGCGACCGACCCGGCTCATCATCATCTTGGCGGAGAGCGCCTTGCGGCCGGCGGCCCGCGCTTCCCGCTCCGTCATTCCGGCCCGGCCCAGCGGCGGGTCGATGTAGAGCGCATATGCGGGAATGCGATCGGTCACCCGGCGACGGCCGCCATCGAGCAGGTTGGCCGCGACGATCTCGTAGTCGTTGTACGAGGTATGCGTGAAGGCGCCCCGGCCGTTGGCATCCCCGAGCGCCCAGATTCCGGGGACGCTGGTGCGCAGCTCGTCGTCCACCACGATGTAGCCGCGGGGATCGGTCTTGACGCCCGCCTTCTCGAGCCCGAGATCGTCGGTGTTGGGCACGCGCCCCACGGCGAGTAGCAGGTGCGAGCCCGTGACCTCGGGCGGCCCGCCTTCGCAGGTGAGGCCGGCGGCAACGCCGTTCCCGTGCTTTGCCACCGTGATGCACTTCGCGTTGAGCCTCACCTCGACGCCCTCGCCCTCCAGGATCTTCTGGATCGCCGCCGAGACGTCCTCGTCCTCGCGCGCGATCAGCCGCGGCCCCATCTCCACGACCGTCACCCGGCTGCCGAAGCGGCGATACATCTGCGCGAACTCCAGCCCGATGTAGCTGCCGCCGATGACGACCAGGTGCTCGGGCAGGAAATCCACCTCCATCATGCTGGAGTTGGTGAGGTAGGCGACCTCCGCGATTCCGGGCATGTCGGGCACGGACGCCCGCCCGCCGACGTTGAGGAAGATCTGCTCCGCCTCCAGCGTTCTCCCGTCCACGCGGACGGTGCGGGGTCCCTCGAGGCGGGCGTGCCCTTCGAGCACCGTGAGGTTGGGCGTCCCCCTGAGCCACTTGGTCACGCCCTCGTTCGACTGCCGCACGACGGCGTCCTTGCGCGCCTTGACGCGCGTCATGTCCACGGAGATGCGTCCATCGATCGCGACCCCGTAATCGGCGCCGTGGCGGGCGACGTGCGCCGTGCGGGCGCTCGCGATCAGGGTCTTGGTGGGGATGCAGCCGACGTTGACGCAAGTTCCGCCGAAAAGCTTGCGCTCGATGATCGCGGTCTTCCTGCCCGCGCCTGCGAGCCGGACCGCTAGCGAGGGACCGGATTGCCCGGTGCCGATGACGATTGCGTCGAAGGTTTCAGTCATGTGCCGCCTCGCTGGATGCGTCGTATAGCGTTCAATAGCATAAGCTCATTCCGATTTCGTTCTTGCCACGGCGCGCTTTCGCCCCAAACTTGGATGGATGTCCGGCAGAGGAAATTTCAGGATGACGGGCTATCGCGCGGATCTTGCCGTGCTGTTCGAGCATCCGGAGTGGCAGAAGCCGCTGTTCCGGGCGCTCGAGCGGCGCGGTGTTCGCTACACGCCCGTGGATCTCAAGAAGGCCGCGTTCTCGGACGCCGATGCGCCGCTGGCGCCGCTCTACTTCAACCAGGCGAGCCCCTCGGCCTATGTGCGCGGCAACACGCGCGCGGTGCCGTATGCGCTTGCCTACCTGCGCGCGCTCCATATCCGCGGCGTGCGCGTGTTGAACGGCGTGAATGCCTTTGCGATCGAGACCAGCAAGACGGCGCAGGCCGCGCTGCTGCGGAAGCTCGGCATACCCGCACCGCGGGTGTGGACGTTCAACGACCTCGATGCGATCCGGGCGCGGGCGCACGAGCTTTCCTTCCCAGTGCTGCTTAAGCCGGAACAGGGCGGCAGCGGTGCGCGCATCATGCTGGTCGAGAGCTTCGCGCACCTCGAAGCGCTTCTCACGCAGCATCCGGGGCACTGGCTGCCGGACAACCTGCTGCTGCTGCAGGAGGTGATTCCGAGCGATCCCGCGCGCGGCATCGTGCGCATGGAGTTTCTCGGGGGCGAACTCCTCTACGCGATGCGTGTGATCTCGCACGGGCGCTTCAACCTGTGTCCCGCGCCGGTGTGCAATCCGGAAGAGGGCAGCGCCGAGGCTTGCGAGGTCCCGGCGGAGCAAAGCGCCGCGCCGCCCGTCGAGTTCTTCCCGTATCCCGAAGTGCCCGCGCGGGCCGTGGAGCTCGGCAAGCGCATTTTCGCCGCCGCGAAGCTGGACGTCGGTGGCATCGAATATCTCGAGACGGACGACGGCCGGCTGGTGTTCTACGACATCAATGCCAATTCGAATCTCCGCCCCTCCATCGGGCAGGCGTTCGGCTTCGATCCCTTCGAGCGCGTGGTGGACTTCCTCGAGCGCGAGATGAAGCGCGGCGCGGGCGCTCTCCGGCTCCTGACGCCAGCCTGATCGGCGTACGGACGGAGCCCAAGCCCGCGGGGCTCATTGCGGCGGAATGCCCGCGTCCTTCACCGCCTTCGCGAACTTGTCGCGCTCGGAGCGGATGAACTTCGCGAACTGCTCGGCGGTGAGGGTGCCGGGGTTGATGCCCTGGTCCGCGAGGCGCTTGCGCGTGTCGGGCAGCGCGAGCGCCGCGGCGAGGGCGGCGCGCAGCCGCGCGACCGCCGCCTTCGGCGAGCCCGCGGGCGTGCACAGCCCCTGCCACGAGATGACCTCGAAGCCGGGAAAGCCGGACTCGGCGATCGTCGGCACGTCGGGTACGTCGGGCGAGCGCGTGAGCGCCGTGATGGCGAGCATGTGGATCTTGCCCGCGCGTGTCGCCGTGAGGAACGACGGCAGAGTGGACACCATCCCGTCCACCTGGCCCCCCATCGTGGCCGCCAGCGCCGGCCCGGCGCCCTTGAATGCGACGTGCAGGACATCGATGCCAGCCGCTGTCTTGAACATCTCCATCGTGAGCTGCGGCGAGGTCCCGATTCCGGGCGAGCCGTAGTTGAGCTTGCCGGCCCGGGATTTCGCGAGGGCGATGTACTCGGGAATCGTCTTCGCGGGGAGCGAGGGATGGACGACGATGGCGTTGGGCGTGCTGCCGATGAAGCCGATCGGCGCGAAGGCATTGACGGGATCGTAATTGAGCTTGCGGTAGATCGCCGGGCTCACCGCGAGCGAGGCGATGTTGCAGGCGAACAGGGTGTATCCATCCGCTGTCGCGTTCGCCGCGATCTCGGCGCCGACCGTTCCGCCCGCGCCGCCCCGGTTGTCGATGACGACCGACTGGCCGAGCCCGTCGCTCAGCGCGGCGGCGACGATACGCGCCATGATGTCGGTCGAGCCGCCCGGCGGGAAGGGCACGATATAGCGCAGCGGCCGGGTCGGGTACTCGGGCGTGGCCGCCCGCGCCGGGGCGCTGACCACCGAAACCACCAGCAATACCAGGGCAGATACGAGACGCGCACTCTTCATGGCCGGTCCTCCTCCGTAGAACCGCTGTTCCCGCGGCTTGCGGAAAGCTTACACCTGTTCCGCGAAGCGCGGGTCCACGCAGTCCTCGTAGCTGAAGCACGTCCCGATGGCGCGGGCAGCGAGCATGGCATCGCGCAGCCACTCGAGCCCGTTGCGCTGCAGCACCGGCGTGCGGTTCCAGAGCCCGAGCGACTGGTAGCGCTTGCAGCAGGCGGCAAGGCGCGCCACTGCAAGGTCGGGGAAATAGCCGGCGATGGCTTCGGCAAGCGCTTGACCGTCGTGCGCCGCGACCCACTGGAGCGTGCGCTGCATTGCGCGCGTGAGGCGCAGGACCGTTTCCGGCTCCCGCTCGATGAAGGCGCGCGTGGTGTTGAGCGAGGTGTAGGAGGTCGGCCCGCGCGTGGCTGCGGCGTACCACACATGCCCGGCGCCCTCGTACACCAGCGCGTCTACGTATGGCTCGAACACTTGGATCACGTCCACCTCGCCCGCGCGCAGCGCCGCGGCGTTCTCGGCCATGGTGCGGCCGCGGGCGAGCTTCACCGTCGAAGGTGCGACCCCGGCGCGGCGTAGGTCATGCTGCAGGCAGATCCACGGAGTGGGGACTTCGGTGACCGCTCCGAGCGTCCAGCGGGGGAGCTGCGCGGGCGTGAAGCCTGGATTCGGCGTGCGCCCGACGAGGAAGAAGGGGTCCCGTCCCACCACCTCGCAGAACGCGACGTAGCCGCAATTCGGGTCGCGGTCGAGCGCCGTGAGGATGCGCAGCGGGCCGCCCCACGACACCTGGCCGGCGCCGGAGCTCACTGCCTGAAGGGCCTTGCCGTGCTCCGCGGCGGGCTTCAGCTCGACCTCGAGGCCCTCCGCCTCGTACGCGCCGAGCGTGCACGCCGCGTAGAACGGCGCGTAGAAGACCGCGCGGAAATTCTCGATCAGTACGACGGGCATGATTTCTACCGCGGCTAGCGTTTGCCGTCGTACCAGGCGAAGCAGTCCTCGCGGTTGTGCAGCGTTTTCCCGCCCGAGGCGATCGTCTTCAGCGTGAACCGGAACAACCTCCCCCAGCCGTAGAGCCGGATCTTCCGGTCGCTGGTGCGTAACGGGTTGCGATGAAGGATCGTGATCGTCCGCCCGCCGCGGCGCGCGATGCGCTTCAGGCGCCGGAAGAAGTCGACTTCTTCA
>Ga0187892_10012535_pt1 | contig 10038 bp, 6 predicted proteins | sample MA1701073metaG_FD_139345 | JGI IMG/M metagenome (GOLD analysis project Ga0187892, IMG submission 139345) | Bio-ooze microbial communities from a basaltic lava cave in the Kipuka Kanohina Cave System on the Island of Hawaii, USA - MA170107-3 metaG ...
ATCCAGGAGGAGCAGGCCCTGGTTCTGCACCGCCAGCGAATAGCCCTTGCGACTCGTCTTCGTGGGGCCGAAGAGATCGTAGAAGTCCGCGGGATTCAGGGCCGCCGAGACTTTCCAGCCCCAGTGACGGAAGACCGCGCGCAGATGGAGGCGCTCGTCGGTCGACAGGGCCCGGTCGGGAGACCACGACGTGGTCAGATCGAACGAGGTCGTGCCGACCCGGTCGGAAAAGTTCAGGCGCAGGCCGCCGGCCACGGCGGTGTTCCCCGCCGCATCGTCATAGCCCTCCACGACCGGATACGCGCTGTCCAGCCTGAGGTTGCCGAGCGAGCGGTAGCTCCGCGGAGACGTGGTGAGCGAGTCCGGGCCGAGGCTCGACACGGGGGGCGGCATCCACGTCTGCACCTCGGGCCGTTGTTCGGCAATCTCGTTCCCCAGGAAGCGGATCGCGCTCACGCTGTCCGGCACCTGGTTCGCCATCATCGCGGGGACGAATCCCCGGCCCGAATACGCGAAGACCAGGACGGAGTCCCGAGAGACGGGAACCGGCTTGAACAAGCCCGTCTCGGCGTTGCTCAAGGGCTGCATGAGCTGCTGGTCGAGGTCGTAGCGGTAGATGTTGGCGACGCCGGAGTAGTAGGAGGATCCGAAGACGTACCGCCCGTCCGGTGAGAACACGAAGTTCAACGGCGACCAGTCACCGAACTCGAACAGGACTTGGTGCGCGGTGTCTCCCGCCATGAGCGCCGCGATGTTCATCCGCACCAGCCGCTGTCGCCCATCGATCTCGGATCTCGACCCGATGAGCGTGGATCCGTCCGGCGCGATATCGAGGTCGAACAGGTCGATCGCGTACGGCAGGGTCTGCACCTGGTTCCACTCGTGATACGGAAAGGGAACGCGCACCACCGTCGAGAACCCGTTGTCGTGCCGGACGCCCCACAATGATCGGTCCGCCGGGTTGAAGGCCAGGTCACCGATCCGGGCGTTCCGGAGCAGGACCCTGGATCGACCGGTCGTCAGGTCCAGCGCGGCGAGGTGACGCCAATCGGCGTTGTTGGTGGTGTAGAACAGCGTGCGGGACGCCGCATCGTAGGCCAGCGCGGTCACGGAGAATCCCGACGCCCCCTGGACCTCCGCGATTCTCCGGATCCGTCCCGACGCGACATCGATGGCGGCGATGGCGGCTTCCTGGCCCGGATAGCGAATGGCCACGTAGAGGCTGTGGCTCGTGGAGTCGTAGTACGCGCGGGACACCGATCCGAGCGCCCGATCGGTGATGGGACGGGAGGCGGTGGTCGGGTGCCGCCGGATCGCCTCGAGGTTATCGCGCTGCCAGTCGCGCTCCCACGCGATCCATCGCGACCACTCGTCCTCGAGCGACCGGCCGAACACCCGCCGGAATTGCGACGTGAAATAGCGCCGGCTCCCTTCGGAGCGGTTGAACCACGCCAGCAGGCTGTCGTTCCCGTAGCGGAGGGCCAGGTAGCTGACGAAACGCGTCCCGTAGAGATAGGAGTTCACGCCCACCTGGAAGTCGATCGTGGTCCCTTCCGATTCCAGCCCGACGATGTCGTAAATGGTGGCGCTGTCCCTGACCAGGGTGCGGAACACCATCTCGTCGTAGGGACCGATCACGCGCCCGAGCCCCCCGTTCATCCACGTCTCGAGATAGACGGCGATCCCTTCCAGGTACCAGCGTGGCGAATACCACCGCGGTGTGGTCAGGTAGCCGTACAGCATGGACAAGGGCACTTCGGCGTTGGGCGAGACCTTGCCGAAGAAGATCGAACGGTAGAGCCGATCGGACCCGGTCGCCTTGTCGACCGTGACGATGTGGGCCATCTCGTGGTTGAGCGAGGAGGCCATCCGTTCGGGCGCCGGCGCGGACTCGTACTCGTGGGCGTACGGCTCGATCCCGATGGTGATGTGGTTCTCCGGCAGCGGACGCGCCCCGGCGTTGCCGTAATGCCAGAGGTCGTGCAGCAGCACGTTGATCTTGCCGTGCGGCGTGTAGTCGAACAGCCGGCGGTGGAACTCCAGGGAGTTCCGGAAACTGCCCTCGATCTGGGGGACCAGGTAGGACTGCAACGGGGAGGTGTACACCAGCCGCATGGCGCGGGTCTCGAGCGTCTGGAACTGCGCGGCGAGAGCGGCAGGCGCGCACGTCGCCGCGCCGACGAGGAAGGCCTGGAGGGCTCGGGGCATCGGCAGGCCGAAAAGGTACGCGGTGATCCCGGCTCCCGTGAGAGCGAGCCGCGATCACCGCGCGTGAAACGCGTGCGGCGGTTAGGTCACTACTGGGCGCGCATCGCGACGCTCAGGAAGGCTTCGGACAACTGCTGGCTCCGCGAGATGTCGCGGAACACCGCGGCCGCCTGGAGCTCCCGGAACGCCTGGTTGGCCATGAGCTGCCAGAATGCCTGACTGGCCTGCAGCCGGAGGAACGCCTCATTGGCCTGCAGGCGCAGGAACGCCTGGTTAGCCTGCAGGCGCAGGAACGCCTCGTTGGCCTGCAGGCGGATGAACGCCTGGTTGGCCTGCAGGCGGATGAATGCCTCGTTGGCCTGCAGCTGGCGGAAGGCCGCGTTCGCCTGCAGCTGGCGGAAGGCCGCGTTGGCCTGCAGCGCGCGCTGCGCTTCACTGGCCTGCAGCTGCCGGAACGCCCCCTGGACCTGCAGCTGGCGAAACGCCTCGCTGGCCATGTTCTCGCGATAGATCTGGCTCGACAGGACCTCGCGGTTCGCTTCGCTGGCCATGACTTCGCGCCAGACGGCGCTGGCCAGGACCTCGCGGAAGGCGTCGCTGGCCAGGACCTCGCGGTAGGCGTCGGTGGCCATGAGCTGCCGGTAGACCTCGCTGGCCTGCAGATCCCGGAACGCCTGGTTCTGCATCACTTCCCGGAATAGGTCGCTCTGCACCAGGCGCAGCACGTCGTGGTTCTGGAACAGCACCTGGATCTCGGGATTCTGGAGCGTCACGTCGGCCTGGGTCATGGCCCGGCCCCGATACCGCGCCGCCTGCTGGACCCCGCCAATCGAGTCGCCCCCACCGATCGAGCCGGCTTCACCGCCCATCGGTGGGTAGCCGGTGATGAGCGCGACGCCGATGATGACGATCGCCGCCACCGTGCTGCCGATGAGCATCGCCTTCCTGGTCATGATCGCCTCCTCCATTCGCACAGTACCGAATCGCAGCCGGGAAACCGTCCATGCAATGATCGCTTGTGGGGACGCTCGAGCCGGTTGTGGCAGCGCCTCGAGGATCGCCCGCTTCAGGTGGGGAGGCGGGTCGCGCTCCCCGACTTGGTCGAAGAGGGCGATTACATGGCGCAGATCAGCCTCGAGCGCCCTGGCCTCCGGATTCTCCTCCAGCAACGACCTGAAAGCGGCACGCTCGACCGCCGTATTCGCACCATCGACCTCCCGCTGGATCAGCTCGATCTGTTCCCGCTTCAGCATTGATCGTCCGCTCGCTCACGCAGGGAATCCCGCAGTCGCTCCCGCGCGGTGAACAGTCGCGACTTCACGGTTGGGACGGGGATTTCGAGCACGGCCGCGATCTCCTCATAGGAGAACGACATGAAGTGCTTCAGCACCACGACGGCCCGATCATCGGGTTTGAGGCCCATCATCGCCTTCCCAACGAGCCCCTCGACCTCCGCCGCGTGATCGGGTGCGGCGCCAGGAGCCTTGATCCCGAGCTCTTCCTCCAATGGCACGGTCCGCTTCCCGCGCTTCAGCATGTTCAACGATTCATTCACCGTCATGCGATAGATCCAGCTGAAAAACCGGTACTGCGGGTCGTAGCTCTTCAGCTTGAGAAACGCGTTGTGAAACACCGTCTGCGTCACGTCCTCGGCATCCTGGACATTGTGGAGCATGCGCAGGGCGACATTGTATACGCGTTGCTGATAGCGATCGACGAGACCGCCGGCCGCGTCCCTGTGACCCGCCAGGTACCGCTCGACGAGCGCGCGGTCCTGTTCGTCCGTCGCCGCGGGCGTCTGTTTCAAGTACAACTCAAACGGCCAAAGGTTGGATGCGCATCCGGGGCCAAACGTGCATCCGGCGGCGCCCAGCGGCAAATGCCGTGCTGCGGAGTCAGGGCTGGCCCCCGTCGCCGAAGCGGCCAGGACAACGATATTTACGGCCTTGGCGGTGTCACACAGCGGCACGCCGGAGGGCGAGATGCGGCCAGGTTTCCGCATGACGATCGGCGCCGATCGAGGCGAGGTCGCCAGGGTCAACGCGGCGTTCGCCGAGTTCGCCGAGGCGAACCGGTTGCCGGCTTCCGTGCGGCGGAGCCTGAACGTCGCCCTGGACGAGCTGCTGACCAACACGATCGGGTACGGATTCACGGGGCGGGAGGGTGGCGAGGTGACCGTCGACGTCGAGCTGCATCAGGACCGGGTGTCGGTCACGCTCACCGACAACGGCGGGCCCTTCGACCCGTTCGGCCTGGCCGCCACCGACACCACGCTCTCCATGGAGGAGCGCCCGATCGGCGGGCTCGGCATCCATCTGGCTCGGCGGCTGATGGACGAGGTGAGCTATCAGCGCCGCGCCGATCGCAACGTCGTGGTTCTGGTGAAGCTCCTGGCGGGCGGGAAGACGGTGGGTCACCGTGGAGGACGGATCATGGACATCACCACGCGCACGCAGCAGGACGTCACCCTCGTCGCCTTCGCGGGGAATCTCGACAGCAAGACGTCGCCCGTGGCGCAGGAGGCGCTCGACGGGATCGTCGCGGGCGGCGGGCGGAAGATCGTCGTGGACTTCACGGCGCTCGACTACATCAGCAGCGCCGGCCTCCGGGTCCTGCTCGGCACGGCCCGGCGGCTGAAGGGGGCGGGCGGCAAGTTGCGGCTGTTCGGTCTGAATGAAACGGTCCGGGAGGTATTCGAGATCTCCGGGTTCTCCACCATCCTCGCCGTGGTCGGCACGGAAGCAGAGGCGCTCAACGGGCTGGTGGCAATCTCCCCATCGTGACGTTTCACTTCCGTCAGATCATGCGAGCGGGTCAGGGATGCCCGGGGCTGGCCGCAGGCGGCTGACGACCACGATGCCCCGCAGGGACGGTGCGGGTTGACGGCAGCGAGAAACGCCTCTTGCTCGACATCAGGGCGTTCTTCACCCGGTACGCATCCGATTGATCCGAATCGCCTACGTGGAGGACGCGCAGACCTCCCGGATGCGGATCGTCATTGCCGACACCCTGGGACGGGAGCACGCCGTCGTCCCGCTCGACCCCGTGAAACCTCCTCCTGCATCGCCGCCGTGATGGCGAACCGCGGCCAACCCGGCTAGGGCCGGCGCGCCGGCCGCTTCGGCATCCAGAACGCCGCATCCGTCGCGCGCGTTTCCGCCGCGACATAGCTCATCGTCGGATTGAGCGCGAAGCGGTTCGTCTCCGAATTGATCAGCCCATCGGTGAAGAACTTCTGAAGCGTGACCTGCTCATCGGGCGTGAACGCCTGCATCGTCTTCGCCCCGGCGGCCATCATGTCGTCGAACTGCGCGTACGATTCGACCGACGCGAACACCAGAAACGTGGGCTCGAGCATGCCGGCCATGACCTCGTAGACGCGGTAGCTGGCGCCGGTTGCCGCTCGGTCGGTGGCCGCGCCATAGGCTTTCGCCGCCGCCTCGAACCCGGCCGTGTGCCCCGGCCGCACGCGGAACGTCGTGATTTCCCAGAACCGCACCTTGGTCAGGTCCGGAAACGCGCCGTGGCTCAGATCGGGCCGAGCCCTGGCCTGGATGATCCGGAGGTCGTTCACGACCTCGGCGTCCGCCCGGGACAGGCGGGCCAGCTCGGCGGCCAACACCGTGTCGGTGCTTTCCAGCTTCAGCTCCTCGCCGTACGCCGCATTGGACGCGAACGGGGCGATGAACCACGCTTCGCTCGGGCCGGTAAGCGACGTCGCCGCCAGGTAGTAATTCGGGGACCTCGCCCTCGCGAACGCCGCCGGCCATCCCGCTTCGATCCGCTCGTGCTCGGCCGCGCGGCCGACCTTCACTTGTTCACGAAAGATCGTAAGCAGCGCCGGCTGCGACGTGGGCAGCGGCGGATTCTGGGCCAGGACGGCACCAGCCGTGATACACAACAACGACGGGACGGCGAGCAGTGTGCGGGTCACGATCATTGTGAAACCTCGAGGGATTGGGTAGGACGGCCCTGAACGGTAGTGGCAGCACGAGGGTGCCTGAGCTCACATGAGATATCCAGCGGAGTCTGCGAGCCGGTGGACAAGCTACGCGGATTCTCAGGTCCTGCCAGGCATTCGCGATGAATTGAATCCGGTCGGGGATGGAGGGATTGTTGTGGCCCGCCGTATGCACTAACCTGGACACTGGGCGGCCACGCCTCGGCCGCCCACCTCGCCGACCGTGGAGGAACCATGCCCGTGATGGTGCGCACGCTGCTCGCGACCGCCGTAGCCCTGATCGCCGCCGCGCCGCTGCAAGCGCAGAGCCGGAACGACATCCTCACCTGGGAGGAGATCGACCGGCTCAAAGGAAAAGGTGGGACGGCGTTCGACGCGGTCGAATCGTTGCGCCCGCGCTGGCTGCGGATCCGCGAGTCCTCGCTCGTGAGCGGCGCCATCCGCTCCGAGGGCGCCCGCGTGTACATGCGAGGCGTCGATCAGGGCGGCGTCGACTATCTCAGGACGATTCCCGCCGAAAACGTCTATGAGCTGCGCTGGCTCAGCGGCAACGAGGCTTCGAGCCGGTTCGGGCCCACCACCGGCCCCGCGATCGTGGTGACGCTGAAGATCTAGCTACGGCGCCCGTTCGGGCGGCAGCGCCGCGCGGAACTGGTGCGTGTTCTTGTTGATCGAATCGGCGATCGTGACCGCCCGCAGCGCCACCGCCGAATCCGTGGCCTGCAGCGCCTGCGACAACGCCGCGTAGGTCAGGGCATAGAGCCCCAGGATCCCTTCCGACGGCTGATCCACCCAGCCGCGCGGCCGCGGTCGCGCCGCGGCCGAGGCGTGATAGACGTCCATGGCCAGCGCCCTGGAGCGGGGCAGGTTGATCCACCCGAAGCCCGCCATGAAATACATGCTGTCGCTCGCGGCGACCGGCTGCGGCCGCAGCGCGCGCGCGAACCCGTGGCCCTCGAGATTGCCCGTGAGGCCGAACTCGTCCGCGTACGTCCCGACGGTGCGCGAGAAGTAAATCGGCCGCTTGCCCATCTGATCCTTGATCGCCTGGAGCACGATGACGTCGGCCTTCTCGAGGTAACCCTGGCCGTTGCCGATGGGATGGACCAGCTGCGGATCGAGCACCACCTGCACGCCGCCCAGGTTGAGCACCTGCCGCTTGTCGAACGGATAGTACAGCTGCAGGCTGTCCAGCTGCCCGATGGTGAAATTCACCACCGGCCCCGTGGGCTTGGGCCAGGTGCCGTTCCGGTAGATGGCGGGACCGTTGGCGGCGTCGTATTCAAACACCGGCCGCCGCTGCATCTGGCGCAGGTACCAGTCGGTGTTGGCGAGCGACAGGTTGATGATGGTCACGTCCTGGCGCAGCCCCTCCACTTCCTGCGCGTACCACAACGGAAACGTGTCGTTGTCTCCCGCCGTGACCAGCACCCCGTAGGGCTCCACCGAATTGAGCAGGTCGGCGGCGAAATCCCGCGCCAGCGTTTCCTGCGCCCGACTCGCGGTCAGGCGGTTCCCGAACAGCGGAATCAGCGCCAGCACGAGCACGGGGGTCGCGAACTTCCAGCGCGTCGCGTCGTCGCTGAAGCGCTCGCGCAACCCCTCCTGCACCCATTCCATCAGGGTCGCGAGGCCGAAGCCGACCCAGACGCCCCATAACGCGAACGACACGAGGAAGAAGTAATCCCGCTCGCGCACCTCGCGGGCCAGCTGGCGCGGCAGATACTGCGAATAGCCGTACTTGAAGTTCAAATAGAAGATCAGGAGCAGCGTCATCGTGACCATCAGGGCCGTCATGGCGATGGCGTGGCGCCGGTCGGCCTTGAAATGCCGCCACGCGCCCAGCAGCCCCAGGCCGCCGAAGATCACGGCCACCATCGCCTGCCATTGGTGCGCGAAGTCGTGCAGCCACTGCCAGCGGAAGTATTGCACCCACATCAGGAGCTGCGCGACGAAATCGGCCTGCCGCTGATGCAGCGGCGGCTTGCCGTACTGCTGGCGCGTGAGCACGGCCCAGAGCGACTCCCACGTCGTCGGCTCGCCCTCATTGATGGGCGGGAAGTGCGCGGCGCGGATCGGCAGGAACACGTAGACCGAGATGCCGACGACGGCGACCCCGAGGAGCGCCAGCGTGAAGCGCCAGTTGCCGGTCATGGCGTTGTAGAACAGCACCAGCCCGTACAGCACGCCGGCGCCGATGAGGATGTTCCTCGACTCCATGCCCGTCGCCATGAGCAGCGCGAAAATGGCGCCGAACGAGAGGAACTGGGCCCACTCGGTGCTGCGTCCCTCCGTCGTATCGGCCCGCCGGGTCATCAGCGGCGGGAACAGGAGAATGGCCACCACCGGCCCCACCAGCACGCCCATCATGTGATTGGTCGAGGTGAGGGCGAGGAGGTAGACGATGAGGAGCAGGTGGTGATCGTGCGCCTCACCGGGCTGCTGATCGTCCCAGCGCACGATGAGCCACAGGATCAGGGCGATCGACACGAGGCTCAGCGTGTACACCTTCTCGTTCACCACCGACTGGTTCCACACCGTGAACGCCGTGGCACTGACGAGGGCCCCGGCCAGCGCGGCGAGACGGCGCGGCAGGACGGCGGGCACGATGGGCCGCATCCACCGTTCGCCGATCAGGAACCAGCAGGCCGCGGCCACGGCGCTCGTCGTCGCCGCGAACAGATTGATGCGCTGCGCGTATCCGGCGGCGAGCGGCAGCATGCCCCACACGTGCGCCATCATCGTGAACAGCGGATTGCCCGGCGGATGCGGGATGCCGAGCACCCGCGCGGCGGCGATGTACTCCGAGGTATCCCAGAACTGCGTGGTCGGGGCCAGCGTGATGACGTACAGCGCCAGCGCGCCCAGGAAGACGAAGGCGGCCCAGAGATACGGCGGTCGCTGCTCGACGGAATCGTTCATGTGGTCCCGGATGGACAGTGGAGCGATATCAGCGTTCGGGTGGCGGCGTGAGATCGAACTGGTACGTCGTGTTGGCCAGCATGGCGGACGCCAGCGCCAGCGCCTCGCGCGCGCGGGCGGGGTCCGAGTCCCGCGTGACTTCGGCGATCGTATCGAACGTCAAGATATACGGCAGCAGGATGTTCTGGGACGGCCGGTCCACCCACCCCTGCGGGCGCGGCCGCGCCGCCTCGGCCCGGTGATACACCTCGAACGCCAGCCGGGTGGTGCGGGGGACGTCGACGAAGCGCCCCTGCACCCGGCTCAGCCGGATCGTGTCACCCGGCACGACGGGGCTCGGCAGCAGCCGCCGCACCATGCCTTCGGTGACGAGATACGGCCCGAGACCGAGCTGGTCGGGGTAGCTGGCCGTCGTGCCGGAAAAGTAGATCGGACGCCGGCCGAGGTTTTCCTTGATCAGCTGCAGCAGCGCCAGGTCGACGCGGGACAGGAAGCCCGGATTGGGGAGCTCGGCCGGGTCGAGCGCCACGGCGATCGGTCCCAGCTGGCCCGTCACCGCGGCACTCAGCGGGACGTACTCGGGCAGCGTGTCGTTCTGGCCGCGGTACACCCCCGAGAGCCACGGCTGCTCCGGCTTGGGCCATTCGGCCTCGCGATACCAGGCCGGCGCGCGGGTGGGATCGAACGTCGGGACGGGGCGCTGGTTCAGCTGGCGGAGAAACCAGCTGAGGTTGCCGAGCGAGGTCACGATCACGGTGACGTCGCGGCGCACGCCGCCCACCTCCTGCGCGTACCACAGCGGAAACGTGTCGTTGTCGCCGGCGGTCACCACGAGGGCGTAGGGGTCGAGCGATTGCAGCAGGTCCGACCCGTAGGCCCGCGCCAGCGTCTCGTGGTTGCGCGGGGCGGTCTCCCGATTGCCGGCGAGCGGGATGAGCGCCAGCGCG
>Ga0187892_10012537_pt1 | contig 10036 bp, 5 predicted proteins | sample MA1701073metaG_FD_139345 | JGI IMG/M metagenome (GOLD analysis project Ga0187892, IMG submission 139345) | Bio-ooze microbial communities from a basaltic lava cave in the Kipuka Kanohina Cave System on the Island of Hawaii, USA - MA170107-3 metaG ...
TCCCTATTGACCGGCACCTGTTGCCAGGAGCAAACCTGCCTGACAGACAATATCAATCCGTTCTGTTGCCAACAAACCTATCCGGGGGCCGAGTCTATTCTTGGGCGATTCTGTTCCGCGCCGAACGCTTGTCGCTGCATCGATCCAGTCGATTGTGATGACCAGATAGCGTGCACTGTTGATACGTGCGATCCATCGGGAATCTGTCTGCACACGCCCAACGGTGCGCTATGCTCCGACGGCATCTTCTGCAACGGGAACGAGGTTTGTGATTTACAACTCGGCTGCCTGGATGGTTCCGATCCATGCCAGACCCCGGCACTTTGTGATGAGAATACTGACCAATGTGAACCGTGTGTGCGGGACCCGGATTGCGATGACGGCTTCTTTTGCAACGGCATCGAACGTTGCGATTTCGCCAGCGGCCAATGCGGCCCCGGACCGCTCCCGTGCCCGGACCATCCGTCGCCCAATCCCAACATTGGATTCTATTGTGATGACGATACCGGCCAATGCGTTGGGCTTGGATGTCTGGGCGACGAATATTGCGACGACCTGAACCCCTGCAACGGCCAGGAGGCCTGTGACACGGATGAAAACCTCTGCGTCTTAGGCATTCCCGTCGTTTGTGGCGATGGGGACCTTTGCAATGGGCGCGAAGAGTGCGACCCGGCCACCGCCCAGTGCATGCCCGGGATCCCGCCCTGCGACGACGGCGTCTTCTGCAACGGCCAAGAAGTCTGCGACCCGCAGTCCGGCTGCTTCCCTCCGGCCGGGCCGCCGTGTGCACCAGGTTATGAATGCGACGAAGCCCGCGACGAATGCTTCTTCCCCGGCATCCCCACCGTCTCCACCTGGGGCCTGGCGGCTCTGAGCCTTTGCCTGGCCATCGCAGCCAAGATCCGCTTCGTCCGCCGACCGACGTAAATGGGAACCCCCAGGCAAGCGCTTTTCGGCCCGCCCTTTCAGGCGCTTCGCGATGTGCCTTAGGGGAAGGGCATGGGGGGTGGATTGATGGAGGCATGCGGCACTCCGATCTTTACCTGCAACTCTCCGTCGCTACCTTGTGGGCGTAAGGCGTGGCGACAAGCGGGCCGCAACTTGAAGTCCGCGCGGAGTTTTGCCGCCATCCGACGTCCGCGCGATCCCTTTTGATTGCGGCTCACTGGGCACGGGCCCAATAAGATCAAGCAAGGTGGGGCAGTTGGGCCACGCCTACGGCCCGCCGCGAATGTACTGATGACCCTGCTGGCGACTTCTTTTTTTGCGGACACCGTCGAGTGGGTACGAAGGCATGCCGAACAGGCCTGGGGCGGCGGCGCCGAGGCCGTGGAAGTCCGCATCGACGAATTCCGAGACGCTCCGGGAGAATTGGCCGAATACCTTCGCCGACAGCCGGACAAGACTTGGATTATCGCCTGCCGCGCCGCGGAGGAAGGCGGCAGGAGCCACGGCGGTGCCGCAGATCGTCTGGCTTTTCTCCTCAACGCGACCCAAGGTGCTGATGCATATCTGGATTTCGAATGGTCGGCCTGGCGGAGCCGGCCGAACCTCGGTCCGCGGCAAGCAGTGCAAGAAAGGCGGCTGATTCTCTCGATCCATGATTTTCAAGCGCTTCCGCCTGACCCCGCCAAGCTGGTGGACGAAATCCATTCCCGCGAGCCGTGCGCCGTGGCGAAAATCGCTTATCGCCCGTCGGACATTGGCGAAAGTTTCGCCGCCTTGGATCTCATGCGCAATTACGGTCGGCGCGTGATCGCCGTGTGCGTGGGTGAAGAAGGCGCTTGGACGCGGCTGCTGGCCAAAAAGCTGGAAGCGTTTGCGACCTATTGCGCCCTGGATGATGCGCCTCCCACGGCGCCGGGGCAGTGGACGCTTCGGCAAATGATCGAGCAATTCCGTTGGTCCGACATCGACGCGGAAACGAAGGTATTCGGCGTCATCGGCGATCCCGTCGCCCAATCCATGAGTCCGCTTTTGTTCAATCATTGGTTCGGGCAGCAGCGAATTCACGCCGTGTACATGCCCTTGCGGGTCGCGGCGGAAAACGACAGCCTCGCGCGATTCCTGGATGCTTGCCGGCAGCGGCTCTGGCTGGACGTCGGCGGATTCAGTATCACGCATCCCCACAAAACCGCCGCTTTCGCATGGTTGGGCCGCGAGGCCGACCGGGCCGCGGAGAACATCGGTGCAGTAAACACGCTGGTCTATCGCAATGGGGGAGTCCGCGGCTACAACACCGACTGTCACGCGGTCATCGACTCGTTGCTGGCCGCCCTGGGTTGCTCCCGCCCGGATTTGCGAGGTCTGCCCGTTGATGTGCTGGGCACGGGCGGGGCGGCACGCGCCGCGGTCTCCGGTCTGCGGGATTTTGGCGCGAATGTGGTCCTTTATGGCAGGTCGAAAACAGCCGCGAACCAATTGCAAAATGACTTGGGCTGCTCAGCTTATCCGTGGGACCAACGCGTTCGCCGCCAGGGAAGAGTACTGGTTAACTGCACAACCGTAGGCATGGCCCCAAAAGGCGATGCGTCGCCGATGCCCGCGGAGTCGTTGATCGGTTGCGAGTTGGTATTTGATCTCGTGTACAATCCCCTTCAGACTCGCCTTTTGCGAGATGCCGCCGACCGAGATGTGCGAACCCTCAACGGCCTGGATATGTTCATTCGTCAGGCGGCTGTGCAGTTCCAACTTTGGACGGGGCAATCACCGGATGCCTCCTCCGCCCGCCATCTACTTCAGACGGAATTAAGTTGTCTGGGGGCCATGTCAGGCAAGGAAACCATCGCACTCATCGGTCTGCGCGGCAGCGGCAAAACAACTGTCGGTCGGGTGCTGGCCAAGCTGCTGCAAGGAAGCCACATCGATTCCGACGAGCTTGTTGAACAACAGAGCGGCAGAACCATCGCGGAGATTTTCGTTGGGGAGGGCGAAGCCGGTTTTCGCCAACGTGAAATCGACGCGATTGCCAGCGCCGTCGCCCAAGCCCCGGCGGTGATCAGCGTCGGCGGGGGAGCGGTTTTGGATCTTCGAAATGTCGACTTATTACGCGAGGCGGCTACTCTCGTCTGGCTGACCGGGCCGTTGGAGCTACTTGCCGAGCGCATTTCCCGCGACGATTCCACACTCGCGCGGCGCCCGCCTCTGAGCTCGTTGTCCTTGCAAGAGGAGTTAGGGACGCTCCAAACCGAACGAGCCAAGACCTACGGGCTGATTGCCAATCACGTCGTAAATACTGCCGGCAAAACGCCGGAGGCCATCGCCCACGAAATTGCCGCCCTCCTCGGTCGTCGCCCAAGCGGAAAGAGTGACTTTACTTGAACCAACGCCCAAAACTGAGAATGGCAATCCTTCCGATAACTAATCTGGTAAACAGGGAAGAGGTTGAATTCTGACGCGAATTGCCCAATAATACGGTATGCGTTTACTGCAAGTCGAATACGCGCGAGAGGCGAAACATGAGCAATGGGCTAGGTGCGGTGTGCGATGCGTTCTATGTTCACAGTCGGCTGTTTCTCAAGCTCGACATGGCCCTCGAGCGGGAAACGGTTTTGCACTTCTTCGATCGTATTCGCAAGGAATATCCCAGCCTGCGCAAGCTTCGTCGGCGCGATCCCGGCTGCGTCGTCCTCGAGGATGAACCGGACGAGCAAGGCTCGCGCCGCTGGGTTCGTCTGGACCCGGCCAGTCTTCGCTTCGGGTATTTCGCGCCGCGCGAGATGGAGGAGGTCCGCCGGTTCGGGGAATTGATCTTCACGCATGCTCCCTACCATCTGACCTTCAGCGATATTGATTACGACTACCTCGAGGTCATCTACGGATTCGACCTTGAGTATCGAGGCAACCACGATCAACTGGTGGCCGAAACGCTGTTGGGCGAGCAGGCCGCGCGGGCGTTTTTCGGCAGCGAGGGGTCCGGCCAGATCATCGACGCCCAACCCTACTTCGGCATTGCCATGACGCCTGGCTGCGATCTGCAGGCCTATGTTGAGGTGAAATCTCGCACGACGACGTTTGAGGTTCGGAATGCCACGTTCGAACCTTCGCCGATCACCGTTTTTTTGACGACGCGTAAGTATTGGTCGGTCGAGCAACCCGGATCGTTGGAAGAGGCATTGCGGGTTCTTTTTGACCTAGCCGACGAACTGGCCGCCGAGAAGGTCGTGCCCAACTTCGTGAACCCCTTGGCCGCCGCCATCGCCAGCCGATCCTGACAAAATGGCGGATCGCGGATTGCGGGGGAATCTCTTCCTGCTTTGTATCAGTCTCCCCTAGCCAGCGATACCACGTTGACGGCACTACGAAAAATGCTACATTGAACTGGGGCCGTTCTGAAGGAGCGCCCGTCAATACGCGCGTCAGCCGAAGTGCGGGTTGCGGGGCATTGTTGAGCGGTTCTTAAAGCAGCCCGGGTGGCGGAATTGGCAGACGCGCAAGCTTGAGGTGCTTGTGCCCGTAAGGGCGTGCTGGTTCAAATCCAGTCTCGGGCACTGACTAAGAAACGAGTGGATTGACGAGGTTGGCCCTCATGAGCCTTCTGACCTCACCGCGCGCAGAGATTTACCTGCTTCCTTTCCGCGAGCAACACGCGGCCACGCTGGTGAGTTGGGTCAAAAGCGAGTCGGAGATGCGCTGGCTGGCCCCCAGCACTCCGCCGCCGTTGACCGAGGAAAAAGTCCTCTCCTGGCAGAAGCCGGGCGGCCACGCTTTTGTGGGCTACGACGACTCATGCGGCGACATGGTCGCTTACGGTGAACTCAATCCCATGGGACATCGAAGCGATCGACTTTGGATCGGCCATTGCTTGATTCGGCCTGACCGGCGCGGCCGCGGGATCGGGCAGACGTTCGTTCGCGTGCTGCTGAAGGAGGCCTTTGATCATCTTAAGTCCTCGCGGGTTTCTTTGATCGTCTTTCCGGACAACCAACCGGCAGTTCGCTGCTATCAGAGAGCGGGATTCGCCTTTATAAGCGAAGAATGGCACACTTTCGTGCCCGGCCGCCCCGAACGACTGATGAAGTTGGAAGCGCTCCCGCCCGGCAGGAAACAGCGCTAAGGTTGATCCGATTCCGGCTCGGGAGCGATGGCCGCGAAAACGCCATCCAAGAAGCCGTTCAGGATTTGCGAGACGCCGCTTTGAACTGCTGGCAGTGCCGCGGCGCGGAATTCGCGGTCGGATAGACAGCCGCTTGAGATCAGCAGCAGGCATGTTGTCGCGATGCAGGCCGGACAGAATCTCCATCGGTGTCGTCTTGTTGTTTGAGCGATCATTGTTACCCGCCTCGCTGGGCTCGAAAGCCGCTGCCTTCCTTTCCGTATCGGGTAGCGCCTGCAAAAAAGTTGAACCATGGAGTCCAGGAATCGCTATTTCCTTTCCGCGTCAAGGACGAGCCGGATTTCGGCTTTTTCCGCCTCGCTGAACGCCGCGTATGGGCCGTCGAGAGTGAGGGCTTCCTGGAAGGTGGATCTGGCTTTGGCAAAGTCGTTTTGCTTTAGAAGTATGCGGCCGAGGTGCAGCAGGGTGAGAGCGCGACTTGGGGGCGGCTGGGCGGGAAGCAGAAGACACCTCTCCAAGTCGCGGCGGGCGTCCTCAAAGCGGCCGAGCTGAAAGAGGATGACACCACGAGTATCCAATAGGTGATAATCATCAGGGTAACGAAGAATGCCTTTGTCGGCCAGCGATAATCCATCCGCCGGCTTGTTTTGATCCACGGCCAGAATCCAGGCCAAGTCATTCAGGGCCTCGGCGTGATAGGGTTCAATCTCAAGCACCTTGCGATAGCTTTGCTCGCAGGTGGCAAGGTCGCGTTGCCGATGAGCCGCGCGAGCCAAGGTGAGGTGGGCCTCGATGCACGCCGGCTGTTGGGAAAGGACTCGCTCGCAAACTTGCCGGGCCTTGGGCAGGTACCGTTGAGAGCTGGATTCCGACAGCAACTTGGCGCCCAACAAGAGCACCTTTGAATCCGGTTCCGTCGAGGCGAGGTTTGGTGTGGGCAGTCTTTGAGTCGGGCCCTCGCCCTCTCGCTGAAAGGGAGAGGAGGCAGATTCGAGGCGCTCCGCGATTTCGTCGAACCGGCACTGAGCGGCCCATAAACGGAATTCGGCCAGTTGAACGGCGGGCACGCCGCCGGCGATGTTTTTCGCCTCCGTCAATAGAGCCTCGGCAGTGGAGAAGTTTTTCCGGCGGAGGTACAGGTCGGCAAGGGCGAGGCGGGTCGCCGCACTCTCGTGGCCGGGTGCGCTCCGTCGAAACGCCTCCAGCGTGCTGATCGCCTCGTCCACGTGCCCCAAAGCGGCCTGAACGCGAGCGTGCGACAATTGGGCTAGCTCGCCTTCGGGATCGGCTCGCAGGGCTTCCTGTGCAAACTGCTCGGCGGCCATCAAGTCCCCAATCTGTACGGCCAGATCGGCCAGCAGTGTGGCTGCTCCCAGGACGCGCCGCGCTGATGTGCCATCCCGCGGAGCTGAGAGCGCCTTGGGCCGACGGGCGTCTTCGAGCACCGATTGTGCCAATTCGCGGGCGGTCTGAAGATTGCCCAGTTCCCGCTCGACTCCCGCCCGCACGAGACGCAAGTCAGGGTCGTCGGGATTGGCCCCCGTGGCACGGTTGACGAGGTCCTCGACCGCCCGACGGTCGCCCCGCTGCTGGGCGAGTTCAATCAAACGCACGTGCGCAGGGACGAGTCGCGGGTCGAGGCCTACGGCCCGCTCCAACCATTCGGCGGCCTCTCGATCGGCTTGGGGAGTTCGGGCAAGCAAAGTGAGGTCGGCGGTCTGCAAAAGAAGCCGGGCATCGTCGGGGCGCTCGGTTTGCAGGTCTTCGAGCGTCCGCCGCGCTCTCTGATGATCTTGCGGGTTGGCACTGGACGACAAGGCGTCAACCAACGTTCTCCGCAGCTCGAAATGAGCCGGGTTTCGCCGCAAAGCCCGGTCGTGGATTTCGATCGCCCGGGCGGTTTTTCCCTGATCGAGATAGAGTCTGGCCAGAGCGACAACAGCGTCCACGTGCGATTCGTCGATCGAAAGCACGTTGGCAAAGTCGCGCTCGGCCTCCTCCGGTCGGCCGATCGCCGCACGGTATTTGCCTCGAAGCACGTAAGCAGCCGGTTCATTACGGCGGGCTACCTCGTTGTCGAGCAGCTTCACGGCCTCCTCTTGGCGGCCCGCGGCGTGGAGAATCGAAGCACGGGCCGAGGTTACCTCCATAAGATCAGGCTCCAGCCTGTGAGCTTCATCCAGAATCGCTAGCGCCGCCTCAAGGTCCTTGTTTTGAGCATAGACCAGACCGGCCTTGATGATCAGCAAGGAAACATCTTGCGGATTTTCGGTGAGGCGCTTGTCGATCTCGGGTAGGGCGGCGGCGTAATCCCCCTGCCCCAGTGCCAACATCAAACGGTGGCGGCTGACGAGGGGAGCATCAGGCGGGAGCCGCTGCAGAAACGAGTCGGCATCGGAAAAGCGATGTTGCCGTTCGTAGAGATACAGCAAGCGATGGGCGATTTCCAGATGGATCCCGGAGGAATCCAGATGTCGCCGATACAACGCTTCGGCGGCTTCGTATTTGCCGGTTTGCTCATACGAGCGCCCCAGCGCCACGACGGGCGCCGCCCACGTTGAATCGTTGCGAATGCAAGACTGAAGCAAATCATCGGCCGCGTGACGCTTGGCCGGGTCGAGCAGTTTGGACCCCAGCCAGAGCCTGGCCTGGGCGAGCCGCCAGAAGACGCCTCGTTCCTGGCCCTCGATGCGTTTCAATTCATCAATCCACTTCTGGGTCTCCGGCGGGCGGGCGCGCAGTTCCGGCAACTCGAGTAGCGCGATGCGCGGACGGGCGTCGTTTGGGAAATCGCGGGCGAGTTCCGTCAGCAGGCGAAGGCCTTCGTCGCCTTGGTTGCGGCCGAGCCGATGCCGGGCCAAGGCCAGGATCACCCGGATACGTTCGACCCCCTCCAGCGTTGACGCCGCTTCCGTCAGCGTTTGTCCGACTTGAGCTTCTTGATTGCCGGCGGCTTGGAGTTCGGCCAACCGCAAGCGTGGCGCCGCGAGTCGCGGATGGCGCTCGATGGCCTGGCGGCATGCATCCACGGCCGACGCCTGCGATCCAAGGACATCAAAAAGACTAACCAAGGCCAAATCGACGGCCAGGTGCCGTTCACAGTTCGCGAGGGCGTGACGCAATAAGGCCAACGCCGCTGCCGTATTTCCCAAACGATGCTCGACGCCGGCCTGTAGCACTCGGATGGGCCCCCGCTCGGGATGGGAGTGGAAAAGTCTGGCCAACTCGCCAGCGATGTCCTGGAGCTTCATTCGGCCTGACTCGCCCGCGGGTGTCAGTTGGAGTTGCGCCTCGAGACGAAGAAGCTTCACCTCCAGGTCATGAGGGGCCAGTTGTTCCGCGCGGCCGGTGAGCCTCAAAACCTCTCGCCAATTGTGATCGCGGTCCACATCGGCCAGGGCCTTGATCGCCTCGGCATCATTGTCCGCTCTGGCTACAAGCTCGCGCAATGCCCGTTGCGATGCTCGAGCTTGCCCGGTCTTTTCGTAGGCCCGCCAGAGCAGTTTCCAGCCGGCTGCCGGGAGAACCGCCGAGGACTGATCATCCAAGACGTTGATCACGGATACAAAATCGCCCTCCGCTTCAGCCAGTCGGGCAGCCATGAGCACGGCCTGTTCCCGCATCTGCTCGGTTACATCCCGGCGTTCGCGAAGGCTCTCGCGGTATTGTCCCACAAGCGGCCGGGCGGCCTCGATTCGGCCTGCGTTCAAATAAACGTCCACCGCCAGCGGCAGGAAGGCCAATCGGCGAAAGTCGTGAAGCTCGCCCAGTGCCCGTTCGACCATCGCGGGACCTAATTCGGGATCATTCTGGCGGAGCGCCAAGCGGCAGGCCGCGGAGTAATGTGCGAACGTCCAGGCCTCGGAATCGATGTTGAATTCTTCCAAATCGGAAGGAGTGACTAATTCCAATGATCGAAGGCCCGCCCGCGCCCGGTCTGGCTGATTCCAGTGAAGCCACTCGTCGATGATGAGCAATCGCACGCCGGGATCGGGGATCGCCAGGGTCTGGGCCGCTTCGAGGTCTCTTTGCGCCGCAACCGAGTCGTTTCGAGCCGTACGGAAGAACCTGGCCCGCTGGGCGTATGCTTCCGCCGAATCAGGAAACTTCTCGACGGCCCGATCCAGCCAAGCCATCGCCTTTTCGTTATTGGGTTCGGAGCCTCCTTGTGTGGCGCAAGCGCTTAACATTCCGCAGGCCTGAACTCGGAGGCGACGCTGGGCCTCCGTTTCACCGGGGGTATGAACCAGCTTGGTGAGGACTTCGGCGGCTTCCGCCGGCTTCCGTTGAGCAAGCAACACCTTGCCGAGGTGATACGTTGCTTCTTCATCGTTGGGATTGTGCTCCAACCGTGAACGGCAGATGTAGGCGGCCTCGCCGGGTTGGCCCGTACCGGAATAGAGCTTGACCAGTTCCTTCCAGATTCGGGGTTCGTCCAGTCGTTGGCGCAGCAAGCGCCGGTAAGCCGCAATGCCCGCGCCGACCTTTTCCGGTTGGACCGGGCGGATGGCGAGGTTGGCTTGGGCGTATCGATCCAGTGCTTCGGGATCATCCGGAGCGTGGGAAAGGTATTTCCTGAGTTGTCGCGATGCTTCTTCGTAATCTCGCCGGTCCCACGCGGCCGTGCCGGCCGCAAGAGCGGTGTCGGCCATGGCGCTGCGGCGGTAGCGGTGACCCAATACCGTGCCGACGCCCAGAATCAGCGTGAGAAGGGCCAGCACCGTGACCACCCGGATGTTGATACGAGCCGGTTGCCTAAGAACCGCCATCTTGAGTCTCAAATGCCTGATTTCGTGCCTCTTGTCCCCGGGCGCGCAAGGCAATCCTTCATTCGACGATATCGGTGTAGAGCCGGCGCGGATCGACGTGTTAGTATTGCCGTACGTTATCGGGACAGGGGCGCGCCGTCGACATAGGTAGGCCTTCGCGGGCTGTCCCTGTCACACCACCGTGCGTACGGGTCCGTACACGGCGGTTCGA
>Ga0187892_10012540_pt1 | contig 10033 bp, 9 predicted proteins | sample MA1701073metaG_FD_139345 | JGI IMG/M metagenome (GOLD analysis project Ga0187892, IMG submission 139345) | Bio-ooze microbial communities from a basaltic lava cave in the Kipuka Kanohina Cave System on the Island of Hawaii, USA - MA170107-3 metaG ...
GGGCCTCGAGGACGGGGTCTTCCCCCACGCCCGGGCCCTCACCGAGCCCGACGAGCTCGAGGAGGAGCGGCGGCTCTGCTACGTGGGCATCACCCGGGCCCGGGAGCGCCTCCACCTCAGCCACGCCTGGAGCCGCCAGCTCTTCGGCACCACGAGCTACAACCCCCCGAGCCGCTTCCTCCGGGAGATCCCCGATGACCTCCTGGTCTCCACCGGCGAGCCCGGTGCCGGCTCCGGCCGGTGGTCGGGGTCCGGCCGGTGGTCGGGCGGGGGCGGCCGGTCCTCGGCCTCGGGCCGGGAGCGCATCGTCGACGCCGCCCTGGGCCGGGTCGGCGGGGGGGACCGCCCCGTGGCGCGCCGGCCCGTGCCCAGCACCGGCGCCGAGCGCCTGGGCCTCGCCGTGGGCCACGACGTCGTCCACGCCCAGTGGGGCGAGGGGGTGGTCCTCGAGCTCAAGGGCACGGGAGACGGGACCGAGGCCCTCGTGCGGTTCCCCACGGCGGGCGAGCGCTGGCTCCTGCTCGCCTGGGCGCCCCTCCGCCGGCCCTGAGGAGGCCTGGTCCGGGGTTTGGGCCGGGTGCGTCGAGGGCAGGAGGGGCACGGGGACGGGCGGGTACGGCCGCCCCCCACGACCTCCGCCCGGCCCCAATCGCCACGAAGCCCCGAACTGCACCATCCATCGCACCAGGAGGCGCCGATGAACCTCGCCATGCCGGCCCGCCCGGCACCACCGACCGGCTTCGAGGCCCAGACGCTCGCCGTGCTCGACGCCCTCCACCGGCTGGGGCCCCGGCCCCTGCGGTCCGTTCCCCGCGACGACTTGCGCCGGGAGCCCACGCTGGCCGACGCGGTGCGACTCGTGCTCTGGGAGGAGGGCTCCGACCTGTCCCCCGAGCCGGTGGGGGCCGCCGAGGCGGTCGTCATCCAGGGGCCCGGCGCCTCCCAGGGGCCCGGCACCACCGAGGGAGCAGGCGGGCCGGGCGCCCTCACCCTCGGCCTCACCTGGCCCCTGGGCTACGAGGACGGGCTACTGCCGGTGATCGTCTTCGTCCACGGCGGCTGGGTCCGGTCCGGCGTCGACGCCGCCGAGGCCTCGATCCGGGCCCTCGCCAACCGCACGGGCTGCATCGTCGTGGCCGTCGACTACCGCCAACCGCCGGCGCACCCCTTCCCCGCCGCCCACGACGACGTGCTCGCCGCCGTGGCCTGGACCCGCTCGGCCATCGGCGAGTTCGGTGGCGACCGGGATCGCTTGGCCCTCGCCGCCGAGGGCCACGGAGCCGGCATGGCCGTGACCGCCTGCCTGGCCCGGCCCGAGCCGTCGACCCCGCCGCCCCGGTTCCTGCTGCTCGTCGACCCGGTGGTGGACCACGAGGGCCGGGGCTGGCCCTCGGCCTCGGAGCACGCCGGGAGCCCGGCGCTCGACCTCGAGGCCTTCGAGGAGGTCACCGAGCTGGCCTTCGCCGATCCCCTCGACCGCCGCGACGTCCGGGCCTCGCCCCTCCAGGCGGCCACGAGCGCCCTCGCCGGGATGCCGCCGACCCTGGTGGTGACCGCCGCCAGCGACCTGGCCCGCGACCAGGGCGAGGCCTTCGGTCGCCGGCTCATCGAGGCCGGGGTCGACGCCACGGTCATGCGGGCCGACGGCGTCGGCCACGGCTACCTCGCCACGAACCCCGTCGTCGAGCGGGCCCAGGAGGTCGTCTCCATCGCCGCCCGCTTCCTCCGGGGCGCGCTCGACCTCCCCGGCGAGGCCGCGCCGGCGAGGCCACCCGACCTCGCCCAGGTGCTCATGGCCGACCACCGCGCCATCCGGCTCCTCCTGCGCTCGCTGGAGACGGGCCGCCCCGCCGAGAAGGGTCTCGTCCTCGCCCAGCTCACCGAGGTGCTCGGCGCCCACGAGCAGCTCGAGCGCGAGCTCCTCTACCCCGAGGTCGCCACCCTTGCCGGCGCCGAGGCGGTGGAGGAGTCGCTGGCCGAGCACCGCGACCTCGCCGAGGCCCTCGAGCTCCTGGCCGGGACGACCCCGGGCGGGCCGGCGGGTTCGGAGGCCGGCGACATGCTGGGCCTGGTGATCGCCTCGGCCCACGAGCACATGGCCGAGGAGGAGGCCGAGCTCTTGCCCCGCCTGCTGGCCAGCCTCGGGCCCGAGCGCATGCGCGACCTCGGCCGCCGGGCGCTCGCCTGGCGCCAGGCCGAGGCCACCCGCCGGGGACCGCGCCCGACCTACGCCCCCGGGGCCCGCGAGCCGGCCCACCCCTGAGGCCCCTGCCGCCACCGGCGCCGGGGCTGCCTGGGGACACCCGAGCGGGTCCCGACCCGAACCGAGCGGGGGACGTCCCCCCGAGGAGGAGTCACGTCATGAGCTACGAGTACTGGGCCCAGACCCGCACGCTGGAGCGGCCCGGAGCCCGACCCGCCGACCCCGTCGATCCGGACGCGGCGGCGCCGGCCCGGCCCCGCGGGCGCCGGCGCCGTCCCGAGGGCCCCGGCCCGGACCCGAAGGCCCCGGCCCGGCCCCGTCGGCCTGGGCCCGGCGGCGCTGGTGCCGGCGCCCGGTCGTCGGCGCTGACCCGGCGCTACCCGAGCTTCCTCCAGGCGGCGGCGGCCGTCGTCGGCCTGGTCTTCGCCGCCGTGGGCGTCCTCGGCTTCGTCCCCGGGATCACCTCCCGCCTCGGCGACCTCGGCCTCGCTGGCCGGGGCTCCGACGCCGAGCTGCTCGGCCTCTTCGAGGTGAGCGCCCTCCACAACGTCGTCCACCTCGTGTTCGGCGTGGGCCTGCTCGCCGGCCTCCGTGCCTCGTGGGCCAAGCTCTACCTCGTGGGCGGCGGCGTGGTCTACGCCGGGGTGTGGCTCTACGGCTCCCTCGTCGACCTCGAGAGCGGGGCCAACTTCCTGCCCTTCAACACCGCCGACAACTACCTCCACTTCCTCCTGGCCGTGACCATGGTCGCCCTCGGCCTCCTCGGCTGGGCGCTCTTGCGCCGCCGGCCCCGGACTGCCTGAGCCCCCACGCCCCGCACGCCTCACGGGCCGGTGGTCGGCGGGCCGGTGGTCGGCGGGCCGGTGGTCGGCGGGCCGGTGGTCGGCGGGCCGGTGGTCGGCGGGCCGGTGGTGGGCGGCGCCGGCGCCCGGAGGTCGATCACGAGCTGACCCCCGGCGTCCACGGTGGCGGGATAGCGGACGAGGCCGGTCCCGTCGGCCGGGTAGGTGGTGCCGTCGCAGGGGTCGAGGAACGTACCGTCGGCCGGCTGCCAGCGGAGCTGGCAGGAGCGCGGGGAGCCGCGGGGGTAGGCCTCGAAGGCCACCCAGCGCCCGTCGCCGAGGTGGTGGACGAACACGTCGCGCCGGCCGTTGCTCACGTCCTGGAAGAGGAGGGGGCCGTCACGGTCGACGGGCCCGGCCAGGGCTGCGGCGTCGCCGACCACGAACCGGCTGGCGTCGCCCTCGACGCGTCCGGTCCGGGCCAGCTGGGTGACGACGGCGAAGCCGAGGACGGCGGCCACCACGGCGGCCACGGCGGTGACGAGCACGGTGCGCGGCGAGCGACGGGGCCCCGTGTGCACCGACGGGTGCTGGGCCCCGCGCCGGGGCCCGGGGTCCTCGGGAGGCATCCCCCTAGTATGCGCCGGTGGCGCAGGGACGCCGGGGGTGAGCAGCCCCGAGGGGGTGACCTACCGGGTCGTGGTGGGCAAGATCGGCCTCGACGGCCACGACCGGGGCGCCAAGATCGTGGCTCGGGCCCTGCGCGACGCCGGCTTCGAGGTGATCTACACCGGGCTCCACCGCACGGCCGAGGAGGTGGCCCGGGCCGTGGTCGACGAGGATGCCGACGCCGTGGGGATCTCCAGCCTCTCGGGGGCCCACCTCACGATCTTCCCCAAGCTCCTCGCCGCCCTGGACGCCGAGGGGGTCGACGACGTGGTGGTGTTCGGGGGGGGCATCGTGCCCGAGGCCGACCGGGCCACCCTTGCCGCCGCCGGGGTCGCCCGGGTCTTCACGCCCGGCGCCGCCACCCAGGCCATCGCCGAGTGGCTCAGGGCTACCCTCGACGCCCGGGAGGGCTGATGGACCTCTTCGAGCACCAGGGCAAGGAGCTGCTGGCCGGCCACGGCCTGGCCGTCCCCCGGGGGGCGGTGGCCTCCGACCCCGGGGAGGCGGTGGCCGCCGCCGCCGGGCTCGGCTACCCGGTGGTGGTGAAGGCCCAGGTCCGCACGGGGGGCCGGGGCCGGGCCGGCGGCATCCGTCGGGCCGGCGACCCCGAGGAGGTTCGGTCCCACGCCGCCGCCATCCTCGGGCTCGACATCCGGGGCGAGCGGGTCGGGCACCTGCTCGTCGAGGAGGGCCTCGAGGTGGCCCGCGAGCTCTACGTGTCGCTCGTCCTCGACCGTCCGGGCCGGGGCTACCTCCTGCTCGCCTCGGCCGCCGGGGGCATGGCCATCGAGGACGCCGCCGCCGCCGACCCCGCCACGGTCGCCCGAGTGGCCCTGGACCCGCGGGCTGCCATCACCGACGAGGCGGTGACCGCCGCCCTCGCCGGCCTCGACCTCGACCCCCCCACCCGGTCCTCGGTGGCGAGCGCGGCGGCCGCCGCCGGCCGGGCCTTCGTGGCCGCCGACGCCGAGCTCGTGGAGCTCAACCCCCTGGCCGTGCTGGCCGACGGACGGGTCGTGGCCCTCGACGCCAAGGTCACCCTCGACGACAGCGCCAGGTTTCGCCACCCGGAGTGGGCGTCGTGGACGGCGGCGGCGGCCCACGACGCCCGGGAGCGCCAGGCCGGTGACCGGGGCCTGAGCTACGTGGGCCTCGACGGCACGGTGGGGGTCATCGGCAACGGCGCCGGGCTCGTGCTCGCCACCCTCGACGTGGTGGCCCGGGCCGGGGGGAGGGCGGCGAACTTCCTCGATATCGGCGGCGGGGCCGGGGCCGAGGTGGTCTCCGCCGCCCTCGAGGTGGTCGATGCCGATCCCGCGGTCCGGGCCATCCTCGTGAACATCTTCGGGGGAATCACCCGGGGCGAGGAGGTGGCGGGCGGGATCATCGACGCCGTGAACCGCCTCGAGCTGCGCTCGCCCGTGGTCGTGCGCCTCGACGGCACGAACGCCGCCGAGGGCCGGGCCATCCTCGCCCGCCACCTCTCGGGCCGGCTCCGGACCGAGGCCTCGATGGACGACGCCGCCCGGGTGGCGGTGGCCCTGGCCGACTCGGCAGGCCGGTGAGGTGAGCATCTACGTCGACGCTGCCACCCGGGTGGTGGTCCAGGGGCTCACCGGCAGCCAGGGGAGGTTCCACGGGCTGCGCAACCGGGCCTACGGCACCCAGGTGGTGGCCGGGGTCACGCCCGGGCGGGGCGGTTCGGAGGTGGAGGGGATCCCCGTCTTCGACGACGTGGCCACCGCCGTGGCCGAGACCGGGGCCGAGGCCAGCGTGGTCTTCGTGCCGGCCCCGGCGGCGGCCGGGGCCGTGCTCGAGGCGGCCGCCGCCGGCCTCCGTCTCGTCGTGTGCATCACCGAGGGCATCCCCGCCCACGACGCCGTGCGCCTCGTCCGCCGGCTCGACACCGAGCACCCCGGCACCCGCCTCGTCGGCCCCAACTGCCCGGGGGTCATCGTGCCGGGCCGGGCCAACCTCGGCATCACCCCCACCGGGATCGCCCGTCCCGGTGGGCCCGTGGGCATCGTCTCCCGCTCGGGCACCCTCACCTACCAGGCCCTCCAGGAGCTCACCGACCAGGGCATCGGCCAGACCACCTGCGTGGGGATCGGCGGCGACCCCTTCCCCGGCACCTCCTTCGTGGACTGCCTGCGGGCCTTCGAGGCCGACCCCGAGACCCGGGCGGTGGTGCTCATCGGCGAGATCGGGGGCGGGGAGGAGGAGCGGGCCGCCGACGTGGTGGCGGCCGAGCTGACGAAGCCGGTGGTGGCCTACGTGGCCGGCGTCACCGCTCCGACGGGGCGGCGCATGGGCCATGCCGGAGCCATCGTGTCGGGCTCGGCCGGGGGGGCGACGGCCAAGATCGCCGCCCTGGCCGGGGCCGGGGCCGTGGTGGTGGACAGCCCCACCGACCTGGGCCGGGCCATGGCCGGGGTGCTCCGAGCCTCGGACGGGAGGGGCTAGGGCGGCGGGCGGAGGCGTACGAGGAGGGCCTCGCCGTGGGTGCTCACACCCTCGACCCGCTCGGGGGGGAGGGCCCGGAGGAGGTTGGCCACCTGCTCGGGGCCGTGGTGGGAGCGACCGGGGTCGTCGTAGGCGGCGGCCATGGGGGCGAGGCGCACCACGATGTAGGCCACGCCGAGCTCGTCGAGCCGGGCCAGCGCCCCGGGGTCGGGCCCGTCCGGGAGGGCGAGGCTGTTGAGGAGGCGCACGGTGCGGGGGTGGTCGGGGCTGGCGTAGCCCGAGTAGCCGTTGACCCGGGGGTTCCAGTCGAGGGAGGACAGCACCATCCTCGGAGCCTCGACATAGGGCCAGAGGGGATCGCCGCCGCTGTCGCCCATGGGCAGCTCCACCACCGGTCCCGGCGGGAGCTGGGCCAGGGCCTCGTTCACCGCCGTGTGCTCGGGGAGGTCGAAGCGGGGGTGCAGGGTCACCGGCCCGGCGTACTCGACGAGCATGACCGAGGCCACCACCACCCCGGCCAGGGCGCAGAAGCGAGGGCTCCGTCCCTCGAGCAGGCGGGCCAGGCCCAGCCCGGCGAGCACGGCGAGCACGGCCAGGGACACGGTGAAGAAGCGACCGTAGGCCCGGACGGTGGCGAACCCGGCGCCGAGCTTGGCCACGAGGGCGTAGGGGAGGGGGATGCGCCGCCCGGCCACCGTCTGGTAGTTGCCGAGGGAGACGAGCACGAGGAACCCTCCCCCGGCGCACAGGGCCCACAGGGCCCGGCGCTGGTCGGCGGCCGACGCCCACGCCGAGTGGCCACCGTTGCCCGACCTGGAGGTCGTGGCCCGGCCGCGCCGCGGCCCGAGGGCGGTCGGCGCCAGCAGCCGGTGCCGGGCCACGGCGGCCACGCCCACGACGGCCAGGCCAACGGCCACGACGCCGGGGAAGAGGCGGTTCTCGGGCCCTCGGTCGGCCCACCGGTCGAGCGCGCCGTAGAGGTAGCTGCCGACGGCAGGAGCGGCGAAGTCGGAGGGGACGGCGGCGAAGGACGGCTGGTAGCGCCGGGTGAGCTGGTCGCCCTGGTCGCGGACCTTGGCCACCACGGGACCGCAGAGCACGAGGGTGACGGCGGCGGCCAGGCCCAGCCCGGCCCAGAACCGCCGCCCGGGCCGGAACCGCTCGGCCACCACCCAGGCGCCGACCACGAAGGGGACGAGGAAGGCGAGGCCGAGGGCCAGGTAGCCCTGGCTCATGAAGAGGGTGGCGGAGGTGGCACCGAGGGCGACGGCGAGGGCTACCCACACCCCGTCGCGGTGGCGCTCGGTGAGCAATCGCAGGAGGAGCCAGACGGCCAGGGGCACGAGGAAGGCGAAGGAGTGGTTGAAGTGGATGTAGTGGGCGAAGCGCACCGCCGCGAACCCGAACACCACGGCGCCCACCACCGCCGAGATCGTCTCGCGGGTGAACCAGCGGACGAGGAGGTAGGCGGTGGCCAACGACCCCGCCCAGTTGGCCAGGTAGAAGAGGTTGAAGCTCAGGGGCCAGCCCACGAGGGCCCGGAGGGGGGCGGCCACGAGCGAGGCGGGGATGAAGGTGTCGGTGTAGACGAGGGTGTCGGGCGTGGGCCAGTAGATGTTGGGGCTGAAGATGCCGCCCGGGTCGGTGGCCAGGGCGTGGGCGTCCCAGCGCATGACCCACTCGAGGAGGCTGGCGTCGCCGAGGTCGCCGGGGACGTGGCTGGCCAGCTTCGTGGGCGACGGGAAGACCATGGCCACGGCCAGGGCGACGAAGAGCACGCCGAGCAGGAGGCGCCGCCGCAGGGCGGGGTGGCCCCGGTGTCGCCGCCGCGCCGTGGCCACCGGGGCGGCGGCGGCGTCCGCACCGGCACCCTCCGCCGTCCAGCCGGCGATCGGCGCCGGGTCCTGCTCGTTGACGACGGGTGCCGCCGTGGGCTCCATGCTCGCCTGCTCCAGCAGCTCGGGGCCTGCCGGGGGATCAGGGTCGGCAAACGCTAGGCCACCCAGCCACGGGCTGCCGTCTCGTGTGCCCTGCCCGCCGGGTAGCCGGCCACCGGAGCCGGTGATCAGAAGGGGCGGCGGGGCCCCCGCTCCCCCGACGCCCTGAGGCTGAGGACCCCCCCGTAGAGCATGGCCAGGCTGGCGGCCCCGGCGAGGAAGATGCCGAAGGCGGGATCGAGGCGAAGGCCGAAGGGCTCGAGGTCGTCGCCCATGGCGAACTGGAGGGTCACCATCCCGAACACGGCGGCGGCGGTGACGACGTGGACCTGGCCCCAGGCCACGGGGAGTCGGGGCATGCGCACCGTGCCGAAGCGGCTGGTGAGCACCTGGAGGGTCATCGACAGGGCCACGAGCACGGCGAGGGCGCTGAGGAGGTTGTCCCAGGCGTTCACCGTGAAGGCCCCCATGCGGAACCAGGGGAAGAAGGACACGGCGAGCATGGCCAGGCCGCCACCGGCGATGAAGCGCTCCGCCCTCGTGAGCTGGCTCAGGTCCAACGTGTCCCCCTCGATGGCCGGTCCAGTCAACCACCTCGGGCCGGCGGGCGCCCCGGGCGGCGCTGGTACGGTGCCCCGAGGTGCGCATCGGGGTCCTGGCGTCGGGCAGCGGGTCGAACCTGGAGGCCATCCTGGCCGCCGGGCTCGAGGTCGTCGTCGTGGTCGTCGACCGCCCGTGCCGGGCCACCGGCGTGGCCGCCGCCCACGGGGTGGCCGCCGTCGAGGTCCTCCGTGGCGGCTTCGGACCCGCCTTCGACCGCCACGCCTACACCGCCCGGATCGTCGAGGCCCTGGAGGACCACGACGTCGAGCTCGTGGTCATGGCCGGCTACGGCACGATCCTCGGGGCCGCCGTGCACGAGGCCTTCCCCGGGCGCGTCCTCAACACCCACCCGGCCCTGCTCCCCGCCTTCCCGGGCTGGCACGCGGTGGAGGAGGCCCTCGCCGCCGGCGTGAAGGTCACGGGGTGCACGGTCCATGTGGCCACCCCCGAGGTCGACGCCGGGCCCATCCTCGCCCAGGAGCCGGTGCCGGTGGTGCCGGGGGACACCGTCGAGACCCTCCACGAGCGCATCAAGGTGGTGGAGCACCGCCTCTACCCCGAGACCATCCGCCGCTACGTCGCCGCACTGGAGGACGCCCCGGCATGAGAGCCCTGCTGTCGGTCTCGGACAAGACCGGCCTCGTCGACCTGGCCCGGGGGCTGGCCGAGCTCGGCTGGGACCTCGTGGCCAGCGGGGGCACGGCCCGGGCCCTGGAGGAGGCGGGCGTGCCCGTCACGCCGGTGGAGGAGGTGACGGCCAGCCCGGAGATGCTCGGGGGCCGGGTGAAGACGCTGCACCCCCGGATCCACGGCGGGATCCTCGCCGACCGCCACGACCCCGCCCACCGGGCCGACCTCGCCGCCGCCGGGATCACCCCCATCGACCTCGTGTTCTGCAACCTCTACCCCTTCGCCGCCCGGCCCTCGATCGAGACCATCGACGTGGGCGGCCCCGCCATGGTGCGGGCGGCGGCCAAGAACCACGCCCACGTAGGGGTGGTCGTCGACCCCGGCGACTACCCGTCGGTGCTGGCCGAGCTGGCGGGGGGGGCGGGGCTCGGCGAGGCGACCCGGCGCCGGCTGGCCCGCGCCGCCTTCGCCCACACCGCGGCCTACGACGCCGCCATCGCCGCCTGGCTGGCCCCGGCCGACGGCGAGGTCCTGCCCCCCAGGCTGGCGCTGGCCCTCGAGCGGGCCGAGGCCCTGCGCTACGGCGAGAATCCCCACCAGGCCGCCGCCCGCTACCGGGTGGCCGGCACCCGCGACTGGTGGGACGAGGTCGTCCAGCACGGGGGCATGGCCCTCTCCTACCTCAACCTCGTCGACGTCGACGCCGCCTGGCGGCTCGTCCACGACCTCGGACGGCCCGATCGCCC
>Ga0187892_10012542_pt1 | contig 10032 bp, 12 predicted proteins | sample MA1701073metaG_FD_139345 | JGI IMG/M metagenome (GOLD analysis project Ga0187892, IMG submission 139345) | Bio-ooze microbial communities from a basaltic lava cave in the Kipuka Kanohina Cave System on the Island of Hawaii, USA - MA170107-3 metaG ...
AGATCTGCAAGAGGAATTTCGTTCCGTCGGCGCTGACGAAACGTTCCTTCAACTGCGGGGGCACATCGGCCAAGGTGATCGGCCCCGGCGGGTCGAGATTGTTGTGCAATAAAGACCACCAGTTCTGAAAGTCGTCAAACAAGGCGTGCTGGAAACGTTCGAGCCCAGTTCTGGCCGTGGCCTCTGGCTGCGTCTGTAGTTGCTCGATTGCAGTCAACAGGCTTTGCTGCATCTCATGCAGCTCATTCTCTGAAGTCTTTCCCTCCGGATTCCCACCTATACTTCCGGCACGAAGTTTGAGCTTCAATTTATTCAGGGTACTTTGCAGGTCTGGGAGATCAAGTGCTACCGGGGCGGGAAGCGTACGCGGGAGGTCACTGAGGAGCGGTTGCAGTGCGCGGACCAATGGCAACCGCTCCTCCTGCTCGCCAGGAATTAACGAAGCTATGCTCTCCACCGCTTCTACGGCGGGAAGGGCTTTGAAGGCTGCGGCTTTGCGCATGGCTGCTTCCGGGGTTGGTGCGGTCGCCCAGGCGTCTCGTGAAGTACGGTCGGAGTGTTCGATAATGCGTTTTTCCCACTCTACCGACTCGGTGCCGTTCGCCTGCAGGTTCAAGATGTTATGGTCAAAGGAGATGGTTGGGAGCGTAACCAGTCCACCAAGGGTGCACAGCCCGGCTAAGACTAGGAAGGACTGGCGCGTCTGCCCGATTACATTGCTGAGGCCGGTGAACATACCTGCAAGCAAAGGCCGTTCCTCAGGCCTTGCTACCCAAGGTCGATAGGTTTCTCCTATAACAATCAGAGCTGGTAGCAGGAGCAGCGTCGCTAGCAATGAGAGGAGGATGCCGCCACTGGAAATCAAGCCAAGTTCCTGTACGCCGCGGAAGTCCGCGAGCATCACTGCTGCAAAGGCGAGGGCAGTTGTTAGCGCTCCCGCACAGATGCCTGGCACAGTGTGCGTGAACACCGTGTGGAGGGCTGTAGTCGTGTCATGTCCACGATTCCGTTCTTCTTCGTACCGGGCAATGAAATGTACCCCAAAGTCATCCGCCAAGCCGAGCAGCATGGGAACCACAAAGACGGTAATGATCGTCAGGTGTCCGACTGTGAGCGCCGCGAATCCCATTGTCCAGATCAGACCCACGAGCAGGGCAGCCACGATTATCAGAGGGTGGCGAATCTTCCTGAAAAACAAAAGATACAGCAGAGTCACACCACTCAACGACACCACGGTGGCGAGGCGGGCATCGGCCTGGATACTAATCGTTTCGTCACTGATCAGTGCCTGGCCAGTCACTCCGGCGTCGAGCCCAGGAAAGTCAGGAAGAAGCCGGGCAATTGCTTGACGCATCGCCGCGATGGACTCGTGGGCCTCATCGGGCTTGTGGTCGGCGGATTTTTGTGGCTCAACGACAAGAAAGAAAAAACGGCCGTTGTCAGAAGTCAAGAAACCGTCGTCTGACGAGGCGTTCGGAGTGCCGAAAAAATCGCCCCAGGGGGAACGGTAGTGATAGTCCGTGGCGCTGAGCGCACGCTCCAACTCTTCCAATAGAGACCGGAGAAAACGAATCTCCACGGATTTCTGCGTACTTTCGAGTGCCTCGGATGAATCCAGAGCGAGGAAGTCCGAGACCAGATGCGAAGCCATACCGGCGCTCACCTGAGTATTGAGGGCACGAAACAGTGTGTTCAATCCCGGCGCGGTCGCCATCTGAGACACTACCTCTTTGGACGTATCCAGGTGTTGATGGAGAGCCCAAAGGGCTTCAGGCGGGAGGTAGAGTAATTTCTTTCCCTCTAGAGAGGTGGTGTCGAGGCGATACAGAACTTCTTCCACATGCCCCGTGTCACGCTCCAAGGCCTCTCCGAGGTGGGTGACGAAGTCTTTGCCCTGTTGCTCGTCAGTCGGTTCGACCACCACGAGCACTTTGTCGAGTCCCATGAACTCGTTGGCGTATTCTTCATAGAGTTGGACATACCGCTTCTTACTCGAAATCAAGTCGCTCCGGCCAGCAACAAACTCCATAGACTGAGCGGCGTAGAGGGCAACTAGCACTGCACTGGCGAGGCAGAGCAGAACGGTAGTCTTCGGGTAGGAGATCGGGAGAGAAGCAAAGAGGCGGAGGGACCGCTGCCCGTGCGCAGTCAACTCTTGTGCTAGAAAAGACGAACTTTTCACGGCTGGCCCTCCTTGGCCAGTCTCTCGCGCCGGCATTGTCATGACGCTAGGGTGATCCTTCAACAATCATCTGTCGTATAAGACTACACGTTGCTTATCAAGTTCACTTTATCAGGCTGGCTCTCCTTGACCAGCCCTTTCTACTACAGCAGGAGGTTCGCGAGTTGTCGCAAGAGCACGTCGAGCGGCACGGTCATGAGGGCGACCAGCACGAACGGCAGCAGGGTCGCAGCAGCCAGGGGGACCAAATCCTTGAGGTCGAGCGGGATAGTCCCCATCTCGTACACGTTGGAGACGACTTGGTAGAGATCGGTAGTAGCCGAGAAGTCCGGTACTTCCAGCACCCCTTCGTCGAGAGGCCCGACGCGGTTGAGCCACTTCCGCTCAAACTGTTGCCCTTCTCCGGTGGCCAGCGCTCCGTATTCAAAAATACCTTGCCGTTGCGCTCGAAGCAGCTTGTCGGAGAACATAAAAAGAGGTCCGCTAAAGAGAAGAACGACTCCGACGACCAGGCCGCCAATGAGATAGAGGTAAGCGGTCGGCGGGACTCCGGCATGCACAATATGGTTGGCGACAAACCCGGCTACGATTGCTCCTAGCGCACAGCCGAGGAGTGAGAAAGCCCGCAACGATTGACTGACAAACTTCAGCCCGGCCGCGTGATCCGGGTGTGCCGGAATCAGTTGGAGGTCGAGACGCGACAGTAGCAACAGGAGCCGTCCCCACAGAAACAGACGCCACAGCCAGCCGAAGAACAGTACGTTAAGCAGTGGAATACTCACCAGCGAATGCCACCATCCTGCAAGAGACAAAACTTGGTGCTCTCCGCTTCCTGACTTATGCCAGGCCGGGAACTCACCTGGTGGGACGTGCCGAAACAAGGCGATGATCAAGACATAGGTGAGCACGATCGTGATAACTTCGGCTGCCTTGGAATCACGGAGCCGCCGAGTGGAAATTATAGCCGAGTCGAAACGAGGACGCTCCGATTCCGGCACGAGTCCGGCGTCAAGGAAATGGCGCACGATGCGTCCCAGTTGTGGGATGCAGACCAACTCCGCGAGAACGAACAGCGGCGCTGCGATCAGGGAGCGGGCGTAGACGGCGAAGTCGAGGAGCAACGATCGCATGTTGTCGCCCCACAAGGCGGAGTCTTGCACGGCGGCCAACACAACAAGTGGTATCCATCCCACCACCGCAACGAAGATAGTTCGGTGAATGATTCTCGGCTCGTCAGGCTTGATCAGGCCGAGTGACCGCTGCAACCGGCCCGGCGGCCCCCCCGCGAAAAGTTCACTGTCAGTACGTAGTACGTTGCTCATAACTTCTTGTCGCTATGCGTTTCGTCTGAGCCTGTGCCGGAGGCGTGACTGCCTTCTGTCTCCACCCGCGGCGGCTGCCAAGGCCAGCGCTCCTCGATTTCGATCACTAATGACCATCCTAGGAAGGTACGGATCAGCACTAACAGTCCCAGGATATACACATTCTGCAACGTCGGTTCCAGGGCGATGGTACGAATGACATCGGCAGCCACCAAGATTTCCAGCCCGAGCAGCAGGGCCCGTGCGACTTGGTGACGGTAATTCTTGTAGGTGTTTACGCTAGCCTGTTGGGTCAGAATCCGAAATACATACAAGACTGTCCCTGTGAGGATCACCGCAACAATGATCACGACGGCAAGTAACTCAATCCCCATCGCGGTAAATTCCACCCACCTCGTGATTGCCGTGGCTGCTTCCCTAGTCTGCACGCCTGTCTCTCCCATCCTTGTCTCCTCAAGCACTCCAGTGACTCAGTTTCTCAATTCATGCTCGCCATTCATGAGACATGCCATCCCTTGACGCTACGGGAAACGTAGAAGCACGGCGAAGAAAGCGAAAAGCCCGATCAGTAACAGCAGGATTGCGACCCACAGAATCGGCGTGTGTACAGGAGCGTCTCCTACCCCGGCGACCGGTTTGAACTCCTCACCCCAGAGATAGCGTAACAACCAGCGGTACTCCCATAGCGAAATGATCATCCCGACAACGCCAGCCCCAATGAGCATTAAGCCGAGATACCGTGGCGCTTTGGGATGAACGGCTGGGGCGACCCCCTCCATCGTTTTGAGGCGCTCGAAGAACTGCACGATCGTGAACCCGAAGCCGATCAGCGCCGTTGCCGTGCGGATCCAGGACATGAGCGTCCGCTCGGTGCTCATGCGCGTGCGGAGCCAAGCGAAATGCGTCGCTGCGTCTGGCTTAACTTCGAACCTGCTCGCTCTGTTCTTCGCTTGGGTGTTCATCGGTAAGATGCTCCTCTATTATTACTGTCATGTTGATCATAGGCCGCCGGGTGAGCTTCCTTCATGGTACAGTGGCGCATCAGTCCTGAAGGTAGAATACTGTTGACTACTGTTCAGAGATATAGGGACGGTTCAGGTTAGCGTTCAGTTTTCGGTTCAGATTGTATGCCCTGTAGATGAGTATCCCTCAGGATCGTTCTCAAATCGTACAGAGAGGTCGCGGCGATAGAGCACGTTTTGAGTCGGAGTGCTCAACGTGTTGGTCGAGAGGACGTTGGTAGTAAGGGCACGATGGACAGTGCGTGGGTCGATCCGTTTCACTCCGACCGGGGTGGAGCACGCACTCACACTCAAGAACAAGCAAATGAGAACGATGGCGTTGTTCACCTGCCTGTTCCTCATACCGCGCCCCGGTAGCCACAGCCCGCCGAAATTATTCACTCCACCTCAACACGACACCAACAACTGCCTTCTCGGCACTAAAGTCGGGCAACCCAGCTTCCATCCAGTGATAGTACGACACGCCTTCAGGATTGAAACTTCCACCCACCAACAAGGCCGCACAGACCAACCGCAAGAGAAAACTCTGGACGGTAAACGCTTTCTCTGCCACAGTTTTCTCCTTTCGAGATGGCGTTGCCTGTCAGTTACCCTTTCACCTCGAACTCCCTTGTCCCGATCGAACGTCCGTTTAAGGACACCTCCACTTTGTAGGAACCAGCAGGCCAGCCGTCCGGCTTGGCGATGTGAAACTCGGTGGCTGCAGGACCAGTTGGCGCAATGGTCTGGCTGGACTCATTTACAACTTGCCCGTCTTGGTACGTCCACTTCGCTGTCAACGTTGCACTCGGAGCTGAACCGGTCGTGACTACGGCCACGTAAATTGTGTCATTGGGGGCGAAAGAAGTTACTTGTTGTGTTACCCGTTTGTCGGCCCCGATTTGCTTGCCGAGTTCAAGGGCGGTGACTGTCACAACGGGTGCAGCCGGAGGAGGGGGCGTTGGCGCGCTCGGCGAAGGAGCCGTAGCTTGCGGAGGTGGTGGAGGCTCCGACTTCCCGCACGCCGCAAAAATGAGGACCAAACACAATCCGAACGAAAAATAGGTCTGTCGTGAATAACGCATCGGACACCTCCTCGTTTTTTTGTCTTAGGCCTCTGGGATTTTGAGTACCTGTCCTGGACGGATCACATCCGGGTTCTTGATAATGTCGGTATTCGCCTCATAAATCTTCCGCCACTTGTTCGCATTGCCGTACATACTTTTGGCGATCTTCGAGAGAGTATCGCCTTTGACGACGGTGTAAGTACGGGCCGCACTCTTTGCCGGAGCAGGGCTTGGGGCGGTGGACGAGCCCCCACTCTGCACGTTGGAAAAATCGGGTTTGGGTTTATTCTCTGCCATAAGAAGCCTCCTTTCTTACTGTTCTTGAATAAATATAGGTCTCCTAAATCATTTGTGGATGTCGCCATTCATGCTTCGACTTCACCTTACAGGTTACGCTCAGCACGAACGGCCTCGGACACCGCTCGTCCTGAGCGTAGCGTAGCGAAGTCGAAGGACGCGCGTTAACATCGTTCGCTACATTTCATCGAGGAACCCATATCTCTTCTAGTTCTTCACCCGCACGATACACCGGAAGCCGAGGTGACAGGTCGAAGTATCAATTGGCTGCGCCATGCGTGCCGCCGGCCGGTACCGCCGACAGTAGTTCGGCGCACACAAGTGCGATCCCCCCTTCATCACTTTGCGCGGTATCTTAATCTCCGGCATACACGGGTCGTAGCTCTGTTCGCGCTCCCCACCCCGGGGGTTGAAGCTCGCGCAGCAAGTGTTAGGAGTCTGGCTGTGCTCCTGATACCAGTCTGTCGTCCACTCCCACACGTTACCCGCCATGTTGTAGAGGCCGTAGCCGTTAGGCGAGAAAGAATTGACTGGTGCCGTCCCCTCGAACTTATCTAGTTTCAAATTCTGCCAGGGAAACTCGCCTTGCCAGGTGTTCGCCATCTGCTTCCCACCAGGAGTAAACTCATCTCCCCAGACGAACTCTGCGCCGTCGAGTCCCCCGCGCGCGGCAAACTCCCATTCGGCTTCGGTCGGTAGTTCTTTCCCCACCCATTTAGCATAGGCCTCGGCATCTTCATAAGCGACATGCACCACCGGATGATGCCCGCGCCCTTTGAGCGAACTCGCCGGGCCTTCTGGATGTCGCCAGTTGGCACCCGGTACGTAGGTCCACCAGTTGTAGTGGTTCTTCAAGTCCACGGGTTGCCGCGATTTCTGGAACACAACTGAGGCCGGCACCAGCAGCTCCGGTTTAGCACCCGGGTAATCGGCCGCATTGGGTACGCGCTCGCACAGCGTGACGTAGCCGGTGGCCTGGACGAAGCGTTGGAACTGGATGTTGGTGACGGTGTACATATCCATCCAGAAGCCCTCGACAGTCACTGTATGTGCAGGCGCTTCCTCTGGATAGTGGTGACCTGAGCCCATCAGGAAAGTACCACCCGGGATCCAGACCATGTTTGCCGAGGGTGGTTGATTGAGATCAATGGCCACTGCTGTTGCCATAGCTGCTACCTCCTAGAGCACTTTGCATTTACCATACTTTTTAATTCTTGACCCTCACCCTATCCTTCTCCCTGCCAGAGCCTGTCCCTGAGCTTGTCGAAGGAGAGAAGGCAGCATAAGCGGAGCGTGTGCGGGTGAGGGTAATGTGCGTGGGAAACCCAATTGAAATCCGCTCTATCTTCACCTCACGCCTCGACCGGCTTGGCGCTGGCTTCCGGGTCGCGTAGCGTCCGGCCGGTAATGAGCGCGAACAGCATATTCATCGGGATCGAAATACCGCTGAAGGCCAGGATTGGGGCGACGACTTCCGTGCCGGGAAAGTAGTTGACGGCGATCGGGAAACAAACTCCGACATTACGCATACTCGTGCTGATCGCGAACACCTTACGATTTCTGATCTCCGCTCCACCCAGCAGCCAGCCGATAATCCACGAACCGAGGGTCAAAGCAATAATCGCCACGATCCCATCCATGCCCATCGCCTTGATGGCTGGCGTTCTGTACCTCCCAGTGCTCACTGCCCCAATGATGAAGATCACGATCGACAACATACCCAAGAAGTGGCCAAGTTTGGGCGCAATCTCAGGCATGAGTCGTTGCAGCGCCCGTCCCACTAACAGAGGCGCTATAATCAGCAGTAGCAACAGCGTGAGCAGCCAAGTAAACGGTAACCTGCCCGTTTCCGAGGGAAAGAGCGACTCGACGAGCACCGGCGTAACTAAAACAGCTATGGCGGAAAGGAGAACCAAGAGCGCCACCGCGAGGACGCGATTGCCTTTAGAGACACGTGCGAATTGCAGGGCGAATGGCCCGCCCGGTGCGATGGCAAGCAAGAGGAAGCCGAGCCGCACTTCCGGTCGCAGATCGAACAAGTGCGCTAGGCCAAGACCGAGAAGTGGGACCAGCACGACGTTGGCTACCAGCGCCCGGCCCGTGAGGCGAAAGTCCCCGAGCGTTTTGATGAGTTCCCCGCGGGTCGTCTCTAACATGACCGAGATCATGTAAATGATAATGAAGAGGAAAGACAGGATTTTGACGTACGCCGGTAGAGTTTCCATGTTGCCCTCCTTGGGTTAGCGATGGGACCGCATACCCGCCGCTGCTCCCGGCAATCGGACCTTGCTGAAGCCTGAGCGGAACACACTCTAGCCCATGATGAGCGCCGCCCGGCCGGCGGTGCAACTTTGTTCGGCGTAATAATCAGTGAAGAGCATGCCCTCGTCGGCGATGCGATCGATGTTGGGCGTCTTGTAGCCCATTACCCCTTTCGAGGAGCAACTGAGGTTCGACTGACCGATGTCATCCCCCCAGATGATAAGAATGTTCGGCTTCTTCGGCGGTTGTTCTGCCATTAGGTGCTCCTTTCTTCAATGGTTGCCTTTGGCCGACAGACATACTACGCCTGTCGACAGTTCGGGAGTAGGGGAATCGTTCAGATTTCGGTTCAGATTTCGGTTCAGATTGGACACAAAAAGCAGTATGAGAGGGAAAGAAAAGGAGCTGTGATAGGACAAGGCCAGAAGACACCAACTCAAGGGACGGCTCAGTTTGATCTGTACTTCGGCCTGCTTCCTTGAGCGGTACGGGTCTTCGTTTCCTGCAGTCCTGCTCGAATCTCAGCCTGCGAAGCCGGCGGGTAGGGCATAGCCTTAGGTGAAGCGTCAGCGCAGCACGGGAAGGACTGAGGGCAAAGCCCTCCCTGGAGATGAAACGTGCCGGGATCTAGCCGCTGCCACGTCCGCTGCTAACTCTTCCATCGTCGAGAAGAGTGCTTTGTACACCTGGCAGTAGGGGTCTTTGGCGAAGAACTGCCCGGTGATGGCATACGTCCGTACCGGGCACCCACCGTGACAAACTGAAAGATAGTCGCACCCAGCGCACGTCTCGGATTGCATGAGCTTCTCCGGCCGCGCCTGAAACTGCTGTCGGGCTTTGCTCTTCTGCAGCAACTCGGTGAAGCTGACGTTGTCGAAGATGTTTCCAAACCAGTAATCGGGATAGCTTGTGACCCAACAATCGCACTGGGCAACATGCCCCTTGGCGTCAATACTCACAAACTCGTCGGCACAATTCTGCTGCCAGATGCAGGGGAGGCAGGCAGCGTCACCCGAGAACTGGTTCATCAACTCATCGAAAGGTCCAAGCTTCACCCCTTGTTCGTACCCACGCTCCACCCATACCCTGGCCAGATCGACGAAGAATTTGCTCAACCCGTCGAGATCAAGAAGGCTCTCCCGTTTGGCGGCGGTCGCTTCTCCGCCGGAGAAGGAGGTGTTGACCTGAAAGTCGGTGACCTGCAACTCGTCCACGAAGTAGGAATAGAACCTCTCCGCTCCCAGTCGCAACGTCTCTTTGTTAGGGATGGAGATGACACCGACCTCAATGCCGGCTTCGCGCGCTGCACGTACATTCCGCGCCCACAGCGTGGTATACTCCTCGGGCGTACGCCCCTTGGCCTTGCGGTACAAATTGGGGAAATCCATGGACGTCCCGACGCTGTTGCCGAACATGTCAACAATAATCTGGTTCCACTTGTGACTGTACCCGATCATGTTCGATTGCAGACTATGCTGTACGTGTTTCCCGCGTGCCGTGGCCGCTTTGTGAATCAGCTCATACGCACGTGCAAACCAGTGGGGTGGCAGGAGCATCACCTCCCCACCCTGCCAATAGATGGTCAGCGCGGCGATGGCCTTGCGCTCCATGTGATCGAGCAGCTTGTCGATGACCACGGACAACTGCTCCAGCGACATAAAGTCGTTAGTCTTGTCTTCGAAGCAATATTCGCAGGCCACGTTACATTTGTTGGTAGGGAGCAGAATCAGAGAAAAATGGTTACCGATCATCGTATTGCTTCCGTTCTTGCGTGCAGAAAGGTGGCAAGGTCGTGCTCCAACTCTCCGGCGGCCTCGCGTAAGGCATGGAACAGGGTCTTGACGCCGTCGCAGACAAAGTCCCGGTGGGGCCATTTGAAATAGCCGCCGCAGTGCGCGAAG
>Ga0187892_10012544_pt1 | contig 10029 bp, 16 predicted proteins | sample MA1701073metaG_FD_139345 | JGI IMG/M metagenome (GOLD analysis project Ga0187892, IMG submission 139345) | Bio-ooze microbial communities from a basaltic lava cave in the Kipuka Kanohina Cave System on the Island of Hawaii, USA - MA170107-3 metaG ...
GAGGAGCTGCACAGCGAGCTGGACCGCCTGCGGCGGCACCTGTTCGACCTGCGCAGCCAGCGCGTGACCGAGAAGCTGGGCGACCCGACGCAGCTTGGCAAGACCCAGCGCGACATCGCGCGGGTCTTCACCGTCCTCCAGCAGCGCGGCGAGCAGGACGTCGAGCAGAAGCAATATCACATGGAATCGGTGGGAGCGCGTGGGCAGGCGAAATAAACGATGGAACGGCCAATGACAACGACGACAACGGAAATCCGGGAGCCCCGGCTGCAGCGCCGCATCGGCGTGGTGCGCAGCGACCGGCGCAACAAGACCATCAAGGTCGAAACCGGGCGCCTCGTTCCGCACGCCAAGTACAACAAATATCTGCGGCGACGCACCACCCTGCACGCCCATGACGAGAAGAATGAGGCCCGCGCCGGCGACACGGTTGAGATCATCCAGTGCCGCCCCATCAGCAAGACCAAGAGCTGGCGGTTGCTGCGGGTCGTGAGGCGGTCGCATGGTGCGGCCGAGGGAATTCCAGAATAGTCTTCGCCGCCGGGAGAGTGGTTCATGGTTCAGCAACAGACAATGCTCGACATCGCCGACAACACCGGCGCCAAGGAAGCCATGGTGATTCGCGTGTTGCGCGGCTCGACCGGCCGCGGGAAATACACGCGCCGCACCGCCAGCATCGGCGATCTGGTCATCTGTGCCGTCAAGAAAGCGCTGCCCAACAGCGATTATCTGGTCGGCTCCAACCGCAAGGAACGCTCCACGCGGCGCAAGGTCAAGTGCGTGATCGTGCGCACGAAATACCCCGTCCGCCGTCCCGACGGCAGCTACGTGCGGTTCGACACAAACGCGGCCGTCATCCTCGATGAGGCGGGCAACCCCAAGGGCACCCGCATCTTCGGCGCCGTCGCCCGCGAGCTGCGCGAGAAGGGCTTCATGAAAATCGTGTCGCTGGCCAGCGAGGTGGTGTGAGCATGGCGGCCAAGATCAGAAAAGGCGACCGCGTCGAGGTCATCCGCGGCGACCACAAGAAGGAAACCGGCAAGGTCCTGCGGGTCATCCCCGACCGCGGGCTCGTCGTCGTCGAGGGCGTGAACCTGGTCTATCGCCACGTGCGGCCCAGCCGGCGAAACCCGCAAGGCGGCCGGATCCGCAAGGAGGCGCCGCTGCCGATGTCGGCCGTGCTGCCGGTCGACCCCAAGACGGGCCGCGGCAGCAGGGTCCGGTTCGACGTCGAGCGCGACCCGCAGGGGCGGGTCACCGCGAAGCGCCGCACGACCCTCGGCGGGACCGTGTTGAACGACCTCAAGCAGACCAAGGCATAGACGTTTAGACCGAACAGAAGCGAGCCGGGCTGTGCCAGCCCGGCACACTGAGATGTAAAATGGCAAGGTTGCGTGACAAATACGTGAATGAGGTTCGCTCCGCGATGGCGAAGGAGTTCGGGCGCGACAACCCGATGGCTTTGCCCAAGCTGGACAAGATTGTCGTGTCCATGGGCCTGGGCAAGGCGATCGCCGAGCGCCGCCGAATGGAAACCGCCACCAAGGAGCTGTCGCAGATCACCGGCCAGAAGCCGGCCACCTGCAAGGCCCGCAAGAGCGTGTCGAACTTCAAGCTCCGCGAGGGCATGGACATCGGTCTGAAGGTGACGCTGCGCGGCCGGCGGATGTACGAGTTCCTCGACCGGCTGATCAGCGTGGCGATCCCCCGCGTACGCGACTTTCGCGGTCTGAATCCGCGGAGCTTCGACGGGCGAGGCAACTATCATATGGGTTTGAGCGAGCAGACCGTCTTCCCTGAAGTCAACGCCGACCAGGTCGAATTTCAGCAGGGCATGAACATCACGTTCTGCACCACGGCCCAGAGCGACCGCGAGGCGCTGCGGCTGTTGGCGCTGATGGGCATGCCGTTCAGGACGGAAGGCGCGTAGGAGCGAGTTGCACTCGCGAATTTGGGTGCGGGAGCGAGTTGCACTCGCGATTGGAGAAGGGCGAAACATGGCCCGAAAATGCTGGATAATCAAGGCGGCCCGGCCGCCGAAGTTCTCGTCGCGGGCGTACACCCGCTGTCTGGTGTGCGGGCGGTCGCGCGCCGTCTATCGCAAGTTCAAGCTGTGCCGGATCTGCTTCCGGAACATGGCGAACGAAGGCAAGATTCCCGGCGTGCGGAAGGCAAGCTGGTAGGGAGCAGCCATGTGGAGTGATCCGATCGCTGATTTTCTGACGCGGCTTCGAAACGCCGTGCGCAACGGCTCCAAGCAGGTCACCATGCCGTACAGCCGCACGAAGGCCGACATCTGCCGCGTGCTCCAGGAAGAAGGCTACATCCTGGGCTACGACAAGATTGACGATGCGCGCAGCGGCTTGCTGCGAATCGACCTGAAATACGGCCCCACCGGAGAGCGGCTCCTGCGCATGATTCGTCGCGAGTCGAAGACCGGCGGCCGCCGCTACTGCTCGTGGACAGACATCCCGCGCGTGCTCAACGGCATGGGCATCGCGGTCGTCTCCACGAACCAGGGCGTGCTCAGCGATCGCCAATGCCGGCAGCGCCGCATCGGCGGCGAGCTCGTTTGCACGATTTACTAGGGGAGCATGGGCCTGAAGGCCCGTGCGATTGAATTAGGCGAAGAGAGGCGGACGGTCAACGGCTGGCCGCGTTGGTTAGGACCAGTGAAATGTCTCGAATCGGAAAAAAACCAATCGCGGTTCCGGGCGCCGTCAAGGTGAGCGTGGCGAACCAGCGCATCCAGGTCAGCGGGCCCAAGGGCCAGCTCGACTGGGCCTTCCCCGCCTCGGTGGCGGTCGCCTTCGACGCCGGCGCCAAACAGATCACGGTGGCCCGCGCGTCGCAGGACAAGCAGGCCCGAATCATGCATGGCACGGCCAGGGCCCTGATCCAGAACATGGTCACGGGCGTCACCGACGGCTATTCCAAGAGCCTCGAGATCTACGGGACCGGCTTCGGCGTCAAGGTGGAAGGCAAGAACCTCGTGCTGAGCGTCGGTTATGCGCATACGGTTCCGATTCCGATTCCAGACGGCGTCAAGGTCAACATCGACGTCCCGCAGACCCGCGGCAATGAGGTGCCGGCCAAGTTCTCGGTCAGCGGAATGGACAAGCAGGTTGTCGGCCAGTTCGCACGCACCATCAAGGACGCGCGGCCGCCGGAGCCCTATCAGGGCAAGGGCGTGCGATTTGCCGGCGAACAGATCCGGCGCAAGCAAGGCAAGGCGTTCGCGGGCGGCGCTGCCGGCGGTTGATGTACGGGAATTCAGACGATGAGAGCGATCCAACTAAAACGAGTCCAGCGGGAGAAACGCAAGAAGCGCGTGCGGCACAACGTGTTCGGCACGACCCAGCGTCCCCGCCTGAGCGTGTTCCGCAGCCACAAGCAGATCTACGCGCAGGTCATCGACGACAGCAGCGGGCGGACCATCTGCTCCGCCAGCTCGCGCGACAAGGCCTGCCGTGAGCAGGTCACGAGCGGCGGAAACTGCGACGGCGCCAAGGCGGTCGGCCGCTTGCTTGCCGAGGCCGCGCAGCGGGCCGGCGTGCGGCAACTCGTATTCGACCGCGGCGGATACCGCTATCACGGACGCGTCAAGGCGCTCGCGGACGCCGTCCGGGCCGCGGGAGTGAGCGTGTAAACAGATATGGCCAACGAACCACAGAATCAGCAGGAACAACAACAGGAGTCGCCGCAACCCCAGCAACCGGTTGCCGCGCCGCAACCCGTCGCCGCGCCCGCAGAAGAGCGCCCCTTCGAGGAGGAACTCCTTCGGATCTATCGCTGTGCGACGGTCGTGAAGGGCGGCCGCCGATTCAGCTTCGGCGCTTTGGTCGTCGCCGGTAATCGCGCCGGTCGGGTCGGCTGGGGCTACGGCAAGGCGAAGGAAGTGCCGCAGGCAGTTGACAAGGGCACCAAGGCCGCACGCCGCGCGGCCGTGCGCGTGCAGTTGTCCGGCTCGACCATCCCGCACCAGGTCGACGGTCGCTTCGGCTCCAGCCGCGTCAGGTTGGTGCCCGCCTCCGAGGGGACCGGCGTCATCGCCGGGGCCAGCGTGCGCGGCGTGCTCGAGTTGGCCGGCGTGCGCGACTGCCTCACCAAGGCCTATGGCTCGACCAATCCCAAGAACCTGGTCAAGGCCACGCTCGATGCCTTGACGCGGCTGCGCAATCCGGACGCGGTCGAGCGCCTGCGCGGCGTCCCCGTGACGCCGCGAAGGAGCGCCGGCGGCCAGCGCCGCGCCAAGGCTGACACCGCCCGCGCAAAGAAAGGCGGACCCGCGGCATGAACATCACAGACGTCACACGAAAAGTCGGGGGCCACCGCAGACGCGCCCGCGTCGGACGCGGCGAAGGCAGCGGCATGGGAAAAACCTGCGGCCGCGGAGCAAAGGGCGGCGGACAGCGCGCCGGTTGGAGCCAGCGGCTGTGGCACGAAGGCGGGGCGTTCCCGCTCTTTCGGCGGGTCGCGAAGCGCGGCTTCAATAACTTCGGCTTCCGCACAGACTACCAGGTCGTCAACGTCGGCCTGCTGGCCCGGCGATGCAAGGCCGGCGACCACGTCACCGCCGCCGTGCTGGCCGAGGCCGGCCTGATTCCGGACGCAAAGGCCCCGCTCAAGATCCTCGGCGACGGCGAGATCGGCGTGCAACTCACCGTCGAGGCCGAGCGGTTCAGCGGCGAGGCCGCCCGCAAGATCGAGGCCTCCGGCGGAACGATCAAGCGCCTCGGCCCGCAGCCCGCCAAGAAGTTCGTCAAGCGCCGCCCGCCCAAGCCGGAACCGTCGGAATCAGAAAAGGGCGGCGAGAAGAAAGAAGGCAAGAAGAAAGCCAAGGGCGGCGGCGAGGCTAGCGGCGCGGCGGCCAAGGGCGGCAAGAAGCCCAAAGAGCCCAGAGAGCCGAAGGAGCCGGAGGCGCCCAAGGCCGAGTGATCGCGTCATCCAGCGCCGCAACAGCACGCGGCTGCGAGGTCGAACATGTTTCAGGCATTCCTGAATATCTTCAAAGTCCCGGAGCTGCGGAACAAGATCCTGTTCACGCTCGGCCTGCTGGCCGTCTACCGCGTCGGCTTCTATGTTCCCCTGCCCGGCGTCGACCAGGAAGAGCTTGGCAAGGTCTTCCAGCCCAGCGGCGGCTCAGCGCCAGATCCGCTCACCCAACTCACCGAAGCGTTCCAGATGTTCACCGGCGGCAATCTCCAGCAGAGCACCGTCTTCGGGCTCGGGATCATGCCCTACATCTCGGCCTCGATCATCTTCCAGCTGCTGGCCACCGTGGTGCCCGCGCTCGAGAAGCTTCAAAAAGAGGGTGAGAGCGGCCGCAAGAAGATCCAGGAATGGACCCGCTACGGCACGGTCGCCCTCTGCTTGATCCAGGGCTGGTTCTGGCTCAACTACATCACGAACCCCAACCAGAAGATGGTCTATCCCGAGTATCAGGGCTCGTTCCTCTTCTGGTTCGTGGGTCTAACGGCCCTGACCGCCGGCACGATCTTCCTGATGTGGCTCGGCGAGCAGATCGACGAATACGGCATCGGCAACGGCATCAGTTTGATCATCATGGCCGGCATCGTCGCGCGTATGCCGCAGGCCTTCATGTACGTCTGGCACAACACCAAGCTGTCCGTCACGGCCTCGTCGCAAAGCGACATCGGGCCGCTCAAGATCGCCTTCCTCATCGCGGCGTTTATCGGCGTCATCGCCTGTGCCATTCTGATCACCCAGGCCCAGCGGCGCATCCCGATCCAGCAGGCCAAGCAGATGCGCGGGCGGCGCGTGTTCGGCGGCCAGCGGCAGTACCTGCCGCTGCGCGTCAACCACGGCGGCGTCATGCCGATCATCTTCGCCAGTTCGCTGATGCTGTTCCCCACGCTGCTGCTCGGATGGCTCGCCCGCGTGGGTGACTTCTGGGGCAGCCTCTACGACGCCTTTAACCGCGGCACGTTCCTTTACGTCATCTGCTACATCGCACTGGTCTATTTCTTTGCGTACTTCTGGACCACCGTGCAGTTCCGCCCCAAGGACATGGCCAACCAGTTGCGCGACTATGGCAGCTTCATCCCCGGCCTGCGGCCCGGCAAGCGAACGGCGGATTATCTTGAAACCGTGATGACGCGCATCACCTACGTCGGCGCGGGCTTCCTGGCCATGATCGCCATCATCCCGCAGGTCGTCGGCGACGCGCTGAACATCGATTACATGGTGACCTCGTTCCTCGGCGGGACGGGCCTTTTGATCGCGGTCAGCGTCGGCCTGGACCTGATCCAGCGCGTCGAGGCCAACCTGATCATGCGAAACTACGGCGGCTTCCTCGACAGCAGCGGCGGACGAATCAAGGGACCCTACCAGTGAACGTCGTTCTCCTCGGTCCGCCTGGCGCCGGCAAAGGCACTCAGGCGACGCGACTTGCCGGTCGTCGCGGCTGGGCCCACCTGGCCAGCGGAGACATCCTTCGCGCGGAGGTCAAAGCCGGCAGCGAGTTGGGGCGAAAGGCCCAGGGGTTCATGAACGCCGGCGCCCTCGTGCCCGACGACCTGATCCTGTCCATGATGGCCGAGCATGTGTCGCGGCCCGCCGCGGCGAACGGGTTCGTTCTCGACGGCTTTCCGCGGACGCCTGCTCAGGCCCACGGACTGGATGCCAGGCTCACCGCCGTGAACAAACGTATCGATTGCGTCGTGCACATGGTCGTCCCCGAAGCCTCGCTGGTGCGCCGCCTTTCGGGCCGGTGGTACTGCCCGCGCGACAACCGCGTGTACCACGAGACCAGCTCGCCCCCCACCCGCGCGGGGGTCTGCGACGCGTGCGGCGGCCCTCTGGCTCAGCGGCCTGACGATCGCCCCGAGGTCATCACCCAGCGGCTCAAGACATACCAGGAGTTGACGACGCCCCTGATCGGCTATTATCGCGACCGCAACCTCCTGCGCGAGGTCAACGGCGACGCGGCCCAAGACGCAGTCACGGCCGCCATCGAATCCGCCTGTGGAACCGGAGCATGAAGCAATTGCCTGGACTGTTCACCCGGACGCAGACTGAGCAAAAGTCCGCCGCGCGGCCCGTGCTCAAGAGCCCGCGCGAGATCGAGCTCATGCGCGCCGCCGGTCGCGTCGTCCGCGAGGTCCTGACGCGCGTCGGCGAGCGGGTGCGTCCCGGGGTGACCACCGGCGAGCTCAACGGCACGGCTGAGGAGATCATCAGTGCCGCCGGCGGCGAGGCGCTCTTCCGCGGCGTGCGAACCGACAAGGTGAAGTTCCCCTTTCCGGCCGCACTGTGCACCAGCGCCAACGACGAGATTGTCCACGGGATTCCGGGGCCGCGCAAGCTCGTGGAAGGCGACATCATCAGCGTCGACTGCGGCGTTCGCCTGAAGGGCTATTGCGGCGACGCCGCCATGACTTTCGCCGTCGGGGCGGTCCGCCCGGCGGCGCAACGCCTGCTCGACGTGACGCAATCGGCCCTTGACGCGGCGATCGCGCTCATGCGGCCGGGCGTGGCGTGGAGCGACGTGGCCGCCACGATCCAGCGGATCGTCGAGTCGGCCGGATATTCCGTGGTCCGCGAGTTCGTCGGCCACGGCATCGGCACTCAGATGCACGAAGAACCGAAGGTGCCGAACTACACCGACCGCAAGCAGCGCCGCAGCGATTTCGTGCTTCGCCCCGGGCTGGTCCTGGCGGTCGAACCCATGGTCGTGGCCGGCGACAAGGACGTGGTCTGCCGGGACCCCTCGGGCTGGACGCAGGTCAGCCGCGACGGCTCCTGGGCGGCCCATTTTGAGCATACGGTGGCCGTGACGGAACGCGGCGCGGACGTGCTGACGGACGGACGTTAGCCGGCCTGCTATAATCGGGGCTATTTTTCGCCGGAGAAAGCCCCGCGGCGAATGGACCATCGCTCAGGACGCGACGGGAGAGCATGAATGAAAGTGCGCAGCAGCGTGAAACGAATTTGTGAAAACTGCCGGATCGTGCGGCGCCGACGCGTCGTGCGCGTGATCTGCACCAACCCCCGGCACAAGCAGCGACAGGGATAACAGCAATGCCGCGTATTCTCGGTGTCGACATTCCAAACGATAAGCCTATCGGCATTTCGTTGACCTACCTCTACGGAATCGGCCGGTCCAACGCCCAGGACGTCCTGAAGAAGGGCAACATCGACCCGGCCGTGCGGGCCAAACAGCTCACCGAGGATGAGATCGCGCGCATCGCCGCCATCATCGATCGCGACTACACGGTCGAGGGCCAGCTTCGGCGGACGATCCAGCAGAACATCGCGCGGCTGCGTGACATCCAGTGCTATCGCGGCACGCGGCATCGACGCGGATTGCCCGTCAGGGGCCAGCGCACTCGCACCAACGCCCGCACGCGCAAGGGCCCGCGAAAGACCGTCGCAGGTAAGAAGGGCGTCAAGGAGTTACGGCGCTAACCGCGTGGCACGGGCCTCCGGCCCGCGCGCGCCAGGGAAACAAACCCCCCAGCAACGCAGAGATCGCTTGAGAGAGGACTGACCAAAGGCATGGCGAAAACCGGAAAGAAAAAGCAGCGCCGCAACGTGGCCAAGGGCATCGCCCATATCCGCGCCACCTACAACAACACCATGGTGACCATCACCGACACCAACGGCGAGACGTTGTGCTGGGCTTCCGCCGGCACGGCCAACTTCAAGGGCACGCGCAAGAGCACGCCCTTCGCCGCAACCAAAGCCGCCGAGCAGGCGGCCCAGGCCGCTCGCAAGTACGGCATTCAGGAAGTCGAAGTGCGCGTCAAGGGGCCGGGTCAGGGACGCGAGTCCGCCGTATCGGCGCTCGTCCAGGCCGGCTTGCGAATTCAATCGATCGAAGACGTCACCCCGCTGCCGCACAACGGCTGCCGCCCGCGGCGCAAGCGAAGGGTATAGGAAGCGATGGGACGCCGAAGGCGCGAGGGCGTGATCTTCCCGACTCGGCACGCAGTAACCAATTTGTGTTGGAGCAACTGACGAATGGCACGTAAGTTAGGGCCGTCCTGCCGGCAATGTCGCCGAGAGGGCATCAAGCTGATGCTCAAGGGCTTGCGCTGCGAAAGCGCCAAGTGTCCGATGGAGAAGCAATGGCGCAGCATGCCCCCCGGCATGCACGGCGCCACGCATCGCAAGACCACCGCCTATGGCGTACGCCTCCGCGAAAAGCAGAAGGTCAAACGCTATTACGGCGTGTTCGAGCGCCAGTTCCGGCGGCTCTTCGAGCGCGCCCAGCACAGCACCGCCAACACCGGCGAGGCCATGCTCTGCCTGCTCGAGCGCCGGCTCGACAACGTCATCTGCAAGGCCGGCTTCGCCCCGTCGCGCAAGGCGGCCCGCGAGTCGATCGTGCATGGTCACTTCACGGTGAACGGACGGAGAGTGGACCGTCCAAGCATCATGGTCAGCGTCGGCGACCGCATCGGCGTCAAGAGCAAGGAGCGCAGTCAGAAGCTCGTCAGGTTCGCGCTGGAGAACAGCCGGCACGAGTCGCAGCCCTGGATGGCGATCGACCTTCAGGCCCTGGAAATCAACATCCGCGCGCTGCCGGCACGCGAGGACGTGCAGATCCCGGTCGAGGAACATTACATCGTGGAGTTCGCCAGTCGATGAGCGTGTCAGAGCTGCTGGATGAGGTCAAGAGTCGCGGCGAACGTTCGGCGCCGGCGGCGGTCGTTCCGCCGGCCCCCAAGCCGGTCATGAGAACTTCACGGGAGGTCAATTCAATGCGAATCAGGTGGCGCGGTCTGGAACTTCCGACTCGAGTGTTGCGGGAAGAGGTGTCGGCGGCGGGCAAGTATGCGCGCTTTTCGGCGGAGCCGTTCGAGCGCGGCTTCGGCACGACGGTCGGCAACAGCCTGCGGCGCATTCTGCTGTCGAGCCTCGAAGGGGCGGCCGTCACGTCGGTGCGGATCACCGGCGTGCAGCACGAGTTCTCCAGCCTGCCCGGCGTGCTCGAAGACGTCACCGACATCATCCTCAACATCAAGACGCTTGTCGTGCGCATGAACGCCGACACGCCCAAGA
>Ga0187892_10012545_pt1 | contig 10026 bp, 16 predicted proteins | sample MA1701073metaG_FD_139345 | JGI IMG/M metagenome (GOLD analysis project Ga0187892, IMG submission 139345) | Bio-ooze microbial communities from a basaltic lava cave in the Kipuka Kanohina Cave System on the Island of Hawaii, USA - MA170107-3 metaG ...
AATTGAAATTGGCATGACAAGGGCAGAGGTTAGAACAATTGTTGGCTCACCCCTACTGCACGATACATTTCACTCTAATAGGTATGACTATCCTCATAGCGTTAACGGTGATAAAATAAGCAATGTCACTATTATATTTAAAAAAGACAGGGTTTTTTCCATAACAGGAAAGCCAAGTCATCGACGTCTAAACCATAAACATGAAACAATAACAGTTCCGTTTGATGAATAGACTGGAGAATTATAATGAATAGACCAACTGTTTACTTGGCTGGACCAATAACCGGTCTCTCTTATGGCGAATGTACAGATTGGAGAGAAACAGTAACAAATCAATTACTTGACTGTGGAATTATCGCTTTTTCTCCCATGAGAAACAAACAGTTTCTTAGTGGAGAAACAAAGATACATCATAGTTATAGTGGTGATGTTATGTCTTGCCAAAGAGGAATTTACGCTCGTGATAAGTGGGACGTTTTACGTGTTGATGTTGTGTTGTTTAACCTATTAGGTGCACAAATAGTTAGTATTGGAACAGTAATGGAAGTTGCCTGGGCTGCTGACCGTGGAAAACCAGCCGTTTTAGTGATGGAGGCTAAAGGAAACATCCATACACATCCAATGTTACTTGAAGCGTGTCCGTTCTTTGTTCACACGCTTGATGATGGGGTTGACACAGTTAAACGATTATTGTCACAATGACATCACGACATTGGTTTATAAGTTTAGTTATTCTCAACATACTAGACTTCATGTTGTCTGCAGCTCTTATTAACATTCACGGAGTTGAAATAGAAGGCAACCCCATTCTACGACACCTAATCATTTTAACGGGGTCGCTTTGGTCAATGTTTATGGTTAAGACTGGAGCATTGATTGTTTTAGCAGTTGGGCTAGCTGGTGAGTTTGATGACGACCAATCAAAAGTCAACTTTGCATTAAAGGTTGTAAATGTAATATACCTATGTGTTGTTATTTATTCCTTAGTATTGCTTCTCCTCTTGTGATTTACGAATAAGTGCTAACTGCGCTTCAGAACGCCACTTGATGTGAAACTCAAGTGGATGAATGACGGTATCGTATTTCATAAATACTTCCATGGTTAAACATTATATTTTCAAAAAAATATAAAACTTAAAAGAATTAAAAAGTGTTACCATGAACGAAAAAGACGCTGCTGTTTACAAAGTTTTAGCAGAAATGGATTTATATACACCGAAAGACCCAAGTGCAGAACTTGCTGAAGCGTATCGAAAAGCATATTTGACGGAAGAAGAACAATTCCTTGAAAATGTTGAAAACCTTTTTAAATCACGTTTGGATGAAATGGTATTTAAAACAAATATGCCATTTCAAGAATATACACAACAGCAAATTAACGGAGTACTTGAATATTTAAAAGATGCAAAACAGATAACAAAATTGGAGGATGGTGGAAGATTTACCCTTTTTGTAAAAGATAACTTTTTTATACTACGTGATACAAAACATAAGCAAACATATGGGTGGTTAGGCATTTCTAAGAAATCATTTTATCGTAAGCAATATCATTATCTTACGATTGTTTACATTCTACCACAGTTTCGTAATAAGGGGATTTCACAGATTTTGTTTAATGCAGTAAAACAAGTTATTGGAAGTCCAATTATTATAGACGGGCCAATATTTTTAAAGGGGGAAAAGTTTATTGACTCATTAATTAAGAGGGGTTTCGTTAAAGCACACTTGTATAATAAAGAAACAGGTGAATATTCTAAAGATTATGAGCCTGGCGACTCCTATGATGATAAAAGTGTTATAATAGTGGAAGGCGGTGTTTCTTTATATGAGTATTACTCACCTGGCCAGTTCGTTAAAACGTACATTCCTAATTTTGCATGTGTTTATAAACAACATAAACAAACAACAGAACAGAAATGCATTATTACGACTTGATATCAAGTGATATTTCAATTGTAAATACACCCATAGGTAAGATTTTATGGCAAACTTAAACGATATAGTTGAACAATTAACAAGAAAGGTTGAGCAACAAGACATACAAATTCGTAACATAAAACAAGCAATGTTGCGCCTTCAACAACATGTTACATTTCTTTCTCAAAATATAAACAGGACAAAGGAGCAGAGTCGCCAAAACAACGAACGACTGACATACCTAAACAATAAAATAGGAAGAGGATAATGTTTCCAGTATTACCAATTATTTCACAAATCGCTAGCAAAGGGTTGGCGTTCTCTAGCCTACATTGGAAAGAAATAATTCTTGGACTGATGATTGGTACAATAGGATACCAAAACTTTTGGCCTGGTTGGGAAGTGTTCAGTTTTGTAGGATTGAGAACAAAAGAGGATATCAACGAGAAATAGCGGTTCATTTGGACAATCTTAATAAATGTATTGAAGGCAATAAAGTCCTTGAACAAACAATCAACAAACGAAACGCTGAAGTTCAATCATGGAAAGACGTTTCTGATAAGTTGGAAGATGAATTTCAGGGGTTGAAAGGGAAGCTTGATTCTTTTAGAAAGGAAACAAATAATAAGGTGACAAGCATTCTTAATGCTCCAACCCCCAAGAGCTGTGAAGAGGCAATTGAACATCTACGGGCCGTAAGAGAACAATTAAAATGGAAAGATACTTCAAATTAATATTAGTAGCGATATTTACGGTCTTCGTCTCAGGTTGTGCTGGTACGACTCCTCGAATTAAAACGGAAGTTCAAGAAACACTTGTTCCACTCCTTCATTGTCCTAAGCCCGAAATTCCACAACGCCCTCAACTTTCGATTCATCGGATGACGCCTGAACAACTGAAAGAACCCGGCGAAGTTGTAAAACACTACGAAGCAACTGTCGAACAACTTCTTGGTTATACAAGTGAACTTGAACGAATAATACAGCAATATAACAAAGCAAATGCTGATTATATTGAATTGCGTAAAAAGTTCGAGAAGTGGCAAGAAAAACAGCTTGAACAATGAAGGGATTCTTCGCACTAATGAACAACAGTTTCACATTATCAAAAATTCATACGTTTTCTTTCGTCAGTTAAGATAAATAGTAGGATGGAAATGCTACGTGAATTAATTACAATAAATGAAATAAATCAGCCCCCTGTTCCATTTTTTCAGGCGCTAAACGAAGCTGTTAAAGAACTTGAAATGGCAAAGGTGGGAGGAAAGGTTACATTTAAGGATGCAAGCGATTTCTTTAAAGCAAATCCAAGTCTGGCAATACTAGGAGGAGCACTAGCACTAAGTGCTTACCATGCGTACAAAAGAAACAAACGGAACACAATTCATCTATTTGCTACTGATGCATATGAAAGAAGGATGATGACTGATATTGTTGACGCACTAACAAAAAATTCATTGTTTAAGGTACAATTGATTAAACACCATAGTGGTGGGAAAAGCTGGCTTCTCAAAAGGGTGCGAGCGGTTCGATGAAATTATTAAACGAGTTGGTTACTATTCTTGAACGGAAATCACACTTCGAAGTATTAAAGAAAAATAAGATTCCTCTTGAACAAGAAGAACGTGATGAAGTAATGAGAAGAAAAGCGGTTTGGCATAATCATCCCAATCCAAAATACAACCCTGTTCCTGCAGTGTGGAAGTCAAAAAATCCTAATACTGGCAAAGTGACATATGTAACCAACACACACAGGGCTTATAACACAGCTCCGACACTAAAAGGAGCAATAAGGAGGTACCATGTTTTCATTAAAGGCACAGCTTAACAATAAAGTTTTTCTTATTACATTGTTATTGTTTTCAATCGGTTTATCAGCACATGAACTTGAATTCCCAGTCGTTGAAGTTATTGATGGTGATACTATTAAGTCCATGATTATCCTTCCTGCACCTCTCAACAATGTTAGTATTCGTATCAAGGGCATTGATGCTCCAGAGACGGGTGGAAGGGCACAATGTGAACAAGAGAAAGTATTAGGAGAAAAAGCACGCACTCGTCTCAACGAACTTCTTCAAAGAGCAAAATTTATAGAAGTTCACAATTATAGCTGGGATAGATATGGTGGGCGTATAGTAGGAGATGTTTTTTACAATGGTATCAATGTAGGAACGAAACTCGTTGAAGAACATTTCGCTCGTCCATATGACGGTACATCAAAACGACTCGGTTGGTGCTCAAGTTAATTGTGATTCACAATACCTAACATAAATATTCAACGGTGCTAATTAGGATTTATCTAATATAATGAAACTGTTGAATCAACTTGTTTATCTCAACGAACAACAAAAGGGAGATTTGTCTCAACTTCCTGGTGATGTTATGTCCGATATTCAAAAAAATATTCGGAATGGTGCTGAAGACATAGAACAAAAATGGGCTAACGCTTTGGAACTCGTTCATAAAGCGTATGAAGTTGCTGGTGTCCAACGCCCAACACCTGATATGAAAACAGCATGGACGCAATATGAAGAGAACCTCCAGTATGCTGTCCAACAGCTTGCAAAGCAACGTGGAATTGATGGTGACTGGAGGATGTCGTCAGCAATGTTTCATGAGTCATTGCAACGAAAAGTACCGTTTCGTGTTACAGCTAGTGGACCTAATGATGGCGAAACATATAAAGTAAACGCGAAAAGTATCAACGATGTCGTTGATTCTATTAAGAAAGAGAATAAAGACCTTTATGATATTGACATTAAACGTCCAACACCACATACAGTCGTTCTTGTATTCTCTAAATGGGGAATTAGAAAGAATTATAGGGTCAAAATAGAACAAGTTGTTTAATAGTTGACTTTTGGGGTAACATCTAGTACACTATTCTGACCAAGGATATGGAAACCCCCAAATGTTAAGTTTACAATCTAGCAATCTTTACAATAACCTGATTTTCTCGGCAAGTTCGAGGGAAGCATTTTATTTTCAAGACCAGATAAAAGACGGAATTACGTACAGAATCTTTCTTTATCGTCTTGCTTCATATACTGATTTTACGTTGCCTGATGCTCTTGAATCACGTGGAATTATGTTCGAAATGAATCGTGAAATTCCCGTTCGTCTTGCTTGCCGGCCGCCTGAAAAGTTTTTTAACCTCAATGAAAATCCTTTTACGCAAAATGTTGACCTTAACAGTGTGAAAGAAGTGATGTTTAAGGTCGACGGGTCGTTGATTTCCACGTACATTCACAACGGACACCTCTGTGTAAAAACCAAAGGGTCGCTAGCGTCAGACCAAGCGATTGCTGCAGGGAAATTGTTACAAAACGTTGAAAACGTTTCTTTTTTTCAGGAGTTACTAACTCTTGAACAAAACGGATACACTGTTAACATGGAATATGTGGGACCAACGAATCGGATTGTTCTTGGGTATGAAAACGAAGACCTAATTGTTCTTGGTATCCGTGACCGCGAAACGGGGAAATACTTTTACCCCAATCCAAATCAGTATCCTCATCTCGCTGCTAAATGGGTTAGTAAAGTAATGTTTTCTAATCCTATAGAGTTGATTAACAATGTTAAACAGTTAACGGGAATTGAAGGGTATGTCATTCGGTTAAGCACTGGTCAACATATTAAGGTTAAGTGTGACTGGTATGTGTCACTTCATCTAACGAAAGACTCAATCAACAGTCCTAGACGACTATATGAAGTTATCCTTGATGAAGGCGCGGATGACCTATTGGCAATGTTTTATAGTGATACTATAGCTGTAAAGTTAATCAATGAAATGAAAGAAAACGTTGATAAACTATATAATCATTTAGTATCTACCGTTGAAACGTTTTATGAAACGAATAGAGCGCTTGGACGAAAAGATTATGCCATTCTTGGTCAAAAAGAACTTGACCAATTATATTTTGGATTAGCGATGTCTAAATATCTTGGTAAAAATGTTGACTTTCGTGACTATATGAAGCGAAAATACAAAGACTTTGGCATCAAAGACGAACGAGTTAACAATGAAGACGAACAAGATACTTGATATCATTATAACCGCATTATTAGTGGTTATTACGACAATCGGTTTAATAGTACCTATTACAACGTTTGCTGAACAACAGTTTGATATACTTGGGTATGAAAGGGAAACCGAACAGCAGATTAACGAACAAATCAATAAACAAAGTGGTGAAATAGTAAAGGGGTTTAAGTTTACATTTAATCACAAGTATGATAGGACAATCAATGATAAGTCTAATGTTGAGTTTGAGTGTGATTGTTCAAAAAGCGCAAAGTTGTGTTATTGTACATTAACACATCATGTTTTACCTGACCCAGACTGTTGGGCATGTATCAACCCGTTTCACTCCAAAGAGATTTTCAAGTAGGATTTAATATGAAACACAAATTAATAAAACTTGGTAAAGAAATCGTAATGTTAGGAACATATGAGGACTACACTGCTGATGAAATTATTGATGTTCTTAAAATTGCTGATCAATATTACGATAATGACGAACAATCGTTTTTAGAAGATAACGAATATGATGCTCTACGAAGGTATGTTGAACGTCTGGAACCAAATCATCAATATTTTACACGTGTAGGGTCGGAAGTTCGTGGTGGAAAAGTTAAGCTCCCGTATGAAATGGGTTCTCTTGACCAAGTATACGAAGGTGAGATTGCTGACTGGGTAGAAAAGCATTCATTGCAAGATGAAACGATTGTTATTACAAATAAGTTAGATGGTATCAGCGCAATGATCATTTATGACATTGAAGGGAAACTGCAAATAGGGTATAGCCGTGGAAACGGCATTGAAGGTGCAGATATCACCCGGCATATAAAAAAGATTCCCACTATTCCTAAAGATGGTGTAATCCCTGGATTAGTTGTAAGAGGTGAGATTATCTTTCCTATTGATAAGTTTGAACAAATAAAACAGTTTGCCAAAAGTCGCTCCGGTGAACCGTATAAGAATCGAAGAAACGCAATCGCAGGGTTGATGAATGCTGAAACTAACGCACTCCATGTATACCCAGCAATTGATTTTGTTGCGCATGGTATTGTTAATAGTAATGTTGATAAAACAACACAACTCGATCAACTGTTGAACAACATGTTCTCAGTCGTAGTAATAGCTACTTTATGTAAGGGAAGACAATTAAATGACAAGGTACTAACGGAGTATCTAAATAAAAATCGTGAAGTGTCCGAATATGAAATTGACGGGTTAGTTATTGATGTTGATAGCGCCGTTAAGCGCATGCAAATGACTCCTACTCGTGATACTCTCAATCCTGGCTATGCAGTTAAATATAAAGTTGCCGATGCAAGTAACCAAACAGTCGCCGATGTTATTGAGGTTCAGTGGAATGAGTCGAAACATGGTTACTTAAAACCACGAGTAAGAATTAAGCCCGTTGAACTTGTTGGTGTTACTATCCAACATGCTACTGGCTTCAACGCAAAGTTTATCTATGACAATGGGATTGGTCCAGGCGCTAAAGTTAATATAACAAGAAGCGGAGATGTAATTCCATTTATTCAGAGCGTTGTAAAGTCTGTTGCACCAGAAATGCCTACATGTGAATGGGAGTGGAATGAAACAGGCGTTGATGCCATAGCTGAAACAGCAGGCAAGGATCGACTAATCAACCAACTGATTGACTTTTTTTCAACGCTTGAAGTTTCACACTTGAAAGAAGGGAATATCCGCACTATGTGTCATGAGAATACACTGACAAACTTTTCTCATGCTGTTTTATCGATGATTCATTATAACGAACAACATTGGTTCAATTGTCTTGGTGTGAATGGGAAAAAAATATATGATCGATTGCATGAGAAACTAACAAATATTCCGTTGTACAAGTTAATGGGCGCTTCACCATTTTTTGGTCGTGGTGTTGGTGTTAGAAAGTTTAAAAAATTACAACAGTCATTAGGTGCTAACAAAATATTTTCTGCGAACATCAATGAAATTATTGCAGTTGAAGGGTTCGATAAGAAGACAGCAGTAAAAATACTATATGGAATGCCAAAGTTCCTTGACTTTTTGTCAAAGATCGGAGAACAGTTTATATCGTTCACTGACGATGATACAGACACGGGTGGTTGTATGGTTAACCAGAAAGTTGTTTTTACGGGGTTCAGGGACAAACAACTATCTGTATTAGTTGAAGCAGAGGGCGGTACGATGCAGAGTGGTGTTAGTGGCAAAACAACAATACTTGTTATTGCTAAGGTAGACAGCAATAGCACAAAAGCAAAAAAAGCACGTGAACTTGGTGTCCGTGTTTTGAGTATTGATCAATTCAAACAAATGTTAGGTGTGTGACCAAATGATTGATATTATTATGTTGTTTCTTATGGCATTGTTTGGTTGTATGACTATTGTATCAGTGTGTAGTATAATCATTTATTTTATATGGTTTTTGGTACGAAAATACATCAAGCTAACAAAACAAACAAAATCAGTTCAATCAACTGCTGACAAATTGCCACAACGTCGTGATGTAAACAAAATGAGAATAGGCAATCTCAACATAGAGGTGTAATATCATGTCATTAACGTTTGTGTTGCATGGCTTTAGAAGTGCGAACCCAAGCAAAACGTTTTTCGCCATTGAAAAATATTTCAAACATGAAAAGTTGGGTCCTGTGATAGGACCTACATATGAATTTGATCCTGATCTTGCAGCCGTTTCATTACGTCGTGATGTCGAACATGAAATCTCGCGTCGTCTTAAAGACCGGGATTGTGGAAAGTTGGTTTTTATTGGTATTTCATTAGGTGGTTTCTGGGCTCACGATCTTGCAACACAATACCGTGGAATATCTGTATTAATCAACCCAGCATTAAATCCATGGCACACACTTAAAAAAGCGATAGGAACAAACGCAAATCTCAAAACAGGAAAATGTTTTAACTTCACAGAACAACATGTTTGTTCATATTTAAAATACAACACATGGAGACATACGACGACACCGCGACTTGTCTTACTTTCCGAGGGGGATGAACTGATAGATCCTCATCATACTGCAGACTTTTTCTTTGAAAAAGCAGACATTCACATGTTTGAAGGTGGTGGTCATGAATTCTCAACACACATGGACCAGGCACTCCCAATAATTCACAAATTCATAACGACAGATAGTTTTTACGCTTTACGTTACAACTTCTATAAATACCCACACAAATCTAAAGTATTATAGGAGTTAACTCTCATGCATGTATTAAACAGACTTCGTTTACTTTCGGGAATTATAATTGACCCAAAGTTAGAACAAGTAACAGAAGCGCGCCATGTTCCACTTCGTAGGAGTGATCTTGCTCCAGTAAGCAAGGAAACGCTAAAAGCAAGGGTACAGCATTTTCAAGATGCGATTAAGTATGTTGACCAAGCAATCATTTCTCTTGAGAAAATTCCTCCAACAGACTTCATGGGCGATGTTCCTCATTATATCGCTGAGTTAGAAGAGCTTTTAAGTTCTGATGGCGGTCAGGCTGGAATGAAGCCACTGTTAAAGATGTTCCAAACAGATCTCCGTAGTCATGTTCGTAAAGAGAATGCAACAGCCAAAGAAGAAATGGAGCGGATGGTTGATGCTGCAATAGAACAAGAAGAACTAGATGCTGCTATTGCTGCAGAAGAAACGGAAATGAAACAAATGACCGAAGGGAAAGGTGAGCCAACAAAGCCAAAAGACGACGGTAAGAAAACTTCTGTTGAATCAATGGATAAAGTTACAAGAGAGTCTAGTGCATGGGAAAAAGCAGAGGATAAGCGCAACAAGGTAGTTGACACTCATCCTCGCAAAGAAGTAAAAGTTACTGAAAGTACGACATTTGCAAAAGGCGATAAGGTACTTGTCAATGGAAAAACAATGGTTGTTGAGGTTCCAAACGCAAAGGCTAATTTTGTTGGTGTTGTACCAGTTGGTCAACAAGGAAACAAGGAAGCGGTAGACCTTGTTGAAATCAAGAATATTCGCAAAGTCGTTGGTGAAGCAATGCACTACTATCAAGATGTTAATCTTATTTCACATGAACGTGATCAAAGTGACCCCGTTAATGTTGGTGCACACACAGAACTTAATA
>Ga0187892_10012546_pt1 | contig 10025 bp, 3 predicted proteins | sample MA1701073metaG_FD_139345 | JGI IMG/M metagenome (GOLD analysis project Ga0187892, IMG submission 139345) | Bio-ooze microbial communities from a basaltic lava cave in the Kipuka Kanohina Cave System on the Island of Hawaii, USA - MA170107-3 metaG ...
CATGCGGTAAAGTGAAACGTGCTTCCCATGCCAACCTCGCTCTCTACCCAAATCGACCCACCCATGAGCTCAACGAGGCGAGTGGCAATCGCCAAGCCGAGGCCGGTACCGCCGTAGGTGCGCGTCATCGAACCATCGGCCTGCTCAAACGGTGCGAAAATACGCACCAGTTTTTCTGCGGGGATGCCGATGCCGGTGTCGCGCACGATAAAATGGAGCCCGATCGCCGAGTGGGGCGGCAGCGTGCCGATGGTGGACAGGCCTGCCGACGGTGTGCTCGCTGCCATTTCAACAATGACATCGACGCTGCCGGCGGGCGTAAACTTGAGCGCGTTGCCGATCAGGTTCACCAACACCTGCCGTAGCCGTCCCAGATCGCCGCGGAGTGCGTCCGGAACAGCGGGGGCCACACGAGCATTCAGGACCAGACCCTTGGCGGTCGCTCGGACTGCCAGCGTCTTGATGATTTCCCCCACGCTGCCGCGCAAGGGGAAGTCATGCACGTGCAGATCAATCTTGCCAGCCTCCACCTTCGAGAAATCGAGAATGTCGTTGATGATCGAGAGCAAAGACTCCGCCGACGACTTCACCATTGTCAGATACTCGTTCTGTTCACCGGTCAGCGCGGTCGACAACGCCAAGTCGGTCATCCCAATGATGCCGTTCATCGGCGTGCGGATCTCGTGGCTCATGTTCGCCAGGAACTCGCTCTTAGCGCGACTCGCAGCCTCCGCGGCCTCCTTGGCCTGCTGCAGCTCGGTCTCGGCCCGCTTCCGTTCGGTCACGTCGCGGATCACGACCGTGATGCGCATGTGTCCCTGTGCATCGCGCGTCCATTGCCCCTTCCCCTCGAACCAACGCCACTCGCCGCCCTTCGAGCGAAAGCGAAACATCGCCTGGCCCGGCCGCTCGATGGCGCGACTCAGGGCATCGACGGCCAGCATCTGGTCGTCGGGATGAATGTGCTCGAGGGCACTGCGTCCGAGCAAATCGTCGGGGCTCCAGCCAACCGCCTCGACATAGTTCGGGCTGACGTAGATGAACTGCGACGCTTCGTCGAGCTGACAGATGAGGTCACTGGTATTCTCGACGAGGGTTCGATACCGCTCTTCGTTCTCGGTCAACGCCGCCGCCGCTCGCTGTCTCTCGGTTACGTCCCAACAGTTGATCACCACGCCACCCACCACTGCATCGTCCAGGAGATTGCGCGTCACGCCTTCGAACACACGCACGGAACCGTCGCGGTGCAGCGCGCGAGACTCCCAGGTGGTGGTATGACCGGAGACCGCGATGCCGCGCCCGAACCTTTCCCTGGACGGCTCGACATCGTCCGGGTGAATGAGCGCAAAGATCGAGCGGCCGCGCAGCTCTTCGACGTCGTAGCCCAGGACCCGCGCCACGGACGGGCTCAGATACCGCGCCGTGCCGTCGCGATTCAGCACTGCAATCAGATCGGATGCGTTATCGACCAAGGCGCGGAAGTAGCGCTCACTCATGGCGAGCGCCGCCTCGGACTGTCGGAGCGCGTCGTTGGCTCGTTCGATCGCGTGCTTCGAGTCCTGCAGTGCCAGATTGCGCCGTTCGATGCCAACGCGATATCCGCGAAACTCATGGGCGATGTAGAGCGACGTGGCGAATGCGATGGCCCCGACCAGCCCCGGGTAGCTGAGCACCGGCTGCAAGCTGCCGGTGACCATGTATACGTTCCACAACGTTGCCACCGTACACATCGCCACCACCGCCAGCTGCGGGCCAACGCCCCACGGCGCCAGCGCGGCGGTGAATAGGACGACCAAGATGAGTGCCAGCGGCGCGGTGATCGCATCACCCAGAAGGATGCCAGCGCCGCATCCGGTGACGGCAACCAGCGCCGCATGCAGCAACCCGATGACCACGGCGTGCGCCCGCCCCCAATGCCGACGCAGCAGGAGGAGCTCGCCGCTGGTTGCGAGAATCTGCACCGCGCGCACCGCCGCCAGGGCATTGGCGCGCGGCGGTGGAAAGAGCCATTCTACGCCCGCGAACACTGCCGTTGCCACGAGTGTGATCCACAGGCCGGCACGAACGCGCATCTCGAGCAGCTGGGCCACCTCATGAGGGAGCCCGGCGCGATCCTCGAGGGCGGTTGCTTGCTCGACATCCTCCGATACTGCAGCTGACGGACCGGCCATGGATGTAGTCCCGGGAAATGGTGTGCACGTGGCATGCCAGATGCCCGCAGGACACAACGCTGAACACGCGTGGCCGCGTATTGCGTCAAATGTCGAACACCTATCGATTGACGTCCGCCTGTTGACGCCGGTCGCGGCGCGCGTACGACTCCTGTACCTGCTTCGTGACATGTCACCTGCGGTCATGCAGACGTCTGAAGCCGGAGCGGTTCGGGCTCAACTCCCGTACCGCCAGCACCACTCGGGGCCCTGCGTTTTCCAGTTTGAGACGGCCCGTCTGCGTGATAAGTGGCGACGCCCAATGGGGCTACCGTCGGAAGGACCCACGATGGACCACACGTTCACTCGGCGTGACTTCTTCCGCAGCCTCGGAGCCGCTGCCGCCGCGTTGTTGGTGAGCGTTGTGCTGGGCTCGTGCGCGACGGTCGACCCACAACCCGAGTGGCAGAAACTAGCAGCACTCTCGAAGGAACGTGCACCGGCCGAGCTCATCTGGCAGCAATCGGACACCGATGCACAGGTCGTCCGCGACAAGGTGCAGGAGCTCTTGGCCGATGGCTTGAGCCGACAAGACGCCGTACAAGTGGCGTTGTTGAATAGTCCCGAGCTGCAAGCCGACTTCGAGGAGCTCGGTGTCGCCCGGGCAAATCTCGTCCAGGCTGGGCTCTTCACCAACCCGTCGCTGAGCGTGTTCATCGGCTTTCCGATCAACCTCGCCGACTCCTCGGTCGGGCTCACCGCCCTCCTCTCGGATCTGTGGACGGTTCCGGCGCGCGAGAAGATATTCAGCAGCCGCGCCGAAGGGACGGTGCAGCGGGTGGCCGCCGCTGTGGTCGACACGGCCGCCGACACGTCTGACGCCTACGATGAGGCCGTCTACCGCCTCGAGTCGCTGCACCTAGAGCATCGCGTCCTCGAGGTGCGCAAGCAAGCCTCGGCGCAAACACAGACAAGGTACGACAAGGGTCTGGCGAACGATCTCGACGTCGTGCGCGCCCAGTCAGAGGTTTTCGATCAAGAACTATCGGTTGGACGTGCAGAGCTGGAGCTGGCGCGGGCCCGGGCGCATCTCGACCAAGCCCTGGCGCTGCCGGAGACGCACGCGGATTACCGCATCACCGACAAGCTGGAGGTGCCGCCACCGAGTGAGTGGACCGTGGAAGCAGCAATCCCATTCGCACTCGACCATCGTCTCGACCTGGCTTTTCGTCGCATCGAGGTGGAGCGACGCGAACGCGAGCTGGCCCTCGAACGCAGGGAGGTTCTCGGTCCAGTGGGCATCGGGCCAGGCTATGAAGGTGCCTTCGGCCAAGAGGATGTCTGGGGACCACTGGTCGGGCTCTCGCTACCAATCTTCGATCAGAACCAGGCACAGATCGCCAAAGCGGAGTACCGGCTACGCCAAGCGCGCTTGCAACTTGCGGCGACAGAGCTTCAGGCACGCACGGACGTCAAAAACGCTCTGGCGACGCTCGAGTTTCGCCGCAAGCAAGTCGATACCATTCACCATCGACTGGAGCCGTTACGCGCGCGCGCCGTCGAATACACCGAGCGCTGGAGCAGCGGCATGCACCTCACCTTTCTAGATCTCCTGCATGCACGCGCACAGGAGATCACGATCCACCGCGAACACTTGCAGGCGCTCTGGGAAATGCGCCGCACCCAAGTGCGCCTGCAGCGGGCTCTCTGGGGTGCCAGCGAGAACGACGACCCCGACTAGGCCCTGCATCCTTCGACCACCTCGGGCGTGGACGTTCCTTCGCGCATCGCAGGTCCGTCTGTGGGTAGTGTCCTAATTTCATGGGCGAGGTGATGTATGTCGGGGAAGAAACGCGCCCGGAGGTCCCGTTCCACCTTCTACACTGAGCGCAAACGGTGGAGCGCGACCTCCGGGCGCGCTCGCACCTGGCACGACGCTTCGAAAATAGGACATTACCCGTCTGTGAGATCTGGTAGATTGCGGGAACCCAAGTGCATAGAATGCTGCGTTCCACAGTGGAGTAGACCTTGAAGCAGTCACTCGAGCACAGGCGGCGCGTCTACGCGGAAGAGGTTTGCTCGCGATCCGGGGTAGGCACCGCCGCGCTGGTGCGCGCCTTTGCAACTGTACCCCGTGAACGCTTTCTCGGGCCCGGCCCGTGGCAGATTCTCGTCAGCCCACCAGCGCAGTATCGGCTCACTGATGATGCCGACCCGCGCCACTTGTACAGAGATGTGCTCGTCGCCATCGATCCGTCGCGGCTACTCAATAACGGTCAGCCGAGCGCTCATGCGGCGTGGATGGCACAGCTCGACCTTCAAGCTGGCGAGCACGTCGTCCATGTCGGTTGCGGCACGGGATACTACGCAGCCATCTTCGCTGAAGTGGTCGGCCCCGCCGGCCGCATCACGGCCATTGAGCTCGACCCCGAGCTGTCGGAGCGTGCCCGCATCAACCTGGCGCCATACTTACAGGTCCAAGTCATCGCGGCGAATGGCTGCACGCATGCACCGGACGCGGCCGACGCGGTATACGTCAATGCCGGAGCCACGCATCCGCAGGCCGCCTGGCTGGATTGCCTCAAGGTGGGTGGGCGTTTGCTCCTCCCACTGGTGCGCTGGCCGGCGCGCCAGGAAGAGACGGCGCTAGCGGGCTGCGGTGTGGTGGTCAAAATCACGCGCACTGCGAATGGCCATGCGGCGCGGATCGTCTCGCTCGTGGGCATCTTTCCGTGCCTCGGGGCGGTCGATCCCGAGGCCGACCAACATCTCGCCGAGGCTCTGGCTTCGGGCGCAGATGTGAACGCCGTGCGTTCCTTGCGCCGGGATGCGCACCAGCGCGAGCCGGACTGCTGGCTGCACAGCATCGGGTTCTGCCTGTCGGCACGTCCGTCACGCTAGGGCGCCGGAGCGCATCGTGTTTGCGTTCGACCGTCGCTGCCGCCTGCGATAGGTTGAAAGGACTCATTGAAGCGGGGCACCACGTGAGTCAGTTTTTCATTGGGCGGAAGCGGGAATTGGACGAGTTGCGCAGCGCGCTCGCCAGCGCTCGCGCCGGTACGGGTGAGCTCATCCTGCTGGCCGGGGAGCCGGGTATCGGGAAGACCCGCCTCTGCCGCGAGCTGAGCCAGGAGGCGCGGGCGGCGGGAGCGCTCGTCGCGTGGGGCCGCTGCCGAGCCGAGGCGGCTCCCGCGTACGACCCATGGCTGCAAATCTTGCGGAGCCTGTCGTCGCCCGGTGCGGGATCCGCGCTCCCGGCTGAGCTCGCTGGGGAACGCCCGGACGTCAGCAGCTTGCTCCAAGAGCGCACTGCACAGCCCAACCCCGACATCGTGGCCGAGTTGCCGGTCGACCGTCATGAACGCCGGGTCGCGCTGTACGATGCAGTCAGCACGCGGCTGAAGGGTATTGCGTCGAACCAACCGGTTCTCCTCGTGCTCGATGACCTCCACGACGCCGAGCTCGCGTCGCTGCGCCTGGTCGAATTTCTCGCTCCATTACTCCTCGACATGTCGATGCTCGTGCTGGCCACCTATCGCGATACCGATTCGCGGCGTCAGCCGGAGCACGCGCAGGTCGTCGAGCGCGTGGTGCGGGCTGGGCGGCGTGTCTACCTGGGGGGCCTTGCTGAGGAAGACGGTGCCCACCTCATCGCCAATCTCGCCGCTCGGATGCCGAGTCCCGCGGTGGTCTCCGCCGTCTACCACGGAACCGGTGGCAACCCATTCTTCCTCAATGAAGTGGTGCGGCTCCTGGTCGCCAATCATGCGTTGGACAGCGCTACGACTGTCGAACGGATCGAAGCCTGCATGCCGCAAGGCGTGCGTGATTTGATCCGGGAGCGGCTGCGACCGCTCTCGCCTGCGTGTCTCGAGGTGTTGCGATCGGCAGCGGTCATCGGACAGGAGTTCGACGTGCGATGCCTCGCCGAGGTCGCCGGCATCGCCATTGCCGATGCGCTCGACTTGTTGTCCGCAGCGCAAACAGCTGGAGTGCTGGAAGGCCTCGTGGCGCGCGGCACGCCCCGCCCTGCCCGTTTCGTCTTCCGACACGCGTTGATTCGCGGCACGCTGTATCACGACATCGCGACCGCCGAGCGGCTCGGCCTGCACCGTCAGATCGCCGCGGTGCTGCAGGCGCAGCATCACGCCAATCTCGACGCGTCGGCGGCCGAGATCGCCCACCACGCCTTCAGCGCGTTGCCGGTTGGTCCTGCCGATGTCGCCGTCTCGTTTGGCCTCCGCGCCGGCCGGCAGGCCGCCACGGTCTTCGCCTACGAAGAGGCCGCAGCGCATCTCGAACGTGCAATGGGCGCCCTCGACCTGCTGGCGACGCCCAACGAACCGCAGCGGCTTGAAGTGTTGTTGGCACTGGCTGCGGCCCGGGCACACGCGCCCGCGACACAAGATTCGTCCGCCCTCTTTCGCGAGGCAGCGATGCTGGCGCAACGCCTGGGCGATCCAACCGCACTGGCGCGCGCGGCGATCGGTCATGCCGATCGCGGGCTCGGCTCGCCGCAAGCAGGAATGGATCACGAGTCGATCCGGCTGCTCGAGTCCGCTCTCCAAGCCCTGCCCACGGTCGACTCGGCGCCGCGCACGGAAGTGTTAGCACGGCTCGCGGTTCATCTCTGCCTGAGCGACGATCGCGACCGCTGCCTGATGTTGAGCGAGGAAGCCATATGTATGGCGCGCCGTTTGGGCAACGCCCGTGCGCTGGCAGTGGCGCTGCAAGCCAAGCACCTCCTGCTCTGGCGCCGGAATGATCCCACCCCACCGTCTGCCGTCGGCGCGGAAATGCTGCAGATCGCCGAACGTTTGGGAGATCGCCTGCTGGCGGCCTATGCGCGCCTCTGGCGGGTGCTCGACTTGATGCGTGGCGGCGACATCGATGCGCTCGAGGAGGCGGTTGCCGAGCATGCCCAGCTGGCCGCGGCGATTCACCAGCCGCGCCATACCTGGCTGGCGGCGAACTACCAGGGCGTGCTGGCGCTCTGGTCTGGTCGTTGGCGCGAAGCTGAGCAGTGGGCGGAGCGGGCCCTGACTCTCGGCGAAGGGATCGCCGATGCGCAAGCCTCGACGATTCCGCTGATGCAATTGTTCCTGGCGCGCCGCGAGCAAGGCGCCCTTGCCGACGACGAGGCCAGGATGCGTTTTGTCGTCGAACGTACTCCCACGAATCCGGTCCCGCGCGCGTGCTTGGCATTGCTCTTGGCAGATCAGGGTCGCACCGATGCTGCGCGGGTCGAGCTCGAACGTCTGGCTGCGGAGGAGTTCGTGGATCTGCAACGCGACTTCCGCATCGGCGTCGTCGCCTTCCTCTCCGAACTGTGCGCCCTGGCCGGCGACCGGCGACGTGCGGAGTTGCTCTATCGACAGCTCGCGCCGTATGCGCCGTACAATGTGACGATGGGCGGCGCTGCCATTGTCGGCGCCGCCGTCCACCACCTGGCGATACTCGCAGCAACCATGGGGGACACCGCCAACGCCGAACGACATTTTCAAGAGGCCTTACAGCGCCACACGCGCCTGCGCGGCGAGCCCTGGCTGGGACGGACGCACTTGGAATACGGCGGCTTCCTGATGCGCTCAGGTAAGTGGGATGAGGGTCTGGAACATCTGCGCATTGCGGGCGGCATTGCGGAGCGTTGTGGCACGATCTGGCTCGCGGCGCGTGTCCGTGACGCGGCCCGAATACCGCCGCCGGAAACCCCGCACGAGATGCCGTTGGCCGCCTCCGCTGGCGCGCGCGCGTACCACGACATACCGGGCCGAGCGAATGTCGTCGCGCTGCGCGGACGGCGAGTCGGGTCGGCCGCACGGCCGGCGAGTGACGGCGTCGATCGCAGCTCGGCCGCTCGCACCAAACCGCGGAGCGCGACAGCGCCGCGCGAGATGCTCCTTCAACGCGAGGGCGACTACTGGACGATCGGAGCGCGTCAGCACGCCGTGCGGCTCAAGGACAGCAAGGGCCTCCAGTATCTGGCATTTCTCCTGCGCCACGCCCGACACGATTTTCATGTCACCGAGCTCGTGGCCCACGTCGAAGGTACGCCGCAGGACTCGCACAACGAGCAGGGCTTGGAGCAGGCAGGCTTGCAGCTGCAGCGTGCCCTCGGCGACGCGGGTGAGATCCTCGACGCCACGGCCCGCACGCAGTATCGGGATCGGATCGCCGCGTTGCGTGCGGAGCTCACCGAGGCGGAGGGTTGGAACGATCTGGCGCGCGCCACAGCCTTGCGGACGGAGATCGACTTCCTCCTGGATGAGCTGCAGCGCGGCATCGGCCGGCAAGGACGGTCGCGGCGCGCCGCCGCACCTGCCGAGCGGGCGCGAATCAACGTCAGCCGAGCGGTGAAAAGCGCGATCCAACGCATCTCACGGCCCGATCCCAACTTGGCAAAATATCTCGCGACGACGATCAAGACCGGCTGGTTCTGCTGCTATACGCCCGACGCCCGTTTCCCAGTGGCGTGGATCCTGTAGCAGCCAGAACACAGAACCCAGAACCCAGAGCCTAGAACACAGATCATGGAAGCAGGCGCACCAACACGCCGGGTCTGCGTTCTTCAGTCTGTGTTCTGGTCGTCTGGGCTCTGGGTTCTCTCTTTGACCGATTGACCCCGAGCCACGCGCTTCGTAGCTTCTGGCGATGCGGATTACGCGGCGCACCATTCTGTTGTTGATGGCGATAATGTTGGTGGGACTCGACGTGGGGCGCTCGTTGTACGCGCGCGCCGGAGCCGCGACTCCCGTACGCTTGTGGTCACCCGATCCCTCGTACGCGTCCCCCATCGCGTGGCCTCCCGGAAGTGACGTGAAGCCGGATACGCCACGCGGACAACGGCTCTACGCCGAACACTGCGCCATCTGTCACGGGCCGGACGGGCGCGGTAACGGACCGGCAGCGCCTTCCCTCCGTCCCAAGCCACGGAACCTGACCACCGGCGTGTTCAAGATCAAATCACTCACCGGCTCGCGCCCCCCAACCCGGGCCGACGTGCGTCGAGTCCTCTGGCAGGGCATGCCGGGTACCTCGATGCCCGGATGGTCGCGCCTGCTGTCCGATGACGATGTGAATGTACTCGCCGAGTACGTACTGGCGCTCGGACCCCACAAAACCTTTAGCCCCGCCGAGGAAGATGAAAAGGCCGAACAGAGCATCAACGAGGTGTGGGCACACGCCAGCCTCGAAGAGGGAAAGCAACTATACGACTCGCTGGGATGTCCATCCTGCCACGGTGCCGACGGTCGCGGCGGCGGTCCGTCCGCCAAGGAGATGAAGGATGCGTGGAAGCAACCCGATCCGCCACGCGACCTGACGGCGCCTTGGACCTTTCGCGGCGGCTTCAGTCCCGAGGCTCTGTATGCGCGCGTCGCCTACGGCATGAGCGGCACGCCGATGCCCGCATACCTGGGTGCCGCCGAACCGGTGCAGATCGCTGCGGTCGTCAAATACATGTTCTCGATTGCCCGCAAACCCCCGTGGGCGGGTGGTGCGCTGGATGGCCCCGGGCAATCGGCTGATCCGCTCCAACGTGGCCAGTACCTCGTCGAGTCTGGCATGTGCGGCCTCTGTCACACGCCAGTCGATCCGAACGGGATCTACCTGGCGGATACGCACTACCTCGCTGGCGGTATGAAGATCGAAGCCGGTGCGCATGGCATCTTCTTCGCGCCCAATCTCACCTCCGATGCCGACACTGGGCTAGGCCGATGGACGGTCGACCAAATCGCCACCGCGATCCGCTCGGGGCATACGCCGCAGCGGCGTCTCAACCTCTGGGGTATGCCATGGATGATTTTCGGCGCGCTGACGGCCGAAGATGCAACCGCGATGGCAACGTATCTCAAGACGGTTCCGGCGGTGCGCAAC
>Ga0187892_10012547_pt1 | contig 10025 bp, 16 predicted proteins | sample MA1701073metaG_FD_139345 | JGI IMG/M metagenome (GOLD analysis project Ga0187892, IMG submission 139345) | Bio-ooze microbial communities from a basaltic lava cave in the Kipuka Kanohina Cave System on the Island of Hawaii, USA - MA170107-3 metaG ...
AAAAGTCTGCCCATCATCAACTCACGGTGTCGATCGCCTTGATGACCACCCGAACCTCGATTTTGGCGCTCAACACGCACGTTATGGCTTTCATGTTCAACCTAAGTCCGACAGGCTGCTAGCTACCGTCGATACCATGATGACCCGGCGCGCATAGCATCGAGACCGCCTGTCGATCGGCGGCTGGTGTCTCGGATGCATTGGGTCGAGGCGATTACGTCGGGCGACGGCCCGGCCGATCCCCTCAGTAGGCTGGTGCTACTGGCGATGGCAGCGGCGATGCGGCGTGGCGCGCCAGGCCAGACCGGGACACGTATGACCCATGTTGAGATCGCGCAACGGACCCGGCTTAGCGAGCGCACGGTACGCGGCCGGATCGCGTGGGCGGCCCATCATGGGTGGGTACGGATCGACGGTCCGCGTACCCGCCGCGTGTATCTCGCCACTGTCCCCCATGATGTCCGGCGCGACATGCCGGCTCGTACACCGCTGGTGCGGCAGGACATGCCGGATGGTGGTCACGCGATGCGGCACGACATGCCGGACACACGAGCCGACATCGTGCCCATGCGGCGGCAGCGCCGGTGCGCATCGTGCAGCCGCAGCATCTAGTGCGACTAGCCGAGAGCGGCCACTGAAATCCTAGAGCAGATCCCTGCGTGGCAGTGTGGACCGATCACACGCCCACCGACAATCTCAATCGTATCGACGCACGAGTCCAGATACTCGCGTACCTTGCGCAGCGTCGCATCGCCTTCGTATTTAGTGAGCTGGCCCGGTGGCATAATTACGTAATCGCTGGTCTAGACTAGCTCCCGAAGAGGCGACACTCTCACCGCCCTGACCGGCGACCTTAGTTGAGAACGACGCTAGAGAGGGCGTTATGGCAAAGAAATCCCCGGCGGCCGATGAGTCAGACACACCACAACGCGTTGAGGACGGTTTTCCGCCGCTGCCGGATGAGGAAATCGCCGCCTACGCTGATCGGGAGTCGTTGAGTTTGATGGACCTCATCGTAATCACGAACGGCCAAATACGGCCGGGCAAGGTTGGCCTCTTTGTCGCCACGGCGCAGGAGATCTCGCTACCGCCATTAACGGACTTTGACCTTGCTACCGTGGTTCCACGGAATATCAAGGAGATGAGCGAGGACATAGAGGCGTCACGGCTGAGGCTCCCATGTACACCCGACGAATTTGTGGAGTGGGCGGAAAGGTCGGTGTTGCTGATTGCCGGGGGCCATAAATCCGTCAAGTTCGACGAAACCGGTGATGTAGAAGTTTGCCCTGACTTTGGGTTGCCAGTGGCGTTCGTGAACGCCGTGGCAGCCCGCAAAAACGCCAATACAGCGCCCGATGACCGTTCTGAACCCGTGCCAGAGGTGGGGTCGACTAAGTGGCGCACGCAGACCGCCAAGGCAGCCGCGGAAGCACGACACCGCCTTATCACTGAGAAAAAGCGATTGCTACAAAAGATCTGGAAGACCGGAAAATATTCGTCCCGGAACATCTGCGCCGACGAAGAGTGCGCGGCGCTCGGAATGTCTTTTCATACAGCTCGCAGGGCTCTTCGAAACACCCCCGATCCCAAACGCACCTAGCCGTAGCCGCTGCTTAGCAGCGGGCATGTGCAACACCGTTTTATTGGCCGAAAATGGCTAACCATGTTCAACCACGGCTCAGGAGGCATCAGAACGTGCATCAACTCCCAGAAACAGGATTCTTGCGGCTCAGCCAGATCATCGGTGACTGCAAGGCGGACCCACCCATACCACCGCTTCTTCCTATATCGCAATCGGCGTGGTATGAGGGCGTGCGCACCGGCCGGTACCCGAAGCCTATCCAACTCGGCCCGCGCACTAGCGCTTACCCTGTCGAGGCGATCCGCGAGCTTCTCGGAAAGCTAGCAACGGGCGAAGGATGAAAACATGTATGAGATAGAGCGCCCGCCCCCGGCTAGGGCGAGCGCATACGACATTGCCGGCGCCATGGACAGCTACCGACCCGCGCAGTATAGGGGTACGGGATCTGCGGGTCTATGCTGCCGCGGCTGGGGCGTTCCCATTCGGGTGCTCAGGCTGGGTGACGCCTGCGACCAATGCTCGCGGTGGGAGATCGCTCAGCGGCTGATCCTGCGCGCTAACCAGCTGCTGGAGGGCGTGCGGTGAGCGGCGACATCACCGACCAATTCCGCGCGGCGATGGCCGAGGCGGGGATCGCCTATGAGGGGAAGATCATAGCCGACGGTCTGAGGCACCGATTCACGCCGGACGGGGACCGACGGGACAACGCGATTTACCAGTTGTGGAATGATGGCCACCCTGCGGGGTGGGCCAAAGACCACAAACGTGACGTTTTTATCACATGGTCAGCTAAGAACGGTGTCGAGTTAACCGAGCCCGAGCGCCGAGCCTGGCGCGAGCGCCGGGCGGCTATCGAAGCGGAGCGCGAGCAGGCCGAGAGCGAATACCGCACCGAAGTAAGAGCACGTGCGCTGGCAAAGTGGAAAGCAGCTAAGCCCGAGACGGGGGAGCATCTCTACCTGCGCACCAAGGGCGTGGGTGCCCATGGGCTGCGCACCGACGGGGATCGGCTCCTTGTCCCTGTGCGAGACAGCGCGGGCACACTACATGGTCTGCAATACATCTTCCCCGATGGGACTAAGAGGTTCCTCACCGGCACTGCGGTCGGTGGTCACTACCACTCTATAAGCAAACCGAAGGATCGCATCCTGATCGCTGAGGGGTACGCCACCGGAGCGACGCTGCATGAGGTGACCGGAGATGCCGCAGCCGTGGCCTTCGATTGCGGCAACCTCAAGCCTCTGGCCGAGGTGCTGTGGGAACAGCATCCCAGCATCGAGGTCATCCTCTGCGCGGATGACGACCGATGGACTGAGGGCAACCCCGGACTGAGCAAGGCCCGCGAGGCGGCGCAGGCCGTAGGCGGCAAGCTCGCGGTACCGAGATTCAAAGACACATCCACCAAGCCAACAGACTTTAACGATCTACACCAGTTAGAGGGCGCAGAGGCGGTCCGTAAATGCGTAGAAGCGGCAACCAGGATTGAGCCTAGCGACGATACTGAGGATGAGGATATCCCCTGGCCGGTGCTCGCAGAGGCGGCGGTGATCGGGGTTGTTGGGGATATTGTTCGTCTTGCTACCAAGGATAGTGAGGCCGATCGCGCGGCGGTGCTGCTCACTACGCTCGCGCGTGCTGCGGCTACCATCGGTGCCGATTTTTACACTGCGGTTGGCGATACGCACCATCCTCCTATGGAACGGCTTCGCTAACCGCATTCTGTGGGGGGCAGTCAGGCGCACGAGGCGGGTTCCATTCCCCAGGCCGATTCCCGATCCGGAGCTTACGGCACTGACAGAGAGCCTAGCCAAGGCGCTGTGCTCTGCCCTCAAATCAAAAGAACCACGAGTGTTTGACAGAGCAGCGGAAGCCAGATGGATGCGGCTCTATCACCCACTAACCGAGGACAGGCCTGGCGTTTTAGGTGCGGTAACTTCACGAGCCGAGGCACAGGTTTTAAGGCTCGCGCTGCTCTATTCCCTGCTTGATCCGCAGGCCACGACGATCACAGTTCAACATCTCAAAGCCGCTGTTGCGGTCTGGGAGTTCTGCGATCAATCGGCGCGCTACATCTTCGGTCAAAGTGAGACGGACCCTGACGCCAACAGGATCATCGACGCGCTGCAAGAGCGCAGGGAGATGACCCGCACCGAGATCAGCCAGCTTTTCCAGAGGCACCTTAGCAGCCGCCGGATCAAGGACATTCTTCAGCGACTACAAGCTTGCGGGACAGTCACTGCGCGCGTCGAGGGCAACACAAAAAGCGGGGGCCAGAAAAAAACTATTTGGTCGCTCTGCGAATTTCGCGAATTTCGCGAAAAAGCGCATGGATAAAGGGTTTGAGCTGCGAAATTCGTGCGAACTAACTGCGAAAAAACTCCGGCTTGCTTAGCGAATTTCGCAGTTAATTCGCAGTCAATTCGCAGCGCAAAGTTAGGCAGAAAGCCATTTTTCGCCAAATTCGCGAATTTCGCACCGGAGAATTTTGAGTGAGCTTACTAGAACTATTCGACCCTGTGGATAACTGCACAGTTACAGAGGCGATCTGCCAGGCGTGCGAGGGGATAATCGACGCCGGGTTCTTCCGCTCCAGGTTAAACCAGGAAGATATCCAGGACATTGAAAGCGGCGCGATCACCATTCCCGAGCTGCGGTCATTCGCAATGATGATGCGCGATAGGTTAGAGCGTTCTTCTCGTCCGGCTCATGGGGCGGCCGGGCATATGAGATCACAGCCCCAAGAGGTATCTGATATGCGAATCAGTGAGTGTTTTAAGGGAGCCTACTTGCGCGCCGCGGACCTCAAGGACCGCACGGTAAAGGTTCAGATCGACAGCGTGACGCTAGAGAGCGTGGGCGACGATCAGGACGAAAAGCCAGTTGTGTCGTTTCTCGGTGAGGATAAAGGACTGGTACTAAACAAGACCAACGCCACGCTCTTATCCGAGCGTTTTGGCGACGACACCGACGGCTGGACAGGAAAGTCCATCGAGCTTACGACCGAGAGAGTAAGCTTTAACGGCCGCCTGGTCGATGGCATTCGAGTCAAGGTGCCTACGGCGGCACCGGCACAAGAGTTCGACGACGATATACCGTTTTGACCAACGCCGATTAAGTACTGGCGAGCCGTCTGAAGCGCGGCTCGCCACCCTTATACAGACGAAACCAGGAGTAATTGTAATGATCGAACATCGTACAGTCGAAGAACAAATAGCCGCCATGTCAATCGAGGAGATGCTTGCGCGTGGTGCGTACCTGCGCTCGATCCCCATCGAGAGCATGATCGGCACCCAGGCTGAGCAAATCATGCGCGAGCTGCACGCGCTGGGCAAGGAAATGAAAGCCCACGCCGACGAGTTGGAGCGCTACGGCCGAGCCCGGCGCCTTTCACTGGTTAAGTGAAGAGGAGACATATATGAAATTCGAAATACTGACTGGACACCGATCTGCGGCTCTTTGCTCGGCACTCGTGCCGCACCGAGCTTGATCGGCTTGACGTCGTTACAGAGGCCATGCGCCATGTCGGGGACTTCGATCCTCCGGATGGCAGATGGCCGATAGCCTACGGCAAAAGCTTATCAACTTCGGAGCGCCGGTTAGGTTTGTGCGGGTGGCTATTAACCACGACCAGGTTAAAGCATGGAACCAGCCTACCCGACGGACGAAAAAGGCCGATCCTCGGCGCAAGGCGTTTTTTGAACTCTTCGGTAAAGATACCCCGTCTGTGGACCTCGATGCCCTACATCCCGATCACCTTCGGGCCTTGGTGCGGGAAGCGATAGAGTAGCACATCGACGAGGAAGAGCTGTACGCGCTGCGTCGCGAGGAGGAAGCGGCGAAGGAGACGCTGGCGCAGATGGCAGATTACGTACCCTACCTGGACAATAACGATGATGAAACCGACGACCCTCGTGGCTGAACACCGAAAGCAGGGGAAAGCAAAGCGCGCGCGTGGAGCGGAAAACGTCAGGCGCTACCGCGCCCGCCAGCGAAACGCGGGCTACCAGCGCGTCGAACTGCTGCTGTCGAGGAAAGCCGTTGACCAACTACGCCGCCTAACGGCACCCCATATGACCTGGAGTAAGGTTGTCGCCTGGTTAATTCTTAATTACCGGTAACGGACGAGCGGGATTCGCGGACCATTACGCGCGCGCGAGGTATATATAGCTATAGCGAACACCGGAGAGAACCCAATGAGCGAACCTGATCCGATTGCCGTCATCCCGAAGAACTCCATCGACGAGATTCGGGTGTCATGGCAGGAATACAAAGGCCATCGGTACCTGGATATTCGCACCTACACCGAACTCACCAACAAGCCGGAGAAGGTGGCGACAAAAAGAGGAATCACCCTGCGCCCGGACATGGTGGACGAGCTGCGCGCGGCGCTGGAGCGGGCGGTCACCGACCACGCTGGCGCCTCGACCGAAGGTCAGGTCACTCCTGCGTCTTGAAGCCGCCGCCAGCTGATCGTGTACGCCACCTGGCGCCATGTGGACGATGGCCCCTGACTGGCTGATCGACCGCCTGGAGCGGTGGGCGTTGTGGGTCCGCAAGCGCTTGGTTTATCCTGCCAATAATGTCTGCAACCACCCGCTGCGGGATACCAGACACTTCGGGTGCGGATTAGGAGATTTGAATGCAGGCGAATCAAGAAGAACTGAAGCGCGGGCTGGGCGAGCGCCATATGCGCCTCATCGCGCTGGGCGCGGCGATCGGCGTCGGCCTGTTGCTGGGTTCGGCCAACGCGATCAAGCTGGCCGGTCCCGGCATCCTGTTTTCGTATCTGCTGGGCGGCGCGGCGATCTTCATCATCATGCGCGCGCTGGGCGAAATGGCCGTGCACAATCCGGTGGCTGGTTCCTTCAGCCGTTACGCGCAGGACTATCTGGGCCCGCTGTCGGGTTATCTGACCGGCTGGAACTACTGGTTCATGCGGCTGATGACCTGCGTCGCCGAAATAACCGCGGTCGGCATCTACATGGGCATCTGGTTTCCAGATGTGCCGCAGTGGATCTGGGCGCTGGCGGCGCTGGCCGCGATGGGCTCGGTTAACCTGATTGCGGTGCGGGCCTACGGCGAATTCGAGTTCTGGTTCGCAATGATCAAGGTGGGCACCATCGTGCTGATGATCGTCGCCGGTTTTGGCATGATCCTGTTCGGCTTCGTCAACCACGGCGTCGCCACCGGTATCAGCAACCTGTGGACGCACGGCGGGTTCTTCCCGAATGGTGTGCAAGGCGCACTGATGGCGCTGCAAATGGTGATGTTCGCCTACCTCGGCGTGGAAACGATCGGCCTGACCGCGGGCGAGGCAGCCAATTCGAAGAAGACGATCCCCGACGCGATCAACTCGGTGTTCTGGCGCATCCTGATTTTCTACGTGGGCGCGCTGTTCGTGATCCTGTCGATCTATCCCTGGAACGAACTGGGCACGCACGGCAGCCCGTTCGTGATGACATTCGAGCGGCTGGGCATCAAGTCGGCGGCTGGCATCATCAACTTCGTCGTCCTCACCGCGGCCCTTTCCTCATGCAACGGCGGCATCTTCAGCACCGGCCGCATGCTCTACAACCTCGCTCAGCAAGGCCAGGCGCCGCGCGCCTTCGCCGCCACCTCGCGCAGCGGCGTCTACGCCGCGCCCTGCTGGTCTCGGTGGTGGCCCTGCTGCTTGGCGTATTGCTCAACTATCTGGTGCCGGAAAAGGTCTTCGTCTGGGTGACCTCGATCTCGACCTTCGGGGCGATCTGGACCTGGGGCGTCATCCTCATCGCCCACATAAAGTTCCGTCGCAGCCTGACCGCCGCGCAACGCGAGCAGTTGGAATTCCGCATGCCGTTGTTCCCGTACGCCTCGTGGATCGCGCTGGCGTTCCTGGTGCTGGTAGTCGGCTTGATGGCCTATTTACTCGACACGCGCGTGGCGCTGTTCGTCGGCCCGGCCTGGCTGGTGCTGCTGATGTTGCTCTATCAGGGCCTGGGGCTCGGCAAGCGCGCGGTCGCCGCCGCTACCTGACGGTTTTGCGGCGCAATACCCGACGAAGAGCATTGTGCCGCGCAGGCCGGCGGCGCTTTACGCCTCAGGCTTTGCGCAAGGACACCGACTTCAGCGCCCAGTACGCGCGCGCGAGGCCCAATCGGCGAATGCCTGGCCAATCGACCGACGCCCCGGAAATCTAATATTAGGGCCTTGAACCTATCCACCCGGCCAGAAGCCTGCGATGGCTCAGGCGAAGATCGTAGGGCTAGGGTACGGTAAGGGAAAATTGCAGATCTGCAATTTTGAAGATGATAGCCCAAGCACGGCCGAAACCCGTCTCTCCCGCGCCCGCACCGTCCTCACCTACGCGCCGAGTCTGGCCGATCAAGTTATCGCCGGCAGCTTGCTAGAAATCCGCGACGTAGATTAGTATTGAATGCTGACGTCACCGCTGCTGATGTTGGGACTACTTTCTCCAATACTACTCTGAGACACGGCGCTTGTCTTGGCGATACGATCTATAAAGTCAACGCGATACGCCTTAGTCGCTAAACTATCCGGCTCATTACTCTTTAAGAAAGTGAGCACATTTTTATACCTCTGCACTTCGTTTCCAGCCTTAGCGCGCGCATCGAGAGTTTCTTCCACTATTTGAAGTTCTGGGTGCTTTAAGCCGGCTGTGTCGAGACCGACAAGCACGAAAGCGTTTGCAGAGTCTGTTTTTCCGCGCTGTTGATAGTCAGCAGCTTTAGCGAACAACTGTTTGCCCCGCTTTGGGTAAACCGTGGCCATCGTGTCTAACGCCGCCAATTCCGTGGCCTCCATAATGACGAATGTGTCGGGCGTCGTAGCAGGCGGTGAGAGAGATGGCAATATATTGATTCCAATACTCATGAAAAAAAGCGCGATAGACACAGCTATTACATGGCGTCCTGTAGTAGCAGGACGCCATAACGGTATCCTTTGTTTCTGCATAACGATCGTCTCAAAGGTGCGAACAACGTCTTCTTTCGGATGGATTGTTAGAAGCAGATCTGTACAAAAACGACAACGTTCGGCGTGTGCAAACTCTTCGTCGGAGAGATCAAGGTGGCGCGCATGCTCGAAAGGAACATGGCCACCGACTTTACGAGCATCATCTGCAACTGCACGCACCCAGGCGCGAAATTGCTCCACGCTAAAGCCACGCCGTGCCGCGGCTTGTTCCAATAGCTCGTCAGGTCGCCACTCAGGCAGATCGTTATGCTCAGTCTCCATAATGTACTTCTCCCGTATTCCCTCACCTGGTATTAAATAAACCAGAAAAGCCCGAAAATCTTTACAGCATGCTATAAGTCTTTGAGTTTTCGACGCAAACGCTTCTTAAGCCGATGAAGGCGAACGCCTGCTGCCGAGTAGCTTATGTTGTAAGCAGCTGCCGATCCGCGTCGGTTAGCTCCGGACTAAGCTGCTCCAAATCCCACAGGAGATGGTAGCGATCTTCGTCGTCGTATGATGCGTATTCGAGCGCTTCTTCCGGGTTCGACGTCGTTATCTCTGTACCGTACCTCTTGTCACAAAGCAGGCGACGGGCGGTTTGGCGCAAGTAAGCAGTAGCGTGAGCTTCATCCGGGATGCGTGAAAGATCACCGTAATCCAGGAATCTCAAGAATGTATCTTGAGTGATGTCTTCTGCAATGGCTACGTTGCCACGACTGAGTTTGTAGGCAGTGTAGTATACGGCCGACGGAGCTTGCGATAGAGGTCACCCCACGCTAGTTGATCATGCGGTTTGGACCGCAATCGCGCGACGACGTCATTGCTCAAAGGATGTGTACACCTCGGTAAAGGCGGCATTCAGGATCTCTGCCATCTGGCACCGAGGCATGTTACCGGCGAACTCGACGGCTATTCTGAGGTACTCAAGCTGGAGCTCTCGTTGCTCCTTTGTGTTTTTCGAGCTGTATCTAAGTCTTGCGTGCGCCATAAGTCGCTCATGCAGGCTATGCGCGCAACGCCTGAGCAGCACTTTAGCCGCGCTTTTGCATTCTCCGTTAGTATTCGACAGCGACAATGTAGCCTGCTCATGGAACAATCTGGTGTAATGTTTCTCAAGTATGTTCTTAAGGGCTAAGTATCGATGGTCCTTGCGAGACTCGGGCTCTTTGATAGAACGATGGTCATGATCCAACAAGATAGGCGGGATTCGATCAAAAATCGCGCGTGCCGAGGCCTCTTTCACACACCGATCGCGCGTACCAATGCAAGCGGTGATCGGGATTTCGCGCTTGCTGCTTTGGTCGCCATACTGGATGTTTGGGCTATAAATTCGGCTCTTCGGCAAAATTTGTGGGTGGCTTTTGATTTGATAGACCATGGAAGCTAAGGGAGTCTGAGGAAAACATCGATTCTGACCGAAATCGTACCGGCTCTGGCTGTGGATATGTGGACAACTTCCCTGTTGCCCACATACCCACAGCCCAAC
>Ga0187892_10012548_pt1 | contig 10024 bp, 8 predicted proteins | sample MA1701073metaG_FD_139345 | JGI IMG/M metagenome (GOLD analysis project Ga0187892, IMG submission 139345) | Bio-ooze microbial communities from a basaltic lava cave in the Kipuka Kanohina Cave System on the Island of Hawaii, USA - MA170107-3 metaG ...
AACAAGATCTTTTTCAGTGCCTCTACAAACGGCGCGACATCGGTGAGTTGGGACCCAATGTGCTTGTGAACCCCCACCACTTCGATGTGCGGCAAGGAAGAGGCCAACTTAAACTCATCCAGTGCCCGGTCGGCACTGATTCCGAACTTACTCTTCTTGAGGCCGGTTGAAACGTAGGGATGGGTCTTGGGATCAATGTCCGGATTGATGCGCAGCGCCACGCGAGCCCGACGACCCATTTCCGCAGCTACCTCATCGATGGCTCGTAGCTCTGCTGAGGATTCGACGTTGAACATCAGAATGTCCGTCTCCAGTGCGTCGCGGATCTCCTCACTGGTTTTCCCGACCCCCGCGAACACGATCTTGGCCGGTGAGATCCCGGCTTTCAGCGCCCGGTACAGTTCGCCGCCTGAGACGATATCCGCCCCGCTCCCCTCTCGAGCCATCAGGCGAAGAATGGCCAGATTGGAGTTGGCCTTCATCGCAAAGGCAACGATGTGCGGAACACTGTGAAAGGCCCCATCGAAGGCCCGGTAGTGCTGGACCAGCGTGTGGTGGCTATAGACATAGCAGGGCGTTCCGACTTCCTTGGCGATACGCTCGATCGCGACGTTCTCGCAATGCAGCTCGCCCTGGCGGTACTGAAAATCATGCATCCTGCCAATCCTCTTCCAACATCTCCAATCCACTCAGCGAGAACCCCTCCAGGGCGGCCTGGAACGAAGCTTTAAACTTGCGATACCGCACTTTGGCGTACGGCGCGACGGCCTGCAACGCCTCACCGTCTAGCAGCGTCTGGAGCGCAGCGGGCGTCGCTTCCCGCAGGTGCTCGAAGTTGACGATGATGTCCAATCTGGCCTTCTCGGCCGCCTGCTTGATCCGCTCCAAGAGCTCCCGGGCATTCAGATGGTCGAGCGTCCCCTCCAAGTCCACAAACAGCGCCGCAAACTGGTCATGCCGCCGCGCTTTAATATTGAGCCAGAGCTCCTGCGCCGTCGTCTCGCCAATTTTCAGCTTGATCGCATGGAGCGCGTTGGGAATGAGCTGCTCCGTGTCCAACGTCGGCAGCTTCGCCTGCAGGTTTTTCAGAACCTTCGCCACCGGTGACAAGGTCCCCTTAGGACAGGCCCGCTTGACCAGCTTGCGAAACTGCCGGTTCATTTCATAGCGAGGCAGCAACCGCTGCTGGGTCCGGCATAGCCGCTTCCAGATGGACGGCACCGAGTAGAACTGGTGATTGACCCAGTAGAAACCCTCCTGGAGCTGCTCTGGCGTCATGCGCCGGGGGTAGAAGACCACATGCTTCCCGTCATATTTCGCCCAGTCCCTGTCGAAGATCCGCCCCGCGCTGTTGTAGCGCTCGTAGAGCGGTGTTCCCGGCAGCGGGGTCAGTACGTTGAAATAGGCCAGCTCCACCCGGTTTTTCAGAAGAAACTCCTGAGCCTTCTCAAAGACCGACTCGTCGTCATTGTCGAAACCGAACACGATCCCGGGATTGACCATGATCCCGTGATCGTGAAACATCTTGATCTCATCCTCGAACTTCTGCACCCGGTTGAAGGTCTTGTTCGTCTCCTCAAGCGCATCTTCTGAGAGGGATTCCATGCCAACGAACACCGAGACGCAGCCGCTGTCGGCCGCCAGCTTGACCATTTCGCTGTCGTCACCCAAAAACAACGTCGATTGGCATCCCCATTTGATCTTGAGTGGCTTCAGCGCCTCCCACAGCTCCCGGCAATAGGCTCGATTGCTGTTGTGGAGATCATCCACGAACGCGAAGATGGTGCCGTCCTCCAGTCCGATCCGGATGCGCAGGCCGGTCAGAAAGGCTTGCCAGAGCGACCCGTACCGCATCCGCTCCACGAGCTCGGCACGGATCCATTGCTTGATCTGAGCCAATTCCTTGATGACCTCCGGCACCGGACGGCGGCGAGTCGTCTTCCCGTTGAAGGGCGACACGCTGCAGAATTCGCACTCGAAGTGACAGCCTCTGGTGGTGAAACTGCACTGCCTGGTCATATAGGCGTCGGGGCTCAGCAGCTCGACGCGGGGGTTCTTGTAATTCTCCATCGAAGGGAACGACCCCATTTTATACAGGCGCTTCATGGCGCCGGCCTCGAAATCAGCGACCACTTGCGGCCAGAGGTCTTCGGCCTCTCCACAGACAATCGCGTCGCAATATCGGAGAGCCTCATCAGGACAATAGGTCGGATGGACGCCTCCCACAACGACCTTTTTCCCCCGTTTCCGGAACTCGGTGGCAATCTCGTACGCGCGCGGGGCATAGCAGGTCATGACGGACAGCCCGACCAGATCGCAGGGTCGGTCAAAGTCCACGTCTTCGACAGCCTCATCTATGAGGTCCACCTCCCAGTGGGCCGGCGTGTAGGCTGCAATCACCGGCAGGCTCAGCTTTGGGAACCAGACGGCCCGTCGTTCGCTGGCAGTCAAGTGATAAGGGTTGTTCCTGGGGTAAGGATCAACCAACAACAGGGTGCGCGTCTTTTTGGCTGTTTGGATTGGTTGCATCGCCCTCTCCTCCTGACAGAGTACGTTCCCTCTCAAGCCGCAGGCATCACAGCTCGTGACAGAACACTGGTCAATCCGTTTGCGTCAACATGGCTCGAAGAGCCGACAGGGCACTCGATTAGCGTGTCCCAACCGGCCGTAAGGATGGCAGGGTAATCTCCTCCTGCACAACTGCTTCTTCCCCTGGCTTCTCCTCGCCCCTCGTCGGTTCTTCTTTCTGCTTCTGAATCGCCTTGGCCTTTTCCTTGGCTTCGCGTTCTCGTTCCTTCAGCAGCTTCTGTGTAACCGGAAGATCCTCGGGGGCGATCGGCGCCCCCACCGTCCCACAGCCGGTCATCACTCCCATCCCTATAAGCACAAGACTGAAAAAACCTATCACCCACAGGCCTCGGATGGAAAGGATGGGCACGGAGACTGACTCGTCATTTTTCATGGGCGGCCTGGTTGATCCCCAACTGCGCGCATCGCTTTCCCTTCTTTTCCACATATTCATTGGAAGGATGCCCGTGTTGGTCCAACTGCGGCCGTCATCGACCCGTTGCAACGAATGAGCAACGGGTCCCCCGGCACATCCTCACGGGTAGGAGGTCTGCCTCCTACTGCGCGCGTCCAGCGAGCACCTCCCGAGTGTGCGCGCTGCGCGAGCACGGGAGGCAGACCTCCTACCCTAATCGTGCGCGCTCCGGGAGCAAAGGACCGATACGGGCGACCTTCCAACTCTTCACGTTCTGCGAGCACGGGGGATTGACCAGGCCGCCTTCTCTGCGCGTCGCGAGCCCAGGCCACCTTGCTCTATCTTCACGCCAGCTCTTTCTCCCACGCTTTGATCCTCGCCTCAACCCGTTTCCTGGCGGTGCCGCCGATTTGGGCCTTCCGCTCGATAGCCCCCTCCACTGTCACCACGTCCAGCGCGTCTTTCTCAAAACGGTCGGAAAACGAACGCAGATCAGCCAACGTCAGATCGCGAAGATCCCGCTTTCGATCAAGACACCATCGCACGATCCGGCCAACTGCCGCATGGGTCTGGCGGAACGGCACCCCTCTCGTCACCAGATAATCCGCCAGCTCGGTCGCCAGCAGGTACCCGGACCCAGCAGCCTTCGCCAGCATGGCGCGGTTGACCGTTAGGCCCTTGATCAGTTCCGTCGAGACTCCCAGGGAGGCGACCACCGTGTCCAGAGCGTCGAACAATGCTTCCTTGTCTTCCTGAAGATCCCGATTGTAACTGAGCGGCAAGCCCTTCAACGTCGTCAACAGGGCCAGCAGATGACCATAGACCCGCCCGGTCTTTCCCCGGACAAGTTCCGGTACGTCCGGATTCTTCTTCTGAGGCATCATGCTGCTCCCCGTGCAGAAGGCATCCGGCAGCTCCACAAACTGAAACTCCTGGGACGCCCACAGCACCAACTCCTCGCTGAGACGAGACAGATGCATCATCACCAACGAGAGCGAGGCCAGCACCTCGATCGCGAAGTCCCGATCGGACACAGCGTCCAGGCTGTTCTCACTGACTTGGGTGAACCCCAATAACCGCGCCGTGTAGGTTCGGTCCACCGGATAGTTCGTACCGGCCAGCGCGCCGGACCCCAGCGGCATCACGTCAAGGCGAACCATGGCGTCCCGCACCCGTCCCTTGTCACGGTCAATCATCTCCACGTAGGCCAGCAGATGATGCGCAAACAGGACTGGTTGGGCTCGTTGCAGGTGTGTATAGCCCGGCATCACCACATCCAGATGCGTCCGTGCCTGTGCCAGGAGCACCAACTGGAACCGACGCAGACCGTCGAGCAGAGCACCAAGGGCATCTCGAAGATACAGGCGGACATCCAAGGCGACTTGGTCATTCCGGCTGCGGCCCGTGTGCAGTTTGCCGCCGACTGGTCCGATCAGTTCCGTCAGTCGACGCTCGATCGCCATGTGAATATCCTCATCTTCCGCGACAAACGAAAAGCGCTCCGATTCGAGCTCGTTCCGGACCTCCTCCAATCCGCGCAAGATCTGCGTAGTCTCCTTCCGGGACAGCACCCCGGCCCGTTCCAGCGTCTTGCAGTGAGCAATGCTGCCCTGAAGATCATAGCGGTACAGACGCCGGTCGAACGAGAGGGAGGAGGTAAATGTCTCCACCAGTCGATGGGTACGATCACGGAATCTGCCGGACCAGGGCTTGGCCTCAGCCCGTGAGACGTGAGGGGCACCCGTTGCATTTCCCAGAGCAACGGGTCCCCGGCGTGAAGAGTTAGGCGTATTCCTCCCTTGCCCTCTGCTTTTTGCCTTTGGCCTTGTCCCCATCACCCTATGCCTTGCATCAGCAGTCGCTTGACGTTTCACGCTTCACGCTTCACGAACTAGGCCTTCGCCTTGCGGCGCTGGGCGCGAATCGCCAACCGCAGCGCATTCAGGCGAATGAACCCTTCGGCATCCTTCTGGCTATAGGCCTCGTCCTCTTCAAAAGTGGCCAGGTCTAAGCGGTACAGCGAGCGGTCCGACCGTCGGCCGACCACCGTGCAACTGCCCTTGTAGAGTTTGACCCGCACGGTGCCGCTGACGTCCCGCTGAGCCTCGTCGAAGGCTTTCTGAAGCATGTCTCGCTCCGGCGAATACCAGTACCCGTAGTAGATCAGTTCGGCGTATCGCGGGATGAGGCTGTCGCGCAGATGCAGGACTTCACGGTCCATCGTGAGCGACTCCAACCCGCGATGCGCGCTGTGCAGAATTGTCCCGCCTGGCGTTTCATAGACGCCTCGAGACTTCATGCCTACGTAGCGGTTCTCCACCAGATCCACCCGGCCCACGCCATGCTCCCCGCCCAGACGATTGAGATGGGTGAGCAAGGCAGCCGGACTCATTCGCTTGCCGTCCACCGCGACCGGATCGCCCCGCTCATACTCGATTTCGACAACGCAGGGCTTATTCGGCGCCTTCTCCGGAGACACCGTCATTTGAAAGATCTCTTCAGGAGGCTCCTCCCAGGGATCCTCCAGGATGCCGCCTTCATAGCTCACGTGAAAGAGGTTCGGATCCGTACTGTAGGGCTTGGCCTTGGTGGCCGTCACCGGGATCCCGTGCGTCGAGGCGTACTCAATGAGCTCTCGCCGTGACCGAAAGGCCCATTCGCGCCAGGGAGCGATGACCCGCACCTTCGGATCGAGCGCTAGATAGGTCACCTCAAACCGAACCTGGTCGTTTCCCTTCCCGGTCGCCCCATGAGACACTGCATCGGCTCCTTCTTTACGAGCGATCTCAATCTGCCGGCGCGCGATCAGCGGCCTGGCAATGGAGGTCCCCAGGAGGTAGCTGCCCTCGTACACGGCGTTGCCTCGCAACATCGGAAAGATGTGCTCCTTGACGAAGACTTCACGCAGGTCTTCGACATAAACCTTCGATGCTCCGACCGCCAGCGCCTTCGCCTTGACCGTTTTGAGATCCTCTCCCTGACCCAGATCGGCACAGAAGGCCACGACTGTGCAGCCGTAGGTCTCCTGGAGCCACTTGAGGATGACTGAGGTGTCGAGGCCTCCCGAATAGGCCAGCACGACTTTTTTTACTGCATTCCGGCTCATGAAGTCCTGAGCGTCCGCTTAGCTTCTCCGCCGTGGTCTGCCCAAGAGTTCCACCAGAATAGCCTTTTGCATATGCAGACGGTTCTCAGCCTGGTCCAGCACCACGGACTGGGGACCATCCAACACACCGGCGGTGATCTCCTGCCCGCGGTGCGCGGGCAAGCAATGCATCACGATCGCATCCGGGCTGGCCTGCTTCAGCAACCGTTCATTCAGTTGATAAGGCCCCAGGGCCTTCAGGCGACGCGAGTGGTGGCGCTCCTGTCCCATGCTGATCCAGACGTCGGTATAGACGACGTCGGCCTCTTTGACCGCGACATGAGGATCCTCGCTGATCTCAATCATCCCTCCGGTCTGGTCCCCCTCCGAACGTGCACATTCCACGATCCGCGGATCAGGCTCATATCCGGCTGGACAACCGAGGCTGATCGTCATGCCGGTTTTTGCCGCGCCCTCGATCAGCGAGTTGGCAACGTTGTTGCCGTCGCCGACATAGGCCAATTTGAGGCCCTTCAAGCTACCCTTCTTTTCACGGATCGTGAGCAAATCGGAGAGCGCCTGACAGGGGTGGCACAGATCCGTCAGCCCGTTGATAACAGGAATAGTAGCCTCCCGCGCCCACTCTTCGACCGTCGCGTGGTCATAGGTTCGGACCACGAGCGCGTCCAGGTACCGGGACAGGACCCGAGCGGTGTCCGCAATACTTTCGCCACGGCAGAGTTGGATGTCCCGGGCTGAAAGGAACAGCGCTTGCCCCCCGAGCTGATTGATACCGGCCTCGAACGAGACCCGAGTCCGCGTCGATGGCTTTTCAAACAGCAAGCCGAGCGTCGCTCCAGCCAGGCGCTGATGGAGCACGCCTCCTCGCTGCATGGCTTTGAGCTCTTCTGCCAAGCGCAGCAGATGCGCCACCTGGTCTCTGGGGATCGCTCCTACCGTCAGGAGGTCTTTCCCCAATGAACGCCCGAAAGAACGAAGAGACGCCTGGCGAGTCACACGGACAGGCCGTCCGGTCATGCCAGCCTCCTTTAAACCCGTTTGATCAGAACCTGTGACAGAGTATCCAAGAGCCGGTCAATCTCGTGCTGGGTGATGATGAGAGGCGGGACGAACCGCAATACCCGCTCCATCGTGCAGTTGATCAAGAGCCCACGGGCCAGACAGTCGTCCACGACCGGTTTCCCCTCGATTGTGAGCTCCATGCCTTGCAGCAAACCAAGCCCACGCACGTCCTTGACGATATGGAGACGGTCCTTCAGGTCCAGCAAGCCCTTGGCTAAATAATCGCCCATGCGGCGGCTCTGCTCCAACACCCGACCCTCGAGCAGCACTCGCAGGACCGCGAGAGCTGCCGCGCAGGCCAGAGGATTTCCGCCAAAGGTGGAGGCATGTGCTCCCGGCGAGAACGCAGCGGCGACTTCGTCGGTTGCCAGACAGGCGCCGATCGGTACTCCCCCGCCGAGTCCTTTGGCCAGCGTCATGATGTCTGGGCGGACTCCCAACTGCTCATAGGCGAACAGCGTTCCGGTTCGTCCCATGCCAGTCTGGACTTCGTCAAACACTAGCAGGACATCGTGCTGGCGACACAGTTCGCGCAGGCCTTTGAGGTAGGTTCGATCAGCGACGTGGACACCGCCCTCCCCTTGGATCGGTTCCAGCATCACCGCGGCGGTCTTGCTGCTCAACCCCTTCTCCAGCTCGGGCAAATCGTTCAAGGGGACGTACTTGAAGCCGGGGACCAGCGGCTCGAACCCTTTCTGCACTTTCTCCTGTCCGGTCGCGGTCAAGGTTGCCATCGTCCGGCCGTGAAAGGAGTTCAGCATGGTAATGATCTCGTACCGGTCCGGGCCGTGCTTCTGATGGGCGTACCGCCGAGCCAGCTTGATCGCCGCTTCATTGGCTTCCGCCCCGCTGTTGCAAAAAAAGACTTTCTTGGCGAACGAGTGGTCCACCAAAGCCTTGGCTAGTTTTACCTGGGGCTCGGTGTAATACAGGTTCGACGCATGCAGGAGGTGCTGCGCCTGCTTTTGGATGGCTGCGACCAGGTCAGGATGAGCATGCCCCAGCGTATTGACGGCGATCCCAGCCACAAAATCCAGGTATTCGCGGCCTTCCAGATCGTAGACACGGCTGCCGCGACCGCGCACGATGGAAATCGGCGAGGGTGCATAGGTGGGCATCAGAACCCGTTCTGCGTCCCGTCTCAAGTCCTCGGTCGGCATGGCACACGTATCCCCGCGTTAATTGAAGAAAGTTAGCACATCGATTATCGTGAAAGCAACATGAAACACCGGGACAAGATTCTCTATCCTGTTCTCACTATTGAGAAAACCCGCCGCTCCCTCACTTGAGCCACCGGTTCAACAATGTTATAAGCTCAGGCGGTGAAACCCTGCGCAAGGTGCGAACAGGAGAATCCCGATGACGCCCTCTTCTGCCACCAGTGTGGGATGGCCTTTGCCGCCGACGTGTCGCAATCTTCGGCTGAGGAGGCCAAGCTGTGGCGAGCCTTCATCGGACCCAGCAAGGCGATCCTCTTTTCCTTCAACAGCGGCTGGTCCTGGCAGAGCGCGGAAACCCATTACCTGGAAACATTTCGAAAGTTTTCGCTTGGCCCCACACCGCGGTTTGCCCTGACCTGGCACTGGTCGGCCTTCTTGTTCGACCCGTTTCTCTGGTTCCTGTACCGCAAGATGTACCTGTACGCGCTCGTGTATGCGATCGGGCCGGTGGTGTCAGCCTATTTCACCGGTGACGTCACGGTTGGAATTGTCTGGCGCATCATGGCTGGGGGCAGCGCCAATTACATTTACTATTGGCACGTCAAAGACCACCTAGCCGCAACCCGCACGAAGGAGGGTCTGGATCACTCAGCCCGTGAGCGACTCCTCCGGGACCTTGGCGGAGTCCAGCCCTACGTCCTGTGGCTGGGCGTTGCGCTGCATGTCTTCCTGCTGGTCCTCGTGCTTGGGGCGATTCGTGAAAGTCCGCCAGAAGGGGGAAGATGATGGCTGGATGCCGTCACCGTCCCGGCTGGAACGAGCTGGACATTTGCCAGGCGAACCAGGAGCGGAACCACTCAAAATCATGTTGGTAGGCGGAGCCGGTCGGTTCGGCGGCACCCTTTTGCTCGAGCTGAGTGTAGGTGCGAGGCCAGTTCTTTTGCCACCAGGATTTCAACTCATCCGCGACATAGGGCAGCCCATTGGGCTGACTGATGTCGGCAGCGACTATCACCTCGGCGATGAGCGGCCAATACCGGTCTTTGCCCAATCCTAGTGCCCTGAAATGTTCACGAAGCAAAAAGACGACCCATAATTCGGCGCTGTGTTTCTTGTTGTGCTTGAACGGCTGAGTCTGCCTCAAGGGAATCGGATCGAAGTTCTTGATCACCGACGTATAGTCGGGCCCGCCGTAACTCCCCGCCACCTCAGCAATCCCTTCCAGCATACGCGCCAGTTCAACCTCGACGACCGGTCTGGCGTGGGGCAATTCGACGGCTGAGCCCGCGCTCAAGGGATTTGAGGCGGTCAGCAGCTCGATCAGCGGCTTGAGCTCGCGCAGACGGACCACCGCGCTCTTCAAGATCTGTTCGGATTCGAGCCAATAATCCTGGTCGTTCTTTGACAAGCGCTCCCGACCAGGCGGCGGCAGTACTGGCGGGATCCAATAGCGAAGCAGCACGAAGAGGATATAATTCACATCTCCCCCCACCCGTTTCACCCGATCCAATACACCGCCCTGGCCCAGCGCCTGCTTGAAGAACAGCTGGGTACGCTCGACCACACCGACACGCCGAGACATGTCAATCCACCACCGTTCGAGATCATGCCAGGGATGTTCTTGCAGCGGTCGTTGCGGTGACATGCCAGGGCTCCAGAGACAGGGAAGGAGAAGCCAGCGGCATGGTACTGCCTGTGGGAGGTGATTGCAAG
>Ga0187892_10012549_pt1 | contig 10022 bp, 12 predicted proteins | sample MA1701073metaG_FD_139345 | JGI IMG/M metagenome (GOLD analysis project Ga0187892, IMG submission 139345) | Bio-ooze microbial communities from a basaltic lava cave in the Kipuka Kanohina Cave System on the Island of Hawaii, USA - MA170107-3 metaG ...
GTCCGGCCTGCTCGACGCGGCCCAGCGGTACGCCTCGGAGGCCGAAGGTGCAGGGGCCGGCCTGGAGGACGCCCTGGTGGCAGTTCGAGTCGCTTTCGCCCTTGGGAGGAACACATGAGGACCACCGTGACGGAGTACCAGCCGTTCGTGCCCACGGCGCGTCCGGTGCGGCGCTTCGTGGCCGTGCTCGCTGTCGTCGCCGTCGTCTTCGGCGCCTTGTGGTGGTCTGGCTACGCCGCGCCGCGCATCTCGGCGAAGGCTGTGGGCGTTCACGTGGACCCGGCCACGGGCCGCGCCAGCACGCTGCTCGAGCTGCGCAACGACGCGCCCACCAGCGTCGTGGTGCGCGACCTCGGCGTCGACTACGACGGCATCACACTCGGCAGGTATGGGCGCGACGGCCAGGACGTCACCGGCGACCTTGAGCTTCCAGGGGGAACGTCGACCGGGGTCGCGGTCGACGTGGAGGTCAGTTGCTCCTCAGCCCGCCACGATGTGTTCCCGGGCGAGGATCCCGACGCTGGGTATCTCACTGACGAGATCCTCCGGGTAGCCGTGCGCACGTCACTGGGACTCGACCGGTCCACGACCGTGCGGGTGAAGGGCTACCTCAACCCGCTCGTCGCCCAACTGTGCCTCGGACGCTGAGCCCCCGACGTCGCGCCGGAGCCCTCCGTGAACGTCGTGCCGCCACCGTCAGCAAGCGAAGCTTGCAGATGGAGACGGCCAAGGCGCGCTCGAGCAAGCGCCGAAGGTCGGGTGCCACTGCCGTGATCCAGTACTCCTGCGCGTCGTGATCACCGCACGAGATCGCCTCGTGAGCCTGCTGACGCACCTCGGCGGCCGCGGCTCGTTCTGTGCGAGCAGGCGGGCGTCGGCCCGACGACCTGAACATCGAGGCGCGAGGCATCGGACCGCTCCGGCTCCCGGTGCCGAAGGAGCAGGCGCCGGAGTTGATTCGCCTCGCCAGGCCGGCCCGGTACGGGTTGGGGGGGCGACGCTCCTCGACCCCCGGGTGCGCGACACCTGGGACGTCCCCAAGAGCCGGGTCAAGATCGACCAGCGACGATGGAACAAGACGCTGTTGCCTGTCCTCGACCGGCTCCGCGCCGACCTCGGATCGCCCGCTGTGTCTCCCTTGAAAGCCGAGTTGCACTCGATGCTGGTGTACGGGCCGGGGCAGTTCTTCGTTCCCCACCAAGACACGTGATCGTGCTTACCGCAAGGCCCAGCCGGCCGGGCCGCCGCCGCCACCTTCATCGAACGCTCGTGCAGCGTCCCGACGTCGCTGAGTGCGCCCAGCGCGACGGTAGGTAGTTGGCCTCGGGGACGATCAAGCGGTTCAGCGTGCCGTCACGCATCCATCGGCGTCCGATCGTCGGTGCGACGCGGCCGCCCTCTGGCTGGTGGCCGTCGCCGACCACGTCGCCGACCACGGACATTCGGCCCCGGCGGGGACCTAAACCTGGCCATTGACACGAGTTGCTGCCGTACGGGTTGAACCACGGCACGGCTGGCCAAGGGCTCTTCGGGTTGCCAATCCGGAGGTCGGAACCCGGTAGAAGACCGGTAGAAGTCCAGTCACCGTTGAATCCTAGGCAGAAGGGCAGATCCTTTCGGACCGGCCCTGAACTGCTCTTTTGTGGTGGCGGGGGCGGGAGTTGCGCGATAGATGCAACGCTTCCGCTGGGCGGGTGAGCGGGCCGGATCAGCCGGCGCGCTGGTCGAGTTCGTGCTCGACGGCTCGGCGGATCCAGCTCGACACCGACCGATCATCGGCCTCGGCTGCGGCTCGAAGCGCTTCGAGCGTCTCGGGATCGAAGCGGACCGGCACCATCTCGCTGAGGTTCCCGCGCCGACGCCGGCCAGGGCCCTGCGGGGTCGGGTTCTCCGGCTGGGCGTAGAAGTGGTACTCCTCGTCCCGGGTCATCTGCTTCTTGGTCATCGGTCCTCCCGGTAGCGGTCGGCGAGGTGGACGGCTGCCTCGTAGCAGCCGATCGGACGGCACTTGGTGGGATCGCCGGAGTCCGGTGGTGCGAGCGGCACGACGAGGACCCCCCCCGACCTCGGCGACCATCAGCCAATGCGCCGGCGGGATCGCCGGGTAGAGGATCGAGTCGCTCTGCCACACGTCGAAGACGTCGTCGATGTCAAGCCTCGGGTGCTTGAACAGGTGGGCCGGCTGGGTGTCGATCTCGAACGGGTCGTCGTCGTCCAGTTGCTCGGGCGTCGAAGGGCGCAGCCACACCAGTCAGTGTATTACAATCGCACACGGATGAGCCAAGCGGGTCGTAAGAGAAGTCGGGCGCCTCGTGGCCAGAACCGGCGCCGCCAGCAAGGTCACCGTGTGAGTCCAGGTGCCCGACAGCCTCACTCTCGCGTCGCCCTACCCACCACCGCAGCTGGGACGATGCCGATCCGCGACACCGTCGCGACAACCCCGGGCGGCGCCAACTGACGCGCGCCAGATCCGGCGTCGGCCCAGCTGGCGTCACACCGGAGCCATAACCGTGTCGATGGACGGATGGGCTTTGGGCAAGAAACTGGGGAGATCGCAGTGAGAGCTGAAGCTGTCGTGGACCGGCTTCTCACGCACGCGGCCGAGGCCCTGATCCGGAAGCCTTCCCGGCGCCCGAACTGGCTCCCGAAGAGCTTCCCCATGAACCTGGATCCTGTCCAGGAGACCCTGGGGGCTCGGCTGCAGCTATGTGGTGGCGGGGCAGGATTTGAACCTGCGACCTTCGGGTTATGAGGCGTCTTAGGCCCATGCCGGGCCATGTCAGGATGTGCCCCATAGTGCCCCTGACCTGCGCATTCGCGTGCTGGCTCGTGTCGCCTGATCCGGCTCGTGATGGCCTCTGCCGACCCGTACGTTAGAAGAAACGTTAGAAGTGTTCCGGATCTGCGCGCTGTTCCGGGACAACCGGAACACCTATACTTCTGGAACACTCGTTGGGCGCGTGCCGCCATGCTCACCGCGTTCGCGGCCATGGGGACGGCGGTGTTCCTCGGGGGATGGCATGGGTGTGCCTGGAAGGAGGTGTTGACCGTGGCAGAAAACTCGCCGAGCGAAGCACAGACGCTGCGCACCGTCGAGCGCCTTGCCATGGACGCGCTTCCACCGGGCTGGTCGCTCCACACGCGCCGGGAACCCAAGGATCGTCGGCGTCAGCTCGACGCCCTGTGGACTGTCCGCTCCCCGGACGGCACGGCGGCAACGTTCGTCGTCGAGGCGAAGCGAACGATCCTCGGCCGTCAGCTGGATGACGTGCTCGCGCAGCCCTCCGCTACGGAGGGCCGCCCCCTTGTCGTCGCCCCCTACCTCGGACCCACCATCCGATCGAAGCTCGTCGACCGTGGCCTGAGCTTCGCCGACGCCACCGGGAACCTCCGCATGATCTCCGATCGACCGGGTCTCTTCGTCGAGCGGCAGGGTGCGACGAAGGATCCATGGCCTTCGGACGACACATTGCGCTCCCTCCGGGGGCGGGCCGCGGGCCGCGCGGTGCGAGCGCTCGTCGACTTCCGACCGCCCTATGGCGTACGCGACCTCGCCAAGACAGCGTCCGTACCGCTCGGGTCGCTCTCACGAACGCTCGACCTCCTCGACCGCGAGGGTCTCGTCACGCGAGACGACAGGGGTTCGGTCACGACGCTCGACTGGGAGGGAACGATCCGCCGATGGAGTCAGGACTACGAGTTCGCCCGCTCCAATCGCGTCGCCTACTACCTCGATCCTCGCGGCGTCGGCGCCGCGACAGCGAAGCTCGCGGACGTCAAGTGGACGTACGCCGTGACAGGCGCACTGGCCGCGCAGCGCTTCGCGCCCATAGCTCCGGCGCGGCAAGCGGCGATCTACGTCGAGGACTCCGCTCGAGCCGCAGAACGCCTCAAGCTCCGTCCCGCCGACGCTGGCGCCAACGTAATTCTCGCTGAGCCGTTCGATCCGGTGGTCTTCCAGCGCACCACGGTCCGCGACGCGACGCGCGTCGTCGGCCCCGCTCAGCTGGCCGTCGACCTCCTCACGGGCCCCGGACGGGAGCCGTCGGAGGGAAACGAACTCCTGTCGTGGATGCGAGCGAACGAAGATGCATGGCGTGCCTGACCCCCTCTACGTCCGAGCCCGCAGCGCACTCCTCGACGCAGTCGAAGCCCTCGGCGCGCATCTCGACGCCATCGTTCTCGTCGGTGCACAGGCGATCTACGTCCACACTGGCGACGCCGACCTGGCCGTCGCCGAGTACACGACCGACGCGGACTTCACGATCTCGCCGCCCGAGCTGGCCGACGCGCCGCTGCTTGGCGACCTACTCGGCGCTGCGGGCTTCATCGCACGCGAGCACCCCGGCGGCTGGCTCAGCCCTGACGGTATCTACGTCGACATCATGGTTCCGGAGGCTCTCGCCGGTCCGGGGACGCGAGCGGCTCGGCTCGGACCGCACGGCAAGCGAGCGGCGCGTCGCGCCAAGGGCCTCGAGGGCGCCCTCGTGGATCGTGAACGACAAACGATCCACGCACTCGACCCGACTGACGACCGCCAAGTCTCGATGTGGATCGCCGGCCCCGGCGCGCTGCTCGTGGCCAAGGTCCACAAGATCGCCGAGCGCGTCGAGCACAACGACCGGGTTCGGGACAAGGACGCGCTGGATGTCCTCCGGTTGCTGCGGGCCACGGACACCGAAGAGCTTGCGGGTCGCCTCAACGCGCTCCGCGCGGACGGTCTCGCCGCGTCGGTCACGACGGAGGCGCTCGAAGTCCTGCCACGACTGTTCGGCGGTGAACAGGGTGAGGGTGTCTTGATGGCCGTTCGCGCTGCCGGAACGGAAGAGGCACCCGTGACCATCGCCGGATCACTCGTGGCTCTCGTCGCCGACTTGAGGGCGAGCCTTGACTAGCCCGCGGCTGTACCGGTCAGCCCCAAAGGATGCACGTCGGATCGGTGTGGATCTCGGCGAGCAAGTGCTCCACCGTGGGGGTCGGCTCGATCCGGTCGTACAGGTGGAACTTCGAGTTTCGGTCCGTCCAGTACAGCGACCACTCACCGCGGGACTTCGTGTTGCGGAGCCGCGCGACCGGCCGGCGGGTCCAGTCGGCCGTACTCGGGTCGCCACGGCGGCCGACACTCCAAGATGGTGACGGACGTCGGCGTGGCGTCCATCTCGATGCGAATCTCGCCGCGCGCGTCGGGCGGGATCTCCTCGTTGCGCCGCTCCACGAAGCGGCGTATGCGGGTGAGGTCGGTCTCAGGGATCGCCATGCACACACGATCGCAGCCAACGGGGCCACACCGCTTGCCAACCCCCACCCGCACGATCTCATAGCGTCGCGTCGCGACATCCCAGTTGGAGGACCTGGTGGATAGCAAGGACCTGGCGGAGGTTCGCCGCACCCGGTGGGCAGCGGCCGACCAACTTCGAGCGAACTCGACACTCGCGCCGAGCGAGTACCGAGGCCCTGTGCTCGGCTTGATCTTTCTAGCCTACGCCGAGCACCGCTTTGAGGCGGTCCGTGACGAGGTCGAGGCGAAGGCGACGGCCCGACGGCCGGTGACCGTCGATGACTACCGGGCCAAGTCAGTCCTCTATGCAATTCCCCCGCAGTACTTGCGCGGTTCGCGAGATTGTTCGTAGCTTGTGTGTAGCCCGCGCTACTGCCATCAGCCCTGCTGAGCAGCCACGATGCGTTCGTGGAGCACCGCGAGACAGAGTTCTCGCAGCCCATCCAGGCGGGACAGGGTCGTTCGAACCGGCGGCCCGCACCCCTGGTGGCGCACGCCCGCTCGCAGGCTTCGGCCGCCCTCCATGCCGCATCAGGTCGGAAACATCAGCCGACGTTTGGTTGCGGCCGAAGGCTGCGATAGGTGCCGGACGAAGCGCGACTCTCACATCTCGTGAACCTGCCGGAGGGCCAGGACCTCGGCGCAGCCGTCGACACGGCGATGAAGGTGATCGAGACGCACAACCCCGACCTCAAGGACGTGCTTCCGAAGGGCTACCAGCGGCTCGAGAAGTCGACGCTCGTCGAGCTCCTCCGCCTGTTCGCGCCGCTACCTCGCAACCTGGCTGGCGACGCGTTCGGACTCATCTACGAGGACTTCCTTTCCAACTTCGCCATGGCAGAAGGTCGCCTCGGTGGCGAGTTCTTCACGCCGTATTCGATCGTCCGGCTCATCGTGGAGATCATCGAGCCATTCCACGGACGCGTCTTCGACCCCGCCTGCGGATCAGGCGGCATGTTCGTGCAGTGCGCCAAGTTCGTTGAGCGTCACAAGGGCTCGGCGACCGCTGACCTCGCCGTGTACGGGCAGGAGCAGAAGGAGGGCACAGTCCCCATCGCCAAGATGAACCTCGCGCTGCACGGCTTGTCCGGCGACATCCGCCTTGGCAACAGCTACTACGACGATCTCCACCACAGCCTTGGGTCGTTCGACTTCGTCATGGCGAACCCGCCGTTCAACGTGAACGGCGTGGATAAGGACAAGCTCGCAGGCGACAAGCGCTTTCCGTTCGGTGTCCCGCGTCCCGACAACGCCAACTACCTCTGGATCCAGCTCTTCTACTCGTCCTTGGTCGATGGCGGCAGGGCCGGGTTCGTCATGGCGAACGCCGCAGGCGACGCCGGACAGTCAGAACGTGACATCCGGCGCCGGCTCATCAAGTCGAACAGGGTCGAAGTGATGGTGGCGATTGGAAGCAACTTCTTCTACACCGTGACTCTCCCAGTGACGCTGTGGTTTCTCAATCGCAGGAAGCCAGGCACTCGCACCGAGGGCACCGTCCTCTTCATCGATGCCCGCGACCTGTATCGACAGATCGATCGAGCCCACAGGGACTTTCTGCCGGAGCAGATCGACTTTCTGGCCAACATTGTGCGCCTCTACCGGGGCGAACCGGTCAAGACGTCCGACGAGAGCGAGCCGCTGCTCAGAGAGCGGTTCCCGGAAGGCGTGTATGCCGACGTCCCCGGTCTGTGCAAGGTCGCGTCGATCGCCGAGATTGAGGCACAGGGGTGGAGCCTGAACCCAGGCCGCTACACCGCCGCCGCCGTCGTCGACGATGACGACTTCGTCGAGCGAGTCGCGAATCTGTACGGCGAGTTCACCCGGCTTAGTGACGAGGCAGATGCAGCACGGCTGAAGGTCGATCGCGCGCTGCAAGGGATCCTTGAGCGATGACCGAGTGGAGGGAGTCGGTGCGGAGTCGGTGTGGGGTGACCTCGCTGTCCTCAGGTACGGAAAGGCGCTCCGCGGCTATCGCGACTCCACCGGTGAGTTTCAAGTCTTTGGAACAAACGGTCCGATCGGATGGCACGACGACTGGCTGTTCCCAAGCGGCGTGGTCGTCGGCCGGAAGGGTGCCTGCCGGGGAATCCATTTTCTCGAGACGCCAGCGCTCGCGTGGCGTCGGCTGACGCTCGAGCTGCTCGCTGAAGTGCTCGAGCTTGTCCTCGATCCGATCCTCGACCGCGCGAGTGCGCGAGGAGAACTCGTTTCGGACCTCGTCGGGGACGTCGAGCATCTCGGCGATGCCATTGACCGGCTTCTCCCATGAGACGCCGAGCGACCGGGTCAGCTCGGCCCGCAGACTGGCGTGATAGACCGCGGACAGCGTACGCTGGTCGAGCTTTATCGTCCGTGCGTCGAGGGCAAGCCAGCGTCCGTCGTCGGCAGCCACCCGGTTCGCTATGACGACGTGGGTGTGCAGCTGCGGGTCGAGCGCCCGGCTCGTGTGCTGCCGGAAACAGGCGGCAACGATGCCGTCGGCGTCCAGGATCGCGACATCGCCTTGGATGCGGTAGCGGGTGTGCGCATGGGCCTCGATCCAGTCGACCATGGCCGCCACCGCGGCGTCATGGGCGTCCAGTGCAGCCGCTCGCGTGGCGTCGTCGGCCACTGCGAACAGCACGGAGACGGACTTGGGGGCTGAGGCGGTCACGTCGAAGCCTCGGACCGACCCTTCTCCGTACTGGCGACCGAGCGGCTCGTGACTGCCGGGCTCCAGGCCAGCCATGAGGTCGAGCAAGTCCTCGTCACGGACATCGCCGACCAAACCGAGGAACACGGCCCCGTCGCCTCGCCACACGCCGGCCGGCTCGCCGGCGTCGAGGTAGTAACTCGGCAACCCCTCCACGTAGTAGAGCCCGGCATCGGGCCCCTCAGCGTGGTGACGCGCACGGTCATCGACACCAACCGCTTGCGGGTGTGCACTCGTCTGTCCTGACTTGCGACAGGGGGGGCGCCGTGGGGTCGATCATGGGTCCGGTGGGCTCCTACTCAGGTCGACCTAGGTGAGCGAGCAGAAAGTCGGCCCGGGTGCTCGCGATCGCGAGCAAGAAGGGGTAGAATTACATCGGCGTAATTCTCCTTCCCGGAGGTCGGTGTGCTCGGTCGGGTTGAACCGCAAGGCTCCCTCCTTGAGACGCGGGTGGTGCGACGGCACCTGGTGACGAAGGGCTCGTTCTACGAGCGCCTGGCCGACCACGGCCACGAGATCGTCTCCGACGACGACTTCGCCCACCTGTACGCCGAGAGGATGGGCCGCCCCTCGATCCCGCCGTCGGTGATGGTGCGGGCCATGCTGTGCGCCACCCACGACCGCACGTCGGACGCCGAGACCTCCCGGCGCACCCGGGTGGACGCCGACTGGAAGGCGGCCATGGGCGTCGACGACGAGTTCTGCGGGATCGGGGCGACGACGTTCAGCCTCATGCGGGCCCGCATGGTCCTCCACGACGCCGACAGCGAGCTCCTCGCCAAGACGATCGCCAAGGCGGTGGAGGCCGGCGTCCTCAAGGGCAAGCTCACCGCCATCATCGACTCCTCCCCGGTGCACGGGGCGGGGGCCGTGGCCGACACCTACGAGCTCGTCCGGGGCTTCATGCGCCAGGTCGTGCGGGCCGCTGGCGAGCGGCTCAGCGAGGGCGTGCGCACGCAGGCCGAGCCGTTCTGCGGCCCCAAGCCCGACATCGACTGGCAGGACCCGGCCGCCCGCAAGGCGCACCTGGGCGAGCTGGTGGCGGCGGGCCTGGCCCTGCTGGCCGAGGCGGTCCACATCGACGCACCGGCGGTGCGCGAGCCCGTCGACCTGCTGGCCCAGGTCATCGACCAGGACGTCGAGGCAGGCGGCGACGGCGAGGCGCAGATCCGCCAGGGGCGTGGCCCCCGACCGGGTGGTCTCCCACTCCGACCCCGACATGCGCCACGGCCGCAAGTCGGCCTCCCGCCGCTTCGACGGCCACAAGATGGACGTGGTCACCGACGAGGAGTCCGAGCTGGTCCTGGGCGTCGAGGTGCGGGCCGCCAACGCCCCCGACGGCGAGGGCGCCGCCCCGCTGCTCGGCCAGGCCATGGCCCTGCCCGGCATCGTCATCGCCACTCTGCTGGGGGACATGGCCTACTCCGACGGCGACGTGCGGGAGACGGTGGAGGAGGCCGGCGCCGAGATGGTGGCCAAGGTGCCGCCCACGACCAACGGGGGCCGGCTCCCCAAGACCGACTTCGAGGTCGACACCGAGGCGGGCACCGTCACCTGCCCGGCCGGGGGGACGACGACGAACGCCAGGAAGGCCAAGGACCACAAGGGCCGCCCCGGCCTGCTCTACGTGTTCCCCGCCGAGGCCTGCGCCGCCTGCCCGCTGCGGGAGCAGTGCACGACCTCGGAGAGGGGCCGCACCGTCTTCGTCGGCCGCCACCACGACCGCATCGCCGCCGCCCGGGCCGCCCAGGACGAGCCCGGGACGAAAGCCCTGCTGCGCCGGCGGTCCAAGGTGGAGCGCAAGATCGACCACCTCCAGGACCTCGGCATGCGCAAGGCCCGCTACCGGGGCCGACGAAGGACGCGCCTGCAGGCGCTGCTCGCGGCCACCGTGGCCAACTTCAAGCGCCTGGGCGTGCTCGGCGCGTTCGACGCCACGGCCGCGCCCGCCCTGGCGGCCTGAGAAGTGCACCATCAATGCCGTCGCGGGCGGTTCCGAACGGCTCGCGCTCCATCGGGACTGGCCAACCTCCGCAGAAGTGCCAGAAC
>Ga0187892_10012552_pt1 | contig 10020 bp, 9 predicted proteins | sample MA1701073metaG_FD_139345 | JGI IMG/M metagenome (GOLD analysis project Ga0187892, IMG submission 139345) | Bio-ooze microbial communities from a basaltic lava cave in the Kipuka Kanohina Cave System on the Island of Hawaii, USA - MA170107-3 metaG ...
CCCGCCGGAGTCCAGAACGCTCCAGAGCCCGGCACCGATCTCATCGTCGCTGCAACCGGCCAGGGCGCCGACGGGATCGGCGAACAGGCGGTGCAGGTGGGCCAGCTCCTGGGCGGGCGGCGGACAGGATCCTCGACGGCCGGGTCGAACACGGCGACCACCCAGTCCTCGAAGGACACCCTCGGACCGGATGGTCACGGACTACGACGCTGCTGCACCCACCCGTCGAAGCGCCGGACGAGGACCACGGGCGCCACGCCCACGATAGTGCCGACGAGGGTCTGGGCCCCGCCGAACATCGTGAAGGCCACGACGCCGCCCGGTGCCCTCGCGACACTGCCCGCCCCGGCCACGAGCACGAGTCCCAACGCCGCCCATGCCACCACCGAGCCGAGCCAGATGCGCAGCCCGGTCGCCACCTCCGAGCCCGCCTCGGCCCCCCAGGCCCGCACGGCCGCGGCCAGCGCCACGGCGCAGGCGCTGAGGGGCAGCGTGATCAGCAGCTCGAGGCCGTCGTCGATCTTGACCAGCCAGAGCACGCCCACGTAGCCGGCAACCGCCGCGGTGGCCACGGCCAGCAGACCGACGAGCGCGTCGGTGGTGAACCAGCTGGGTGCCGCGACCCGTCCAGGCGTCCCCATGGTCACGGTCCATGATCGGGCAACCGGGCCCCGCCGGCAACCGCCGCGTTCCCGGATCGGGCCCGGTCGGTCAGTCGTCCCCGCGCAGGATGGCGAGGAGGCGCAGCAGCTCGATGTAGAGCCAGACGAGCGTCACGAGCAACCCGAAGGCCGCCAGCCAGCTGTACCGGGCCGGGACGCCCTGGCGGACGCCCTGCTCGACGAGGTCGAAGTCGAGCACCAGGTTGAGGGCGGCCAGCCCGATGGCCACGACCCCGACGAGCAATCCGAGGGGCCCCTCGCGCAGCCCGAGCCCGCCGTCGGTGAAGAACGAGGCCGCGAAGTTGACCAGCACCAGCACGAAGAAGCCGAGCGTGGCCCCGACCACGATCTTGGTGAAGCGGGGCGTCACCCGGATGCGGCCGCTCCGGTAGAGACCGAGCATCACGGCAGTCACCCCCGCGGTTCCCACAACCGCCTGCACCACGATACCGGGGTAGGCAGCGTTGAAGAACTGGCTGATCCCGCCCAGGAACACGCCCTCGACCGCGGCGTAGGCGAGCACTACGCCCGGGTTCGTCACCTGCTTGAAAATGATGACCAGCGCCAGGACGAGCCCGATGAGCGCGGCCGGGAAGGCCAGCCCACCGAGGTCGTACACCCAGGTGAAAGCGCCCGTGACGGCGGCCACCGCCAGGAGGGCGCCGGTCTTGTTCACGACGTCCTCGACGGTCATCCGTCCGGTGTGGGCCGTCCCGGCGCTGGGCGCCTGGTAGGACGCCTCGAGTGGGTCGGTCGTAGTCACCCGGCCGGTGAGGACCGGGCTGTGGGTCAGAGCGGGGTTGCGACTGCTGCGCACGTGACGCGCCTCCTCGGGAGGGACTGCCGCCCTCCCTCGCGCCACGATACGACTGTTGCTCGCCCTATGGGTCGAGCCCACCCGTGACGCTCAAGGACGCAACAGGACCTTCACCGCGCCGTCCTGCTCCTTCTGGAACATGTCGTACGCGACCGGTGCCTCCGTCAGCGGCAGGACGGGGTGGCGAAGCTCTCGGTGCCGAGCGGATCGCCCTCGGTGAGCAGCGGCAGCAGGTCGTCGACCCACCCGCGGACGTTGGCCCGGCCCATGCGCAGCTGCACCTGCTTGTCGAAGATCGTGAGCATCGGCAAGGGGTCGGCCATGCCACCGTGGACACCGACGATCGAGATGGTGCCGCCGCGGCGCACGATGTCGATGGCCAGGTACAGCGCGTGGAGGCGATCGATGCCGGCCCGCTCCATCATCCGGGCGGCGAGGGCGTCGGAGAGCAACCGCGTCAACTGGTGGGCGATCTTCGTCACCGGCGAGCCGTGCGCCTCCGTTCCCACCGCCTCGATCACCGAGTCCGGGCCGCGACCGCCCGTCATCCCCCGGATCGTCTCGGCCAGGTCGTCCTTGTGCAGGCGCAGGTCGAGCGTCTCGACCCCCTGCGCCTCGGCGCGTGCCAGCCGCTCGTCCACGAGGTCGACGCCGATGACGCGGGAGGCACCCTGGTGCCGCGCGACACGGGCGGCCATGTCGCCGATCGGGCCCAGCCCGAGGACGACGGCGGTGCCACCCGGCGGGAGGTTGGCGTAGGCGACCGCCTGCCAGGCGGTGGGCAGCACGTCCGACAGGTACACGAAGCGCTCGTCGGGCGGACCATCGGGGACCTTGAGGGGAGGGTGTCGCCGAAGGGCACCCGGAGGTACTCGGCCTGGCCGCCGGGTACCTGGCCGTAGAGCTTCGTGTAGCCGAACAGCGCCGCGCCCATCCCGTGCTCACGCACCTGCGTGGTCTCGCACTGCGAGTGGAGCCCGCGGTCGCACATGCAGCACGCCCCACAGGAGAGGTTGAAGGGCACGACCACACGGTCGCCGGGGGACACGGCGTGGACCTCCGCGCCGACCTCCTCGACGTATCCCATGGGCTCGTGGCCGAGGATGTCGCCTTCGTCGAGGAAGGGGCCGAGCACCTCGTAGAGATGGAGGTCCGAACCGCAGATTCCCGTTGAAGTGATCCGCACGATCACATCAGTCGCCTCTTTGATCGCCGGGTCGGCCAGGGTGTCGACCCGTACCTCGCGCGTGCCGTGTCAGGCGACTGCCCTCAGGACTCGGTCCTTCTCCGCGCCGCAGGCGCGATCGTCAGGTGAGTCGAGTGTTCCCCTGCCTCCGACGATCGACACCCGTGCAGCCGCAGCGGTGGCGGCCGCGGATCAGGCGGGGCCCGGCGCCTCCTCGGGCGGGATGCCCTCAGCGCCCAATTCACCGGGAAGCTCGTCGGTGCGGTAGTAGCTGGCGACCCCCACGGCGATGGCGACCAGCGGCACGGAAAGGAAGGCCCCGAGGAAGCCACCGATGAGCACACCGGCCGCCACCGCCCAGACCGTGACGAGCGGGTGGAGCCGGACGGCACGCTCCAGGATGAACGGCTGGAGCAGGTTGCCCTCCACCTGCTGCACGACGAGCGTCGCCGCGACGACGAGGGCCGCCGTCGGCAGGCCGTTGGCGACGAGGGCGACGATGGCGGCGATCAGGCCGGCGACCGTCGCCCCGATGATCGGCACGAAGCCACCGAGGAAGGTCAGGACCGCGAGTGGCAGCACGAGCGGGACTCCGAGGATCCACAGGGCGAAGCCGATGAGGACGCCGTCGATGAGCCCCGTGAGCCCCGTGGCGATCACGTACTGGCGCATGACCCGCCGGGCGCTGACCGTGAGGGCCACGGCGTCGCGGCGGTACCCCGACGGGATGCGTTCCTGGATCCAGCTGCCCATTCGCGCCCCGTCCTTGAGCAGGAAGAAGAGCGTGAAGAGCAACAGCACGAGGCCGCTCAGGACCTCACCCGCCGTGCGAGCCCCCGCCGCCGCTCCCTCGCCCAGCTTGCTCAGCGCACCCTGGGCGGTCCGGCGCAGGTCGGTGTCGAGCCGGTCGACGCGCTCGGGCGGAAGATCGAGCGGGGGGCCCTCGGCCCACCGCTTGGCGCTCTCCACGCCCTCGCTGATCTTCTCCCCCAGCGCGTCGAACTCACCCGCCACCCCGACGCCGATCCACACGAGCATCGCCACCACGAGACCGAACGTGCCGACGAACACCGTGGCCGCAGCGAGCGACGAGGGCCACCGCAGGACCCGCAATCGAGCCACGAGCGGTTCGAGCACCGACGCCAGGAACAGGGCCAGCACGATCGGCACCACCACCACGTAGAGCTGGACGAGCGCGACGACGAGCAACGCGCCCGCGGCGGTCACCACCACGATGCGCCAGCCCCAGGCGGCGGCGACGCCGAGGAGCCACGGCACTCGTACCGGCCTCTGGGTCCGGGTGGTGGCTGGGCGACCGCGCGCCGGCTCGGGTGCCCGCTCTTCGATCGCCACTGCCGCCGACGCTAATCGGGATGGTTCGCGCGCCCCGGCCCCGGGAGGGTTCGGGCCGTGCCGCGACTGCGCCGGGTCGACTGCTCCAGCACGGGCATCCGCCGGCGCCGCGCCGGCCTCGGCCGTAGGCCGAGGTCGCCCGCCACATCGGCCACACACCGGCCGTCTGCCGCCGCTCCTACTTCGACCCACGGGTGATCGACCGCTACGTCGAGGGCGTCACCATCACGGCCGATCTCGACGACATGGACGACCTGGTCGCCGCCAACGGGCTCGACGTCGAGACGCTGGCGGATCTGGCCCACGGTCCCGTGGAGCTGGCCGTCCTCCAGCTCCTGGAAGGCCTCTCCCGTCGTGGCGCCGTCGGCCGGGCCGCGTGATCGAGCCGGCTCAGCCCTGGGGGAAGACGGCGTCCAGCCCACTGATGCGCAGGATCTTGCGCACCCGTTCCTGCGGCGCCCGAAGCACCAGCTCACCCTTCTGGGTGTGCATCCGCAGCAGGGCCCGGACGAGCACGGCCAGGCCTGTGGAGTCCATGAACGACGTCGCGCCGAGGTCGACGACGATGCGCGGGACGCCCGTCTCGACGAGCTCGAAGAGCCGGTCCTTGAGGAGTGGCGCCGTCTGCATGTCGACCTCACCGGTCACGGTTACCACTGTCTCGGCCTCGCCCGACGCCACCCCGATGTTGAAGTCCTGCACGGTATCGGGCACTCCCACCTCGGGTTGGAGAGGTGGACCGCCGGGATGCTGCCGCGGTCCCGCTCGACGCTGACCCGCGCAGTTTGGCACAACTGACCGTCCCGCCTCAGTTCGCGCCGGGGACGTCCCGCACGAGCACGACCACCGGGAAGTTCCCTCGGAGGGTCGCGAGGGGCTGGGGACCACCCTCGAGCAGGGTGCCGCGGCACACATTGGTCCACCGCCCCTTCGGCACGTCGACGCGCCCTGCGCCGGTGCCGGCGGCCACGGTGAAACGAGGGAAGGCGACCAGCACCGCACCGGCTCGGGTGAACGCGACCACCGGAGTCCTCCTCGGTGCCGACCGGCTCGTAGCCCACGCCGGCGTCGAACGATCCGGGCTGCGCCCTACGCAGCGTGAGCCGCGCCTGGACCAGCGCGTGCTCGGCGTTCCCGCAGCCCGCCCGGAAGGGTCGGCCCACAAGGCGGCCGGTGACGTGGTGCCCAATCGCCGCCGCATCGCGGCCAACGCCGCGAGGTCCACGGGGCGGCGGTTGTCGGGGTCGACCAGGCTGAGGTCCCAGGTTTCGGTGCCCTGGTAGGTGTCCGGCACGAGTGAAGTCCCGCCAGCGTCGGTCGCTGTTGCGGACGTGCACCAGCGCGGCCACGACCCGCTCGATGTCCGGGCGCAACGGTCCGAGGGCGACCTCGCGCCGGGCCTCGAGGCGAACCTCCGGAACGTCGCGCTGTGCCCGGTGTGCTCCTGCCAGGCGGCGACGAGCTTTCGGCGCCCATCGGGGTGCAGCTGAAGGCCCGTGACCGCGGCGGCCACCTCGTAGCCGGTCGTGCCGTCCACCGGCCAGTCCGCCGGCAGCGGCTCGCCCCGGGCACAGATCTTCTCGACGACGAGCCCGGCGTCGGCGGTGGCCCAACGGGCGAGGCGATGGTGCTGGCGGCACAGGATCGCGTCGAGGCGGTCCGGGTCGGCGGTGATGGTGGACAGCAAGCCGTCGAGGGCGGCGGCCGCGTCAGGATCGGTTGCCAGGCGTCCTGCGGCCATCTCCCGCGCGTGCTCGACGTCGGCGTCGCCGGTCAAGGCGGTCATGGCCTGGGCCGCGAACCCGAGCGTCGCGTCCGAGGCCGCCGACGCCGTCTCGGCCAGCAGCTCGCCGGTGGTCACCGGGTCGAGGGGTGCGCAGTGCTCCGCATAGCGGACGACGAGCCAGCCGCCCTCGCGTTCGAGGCCGACGGTCCCCGCTTCCAGCTCACGGCCGTAGTGATCAGCCGGGACCGGGAGCAGCACCCGGCCGCGCAGGCCCGCCTCGGGAGGCGACCAGTCGATGTCGAACCAGGGCGCCGACGGGCTGGCCTCGCCTCGAGCCAGCACGTCCCACCACCAGCGGTTGCTCCTGTGGGCCCCGAGGTGATGGGGGACGATGTCGAGGACGACCCGAGCCCGTGGCGCCGGGAAGCCGCCACCAGGCGAGCGAACCCCGCCGCACCACCGAGCTCGGAGCGCAGTCGGCTCGGGTCCACCATGTCGTAGCCGTGCGCGCTCCCCGGCACCGCCTCGCCCACCGGCGAGAGGTACAGGTGCGAGATGCCGAGCTCGGCGAGGTAGGGCACGACCGCGGCGGCGGCGTCGAACCCGAAGGTCGGTGCCAGCTGCAACCGGTACGTGCCGCCCAGGGGCGGCGGCGTGGGAGCGGGCTCGGTCACGGGGGCCCCACGACGGCCGCCGACCGGGGAGGTAGGCGAACCGCCTGAGTGTCGAGGCCGACGGGCGTGGATGCCAGGAGGACCTCGCGCGCCGTTCCGGACGGGACCCGTGGAAGTGGGACGACCACCTCATTCTCGCCGAGGTTGGCCGCCACGACCAGGCCGGAGCGGCACAGACGCACCCAGCGGGCCTCCTCGTCGTAGGCCGAGGCGGCCGGCGCTGCCGACGAGAGCTCGGGGCGCGTCCGGCGCAGGTCGATCAGCCGGCGGTACCAGTCGAGGCTGTCGGCGTGGGGTGGCTCGGCCCGCTCGTCCCATCGCAGGCGGGCGCACTCCATCGTCGCCGGGGACACCGGGTCGGGGACCCACGTCCATCCGAACGCTGCGAGCTCCTCGAGGCGGCCGCGGCGAACGGCCTCGTCGAGCGGCCGGGAGCGCTCCCCGCAGAAGTAGGGGAACGCCGTCGACGCCGACCACTCCTCCCCCATGAACAGCATCGGGACGCCCGGTCCGAGCAGCACGAGGGCAGCGGCCACCCGCCCGAGCTCAGTGCCGACCAGGTGGTGCAGGCGTTCGCCCGAGGCCCGGTTGCCCACCTGATCGTGGTTCTGGTCGAACGTTACGAACCGGTCGGGGCGGACGGAGCCCGCGCCCGCGGCATCGTCACGCGTGCAGTGCCGGACCAGCACGCGCGCCACATCGCCGACCGTCCCCCACGAGCGGTAGTAGCCGTCCCTCTCTCCGGTCAGCAGGGCGTGGACGGCATGATGGACCGGGTCGTCCCAGACGGCGTCCAGACCCGCTCCCCCTGCCTCAGGCGCCATGACCAGGCGTTCGTCGATCGCCTCGTGCTCGGCGATGAGCCAGGCCTTCCGTCCGTCGCGTGCGCTCCACTCGGACGCCTCCTCGGCCAGCTGCCGGAGGATCGGCACCGGGGAGTGGTCGACGATCGCGTGGGTGGCATCAAGGCGCAGCCCGTCTACGTGGAACCGGTCGAACCAGTAGCGCGCGTTGTCGAGCACGAAGCGGCGGACCTCGTGCGCCTCTCGTCCATCGAAGTTGACGGCGTCTCCCCACGGCGTCCGGTGCCGGTCGGTGAGGTAGGGACCGAAGCTCGTCAGGACGTTACCGGTCGGACCGAGGTGGTTGTACACGACGTCGAGGACGATGCCGAGGCCCGCGGCGTGGGCCGCATCCACCAGAGCCTTGAGCCCGTCGGGCCCGCCATACGGTTCGTGGACTGCGTAGAGGAACACCCCGTCGTACCCCCAGCCGTGCTCGCCGTCGAAGGACGCGACCGGCATGAGCTCCAGCGCGTCGACTCCCAGCGCGACCAGCTCGGGGAGGCGGTCGACGACGCCGGCGAACGAGCCGTCGGCAAAGGTCCCGACGTGCAGTTCGTAGAGGACGGCGCGGTCGAGGTCGAAGCCCGGCCACCGTCCGTCGGTCCACGGGTGGTGCTCGTGGTCCACGACTTCCGACGGGCCGTGGACGCCGTCGGGCTGGCGTGCCGACCGCGGGTCGGCGAGCGGCCCCCCGCCGTCGATGGAGAACCGGTAGCGCGTAGCGGGAGCGAGCGGCTCCTCGGGACGGAACCATCCATCTCCGGTCGGCGACAGCGCCACCGGGAGTTGGTCGTCGACGACCAGGTCGACGCGCGCGGCGCGGGGCGCCCAGACGTCGCCCGGGCCCTGCCACGAGGGCCTCGCCGTCGCCCTGGCCACTCAGCCGTCGGGCGTCGTGCGCCGGAGCACCACGACGGACCGGTCCTCGACGTCGATGACATCGCCGGGCTTGCACACCGGACCGTCGTCGACGAAGCCGCCCTGGGCCGTGTGCAGCACGACCTGCCAGGCCGAACCCCAGCGGGCCTCCGGCACGGTGAACACGACCGGCTCGTGATGGGCGTTGAAGCAGAGGAGGAACGAGTCGTCGGCGAGCACCTCGCCGCGGCGACCCCGCTCGAGGGCGTCGCCGTTGACGAACAGGGTCAGGTTCCAGATGTTGCGCTCGTCCCACTGCTCGTCGGTCATCTCGGTGCCCTCCAACCCGAACCAGGCGATGTCCGAGACCTCCCCGCCACGGATCGGTCGCCCTTGGAAGAACGACCGGCGCCGGAACACCAGGTGATCGAGACGGAACCGGACCAGCCGCCGCGTGAACTCGAGGAGGTCGAGGTCGGCACCTTCCCAGTCGAGCCATCCGGTCTCGTCGTCGAGGCAGTAGGCGTTGTTGTTGCCGTGCTGCGTCCGACCCATCTCGTCGCCCGCGAGCACCATGGGGATGCCCTGGGAGAGAAGGAGCGTGGCGAGGAAGTTCCGCTGCTGGCGGGCCCGGACGGCGAGCACGGCGGCGTCGTCGGTGGGTCCCTCGATGCCGTAGTTGGCGGAACGGTTGTCGTCCGTGCCGTCGGCGTTGCCCTCGCCGTTGGCCTCGTTGTGCTTGTGCTCGTAGCTGACGAGGTCGCGCAGGGTGAGGCCGTCGTGGGCGGTGACGAAGTTGACGCTGGCGTGGGGCCGGCGCCGGCTGGCCTCGTAGAGGTCCGACGACCCGGTGATGCGGTAGGCGAACTCCCCGAGGGTCTGGTCCACACCCCGCCAGTGGTCACGGACGCAGTCGCGGTAGCGCCCGTTCCACTCCGCCCACTGGGCAGGGAAGTTCCCGACCTGGTAGCCGCCCTCCCCCACGTCCCAGGGCTCGGCGATCAGCTTCACCTGGCTCACGACCGGGTCCTGGTGGATGAGGTCGAAGAACGCCGAGAGCCGATCGACCTCGTGGAGCCGGCGCGCCAGCGTCGACGCCAGGTCGAAGCGGAAGCCGTCGACGTGCGTCTCCTGGATCCAGTAGCGCAGGCTGTCCATCACCAGCTGCAGGACGTACGGGTGGCGCATGTTGAGCGTGTTGCCGGTGCCCGTGTAGTCGTTGTAGTAGCGCCGGTCGTCGTCCACCAGCCGGTAGTAGGAGGCGTTGTCGAGGCCCTTGAACGCCAGGGTGGGGCCGAGGTGGTTGCCTTCGGCGGTGTGGTTGTAGACGACGTCGAGGATCACCTCGATCCCCGCCGCGTGCAGCGTCTTCACCATGGCCTTGAAGTCCTGCACCTCCGCACCGGGACCACTGCGGGCGGCGTACTCGTCGTGCGGCGCGAAGAAGCCGATCGAGTTGTAGCCCCAGTAGTTGCGCAGGCCGCGCTCCACCAGGTGGGCGTCATGGACGAACTGGTGGATCGGCAGCAGCTCGACCGCGGTCACGCCGAGGGACTGGAGGTACTCGACGAAGGCCGGGTGCGCCACACCCGCGTAGGTGCCGCGCAGCTCCTCGTCCACGTCGGGATGGCGCATGGTCGAGCCCTTCACATGCAGCTCGTAGATGACGGTGTCGCTCCAGGGCGTGCGGAGCGGCCGGTCGCTCTCCCAGTCGAAGAACGGGTTCACGACGATGCTGCGGGGCACGAACGGAGCCGAGTCGGCGTCGTTGCGGCGGTGTAGGGTCGAGCGCTGGCGCGGTAGCAACTGATCGGTCGGCTGGGTCCCGACCAGGCCATCGTGGTGGCGTTTCTCAGCGCACCGGCCCGGGACCCGCGGATGGCCGACCGGGTTACCCCG
>Ga0187892_10012554_pt1 | contig 10017 bp, 9 predicted proteins | sample MA1701073metaG_FD_139345 | JGI IMG/M metagenome (GOLD analysis project Ga0187892, IMG submission 139345) | Bio-ooze microbial communities from a basaltic lava cave in the Kipuka Kanohina Cave System on the Island of Hawaii, USA - MA170107-3 metaG ...
CGACGCCCAATTGGCACAGCTCCGCCTGGCACCACACTCATTTCATGGAGATTGGAACTACACACTCTCACCCCGCAGCTGACATAAAGAATTTGTTCAAGTTATTTGTGAGCGCGCCCTTAGCTCATCGGCAAACCCTCCTCCTGCGGCTTCGCGCCGCAGACCGAGCATACATGTTCATTTCCTCCGGTGTTGGGACTTGGGTTTCCACGTGCCGTCGGAATCGCCGTTGGGACGGCGGCGGCGCGGTGAGGTTATCGTACCAGCGGGCGAGGACGCGCGCGCTCCGGCGGCGGCCATCATTGGCGTGAATTCGGGGGCGGATTTGAGTTCTTTGAGGCGGTCGCGGAGTTTGGCGGCCCGTTCGAACTCCAGCGACTCGGCCGCTTCGAGCATTTCCTTTTCGAGCATGGCGATCAGCTCGTCGCGGTCGTATTCCTGCTCGCTCAGGCGCACGGCCTCGCGGGCGACGCGCGTGGCGGAGAGCTCGCCCTCCAGGCCGGCGCGGATCGCCTTCTTGGCCGTCTCGGGCTTGGCCGAGGTGTTATGTACCGACGCCAACCGGGCATATAATGGCTGCGCTGATGGGGAGCGCGTAGAAGGTGGTGAGACTATGCCCGTCGTGATTCCCGACGAAGTCTTGAGGGAGGCCGGCTTGACCGAGCGTGAGATCCTCATCGAAGTTGCCTGTCGGCTCTACGACTCGGAGAAGCTCGACCTTTGGCCCGCTGCGAAGCTGTGTGGCCTTGACCGAATGACGTTCATCAACGAGCTTCAACGGCGGCGAATCCCGGTATTCCGCCCGTCTGTCGATGACGTCGAGCATGACGTAAGAACGCTGGCCAAGCTCGGGTGCGAATCTTGATCGTCGTCAGCGACACGTCACCAGTCGTCGCGCTGCATCACTTGGGGCTGCTGCATGTATTGGGCGCGCTCTTCGGCGAAGTTCTTGTGCCCCCGGCGGTTGCGGCCGAGCTTCGGAAGGGAACCGACAAATGGCCGCCCGTCGACATCGCCCCTTTCGCTTTCATGCAGATGCGCGCCGCTCAGAACCCTGACCGTTTGGCTGACCTTCGGCTCGGAATCGATCCAGGCGGATCGGAAGCTATCGCGCTGGCACTGGAACTGCGCGCCGACTTACTCCTCATCGACGACAAAGCGGGGCGCAGTGCTGCGCGCCAGGTGGGGCTCGAGTACACTGGCACGCTTGGTGTACTCCTGCGCGCAAAGTCTAGCGGTCTGATCCCGGCAGTTGGTCCGCTCATGGACGCGCTGGCCGAGGGGATCGACAAGGTACTTGTGGACGGTGTGATTGTTCTGGATCAGCGACGGCGAGTCGGGGCGCGTCAGCTTGCGGAAGGCTTCGTCCAGGGCGGCCGCGGGAACGCGCGGGTTGAGCTTGCGGAGCGCCTGGCGGAGCCGGCCGGTGAGAATCACGTCGCCGTAGCTTGCGCGCTCCACAGATGCCGAACCTGGCGCGATCGTGTCGCTTCCGCAGATGCCGTAGCCCACCGCCTCCAACCACGCGAGGGCGGCTTGTTCGACAACGGACTCGGTGAAGTTGCCTGCGCTCACGACACCTCGACCGCAAGAAACGCACCGTCTGAGAGCAACGAATACACACCGCACGGTGCCGCTTGGGAATCTGCCCCCGGCAGTAAACCGGTCGGCGAAAGTTCGTCCGTCGTTTCAGTAGATTCGGGTATGTTCCCCCTCATCAACGATCTGTACTCAGCGTCTCGAATACCCACAAAGAGGCCGACGTTCCGGACGCTATTGTGATCGGGATGTCCGAGCTGCCGAGCCACTTCGAGCAGAGGAAGATAATTGCCACGGAATGATACGCCGGCTTCTTGAGTGCCAGGCGTACGGATTGTGAAGACGCTCGCGTCTTCTTTCACTTCCGCCGCTTCCGTGCGCGGGGCAAGGACGGCATCAGCCACATCGAACATCCTTGCTGCTTGAAGCACGGCTGCATAGTGATGCCGCCTGGCGGAGTCATCGTTCGCCTCACCAAAGAGATCATCGAACTCGAACGGCGGATCATCCACATACAGCAACGAGGAACCGTCCCTTCCCTGCTGACTTGCATAGAGACAAACTGCATATGTGCGCACTTTGGGCCGCCAAAGATCACCCGTGCGCAATCCTCGCCGTTTCTGCACTTTGCCCAGTTGTTCCGCTGCGTGACGTCTTTGGGCGCGGTGCGTCCCCCAATCGGTCGTGCCTTTGGATTCGAAAACGACTTTATCCCCGCTGCGGGTCTTCGCCCTGAAGTCCGCGGTCGGGCCTTCGACGCGTTCGCGGATCCGCGCGAGCTTCGAAAGCTCCATGTCGAGTACATCCTCAAGTAACATGATTGACACGGCTTCCGCCGTCGCCTCAGCCCAACGCGCTCGCCAGCGTCGGTCTGTTTCGCGATGCACCCGGAGTTGTGGGAAGTAGCTAACCGCATCTTGGCCGAGCAGATAGAGCATTACTTCCGGTACGAGTAGACGCTCAGGATGGAGGAGCGAGCTGGCAAGCGAAGGAGATTCGACAATTAACCGCAAGTGCAATAGCCGAATGAGGGGAAACTCCAACGATGCCTTTTCGGTCACGGAATCGCGGAATAGAAGCGAAGTCATCGGGATCGATTCAATCCCGATCTCGTGGAGCAGCTCGTAGAGTTGTCGTGGGTGATACCGCCGCACAGCCCGCGCGAGCAAAGACTTCGCTCGGCCACCATTCAATCGTCCAAGTTCCCCAGGGCTGAATCGGGCATCGCGTATGTCAGCGACTAGTTGCACCGACTGCAGTAGCGAGCCCACGCGAGCAACGACTGCTTGGTCCGAGCGCCGCTTCGCGCCGCCGAGTTCGGCCAGGGAAGCGAGATCGCCAAACCAAGAACCATCAATGCCGTGACGGGAGATCAGGCTAGCGGCAATTCGCTCAGCATCCATCCCAAGGGTGCGAACGAAACTGCGAGTCAGGGCGTGAGCGCGGCCGAGGGCGCTTATTATGGCCTCTCTCTGTTCCTCAAGCAGGTCCTTTCTTTTCCACCATCGCTGCACGTGTTCACGTGTTTTTGTGCGGCCATGGACTCCTAGCAGCGATGCTGTGACTTCTTGAATTGCCCGCACCCGAGCGTCCGCCGTGCCATGACCCTCGGCGTCGAAAACGCGAGTCTCGATATCTCCGATACTAAGCAACGTGACCCCAAGACTAGAACGCCATGCGAAGCTCTCCAAAGGCGCCGTCTCGACCGCACACATCAGCGACCTCTTTACAGCTTCGGACTTGGCCGCCTGCCACATTACGTCCCAACCAGTAGGGTCGCCGATGTGGCGTAGCACCTCGGCACTGATCGCTGGCGCGAGCCCATCGCGCCAGCATCGGGTTAAGAGCGAACCTGCTTCGAAATACATGCCGTCTTGAATCGCTTTCCACAGCTTCTGTTCTACGTTAGTCTGGATAGTCATGACGGCTATCTCCTCTGTGCTATCGATTGCGCCGGTCAAGCCGTGTCGTCGTTGATCGGAACTAGCCATTCCCTCGTTCTGCGCCAATCGATTACTCGACCACGGTGCCGACCTGACCGCGAATGAGGCCGCGCTCGAGCAGGTCATCCGTCAGGGCCACGACGTCGAGCAACTCGATGGAGCGAATGGCTGACATTTCAGAGCACGTAACACGTCGTCAGACGCGGAAAACCCTCGTCCACCAGGACGATCCAGCCCGTGCAGGACCATTCCGCCACCGGTCGGTCCCTCTACCCAACAGTCTAGCGTGTATCGTTGGCCAAAGCTATCGACCTCGCCCAACGCCACCTCTTCCCGCTGGGCGGCGTCGAGCAGCGCTTCACGCAAGGCCTCCGCGTCGTCAGCGGTGAAGCCGAGCACCCGCGCGAAAACGTGTGCCTTGTAACGCCCGCGCGGGTGCTCTGGATTGAGGCAGTAGTCCCGCAGCTTGGCAATCTCGATGACAGCAAGTTCAGCGTTCGGGAGTTTCATAGCCGAAGATCATCATCGGCGCCGCTGGGACTTCGGTCTCCAGGTGCCGTCCGAATCGCTGTTGGGGTGGCGGCGGCGCATGCGGCCATCGCGTCGGCCACTCTGGCGCCCGCCCTCTCCCGTGGGGAGACTGACGGCGGCGAGCATGGGGGTGTACTCGGGGGCGGATTTGAGTTCTTTGAGGCGGTCGCGGAGTTTGGCGGCCCGTTCGAACTCCAGCGACTCGGCGGCTTCGAGCATTTCCTTTTCGAGCATGGCGATCAATTCGTCGCGGTCGTATTCCTGCTCGCTCAGGCGCACGGCCTCGCGGGCGACGCGCGTGGCGGACAGCTCGCCCTCCAGGCCGGCGCGGATGGCCTTCTTGACCGTTTCGGGCGTGATGCCGTGCTCTTTGTTGAACGCGAGCTGCACGTCGCGGCGGCGGTTGGTCTCGGCCATGGCCCGCGTCATGCTCGGCGTCATCTTGTCGGCATACAGCACGACCTCGGCGTTCACGTTGCGGGCCGTGCGGCCGATCATCTGGATCAGCGACGTTTCGCTCCGCAGGAAGCCCTCCTTGTCGGCGTCGAGGATGGCCACCAACGAGACCTCGGGCAGATCGAGCCCCTCGCGCAGCAGGTTCACGCCCACCAGCACGTCGAACTCGCCCTGCCGCAGCGCCTTGAGGATCTCGACCCGTTCCAGCGTGTTGATCTCGCTGTGCAGGTAACGGCCGCGCAGGCCCTCCTGCTGGATGTACTGCGAGAGGTCCTCGGCCAGGCGCTTGGTCAGCGTCGTGACCAGCACGCGCTCGCCGGCCGCCGCCCGCTGGGCGATGCGCTGCAGCAGGTCGGGCACCTGGCCGCGGGCGGGCGCGACGTGGATGATCGGATCGACCAGGCCCGTCGGCCGGATGATCTGCTCGACGACTTCACCGCCGCACTTCTCCAGCTCAAACGGCCCGGGCGTGGCCGAGACGAAGAGCACCTGGTTCCACATGCCCTGGAACTCCTCGGTGCGCATGGGGCGGTTGTCCAGGCAGCTCGGCAGGCGGAAGCCGTGATCGACCAGCACCTGCTTGCGGTTGCGGTCGCCGCTGTACATCGCCCCGATCTGCGGGATGGTGGCGTGCGACTCGTCGATGATCAGCAAGTAATCCTTGGGGAAGTAGTCGACCAGCGTGTAGGGCTTGGTTCCGGGCGCCGACCCGGCCAGGTGCCGCGAGTAGTTCTCGATGCCCGAGCAGTAGCCGACCTCCTGGATCATCTCGATGTCGTACTTGGTGCGGGCGGAGAGCCGCTGGGCCTCGAGCAGCTTGCCGTGTCGGCGCAGCTCCATCAGCCGCTGCTCGAGCTCGGCCCGGATGCTCTCGACGGCCGTGGCGATGCGCTCCTCGGGCATGACGTAATGCACGGCCGGGTAGATGTAGGCCTGGTCCACGCGGCCCAGCGTCTGGCCGCTGGTGGGGTGGATCATCTCGATCTTCTCGATCTCGTCGCCGAACATCTCGATGCGGTAGGCGAACTCCTCGTACGACGGGTGCAGCTCGATCGTGTCGCCGCGCACGCGGAACGTGCTGCGTTTGAAGTCCATGTCGCTGCGGCTGTATTGCAGGTCGACCAGCTTCTTGAGCAGGGCGTCGCGCTCGGTGGTGGCTCCGACGCGGATGTCGACCACGCTGCTCTTGTAGTCCTCGGGCGAGCCGAGGCCGAAGATGCACGAGACGCTGGCCACGATGATGACGTCGCGGCGGCTGACCAGGCCGCTGGTGGCCGCCAGCCGCAGGCGGTCGAGGTCGTCGTTGCGGCTGGCGTCCTTCTCGATGTAAATGTCGCGCTGCGGGATGTAGGCCTCGGGCTGGTAGTAGTCGTAGTAGCTGACGAAGTAGGCCACGGCGTTGTGGGGGAAAAGCTCGCGGAACTCCTCGTAAAGCTGGGCCGCCAGCGTCTTGTTGTGCGAGATGACCAGCGTCGGCCGCTGCAGCTTCTCGATGACATGCGCCATCGTGAACGTCTTGCCCGACCCGGTCACGCCCAGCAGGCACTGGAACTTCGAGCCGGACTCGAAGCTGCGCGTAAGCTTCTCGATAGCCGCCGGCTGATCCCCCTGCGGCCGGAACTCGCTGACAATCTGAAACTGCGGCACGGATAGCCCTTTCGACAGCCGGACGGACGATGATTGTAGCCTCTCCCACCGCCGATGGGAGAGGGCTGGAGCGAGCGACGTGCGCGGCCGGGCTTCGCTCAGGATCGCTGCAATGCTCGTGGAGTAGGCCCTTGTGAGCCCTCGCCTCACGCGGTACATTACTCGGTCAACGGTCAGAACCCGTGGACCAGGCTTGGCGGCACCCCTTGGCTGGGGCGTTGACGATGAACGAGCGAGCACTGGACGCATTGGCGGTATTCCTTAGCGGGTATGCGAAGCGCTACTTGGAGCCGCGCTACGATGCCCTAATCGCAACAAGGGTTGGACAGCGGCTTCAGGGATCCGACGAAGTCTCCAAGCATGCCGTTGAGGCCGCGCTGTACGCGCTGATGGCGTACGCGAACGACAGGTTGGCGGAGAGCACTCCAACGAAGCGCCTTATCAAGCAGATTCTGCTCGACTTGCCGGCCGAACTTGGGTGCCGGATCATGAAACCGATCCCGGAAGCAGCGGCCGGCGAACGGGACTTCGAATGCGCCCCCGATGCACAGGTGACTGCTGCGATTGACGAAATCCTCGCGCCTTCGGCAGGTTTCGACCGGGCGGGAGCGCGCCGCATAATCGACCGTGTCGTCGAACGCTCCGTAGAGCTGCTTCATCCAGTTCCGCCAGTCGCGCGAGACGGCCAGCGCGACCCCGCGGAGCGAATGCCCGTGTCGCAGTCTGGCGTCGTTGCCGGGGCGATTGCAGCGCTCGAGCGCACCCGCGCGAGCGTTGCGCAGGAACGGCAACGACTCAAACGACGGCGATTGGAGGGCCCGTGATGTCGGCCGTCAAAGAAATCTTCTCGGTTATTGGTGTAGCGGCGGGGCTCCTGCGCGAGGCGCTTGGCGTAGCGGGAGAGCATGTCCGCGGAGCGGCCGGCATCGCCGAAGACCACATCCGACGATACTTCGCTACGTTACGCAAGTGGTTCGTCTGGTATTCGGCCGGAGCGATCCTCGGCGCCGTGTTGCTTGGGATCGCACTTGCCTGTGGCCTCCGGGTGAACTGGCTGCTCACAACCTACATCATCGTCCTTGGCTTCGGGGCTTGTTTCTTGTACGTCGCCTTCCTGCCGATCGTTCTCTCCTGGGAAGCCGTCACGCGCGCGTTCCCGGGGATGAAGCGCGTGCTTCAGGTTCACACGGAACGTGTCTGCGACATTTTGTTCTCGGCGATCATTGTGGCCATCTACTTCTGGGTCGCGCCAATTTCCAGAAATCCGTCGGTGGTGCCGCTGGTACTCCTCATCGCCGCGGCGATCGCGACCGGGGCGGTCGCGCGTCGGATCTACTTTGACTCAAATCATAGGATCATCAAAGGCCTACGGGTCGCACAGCTGGTGTTCCTGCTCGCTTTCGCGAGCATGTCGTTGGCGTTCCCCCGCACGGTTCAGGCCATCGCCAACGCCAAGGGGCTCGTTGATGACAACTTGGCGGATTCGCTTCGTCCCCAACTCATCGAGGTCACCGAGCCCAACGGAATCCGGTTCGTCAGCGAGATTGATGGAAAACCACGAATCTGGTTCTACGCGTCACCCGATGGTTCCTACGAATTGTTCGATCGCCCCGGCTTTCACCGAACCGGCGCTTCGCTCGTTCCCGCAGATTCGGCACAGGATCGACAGCGAATTGTCTCGTTCTTCTTGGCCCGCGATCAAGCGCGCCGCGAGCAGGCTCGTATCACGGAAGAGCGTAGCCGGCAGGAAGCTCAGGAACGCCAATCAGAGGTGGAACGTCAACGTCAAGCGGAAGAGGCTGAGCGCGAGCGGGAGCGTAAAGCTCGCGGTGAGGCGGAGCAACGGGAACGTGCGGACGCCTTGCAACGGGAGAGGCATGCGTTCCTGGACCGATACATCGGGGACCAACTATTCACGAACCAACCCCATCGAATCGAAATCGCCGTCGTTGCGGCGAATCCGGATGGGACTGCCGATCGAACCTTGGCGACCGCCGTTGCGTCGACGATGAAGGGGGACGGTGTACTCGCTACGGCTGATCTGTTCACGCCCGCTTTCTGCACTGACGGTAGATTCGAGCGTCTGTGCGCGGGCGCTGCCACCGAGGTCGACGAGCTTGGTTTGCAGTCTCGTGCGGATTGGCTGGTCCTGTGCAAGGTCGTAGACCGCAAACCCGGAGATGCGCCGGTCGCAGGCCTCGTTAGCACGCGGCTCTCAGCGAGTATATGGTTACTAGACACTTCTTCGCAACAGTCCATCAATCTGAGCCTTCAACAAGCCGGTGCGGGGTTTTCGGAGACCGAGGCATGGACCGCTGCATGTGAACGACTCGCGGCAGCCCTGGCCCGAACACAGGAAGCCCGCGTCGTTCTTGAAAGGACAACCCCATGACAAGAACCCTGCTGATTTCGGCAAGCCTCTTGCCACTCTTGACATTGCGCGCCGGCGCCCAAAGCTACGAGGAACAGAGAGATAAGCTCGTCACCGACCTCGCGGCTGAGATCGAGAGGGCTGGCAAGAACAAGGTGGCCACCACGGACTTCGTCGACCTGCAAGGAAAGGCTTCGGATCTCGGTCGATTCCTCTCGGAAGAAATGTCGATCGGACTGGTGATGGCGAAGAAGCCATTCGTCGTTGTAGATCGCGCGAATCTTAACCGCCTGATGGCCGAACACAAACTCACCATGTCCGGCCTCGTCGACCCGGAAAACACGAAGAAGCTTGGACAGTTCTCTGGCGCTGAAGCTCTGGTCATTGGAACGATCACTGATCTAGGCAATGACTTGGTACTGGCTGTAAAGATTACGTCCACGGATACCGCTGAAATCGTTGGTGGCGCGCGCGCGAAGATCGCGAAGTCCACGGAAATCAAGAAATTGCTCGACGGCTACATTGACGAGCCCGACGACCTCCAGGGTACGCTCAACGAGTCGACTGGCACTTCCGGTAGCCCAGCGCTTGGCGAGCGGGCGCGAGTAGCCGACACGAAGACGCTGAGCGAAGTCACCCAATGTCGGCAAGAGCTCGCGGCCGCGCAGGCCGAACAGGAGCGAATCGCGGGCCGCCTTCGAGAATCAGAGGCGAAGGTCACGCAATTGAGCGATAAGCTCGCGAATGTCGAGTTCGAACTCTCGCAAAAGACGTCGCAATTGGAAGCTGCACAACGTGAATCTTTAGATCGGAACACGAATAAGAGTCACTACCGATCTAACTGGAACCAGCTGAACGGTTGGCTCGGCGCGGGCCGAGTGATTACGGCGAAGGATGTTATCGAAGTCGTGGGAAGTCCCAAAAAGATTGCGCAAGACTCTGCGCTAAGGGGTCAACGATATCGTCAGATATGGCATTATGGTTCAGCCGCTTCGCCTGGGTACATCTGTTTTTCTGCGGACGGGCGAGTTAGTTCGATAGACCCGCCGGCCGGGCTAAAATGAGCGCCGAAATAGGACCGTGCGCGGAGTCGCGGTGCAGGCGGTGACCCGTCGGGCCTCGAGCCGCTGGCCGGCCTCATGGGCCAGAGGGATGAACGTCTCGCGGCGATCTCGCCGCTGTTGGCCGAAGTAGCGACGAACCTGATCGTAGCCGCCCTGGTAGGCGTGCTCGCTCTGCAGCCGCCGAAACATCTGCGCAGCCGTGTGACGCTGCTTGAGTGGCGCCGCCTCGTCGGCCTTGACGATCGCGTCAATGATCGGCTTGAACGGGTCCAGCTTCGGGGCCGGCCGATCCTTGCGGCGCGTGTAGCCACTCGGCTCGGCAGACGCGAGCGCGCTGCGAACCTTGTGCCGCGAATGATGGAACGTCCGGGCAATCGCCCGAATGCTCATCCCGTCCCGATGGGCCCTGCGAATCTGACCGTAATCATCCACCGTGAGCATCCTTGACCTCCGGTCGGATGACCAG
>Ga0187892_10012555_pt1 | contig 10016 bp, 10 predicted proteins | sample MA1701073metaG_FD_139345 | JGI IMG/M metagenome (GOLD analysis project Ga0187892, IMG submission 139345) | Bio-ooze microbial communities from a basaltic lava cave in the Kipuka Kanohina Cave System on the Island of Hawaii, USA - MA170107-3 metaG ...
GGCAGCCCCTCCGGCACGTTGAGCAGGTCGCCGGTCACAAAGATCCAGTCGGGGCGGAGTTTGTCGATGGTTTCAACGATGAGATCGTGCCGTGGCTGATAGCGGTCAAGATGTAGATCGCTTAGATGAACGGCCCGCCGGCCGGCCAAGACCCCGTGTGCATAGGTGAGTCGGGAAATTTCGTGTGTGGACAGTCCGACTTCCCAGTGGGGAACGAGACTAAAGAGCCGATAGAACGGCTCGCTGAGACAATATCCGATGAAAGAACGGACTCGATCGGGCCACGAGCTTGTGCGTCGTGTCATCCCATCACCCGATCCAGCGCGACACGATCAAAGGGGGTTACGCGATAGCCTCGTTCATATAGATCGCTCATGCCTTGCATCAGGGCGTCCATATTGCGGGTGCGGTACCAGCTGTCGAACCGCTCCATGAGGGCTGTGACCTGCTTCGGAGTCGGGTCCCCGTCATGGGACGAGAGGGTGAGAGAGCGGAGCAAATCTTGAAGTTCGACGGGGCTGTAGATCGCATCATCATTCCGGTCGGCGACCAGAGCGAATTCGTAGAAGGTTAGACTCACCGAGAGCAACGCCTGTGTCTTGGCAAGATCATCTCGCGCACCGTCCATTCCACTTGGATAGTTGCGAAGACAATCCGCTTCGATCTGAGATGAAGGACTGGCGTTCCAGCCGATTCCCTGCACGGTCGGGGGAGGCGTCTTTCCCGCCTTATAAAACCATGAGACGCAGGTGTTCGCTTGTGCAAAGGCCTGTTTGTCTTTCTGAATCTGCCGGCTGATGTGCCGGGTGAACTGTTCAAAGATCGTATCGTCTCTGCCCCACGAATCCCCTGGAAGCAACGCACACACCAGAACGGTGAAGAACGCTCCTGCCGCTAACAAGAGGACTTTAGGCCGATGGACTATCATAGGGCGCAATAACATCAGAAAAGTATATCATGTGGGTCGTCGCACCCCTATGCAGATTGACTGAACGGTAAGGGCGATCACGTGTACATGAAGAAGAGGCCTATTGCGCCATGACCATGCCTTTTTTAACAGCGGCGTTGCCCGGCATCGGCGGACAAATGCGGACCCTACCGGAAGACTTCAAGGTCGAAGAACGTCCGCTCTATCTTCCCTGTGGAGAGGGCGAGCATCTCTACGTCAAGATCGGAAAACGTCTGCTCTCGACACCGGATCTTGTCCTACGACTGTCTTCGGTCTTGGGGTTGAAAGCGCAAGCGATCGGAGTGGCTGGCCTCAAAGATGCCAGGGCCGTGACTACGCAAATGGTCTCGCTTCTCGGCGTCACGCAGGAACGGTTGGATCGACTGAAGTTGGACGAGCAGGTTTTGTCTGTGGAAGTGCTGGGCCGGCATCGCAATCGCTTGCGTCCAGGGCATCATGCAGGGAATCATTTTCGGTTGGTGATCCGGGATGTTGCCACACACGCATGCGAGACCGTGCCCCTGGTCACAGACATCTTGACGCAACGGGGTGTGCCGAACTATTTCGGCCCCCAACGGCAAGGGCGAAACGGACAGAATTACCAAACCGGAGCCGAACTACTGGTGAATCCTGCACGCCGAAACAAGCTGAGCCGGTCTAAGCGTATGTGGTACCTCAACGCCTATCAATCGCATCTTTTTAATGACATGTTGGCCCGACGCCTGGATCGACTCGATCGTGTTTTGGTTGGAGACTGGGCCATGAAAATGAAGAACGGCGCCTGTCTTCTGGTCGAGGATGCCGTGGAGGAACAGCCACGGGCCGACCGGTTCGAGATCAGTCCCACCGGCATTCTGTTCGGATCGCGCGCTTCATGGGCCGTCGGAGAACCGGGCGAGATCGAACGGGCCGTGGTTGCTGAAAGCGGGGCCACGCCGGAAGGTCTCACAGACGCCGCGAAGGCCTGCGGGTTTCGCGGCGAACGGCGTTCTTTCCGAATCCCCCTTGCCGATTTGGAATGGGCATTGGAAGGCACAGTGCTCACACTCTCCTTTTCCCTTCCACCCGGTGCCTATGCGACCAGTGTTCTGCGCGAACTCATGAAAACCGACTCGCGGGCGGCTGAAAATGCCCGCTAGCTTCGTTCTCGGGTCGAAGAAATCCTCAACGTAGCCGAGAGGCTACGCCTCCGGTTTCTTCTCGCCTGCGGCCTTGTTGGACGCCATTTTGAGCAGCTTGTACATGGTTGAGCGCTCTGCGAGTTTGTCACCGCCGGAGATCGGCAGCGATTGAATTGGGTGGTAGAATCTGTGCGGGGCTATCTAGTCGAGTGGGAGTCTGATTTATGACGCATGACCAAGAAACTGTCTTGCTCCAAGGCCATATCATCGATTCGTTGATCTTGGCGAAGGTCCTGGACACGATTCTGATGATGGGCGGCACGTTCGATCTCCAGGACATGCAGATCGGCAAGACCCGCGAGGAGCCGTCGCGCGCAAGAATCGTCGTGCGGGCTTCGTCCGCGAAACTGCTCAGCGAAATTCTCCATGCCATTCAACCCCACGGCGCGTCGATCGAGAGTGAACGGGATTGCCGGTTGAGTGCGGCGCCGGCAGACGGCATTTTCCCCGACGAGTTTTACGCGACAACCCATTTACCCACCCAGGTGCGCGTGCATGACCAGTGGGTGGAGGTGGGGGGAGTTGAGATGGATCTGGGAATTCGCGTGGACCCCGTGAGTTTGACTGCTCGGACTGTTCCGATGGGAGAGGTGAAACGGGGAGATCAGATTGTGATCGGTCGTGAGGGCGTGCGGGTGATTCCGCTCCAACGGCCCCGTGATCGCGATGTATTCAGCTTCATGGAGTCGCAGGTCTCGTCCGAGCGACCCCACGGGCGTGTCATCAGCGACATCGCCAAGCGCCTCGTGCAGTTGCGAACAAGGTTTCGAGAGGGGAAAGCGGAGAGCAGAGTGCTGCTGGCGGGAGGCCCGGCGATTGTTCACGCAGGAGGACGGGAGGCGTTGACATGGCTTATCGATGAAGAATTCATTCATGTCTTGTTCTGCGGGAACGCCTTGCCTGCCCATGATATGGAGGTCGATCTCTACGGCACATCTCTCGGCTATGGACACGCAGCTGGGCGCGTCGTGCCGCATGGGCATGAACACCATCTGCGAACCATTAATCGGATCAGGGCCGTCGGCAGCATCGAGGCCGCCGTCACGTCGGGAGTCATCAAGACAGGCATTATGGCGGCCTGCGTCAGGCGCGGTGTCCACGTCGTCATGGCCGGCACGATCCGCGACGATGGTCCGTTGCCCGGCGTCATCACGGATTCGCTGGGGGCCCAGGCCGCCATGCGTGCGGCAATTCCAGGTATTGGACTGGCATTACTCGTCGCCTCGACCCTGCACGCGGTGGCGACGGGCAATTTGTTGCCTGCCACGATTCCATCCGTCTGCGTCGATGTCAATCCGGCCGTTCCGACGAAACTCGCGGATCGAGGAAGTTTTCAGGCTGTCGGGCTGGTCATGGACGCCGCATCGTTTCTGCGCGAGCTGTCGCGTGAATTGGGGTGGAGGCCATGAGTCGTCTGCTGGTCTGCCCGCCGGACTATTTCAGTATTGAGTATGAAATTAATCCATGGATGCGCCGTTCGAACGCAGTCAATTCAGATAAAGCCGTCCGCCAGTGGCATCACCTCATGCAAGTGCTCGAACAGGACGTGGGCGTGGTCCTGGAACGGATGAAGCCGGTGCCGGGACTGCCCGATCTTGTGTTCACGGCGAATGCCGGTATCGTCGTTGGAGGCAAGGCGGTACCGAGCCGTTTTCGCTATCCGGAACGGCAGAGGGAAGAAGCGTACTTTGAGAACTGGTTTCGTGGGCAGGGGTACGAAGTTGCCACGCTGGATCCGGACAACTTCTTCGAGGGAGCCGGAGACCTGTTGAGATTTCCCGACACCTGGTTCGGCGGCTACCGACAGCGATCGGATATCCGTGTGTACTCGACGCTCAGCGACTGGTTCCACCGAGAGATTATCCCGCTCGAACTGGTCGACAAGCGATTCTATCACCTCGACACCTGCTTGTGTCCCTTGAGCGGCGGTGAACTCTTGTATTTCCCTCCTGCCTTCGATCGCTATGGGCAAGAGGTGCTTGCGGAACGGATCGTGTCTTCGAGACGTTTCGTCGTGCCGGAAGCCGAAGCTCTGAAGTTTGCCTGTAACGCCGTCTGCGTCGGAAAGCACGTCGTGCTACCCGCAGGCTGTCCTGACACAGAATCTCTGTTGACCTCGCACGGCTACCTTCCTCATCCAGTCCCGCTCGATGAATTCATGAAGTCGGGCGGCTCGGCCAAGTGTCTCACGCTAGCCCTCGACTAGCCACTCGGCTGCTGAAAATGCCCGCTCACTTCGTTCTCGGCTCGTGAAAATCCTCAACGTACCCGGGAGGGTACGCCTCCGGTGTTCACTCGCCTGCGGCCTTGTGATCAGGACATTTTGAGCAGCCTATTGGTCCGTGCATAAACATTTGGGAGAAAGGGAGAAACTCCATTGGACTCATGACCAAAAACCTCTGACGACGCTGACGCCGCAATCGCTCAGGGTTTTTTTTGCCGAAAGAGGAATGAGCCATAGAGCCCCGCGATCGCGATGGTGACGAGTTCAATCGTCAGCAGCAATCGGCTCACGATGGCATCGGGTGTCGGTGGGTTTAAGATGAAATGCAGGCCTAGAAATTCGGGAGCCTGTGACGGCGGGGTTTCCCAGGGTGGGAAGATGATTGCGAGGGACAGCATAGCCACCATGCCGTACAGGACTTCGATGTTGAGTTGTCCTGGCCCAGGTGTTGCGGGTGGTGGCGGGGATGGAGGGGAATCAACCGGGTCTGCATGAAGGCGTTGACCGCACTGCGCACAGTAGCGGCTAATCTCCGGGAGTTCCTGTCGGCATGATGGACAAATTTTCATGAGCGGTTCTGTGCACAGGAGCCGGTCCGATATTGACCTTTCTACCGTGACGAACGATCTGCGACCATCTACATCGTTCTCGGTCAGAAAAAATCCTCAATGTATTCTAGCGAATACACCTCCGGTTTTTCCGGACCTGCGGCCTCGCATCTGGTCGCACCTCCTTCGCCTCGTCACGAAGGCAATGTCGAACCGGCTCCAGGCTACACGGAACCGCGTTGGTTTGCTAGATGCAGTGGGTGCGGGAGGTATATCGATCAGAAGTGGTAGCTGACGCCGAACGAGAGGATAAAGGCACTGTAGGTTGCGCGAAACCCAAGGGCTGAATCGGGATCGCTATCTTGGGATATATAACCGATGCGGGCTAGGTTGTATTTCCCTTCTCCAAAAACTGTCCACCTCCGAGTAATGTAGTAACGAACTCCCACCTGCGAGTTCAGCCCTATTGCTGTCCCTGATTGTGTGCCTCCTGTGTCATCCTTCCTGCTAGCGAAGAAAATGCCTGGTCCAACAGCTATGTACGGCTGAAGTCTAGTTCTGTCATACCGAAGGACAAGATTCATTGGGGCCCAGGTAAATACTTTATTGTATTCACCCGAAATCTGGCCGAGTGGAAGCGACCCGCCGAGTCCTGAAATAGTAACACTTTGATCCTTTATATGGGGGGAGGTGTAAAACAATTCAGTTTCAATCCCGAGCCAACGGGCGCGCGAAAAAAAATGCCCTAGCTTGATCCCACCCATGAGGGAAGACTGAAGGCTTAAATTTGATGCACTGAGTCCACCAAACCCATCTTGAGTTATGTTGACATTGCTCAGGCTCTGCGGGAAGGTTACCCCGAACTGGCCTCCCACGTAGGTTTCTGCATACGCCTGAGGCGCGAAGAGAACAAATGAAGTCAGCAGCGCCAACAGACTCGTGAGTACGAAACGCCTTGCCATTCGTATGGTTTCCATTGCCATCTCCCTCACTTTCACCTGTAACGAGGCCTTATTTTCAACTACTCATACTAGTCGTCGGGTGCGTTTGGACGAAGGAAATTGTGAAATCCTACGTAAAGAGAGCAAGGCATGTGCCACTCAATTCTCTCGGCCTTGTTTGGCAGGGCGTCGGAGCCTGGCCAGACTTGACAAAATTCAAAGCTCGTTTCTCATTCATTGACAGGTGAAAGAACCGTTCCTATAATCCGCGGGGCTGCAAACCTTGTAGATGTCACCCCTTCCACCAAACGCACTTTATTAATCATGTCATCCATCCGTCGCATAGGAGTCATCGGGGCCGGCGCTTGGGGCACTGCTCTGGCGAAGCATCTGGCGGTGAAAGGTCTCGATGTTCAGCTCTGGGCCTATGAACGAGAGGTCGTGGACGCGATCAACAGGAAGCACGAGAATCAGGTCTTTCTGCCCGGCGTGGCGCTTCCCCCATCGCTCGTTGCCACCGGATCGTTGGTAGATCTCACCGAACAGAGCGAAGGACTGCTCTTCGTGGTGCCGTCCCACATGGCACGGTCTGTCTTGCGCGAGCTAGTCAGATCCCTTTCCGCTCCGATCCCGTTCATCAGTGCGACGAAGGGAGTTGAAGAAGATACGCTGCACGTGATGACTCAGGTCATGACCGACGTACTTCCTCCCGCCATGCACCGGGATCTCATGGTGTTATCCGGCCCGAGCTTTGCGACAGAAGTCAGCGCAGGGAAACCGACGGTGCTCTGTTTAGCGGGGAGCAACGAGTCGCTGGTGAAGACATTTCAGGCCGCGTTGATGACACCGGCCTTTCGCGTGTACGCCGACAGCGATGTGTTGGGTGTTCAGCTCGGCGGCGCGCTCAAGAACGTGATGGCCCTCGCAGCCGGCGTGGTGGATGGATTGGATCTCGGGCATAATGCGCGGGCCGCGTTGATCACAAGAGGATTAACCGAGATGGTACGGTTGGGCGTCGTGATGGGCGCGGACCCACGAACGTTCTACGGGCTTTCCGGCGTCGGCGATTTGGTGCTGACCTGCACCGGAGCCTTGAGTCGGAATCACACGGTCGGCGTAAGATTGGGGAAGGGCGAGCGGTTGGAGGCGATCCTCGGAAGCATGCAGGCCGTGGCCGAAGGTGTGCGGACGGCGAAGGCGGCGTTAGGACTCGCGCGACGTCATCGTGTCGACATGCCGATCGTGCAAGAGATCAACGCGGTATTGTTCGAAGGCAAGTCATGTCGTAAAGCGGTGACCGATCTGATGGAGCGCGATGCAAAGCCGGAGAAAGGGCAGCTATGAATTCTGAAGCACTTGAACGACTGCTCACCAAGGTGCGGGGGGGCACCCTGTCTGTGGCGACGGCGATTGGGCAACTCCGGACCTTGCCCTACGAAAATCTCGGATTCGCCTCGATCGATCACCACCGGTCGCTGCGGCAGGGGTTCCCTGAGGTTATTTTCTGCGAAGGGAAGACGTCGGCGCAGATCCGCGCCATTGCGAAGGCGTTGTTGAAGCATCATCGTCCGTTGTTGGCGACGCGCGCGACTCGCCAAGTGGCCGCGCTCATCAAACGGCTTGACCGTCGAGCGGTCTATCATGACGAGGCGCGCATTGTGTCGATCCGTGACCCTAAGCGGCAACTACGTGGACATGTCTTGGTGATCACCGCCGGCACCTCGGATATTCCTGTCGCGGAAGAGGCAAGAGTGACGGCGGAGGTGATGGGGAGTCGGGTTGAGACGCTCTATGACGTGGGCGTGGCCGGCATTCATCGGTTGCTGGAGCGTCAGAGCCGGCTGATGCAAGCCCGGGTGGTTGTGGTGGTAGCAGGCATGGACGGGGTCTTACCGAGCGTGGTCGGTGGGTTGGCTCCTTGTCCGGTCGTGGCCGTGCCGACGAGTCGGGGCTACGGCGCGAGTTTCGGCGGGCTTGCTGCGTTGTTGACGATGCTGAACTCCTGTGCAGCAGGGGTCGGTGTGATGAACATCGACAATGGGTTCGGGGCCGGCTGTCTGGCGCACCGGATTAATGTGCTGGAGTAGGCGAGAAACGCGAGATGTGAAAAGTGAAACGATAAGAGGTGAGTTCTTGATAAACACCTCTCACGTTTAACGTTTCACTTTTCACGGCTATTATTTCACTTCTACGGTTCCGCGTTTCGGCCAGGCAACCATCTGTGTTCTAGGACCTTTCTCGCCGTTTGCGAGTAACTTGGCTCGAACTTCAAAATTATAGAGCCCCACTCTCGCCGGGATTTTCTTTTGGTCCAACCCATCCCACGTCAGGAGGACAGAGATGCGGGGAGGGGCAGCGCCGTCGGTTGAGGCGGCGTGAGGCTCCAGGGGTTTGCGCACGGTCAGAAAACGGAGTGAGTTTTTCGACGGCGACGTGATGAGGGAGGAGACTTCCAGCAGGGTTGCGCCGTCCAGCTCCTTAGGCAACTGGACTAAGGCAGAAAACTGCAATGAACCGGACGAGATTGTATAGGGGTTGGGGGAAACATTCAGGTCGAGAATCTTGAGCTCCGGTTCAGGGCGCGGAGTCCGGGGGAGTTTCGATTTCGCCGAGGCGGCCGGCGGGATTAAGAACAACAGCGCGGCGCAGAGCAGCACCCAGACGACTCGCCCACTCCACAATCCGAATAACTCTGAGCAGGGCGTGATCAGGGACCGGGAGATTGTCATAGGGGATACGCGCGTCACCAGCCCGTTTCGAAGTGACCGATCAGTGGACGAGACCAGTGGGGATAACATAGCGTCGGTAGGCTGTCAATGTTCCGAGCCGGCGAGGCGCGCGACAAGCGAGTGGCGCGCGCCTCGCGAGTCTCGCCTCGACGAGACGATTGCCGTTCGCAGGTGGCTTGGGTAAGATGGGCGCGGTGTGAATGGAACAGAGAAAGGACCCGTGTGGGCTCGCATCTCCATTTCGATTGTTATTCCGGCATCAGCGGCGACATGATTCTCGGCGCGCTCGTGGATGTGGGAGCTCCCTTTCCCGACTTGGTGAGCGGGCTGAAGCGACTTCGACTTTCAGGGGTCACGCTGCGAAGGCGGCGGGTACATCGAGGCGCAATTCATGCCGTGAAAGTGGACGTCGTAATCACCTCAGGATTGCGCAAGCCGCTCTCGCTTCATCGGATTCACGCCATCCTCTCTGCAAGTGGACTCTCCGACAAAATCAAGCAACAAAGTCGATTAGTGTTCGATCGATTGGCCGAAGCGGAAGGGCATGCTCATCGCGTCGCCAAGGATCATGTCCATTTTCATGAAGTGGGGGTTCTGGATTCGTTTGTCGATATCGTCGGGGGGCTGATTTGCTGCGATCTGTTGGGCGTGACGCGAGTGACGGCCTCTCCCGTTAATGTTGGAACGGGGATGCTGCGATCGGCTCACGGGATCCTGCCGGCGCCTGGTCCGGCGGTCGCCATTCTGGCGAAAGGGACACCGATATACAGCGCGGGCCCTCCCCGTGAACTCACGACGCCGACAGGCATGGCGCTGCTGCGCACGCTGACATCGGAGTTCGGTCCCATGCCGGTGGTGACGCCGACGGCCATCGGCTATGGTGCGGGCGATGCCGATCCCGACGGCTGGCCGAATGCCTTGCGTGTATTTCTCGCGCGACCGTCATCCCGAAGAGCACGTGCACAGGATACCGTGCTGCAGCTTGAAACCAACCTCGACGATGTGAACCCGCAAACGTATGACTATGTGATGGAACAGTTATTCACGCGTGGGGCGCTCGATGTGACGCTCGCGCCGGTCATCATGAAACGTGGACGGCCCGGCATCGTCCTGACCTGTCTGGCGGCTCCGGCGCAACTCGATCGGATGCTCGACGTCTTGTTTCAGGAAACGACGGCGTTGGGAATCCGGATTCGTGAAGTGATGCGACAGATTCTCCCTCGGCGGTTTGTCTCGGTGAAGGTGCGCGGGGGAGTCGTTCGGATGAAGATCGCCGATGTGAACGAGACGACGGCCAAGGTGGCTCCGGAATATCTCGACTGCAAGCGGATAGCTGAACAAACGGGCCGTCCCGTGAAGGAGGTGCTCGAAGATGCAGCCCTTGCCTATGCCAAACAGCGGATAGCTAGGCCGACGGGCCGGGGATGACGGTCCTACTCTATAC
>Ga0187892_10012556_pt1 | contig 10015 bp, 11 predicted proteins | sample MA1701073metaG_FD_139345 | JGI IMG/M metagenome (GOLD analysis project Ga0187892, IMG submission 139345) | Bio-ooze microbial communities from a basaltic lava cave in the Kipuka Kanohina Cave System on the Island of Hawaii, USA - MA170107-3 metaG ...
CCACGGAGGACACGGGGGACACGGAGTGTGAGCAACTCCTCTCCGTGCCCTCCGTGTTCTCCGTGGTGGCTGTTCTCCGTGGGCCCCGGGGTGCATTTTCTGAGGAAACACACGGAAAGGACCTGGGGAATCGGCGGCATGTTCGGAAACCAACCTCTTCTCCGCGATCCCTGCGGGCTCTGCGCGAGCCGTTCCGAAACACCTCGGGCATCACTTGCCCTTCCCCAGGAAATCCTTGATCGAATCGTAGATGCCGCTCTTGTCGCGGATCTCGCTCGTGATGATGCTCCCGCTCGCCTTGAAGCTCTCGTCGAGGTCCTTCTTGAACTGCCCGCTGCCGTACGCGCTCTTCACCTGTCCGTAGCAGAAGACGTTCACGCGCGGGAAGAGGTCGGTCCGTAGCATCTCGACGCACTTCTTCGTGTCCTCGCTCCCCCAGTTGTCGCCGTCCGAGAAGTGGAACGGGTAGATGTTCCACTCCAGGGGATCGAAGTTCTTCTTGATGAGCTCCGAGCAGAGGAGGTAGGCGCTGGAGATCTTCGTCCCGCCCGACTCCTTGATGTGGTAGAAGGTCTCGCGGTCGACCTCCTTGGCCGCCGCGTCGTGCACGATGTAGCGGGTCTCGAGCTTCTTGTACTGCGAGCGCAGCCACGTGTCGATCCAGAACGCCTCGATGCGGACGATCTCCTTCTGCTCGTCCCCCATCGAGCCGGACACGTCCATCATGTAGATGATGACCGCGCTGTTCTGCGGGACCTCCTTGGTCTTCCAGGAGCGGAAGCGCTTGTCTTCGCGGATCGGGACGATGACGGGGTTGGTCGGGTCGTAGAGACCGGTGGCGAGCGTCCGCTTGAGCGCCTCCTTGTACGTGCGCTTGAAGTGGCGCAGCGATTCCGGCCCCGCGCGCGCGATGCCGGTGTAGACGTCGCGGTCGGCGATGATCGAGCTCTTCCCCTTCGGCTTGATGCGCGGAAGCTCGAGCTCCTCGCCGAGGATCTTGGCCAGCTCCTCGATGGTGATGTCGACCTCGAGGAGGTGCTCGCCCGGCGTGTCGCCCGCCTGCCCCCTGCCCCCCTTCTTCGGGTCGCCCGGCGCGATCGGGGTGCCGATCTCGCCGTCCCCCTGGCCCACGCCGCTGCGGTCGTTCTTCCCGTGGCGGAACTGCGGGATGCGCATCGTCGGGAGCGGGATCGAAACGGCATAGCGGCCGCGCCGGCCGATCAGCTCCCCGTGCGTGATGTACTTCCGGAGGTCCTTGCGGACGCGCCCCTGGATGATCTCGCGGAAGCGCGCGTAGTCCTTCTCGATCTTCTTAACCATAGCGCGCTCCCGTGACAGATTTCAGATTTCGGATCTCCGATTTCAGCCCGCGCTTCGCGGCGAAGCTCGTGCGCCCGCCGGTATCCGAAATCTGAAATCCGAAATCCATCCGCTCTAGTCCTTGCTGCTCCCGCGGGCGAAGATGCTCGCGACGAAGGAGAGCACGTCCGCCGAGCACGTCTGGCAGTACCCGTAGCTCTTCATCAGCCGCGACTTCACGATGTCGATCTTCTCCTGCGTGTCCTTGTCGACCACGCCCGAGACGAGGCTCGAGAGCTTGATCGTGTCCTTCTGGTCCTCGAAGAGCTTCAGTTCGAGGGCCTTCTGGAGGCGCTCGTTCGAGCGGTAGTGGAACTTCTTGCCCTCGACGGCGAGGGCGCCGATGTAGTTCATGACCTCGCGGCGGAAGTCGTCCTTGCGGCTCTCCGGGATGTCGATCTTCTCCTCGATCGAGCGCATGAGGCGCTCGTCCGGCTCCTCGTCCTGGCCGGTGTACTTGTTCTTCACCTTCTGCTTCTGGGTGTAGGCCTTGACGTTGTCGATGTAGTTCATGAACAGGCGGTTGATCGCGTCCTCGTCGGCGCAGATCGCGCGCTGGACCTCGTTCTTGACGATGTCCTCGTACTCCCCCTTCGCGTCGGCGAGCAGCTCCTTGTAGCGCTTCTTCTGCTCCTCGCTGGAGATGAGCGAGTGGTGGAGGAGGCCCTCCTCCAGCTCGTTGAGCACCATGAACGGGTTGACGCAGCCCCCCTCGTCGACCTTCACGAGCGCGTTGGAGATCTTGTCCTGGATGTAGCGCGGGCTGATGCCCTCCATGCCCTCGCGCCGGGCGTCCTCGCGAAGCTCCTTGATGTTGTCCTCGGTGTAGCCCGGGAGCGTCTTGCCGTTGTAGAGCTTGAGCTTCTGGAGGAGCGTGAGGTTGGCCTTCTTCGGCTCTTCGAGGCGGCTCAGGACCGCCCACATGGAGGCGATCTCCAGCGTGTGGGGCGCGATGTGGCGCCCGCGGATGCGCTCCGTGTTGTAGTCGCGCTGGTAGATCTTGATCTCGTTGTCGAGCCTGAGGTTGTAGCCGATGTCGATCTTGAGCGTGCGGTCGCGGAACGCCTCCATGAGCTCGTTGTTCTGGAGACGCTTGTACTCCGGCTCGTTGGTGTGGCCGACGATGACCTCGTCGATGTCGGTCTGCGCGAACTTCTTCGGCTTGATCGTGTGCTCCTGGCTGGCGCCGAGGAGGTCGTAGAGGAACGCGACGTCGAGCTTGAGGACCTCGATGAACTCGATGACGCCGCGGTTGGCGATGTTGAACTCGCCGTCGAAGTTGAAGGCGCGCGGGTCGGAGTCGCTGCCGTACTCGGCGATCTTGCGGTAGTTGATGTCGCCGGTCAGCTCGGTCGAGTCCTGGTTCTTCTCGTCCTTGGGCTGGAAGGTGCCGATGCCGACGCGGTCCTTCTCCGAGAGCACGAGGCGGCGCACGCGGATGTGCTTCATGACCTCGCGCCAGTCGCCGCCGCTGGCCTTCATGCGGTCGTTGAGATTGCGGCGGCACGACGGGCAGAGGTCCCCGATCACGCGCAGCTCGTACGTCCCCTCGTAATGCCGGTTGATCTCGCGGACGACCGTGTCGCGCACGTCGGCCGTCACCAAGCGCAGGGGCTCCTCGTGCATCGGGCAGTCCGTCCACACGGAGGGGTCGGACTCGTCCCGCCACAGGAACGTGTACATCGCGCCTTCCTTCGTGCGCGAGTACGCCTCGAGGCCCTTCTTGATGAGGCGGACGATGGTCGACTTCGAGCTGCCGACCGGGCCGTGCAGGAGGAGGATGCGCCGCTCCGTGCCGTAGCCGTGCGCGGCGGACTTGAGGCAGTTGACGAAGTGCATCAGCGCGTCCTCGAGGCCGAAGATCGCGTCGCGCCCGCCGCCCATCGGGTCCTTGAAGAAGTGGTAGCGCAGGCACGTCTCGCGGTGCTCGACGTACTCCTCGTACCCGAACGACAGGATCATGTCGTGCACGCGCTGGAAGGCGTTCCGGGCCACGCGCGGGTCCTCGGCGACGATCTTGAGGTAGTCGTCGAACGAGCCCTCCCAGTGCAGCTCCTGGTACGTCTTCTTGTCGAGACCCTTGTCGAGCGTGCTCAGCAGCTTGGCAACGAGCTCTCCGGCCATGGTCGAACCTCCTTGGGACGTCCTTACAGCGGTTGTACGACGAGCGGTGCGGCTGGGCTTGAGTGGTAAAGAACGACGTGCGCTTCCCGGCCCTCTCTCCGCACCGTCAGGCGCTGGGAACGCCCGACACCCATAATTATACCGCCGATCCCGGATCGCGCGCCCAGATTTCGAATACCAGCAGGAGCCAGATCCGCGCGCCGTGGTCGACGCCCTTCGCGTGCTCGCGCACCAGTCCCTCCACCACGTCCGGCGCGAACAGCCCGCGCTCGCGCGCGGTCCTGTCGAGCAGGTGGTCGCGCAGCATTCCGCGGAGGGGGCCGCGCAGCCAGCGGTCGACCGGCACGCCGAATCCCTGCTTGCCGCGCTTGAGGATCGCGGGCGGCAGCAGCTCCCGGAACGCGCTCCGGAGCACCGACTTGGTCTCGTTCCCGCGGATCTTCTTCGCGCCGGGGATCGCGAACGCGGCCGACACGACCGCCGGATCGAGGAACGGACAGCGCACATCCAGCGAGTTCGCCATCGACGCGATGTCGACTTTCACGAGCAGGTCGCCCGGCAGGTAGGTCACGAGGTCGGTGACGCCGGCGGCCGTCACCGGATCGTCGTGCGTGAAGGCGTCCGCGATCACCCACGACACGGGCGTGTCCGAGCGCAGCAGCGCGTGGCGCATCTCGTCCGGGAAGACGCTGACGAGGTCGCGGTACAGCTCCGCGAGCGTCTGGTCGATCTTCGACAGCACGCGCCGCGACCGCGCCCCGTACTTCCGCGGGCGGTAGAGCGGCGAGAGCCTCTTCACGGCCCAGCCGACCGGCTTGAGCGACTTGAGCTTGCGGATCGCCAGATGCCGCCGGTAGCCGGCGAAGCACTCGTCGCCGCCGTCGCCCGAGAGCGCGACCTTGACGTGCTTCGCCGTCTCGCGCGCTACGTAGTACGTCGGCACGGCGGACGGATCGCCGAACGGCTCGCCGAAGTGCCGCACCAGCTTCGGCAGCACGTCGACGGCGTCGACCTTGACGACGTACTCGTGGTGGTCGGTCTTGAAGTGCTTCGCGGCGGCACGCGCGTGCTCCAGCTCGTCGAACTCAGGGTCGTCGAAGCCGATGGAGAACGTGCGCACCGGGCCGTGGCGCCGCATCAGGCCGACGACGATCGACGAGTCGATGCCCCCGGAGAGGAACGCGCCGACCGGAACGTCCGCGACGAGGCGCTTCTCCACCGCGCGGGCGAGCGTCTCCCCGACGGGCGCGGGCGTGCCGCCGACCGGCACGTCCCACCAGCGCATGAGCGTGGCGCGGCCGTCCTTGAACTGGAGCCAGTGCCCCGGTGGGAGCTTGCGGACGCCCTTCGTCATCGAGAGGCCGCCGGGCACGTAGCCGTAGGCGATGTACTGCTGCAGCGCGAGCGGTTCGAGCGGGCCGCGCCCCAGGGCGTGGAGCTCGCTGGCGAACGCGAGGCGGTCGCCCTCGTGGCGGTAGGCGAGCGGCTTTTTCCCGAGGCGGTCGCGCGCGAGGAAGAGCGACCGCTCCCTCGCGTCCCAGACCGCGAACGCGAACATGCCGTCGAGCTGCTCGAGGCAGAGGCGCCCCCATTCTTCGAAGGCGTGGAGGACGACCTCCGAGTCGCTTTCCGTACGGAAGGCGTGGCCGGAGAGCCGCTTTCGCAGCTCGCGGTAGTTGTAGATCTCGCCGTTGAAGACCAGGTGGAAGCGGCCGTCCTCTCCGGTCATCGGCTGGCGCCCGCCGGCGAGGTCGATGATCGACAGCCGGGTGAAGCCGAGCGCGGCGTGGTCGCCGGCGTAGAGGCCCTCGTCGTCAGGCCCGCGGTGGCGCAGGGACCCGCGCATGCGGAGGAGGCGCGCGTCGCGATCAGGACTGCGAGGCTCGACGAGGCCGCAGATGCCGCACATGGCCCAAGCATAGCTTGGGAACTCCCAACTCCAAACTCCCAACTCCCAACGGATGGTCACGTCTCCGAGATGGGCCGGCAGTTGGGATTTGGGAGTTGGGATTTGGGATTTCCGCTACGCGTACTTCTTCACGAACTTCTTCTCGCCGCACGCGTACGTGGAGCAGCCGTCGTTGAAGGTCCAGCAGTCGGGGTGGTGCGGCGTGCGGCAACGCTTGCAGTAGACGCGGTTGTCGGCGGGGAGGTCGAACCCGCAGACCTGGCAGTGGGGGTCGCGGGTGCCGTCGTCGGCGGGCGCCTCGATGATCTCGATGCCGTTGGCGCGCTCCCAGAAGTGGATGATGCGGTCGTAGAGGCCGCCGGCGAGGTGGCCGAAGCGCTCCAGCTGGTCGCCGTTGGCGATGACGCCCAGCTTGCGCACCATCAGGCGCGACGAGTTGATCGAGACGAGGATCCGGTCGTTGCCGAGCATCTGCCGGAGCTCGTCGACCGCCTGGCGCGAGGCCGGGTCAAGGAACTCCTTGATGAAGCCGGCGTCGTTCGCCTTGACGACGAAGCGCGGGTCGAAGTCGCCGTCGCCGATCATGATGTCGTCGACGTTGAGGTAGCGGACGTCCTGCTCGTTGAAGCGCTGCGGGAAGATCTCGACGCGGTACGGCCAGCCGGGCGCGATGGTGTAGGTGAGCTGGGTGTAGAACTGCGACGGGTCGTCGCTGGACTCGTAGATGGAGAGGAGGACGCGCGAGGTGCGGTGGACGAACGAGACCTTGGGGCTCTCGAACGGGGCCCGGTCGTGCATCTGCCCCTCGCGGGCCTCGGAGAAGCGGGCGTAGGTGCGTTTGAGTTCGGCGAGGTCCTGGCCGCCGAGGGTTTTCTTGAGGCTGCGGGGGGAGGAGACCTGGCCGTAGACCCGGCTGTCCCAGTTGGAGCGGTTGATGTCCCGGAGGATGTCGTTGATCGTCTGCCAGATCCACCCGGCGCCGTAGATGATGAAGATGATGATGAAGATGATGACCAGTTCCATACGGCGCCTGTCAATGTGACTGGGGTGGTCTGGGCTATGATACAGTAATCTGACGGAGCGGACGATGAGATTCAGGGGCGCGTCCTGCGGAGCAGTGCCCACGATTGCGTACGAGGACGACGGCGAAGGAGGAATCAACGGATGGACGCTGAAGCCACCAAATCCGACGGCGAACAGATGAAGGAGACCGCGGCCCGCCTCTTCGCCGACTGGATGGGGATGGCGAAGGCGGCGGTCGAGGAGGCGGAGAAGTTCGCCAAGGAGAAGCCGGTGACGGCCGCGGCCGGGGCGTTCGTGCTGGGCTGGCTGGCGGGATCGCTGTTCAAGCGATGAACCAGGAAAGCGGACCGCCGAAGCCCGAGAGCCTGCGCGACCGCACGCGGCGGTTCGCGGGGGAGATCATCGCGAACTGGATCAAGCCCCCGCTCGTCGAGGTGGGGCGCTGGGCGAAGGAGCGGATCCTCCAGTTCGTGCTGGGGCTGGTGCTGCTCTCGGTGGCCGTGATCTTCGTCCTGATCGGCGGCATCCAGGGGCTGCAGGAGCTGAAGGTGCCGGTCTGGGCGACGTACCTCGGGGTGGGGGCACTGGCGGGCGTCGCGGGGCTGGTGATCCTCAGCCGCAAGTAGTCAGGCGGTCTGGAGCGACGCGATCTCCTCCAGCATGAGCCTCAGGCGCACCGCGACCCCGGCCGCCTCGACCCGCACGCGGTCGAGCGGTCCGGCAAACACGGTGGCCAGCAGCCGCCGGTCGTCCACCGGCGTGAGCTCGATCTCGACGTCGCGCGTCCGGACGAACGCGCCCTGCCGCCCGAGCAGGTCCCGCATGAGGCGCGCCAGCTCGAAGGAGGCCGCGGCCAGGGCGCGCGCCTGCTCGAAGTCCCCCTGGCCCGCCTGCGCCACGCGGCGCCCATGCACGTCCACCAGCACGGCCTGCCGCGCATCGACGTCCCTGGCGTAGGCCCGCAGCACGCCGCCGATCCGCTCCGCGATCTTGTCGTCCAGCTCGACGGGCCGGATCTCCTCCCGCCGCTCGGGGCGCTCCTCGCCGGGCAGCCGCATGGCGCCGGGGCCTCTACGGTCTCTCATCAGGCCATCCGCTCCGCATCGCGATCACGCAGCTTCGCGAACTCCCGCGAGATCGCCTCCGCCTGGCTCTTGCGGGCGGCGATCTCCTCGACACCCGAGATCCGAGATTCGAGATTCGAGATTCGGCTCACTTGAAAAACTGGTCCGAGAGCTTGCCGACCCCGCCGCTCATGCCCGCCTCGCCCAGCACGAGGAGGAGCTGCTTCGTCAGATTCTTCGCGTACAGCCGGACCATCCCGAGCGTCGCGCGGTCGTCGAACACCACGGCGAGGATCGTGCGCTCGTCGACCTGCGAGAGCTGCACTTTGTCCTTGTCCCCCTCGTGGTAGACGACGCTGAAGTCGTCCTTCCCCAGCGCGCGCGCCATCTGCCAGCTGACCATGTACGCGCCGGCGGCGAGGGCGGAGACGGTCTCCATGTCCACCTGCCCCGACTCGCCCGCCTTGGTGATGAACTGCCCGTCCTTCTCCGCGAGGACCACGTAGCTCGCGCTCACGCTGCGCACGTAGTCGCCGAGCAGCTTGTCGATCTTCGTGCGCACCGCGCGGGACAGCACGCGCGGAGGCAGTTCCTTCGGTACCTGCATGCTCGATCCCCTGGCCCCTGGGCCGTCGCACCGTTCACCGTTTGACCGTTCGAACGGTGGAACGGTCGAACGATCGAACGGAGAACTGGCGCGTCACCCTTATTCCGACGCGCCCTTAGTGTAGCGTCATTGCAGCAGTTCGTCGAGGCGCGACTTGGCGGCGTCGACGAAGTCCCGCCCGATCCCGTCGGCCTTCACGGCCGGCCGCTTCACGGTCACGGGCTTGAGGGCGCGCGTGAGGGCGGTCTCGAGCATCGCCGCGGCGCGGCGCGAGCACATGATCACGGTGCCGAGCGACGCGCTCTCCCGGAAGATGACCGCGAGCAGCCGCTTCTTCCCCACCATGTTCAGGTGGATGTTGTCGCGCTTCCCCTGATGGAGCATGATCGTGAACTCGCCGTCGAAGACTCGGGCGACGGTCCGGGCGACGGCGAGCTGCCCCGCGAGAAGGCCGGCGATCTGGTGGATCGCCAGGGTCCCCGGGTCGCCGATCTTCGCGAGGAGCGCGCCGCCGGTGTCGATGAGGATGACGCACTTCGCGCCGGTGTCGACGACGAGCGTTTCGAACACCTTCCGGATGCGCCCGGCGTCCACGTCGCCGATCCGCGACTTCGACACGCCGAACGACGCCGCCATCTGCACGGCGGCGCGCTTCTTGGTGCGGCGGAGGCTGTCGACCATAACGCGATCCCGGACCCCATGACGGATCCCGGGTCTCCGATCCCGGATCCCGGTCCGCGATTACTCTACCACGCCGGCCCGCTGGCGCAAATCATGCAGACACGGCGCCGGCGTTTTGGAACGTCTCGCGCAGAGTCCGCGAGCTCCGCGGGCTCTGCGTGGAGGCTCGAACGGGCCCAGTGACCTGGCGGCTCTGCGAAACAAAAACCCCCGCGGGGTTGCCGCGGGGGTCGGTTGTCCGGGGATCGGCTACGAGCCGAACACGTCGTCGAGCTTGGACTTGGCCTGCTGCCCGAAGTCCTTGGAGATCGACTCCGCCTCGCTCTTGCGGGCGGCGATCTCGTCGAAGAGGCTCGCGAGCTTGCTCGACACCTGGCTCGCGTACAGGCGCACCATGCCGAGCGTCGTCTTGTCGTCGAAGATGATCGCCAGGATCGTGCGCTCGCCGACCAGGGAGAGCTGGATGTTGTCCTTGCGCCCCTGGTGGAACATGATGGAGAACTCCTCCTCGCCCAGGAGCTTCGCCATCTGCTTGGTGGCGGCAAAGGAGCCCGCGACGAGGGCGGAGATGGTGTCCATGTCGTACGTGCCCGAGTCGCCCTGCTTGGTGACGAGGTGGCCGTCCTTGTCGACGAGGAGGGCGCACTTCGCGTTGGCGCTCTTCAGGAACTGGCCGAGCACCTTCTCGATCTTCTCGATGTCTTCCTTGTAGAAGACGAGCCGGAAGGCGCGAAGACCTTCGTCCTGTTTGCCTACCATGGTTGTCTGACCTCCCCCTTATGCTACCACAGCACAAGCGTTCTGCAAGCGACTACTTCTTCTGCATCCATTTCTCGACGACGGCCTTGCCGCCGCCCGCGAAGTACCAGGCGCTGCCGCCGCCGAGCAGGACGATGAGGATGATGAGGGTCACCCACATCGCGCCGCCGCTCTTCTTCTTCTCGCCGCCCCCGCCGGCCCGGGACATGGAAGCCGCCGCCGGGGCGGGAGCGGGCGGAGGAGCGGCCGGACGCACCGGCGCGGAAACGGGGCGTGGGGCCATGGCGACGGCCGCCGGACGCACGGGCGCGGGTGCCGGAGCGGGCGCCGGACGCGCGGGAGCGGGATGGGGCGCGGGCGCCGCCGGGCGGGCCGCAGGCGGAGGAGCCGGGGGACGCGCCGGGGCGGGAGCCGCGGGCGCGGATGCCGGCCGCAGCGGCGAGGCCGCGATGCCCGAGGCCGTCTTTCCCGGCGCATAATCGTCGTTCA
>Ga0187892_10012557_pt1 | contig 10015 bp, 8 predicted proteins | sample MA1701073metaG_FD_139345 | JGI IMG/M metagenome (GOLD analysis project Ga0187892, IMG submission 139345) | Bio-ooze microbial communities from a basaltic lava cave in the Kipuka Kanohina Cave System on the Island of Hawaii, USA - MA170107-3 metaG ...
GCATTCCGTAGCCGTCGCGCGAATGGCGGGGAGAGCGCCACCACGAGCGCTGCGATGCTTCCGAGGACTATCACCACCAGAGCCACCTTGGCCCCGGGCCGATGGGACTCGAGTGTGGCAACCCCGGTTGCTCCGACGAGCAGTGCTCCCGTGCCGAGCGACACGACCTGAAGCAGCAGCGCGGAGGCCGTTGCGGTCACCGGTGAGATGCCCCGCCGCTCCGCGAGCATCGCCATCCCGGCGAGCGACCAGACCTTTCCGGGAAGGTACTTCCCCATGCTCGAGAGTACCCACACCCGCGCCGCTTCGACAAAGGCCAGCCGGGCGCCCCACCCTGCGAGCATCCGGCGCCAGGATTCCGCCAGCAGCGCGAAGGTCGCCAGCACCACGAGCAGGTACAACGCGAGCCAGCCGACGTTGATGTCCCACTGGACCGGCTCGGTCCGAATCGCGGTCCAATTCCGCACCAGGTAGCGCACCACGAAGGCGATGATCGCGAGCCCCGCGATCGCCTGGAGCCAGCGCCACCAGCGGTCACCGAGCCAGGGCTTCACCATACCATCCTTCGAAGCGAGCTGCGACGCGGCCGGGTGACAGCTCCTCACGCCAGCGCTCGCCCGCTTCTCGTGCCTGATCGCGGAGCGCCTGCCCCAGGACCTCTCGGGTGCCCTCACCCCGCTCCCAGTCCGTCACTTCCCGAATCACCCCTCCCCCGTAGCGGGACAGCGCAGAGACGAGTCCACCTCCGTCCTGGCACACGAGCACCGGCACTCCCATCATGAGTGCTTCGATGGCAGCAAGCCCGAACCCCTCCTGCCGAGCCGGGAACAGCATCGCGTCGGCGTCCTCGAGCAGCTTGAGGACTTCGGCGTGAGGGAGCGCACCGAGGAAGCGGATCTTGGGCTGACCGGCGGCGGCCCGCTCCAGTGCTCCACGTTCCGGGCCCTCGCCGACAATCGTGAGGGGAAGGTCCAGGCCATGAGCAGCCAGCGCACCAGCGGCCTGGATGGCCAGGTGGACGCGCTTCTGTTCGGTCAAACGCGCTACAACGATCAGGCCGCCACCACCCCGGCTCCAGGGCCAGCGGGCCGCATCCACCGGCATCGCCTGCACGTGGCTCAGGATGTCGGCCCGGCCCGAGACCTCCTCTGCCACCGTCGCGAGCTCAGGCGAGACGGCGGTGACCACCCGAGCCCGTCCTAACACGCCTCGGCCCACCCGGCGCGCCATCCACCGCTCCCGCAGCAGGCGGCCGTCGGTTCCGTGGAGCGTGACCACCGCGGGCAATTCGGCCGGCGCCGCGAAGCCCGCCGGGAACCACCAGTGAGCGTGCACGATGCCCCCGAGTCGTCGGGAGGCTTCGTTCCGGGCCGCTTCCCGTAGCGCCCGGATCAGCCGGCGCAGGGCAAGCAAGCCAGGTACCGATCGGATGGCGTCCTGCATGGTCCCGGTATAGGCCAGGCTCTCCTGTTGCGCGGTCCCGTAGCGAACCCGCCGGACCGGAATGCCGTCGAGTGTATCCGTGCCTCCCTGCCCTGCGTCTGACGGAGCCACCACTCGCACCTCATGCCCCCGGTCGCGGAGCGCCCGCGCCAGCGAGTGAAGAAACGCCCCGGGAAGGTCGCCCTGTCTGCGTGGATAATTGTGGGTGAGAAAAACGACCAGCACCCTACCGTCGGACCTCCGACTCCCCCTCCCCTGCGCTGTTTCCGCCAACTCCATCCGCCCCGCTGTGTACCGCGTCCCGCACTTCCGCCCGCATTCCGGCGATCATCTCGCCGACGAAACCAAACCCGAACAGCGCGATCCCGCTGATCACCATGGTCTCGACCAGGTTGAGCAGGGGGCGAAAGCCGATCCCATAGCCGAATCGGAGCACCAACGCGACAATGCCAGCGATCAAACCGACGGAAAACAGGACCGCGCCAAGCCCGCCGAAGAACAGCATCGGCTTGCTGCCAAAGCGAAGCTGGAACCACACCGAAAGCAGATCGAACACGCCGATCGGAATGCGGCGCCAGGTGAACTTTGACACCCCGGCCCGGCGGGGATGCAGCGCCACCGGATGCGAGCTCAGCCGCCAGCCGTCCGCGGCGGCAATGACCACCATGTACCGGTGCCATTCCGGCCGCAGCGGCACCCCGCGCAGAATCTCCCGGCGCCATGCCTTCACCGAATTCAGGTCCTCGACTTTTACCCCAAACAGCCATCGGCAGAGCCAGTTGTAAATCCCGCTCACGAACGCCTTGTCGTACTTCCCCTGTTTCGTTCCCGTGACCATGTCGGCCCGGCCCTCGAGGATGGGGGTCACGAGGGGGGGAATGTCGGCCGGCAGGTATTGCAGGTCCGCGGGATAGAACACGTGGATGTCGCCGGCCGCGGCCGCGGTACCGCTTCGCAACGCATCGGCAATCCCCTGACCTCGCCGGTGGGTCACCACTCGCAGGAAACTGTATTGGGATTGAAGCCTGGTCAGAACCCCCGAGGTGTCGTCGCGCGACCCGTCATCCACCACGACGACTTCGAACGTGAAGGGCGCCGGCTCCAGGGCCTCGGCACAGTGCTGGACGAACGATGGGAGGTTTTCAGCCTCGTCCCGAGCTGGCACCAGGACGCTCACATCCACAGTCCGGGAGGGGGGGCGACTCATACCCGCTTGCGCATCCGCGCCGGCAGGATCCCGAGCTGATCTCGGTACTTGGCCACGGTGCGGCGGGCAATCTGGATTCCCTGTTCCTGAAAGAGATGGACGATCTGCTGATCGGTCAGCGGTTTTCCGGGGTCCTCCTCCTGCACCATCTTCTGGAGCTTGGCGCGGATGGAGCGGGCGCTGGCGTCCTCACCCGACGCGGTGGTGAGCGCACTGGAGAAAAAGAACTTGAGTGGAAGGACTCCGCGGGGGGTCTGGACGTATTTCTCGTTGGTCACCCGGCTCACGGTGGACTCGTGCATCGAAATGACTTCCGCCACTTCCCGGAGCGTCAGGGGCTTGAGAAACTCCACCCCTTTCTCGAAAAACGCCCGCTGCCGGTCCACGATGAAGTTCATGACCTTGAGCATGGTCTGGCGGCGTTGCTCGATCGCCTGAATCATCCAGTTGGCGCTGTTGAGCTTGCTGGCGATGAACTCGCGATTCTCCTGGGTGAGCTTCTTCTTGTCCCGGGCGATGTCCTGATAGCTCCTGCTGAGCCGGAGCCGCGGTACCCCGGAATCGTTCAGGCTCACGTGGTATTTGTCGCCGACCTTGTCCACGATGAGATCGGGGATGATATACCCGTCGCTCCGATCCGAGTATTTGTGCCCGGGCTTGGGATCGAAGCGGGAGAGACTGTCGCCGGCCGCCTGCACCTGCCCCGGCTCCACTCCGAACCGCTTGGCCAGCTCGTTCCACCGATGGGCGATGAGATCGGGGAACGCTTCCGACACCAGACGAAACGCGAGCGAATCCGTCTCCCCGGCCTCGCGCAGCTGCAGCAGGAGGCATTCCCTCAAGTCCCGCGCTCCGACGCCGGGCGGATCGAGCTTCTGGATCACCTCCAAGAGCCCTTCCACCTCGGGTTGCTGGTAGTACGGAACGCCCGGCATGTCGCCCTTCGGCTTCGGTCTCGCCGCCGGCGCCGCAGATTGGTCGGCCCCGGAGGCGGGCTCCCCTGCCTCTGCCGCTTCGGATGCGCCGATCCACGATGGATCCGGTTCCAGGAGCCCCGGACGCCCGGGACTCCTCCGCTCGGACTCTTCGGCCTCACTGTCCTCCTCATTCTCGTCGTCGGCGTCGTCTTGCCCGGCCTCGTCCGAGGGAGTACGGCTCTCCAGAAGCATGTTCACCGAGTCGCGGATTTCTTCGAGCGTCGCGCCCAGGTATCCCTCGTCGGTAATGTTGCCGATGAACTCTTCGCTCAGCAGCAGTTGCCGGGGAGTGAGGTGCAGCATCTGCAACTGCTCCCGAAGGTGGTCGGCCAGGTCGGCTCGTTCGACGCACACCGGCTCGAGGTACTCCTGGTCTTCGAACTGCTGCCGGACACCACCTACGTCGAACCCATTGAGCAGGATCTCTTCCCAGTCGATTTCTTCCTGTTTTTCCTGCTTCTCCTTTTCCTTCTCCTTTTCGTTTTCCGCCTTCTCCTTGTCCTGGTCCTCCTCCTCGGGCTCCAGCAACTCCAGGAACGGATTGGTGAGCAACTCCTGCTTGAGGTGCTGCTGCAGATCCATCATGGGCATGTACAGCATGTCCATGGCCTGGTAGAGCCGCGGATTGATCCGCTGCTCCTGGCGAAGGCCGGTATGCTGCGTCAGGCCCGTCTTCACGCCTGCTGCTCCATGCGACCGCGAAGCCGCGCCGTCATCGTCGGCCCGAGGTATAGCTCGGCGACCTGCTCGTTGTAGACCAGGTCGCGGACCGAACCCGATGCCCGGACCTCGCCTTCGTACATGATGTAGGCGCGGTCGACCACCTCGAACATGTGCTCGACGTTGTGGTCGGTAATGAGGACGCCGATCCCCCGGTGGCGGAGCCCGGTCACGATGGTTTGAATGTCGTGCACGGCAATGGGGTCCACGCCGGCAAAGGGCTCGTCGAGCAGCATGAACTTGGGCTGGGTCACCAGCGCCCGGGTGATCTCCAGGCGCCGGCGCTCTCCCCCGGAGAGGGAGTACGCTTTGTTTTCCCGGAGGTGCTTGATCCCGAGCTCCTCCAGCAGCATCTCGAGCCGGTTCCGCCGCTCATCGCGCGAGAGTGGGAGCGTCTCGAGAATGGCGAGCACGTTGTCCTCGACGCTCATTCTCCGGAACACCGATGGTTCCTGGGCCAGGTACCCGATTCCCGACCGGGCTCGCCGGTACATGGGCTCGCCGGTGATATCTCTTCCGTCGAGCTGGATGCGACCGGCATCGGGACGAATCAAACCGGTGATCAGGTAGAAGGTGGTCGTCTTCCCCGCCCCGTTCGGACCCAACAGCCCGACGATCTCCCCCTGGCTCACCTCCACCTCGACGTCCTTGACGACCATGCGTCGCTTGAATGACTTGCGGAGGCCGGTTGCAGCGAGCCGCCCGGGAGCCGATCCGTTACCGCCGCTCACTGTGGCCTCGGCGGAGGAATGATCGGACGGCCCGGGGTAGCCTTGCGCAGGGAATCAATCGCGGCCGGCTCGAGCTGGATGCCGGTGACGTTGCCGAACATCTCCACCCGGTCCACCTTGGCGGAATCGCCCGGGAGCATGAACAGGGTGATGCGATCGGCCTTGGAGTAATTGACGGAAGGACGGCCTCCGGGGGCGTTCGCGACGCTCACCCGATAGAACGAGGCCGCGAACCGCCGAGCCTCGAGTTTGCGGAGCGACGCCTTGCGCTCACCAGCCTTCACGGAATCGGTCGCCGGAACGAATTCCGCGCGGATCGAGTCCCCCGACAACCAGTCACGCTCTCCCTTGCCGGTGTCGGGCCGGAACCCGACCCAGCCCCGGCCGAAGGTGCGAAACTCCCGCAGCACTTCGTCCGGTGTGTCCACCGCGAGGGAATCACCCCGGATCTGATATTCCTCAGCCACCGCCTCCGGTCTGTGCTCTTTCCCCCAGGCGAGCGTCTGAATGACTTTCTGAGACGCGAGCAGCAGCCGGATGGATTCCGCGCGCAGGTCGAGGCTGCGACTCGTGACCGTAGCGCTGTCCCGCCCCGTCACGGAGGTGAGCTCCTTGTCTGCAAGGGTGAGGTCAATGCGCTTGCCGGCGAGCGCGAAACTGTCCGACGCGGCGCGCCGGATCGAGGCATTCCCGACCAACGCGCCCGTCCCGGCCCGGCCAGTATCGAGCGTGAGCGAATCACCGCGGCCCCGGAGATCGCTCCGATCAATCGTCACCCGGCCACCAGCCCACATGAGGTTCTGGCCCCGCATCCGCACCCGGTCCGCGATCACGATGTATGGGTCGGTTGCGGTGCGGGAGGTCTCCCGCACCGTGAGGGTGAGTTTGGGCCGCTGCTCCGCGAAGACTTCCTCCATCTCGCGGCTCCCCTGCTGCTTCCGCAGGTAATTCACCGACGGCCCCTCGAGACGGGAGCTGTCCCGGAGATTCACGTAAAGCACATTGCCCCGGGCTTCCCAGCGTTCATCGGCCCGAACGTAGGTCCCGAAATCGGACCGGACCCGCGCCGTCTCGTCCTGATAGCGGAAATTGCCGATGAACTGGACCACCTGGTCCTGGTAGGAGGCGATGCTGTCGGCCGATATGCGCACGTTCTGCCCGCGGCAGCGAAGTCGCACCGGGGCGCCCCCGGCAAAGTAGTTCTCGGTCGTCGGGGTCACCTGACTGCGAACGACCTGGCGGGCTTCGAGCAATTCGAGCCTGCAGGGACGGTCCTGGCCATAGAGGGATAGTGAGATAGTGGGATAGAGGGATAGGAACAGCCAGGGTGCGCGGAGACGCAACCCGGCCTTGCCCTCGTTCGATCCACCTATCCAACTATCCATCTATCCCTCTATCCCCCTCTCATTGTCCCGGCCTCGGCAACAGCACGCCTTTGCCCGTCTGAAAGCCCTTGGGCTCGATGATCTCGAGATTCCGGAACTCCGCATCCGATTTGAAGGACTTGCCGCTTCCCCGCTCGGTAGCGGATTCGTAGGTGAACGCGGTATCCGACTCCACCCGCCGGGATACCTTGTCGTAGACGAGGTGCTGGGTCCGCAGGTGCCGCCCGTCGGTAGTCTGCACGATGACGTCCCCCCGGCAGTCGAGTTTCCCGCTCAACATGTTGTAAATGCCACGCCGGGCCGTCAGGGTGCTCTTCTCGTTGCCCTGGGCGTCGAGGAAGCGGATCCGCAGGATGCGCCAGTCCATCACCTGCTGGTTCTGGTACACGTACGCGGTATCGGCCTCGACGTAGCTCGTCAGCACCCCGCGCTCGGTGAGCGTCGTGGCCATCTTGAGCATGATCTGGTCGGCACTGTCGGCCTGCTCGCCGATCTCCCGCGACACCACGCCGGTCTGCGAGCACGCGGCCACTGCGACCAGGAGGGGCAGCACGGTCCACCAGCCCGCGGCATGCCGGCCCATCGGTGCGGTCGTCATGTCTCCTCCCGGGCCGCCCGCCAGATCCGCAGCGTGCGGGTTAGGAGCGGCTCCAGCCGGTCGAGCGGCCACTGGGTGTCGGGGTCGCTGGGGGATCGGGCGGGATCGGGGTGCGTTTCCAGGTAGAATCCGTCCACCCCGGCGGACGCAGCCGCACCGAGGAGGGCCGGAATGGCGTCGCGATCGCCCCCGCTGCCACCCTGGGCCCCCATCCCCGGACGCTGGACCGCGTGGGTCGCGTCGAAGATGACCGGCACGCCGGTTGCCGCCCGCAGCCGTTCCACGTTGCGGAAGTCGACGACCAGGTCGCCATAGCCGAAAAAAGTCCCTCGCTCGGTCACCGCCACCTCGGTTGAAAAGCCCCTCCCCTGTTTCACCTTCTCCACCGCGCCCAGCATGTCCGCCGCCGCCATCCACTGGCCCTTCTTGAGGTTCACCGGTTTCCCGGTTCGGCCACACGCCACCAACAAGTCGGTTTGCCGGCAGAGGAACGCCGGTACCTGGAGCACGTCCACGACCTCCGCGGCCGGTGCCGCCTGGTCGGGCTCATGAACGTCGGTCAGGATCATGAGTCCGCTCGCCGTCCGGGCTTCGGCGAGGGCGCGAAGGCCCCGCTCCAACCCGGGTCCTCTCGGTGCCCCGGCGCGCGCACGGTTCGCCTTGTCGAAACTCGCCTTGAGGCAGACCCGGAGCCCGAGCCGGTCCCCGATTCCCGCCAGGGCCACGCCGACCCGGGTTAGGACATCTCCCTCCTCCGCCACGCACGGGCCCGCGATCAGAAACGGGCCCGGCGCAAACCGCCAGCCGCTCACTTGCTCGAGTCGATCAGCTCCTGCACCGCGCGGCTGGTACGCCCCGACAGCTGTTCCGAGCGGCGATGCGCGGCGGCGATGAAGGAGGCAAACAGGGGATGGGGCCGCATCGGTCGGGACTTGAGCTCAGGATGAAACTGGCAGCCCAGGAACCAGGGGTGGTCGGGCAGCTCCACGATTTCCACCAGGCTGCCGTCGGGTGACTGCCCCGAGAGCCGGAGGCCATGCTCCGCCAGCACGTCCCGGTACGCGTTGCTCACTTCCCAGCGATGCCGGTGCCGTTCGCTGATCTCGGTGACCCCGTAGGCACGTGCCGCCAGGCTCCCCTGGCGCAGGCGGGCCGGATACGCGCCAAGCCGCATGGTGCCGCCGAGGTTCGCCACATCCCGCTGCGACGCCAGCAAGGAGATCACCGGATTCTCGCAGTCCGGCTCGAACTCGGTGCTGTTGCTCCCGGCCAGCTGGCACACGTTGCGGCCGAATTCGATGATCGCCATCTGCAACCCGAGACAGATCCCGAAGAACGGCAGCCCGTTTTCCCGGGCCCACCGGATCGCCTCGCACATGCCCTCGACGCCCCGCACCCCGAAGCCCCCCGGAACCAGCAGGCCGTGCTTCCCGGCAAACAACTCGGCCGCAGCGGCTTGATCGGTGAACTGATCGCTGGCCCGCCACTCGATGTCCACACCGACGTCGTTCGGAATGCCCCCGTGGAGGAGGGCCTCCTGCACCGATTTGTAGGCGTCATGCAGGTCGGTGTACTTGCCCACCACCACAATCCGCACCCGTTCCGACGGACGCAGAATCTTCTCGGTCATGGCCTTCCAGGGCTCCAGGTCGGGCTCGTTCGTCACCAGCCGCAGCCGCTCGCAGACCACTCGGTCGAATCCCTGCTCCTGGAACCGCAGCGGGATTTCGTAGATCGAGTTCACGTCGGGGCTCTCGATCACGCAGTCGAAATCCACGTTGCAGAAGAGGGCGATCTTGCGCTTGATCTCGGCGCTCAGTGGATGGTCACTTCGGCACACCAGCATATCCGGCTGGATTCCGATTTCCATCAGCTCGCGCACGGAGTGCTGGGTCGGCTTGGTCTTGAGCTCACCGGCCGCCGCGATAAAGGGCACCAGGGTGAGGTGAATGTTGATCGCGTTGTCGCGCCCTACTTCCTGCCGGAATTGGCGAATCGCCTCCAGGAACGGCAGGGATTCGATGTCGCCGACCGTGCCGCCGACCTCGAGGATCACCACGTCCTGTTCCGGCGCGATCCGGCGGATCGCATTCTTGATTTCGTCGGTGATGTGGGGCACCACCTGCACCGTGGAGCCCAGGAACTCTCCCCGACGTTCCTTGCTGATGACGTTCTGGTACACCCGGCCGGTCGTCACGTTGTTCTGCTGGGACAGCGACCGCTCGATGAAGCGCTCGTAGTGGCCCAGGTCGAGGTCCGTTTCGGCGCCGTCGTCGGTGACGTAGACCTCTCCGTGCTGGAACGGCGACATCGTGCCTGGATCCACGTTGATGTAGGGGTCGAACTTGAGCATGGTCACCGACAGTCCGCGCTCCACCAGCAGCCGGCCCAGCGATGCCGCGGCGATGCCCTTCCCCAGCGAGGACACCACGCCGCCGGTGACGAAGATGTACTTGGTACTCCCGGGCACTGCGGTCATTGCAGGACCTCGTGAAGGAGGTTCCAGTGGGCTTGGGCGAGTTCGAGATCGGCGACTGTGTCAATGGCCGGGCCAGCCGATTCGTCGAGCCGGGCCACTCCGATCGAGAGAGCGAGCTCCAGGGCCCGCAACTGTTCGAGCCCGTGCGCCTGTTCCTGAGCCGTCGGGGCCGCCCGGGCCAGGCGTTCGAGGGCCGGACGGCGATACGCATAGACACCGACGTGCCGCCAGTTGGACTGCCCCGGAATCACTGATCGGGAGAAGGTGACCGCCAAGCCGGAGGGATTGATGACCACCTTCACGCGGGAGCGATCCAGCTGGTCAGCCGGGTCGAGCCGTTCGGCCGCCGTCCCCACATCCCGGTCCTGGCGGAGCTGGCGAAGCGCCCCGGCGGCGGCGGCCAAGGGAAGAAAGGGAGCATCGCCCTGGGCATTCAGGATTTCATCGAAGCCGGCGAATTCCCGCCGGGTTACAA
>Ga0187892_10012559_pt1 | contig 10014 bp, 8 predicted proteins | sample MA1701073metaG_FD_139345 | JGI IMG/M metagenome (GOLD analysis project Ga0187892, IMG submission 139345) | Bio-ooze microbial communities from a basaltic lava cave in the Kipuka Kanohina Cave System on the Island of Hawaii, USA - MA170107-3 metaG ...
CAACCGGCAGGGCGAGACCATCGCGCAGGCCGCGGCCATCCCGATCCACCTGGGGGCGCTGCAGTTCGCCGCTCAGCGCATCGTGCGCGCGTTCCCGCCCGACGAGATGCGCGAGGGCGACGCTTTCCTCCTGAACGACCCGTACGACGGCGGAACGCATCTGCCCGACATCACACTCGCGGTGCCGATCCTCGCGGAGGGGCGGATGGTGGCGCTGTCCTGCACGATGTGCCATCACCAGGACGTGGGCGGGCGCACGCCGGGGAGCGTGCCGACAGACGCGACCGAGCTCTACCAGGAAGGGCTCATCATCCCGCCGACGCGGTTCTACCGGGCCGGGGAGCTGGACGAGAACCTGCTCGGCCTGCTCACGCGCAACGTCCGGCTGCCGGACGTGTTCACGGGCGATCTGATGGCCCAGGTGGCCGCGGGACGGCTGGGCGCGATCCGGGTGCGTGAGCTCTTCGCCGCGCACGGGACGGACCCCGTGCTGGGCTACATCGACGAGCTGCTCACGCGTGCCGAGACGCTGACCCGGCGCCAGATCGAAGCCATGCCCGACGGCGAGTCCTCGTTCGAGGACTATCTCGACAACGACGGCGTGGAGCTCGATCAGCGGGTCAAGATCGCCGTGACGCTGCGGGTGCGCGGCTCGTCGATGACGTTCGACTTCACGGGCACCGACCCGCAGGTGCGCGGGCCCTTCAACTCCGTCCCCGCCTCCACCATGTCCGCGGTCTACTACGCCGTCCGCGCCATCTCCGATCCGTCGGTGCCCAACAACGGCGGCTGCTTCCGCGCCGTGGACGCGGTGCTGCCCGAGGGCACCGTGGTGAATCCGCGCCCGCCGGCTCCGGTGAGCTGCCGCACGGCCACGATCAAGCGCATCGCCGACACGATTCTCGGCGCGTTGGTGCGCGCGATGCCGCGACGGATGCCCGCTGCCAACTCCGGTACGCTGCTCGTCATGGCTTTCGGCGGGTGCGATCCGGTCAGCGGTCGGCCATTCGTCGCCAGCGAGCTCGCCGCGGGCGGCATGGGTGCGCGGCCGCGCAAGGACGGCATCGACGTCATCGAGACCGACGTGTCCAACTGCATGAACATCCCCGTGGAGTCGGTGGAGATGGGGTTCCCGCTGCGGATCACGCGCGCGCGGCTATGGACGGACTCGGGCGGCGCGGGGCAGTTTCGCGGCGGGCTCGGCCTCGAGAAGGTCTACGAGGCGACCACGACCGACGTGATGGTGTCACACCGGGGCGAGCGTTTCGCGTCGGCGCCATGGGGGCTCTTCGGCGGCGAGCCCGGCCGTTCGGCGCGGGCGTTCATCGTCCGGAAAGACGGGGGCCGCGAGAACCTGCCGTCGAAGAAGATGATCGTGCTGCACCCGGGCGATCAGCTCTGGGAGTACATCGCGGGCGGCGCGGGCTACGGCGACCCGCTCGAGCGCGACCCGGAATCGGTGCGCGCCGACGTGCTGGACCGCAAGGTCTCCGTCGAGGCGGCGCGCGAGGCCTACGGCGTCGTGCTCGGTCCCGGCAACGTGGTGGACGAGCCGCCGACCAAGGAGTGCCGCGAGGCGCTGCGCGCGCGGCGTGGCCCCGTGGAGTGGACCTTCGACCGAGGCGTCGATGGGCGCGAGGCCTGAGGACTTTCCCCTCACCCTGCCCTCTCCCGCCCCCTCGGGAGGGAGAGGGCCAGGGTGAGGGTGGGCAGCCGGCTAGGACGTGCCGCCGGGGAGGGTGTCGACGCCGGCGTGACGGCCGGCGGCCTTGTACATCTTGACACCGCCCCATTGCCAGCCGGCGACGCCATCGTCAAGGGCCCAGCTGCGGCCGCGCACCCTGGAGTCGGCGCCGGGCTGGCGGAAGGGGGTGCGGAGCGGGCCCTCGGAGAAGCCGGCCTGGATCTCTTCCATGATCTCGCCGGAATCGATCGTCGGAAAGATCGAATACTTCTGAATGTGGGCGTGGCTTCGAGGTCCGCGTTCCGCCCGCGCCGATGGCGCCGCGCCGCGGGGACACGAGCCCGGTTTCCGGAGACGAGGTGGCGCAAAGACGTTGACACCCGATCACGCGCCGGTTTGAAATGGGTGCGTGAGCGACGTGTGGATCGCCGGAGCGGGCATGACCCGCTTCGGCCGGCGCGACGAGAATCTCCCCGATCTCATGGCCGAGGCCGCGCTGGCCGCCATGAGCGACTCGGGCATCGACCGACCCGACGCCCTCGTGGTGGCCACCATGAACCCGGAGGAGTTCACCGGGGAAGGCAACTATGGCTCGCTGATCGGCACGCGGCTCGGCCTCTCCCGTGCGCCCGCGCTGCGGGTGGAGACCGCCACCTCGTCCGGGGTCGCCGCGGTCTACGCGGCCTTCGCGGCCATCGCGGCCGGCTTCCATCGCTCGGTCCTGGTCGTGGGTGGCGAGAAGATGACCCACCTGCCCACGCCGCGCGTGTCCGAGATCATCGGCCGCTCCATCGATCCCCACGAGAGGAGCTATGGCACCACGATGCCGGCGCTGGCCGGGCTCATCACGCGAGCCGCCATGCACCGGCGCGGGCTCACCCTGCGGGAGATCTCGCAAGTGGCGGTGAAGAATCACGCCCACGGCGTCCGCAACCCCTACGCGCACTTCCAGGAGGAGGTGACGCTCGAGGCGGTGATGGCGAGCCGCCTCGTGGCTGATCCGCTGCGGCTCTTTCACTGCTGCCCCATCTCGGACGGCGGCGCCGCCCTCGTGCTCACCGCCGCGCCGCGAGCGGTGCGCATCGCGGGCATGGGGCAGGGGGCCGACACCATCGCGGTGCGTTACCGCAGCGAGCTGACCTCCTTCCGTGCCACCCAGGCGGCCGCGGAAGCGGCGTACCGCATGGCGGGCTTCGGCGCCGAGCGCGTGGAGGTCGCCGAGATCCACGACGCCTTCACCCCGTTCGAGCTGATCTCGCTCGAGGACACCGGGCTCGTACCGCCGGGCAAGGCCGGCCGGGCCACCCTCGACGGCGAGACGGCCCTCGGCGGGCGCCTGCCCGTGAACCCGTCCGGAGGGCTCAAGGCCCGCGGCCACCCCCTGGCCGCCACCGGCATCTCGCAGCTCGTGGAGCTGTGCTGGCAGCTCCGGGGCAAGGCCGAGGGCCGCCAGGTGAAGGCGCGGGTCGGTCTCGCCCAGTCCATCGGCGGGCTCGCGACCAACAACTGGGTCACGCTGCTGGAGGCGCGGCGCTGATGGTGGACGGGCTCCGCGCCTCTCGCTGTCCGCGCTGCCGGCGCGTCGTGGTGCCGCCGGCCAGCCTCTGTCCCGACCATCCGGTGAAGATGGAAGCGGCCGCGCTGCCCCCGCTCGGCGAGGTGATCTCGTTCACCACGCTGCACTCGCCGCCGGAGGGCTTCCGCGCCCCCCTGCACATCGCCCTGGTCGAGCTGGAGGGTGGCGCCCGCCTCTTCTGTCACGGCGAGGCCACCGAGGGCGTCAAGATCGGCTCCCACGTCTCGGTGGAAGCGGTAGACTCGGTGTTCTACTTCTCCCACATGGGATTCACCGACCGGGCCCGGCTGTTCTGGCGTCGCGCCGGCGCGCGCGGCGAGCGCATCGCCGCCATCGGCAAGAGCGTCGTCAAGGGCGCGTGGAACAGGAGGCCCCGTGGCAAAGACCAGGAGTAGGATTCGCCCGCGCAAGACTCCATCCCGAGCCCGCTCGAAGCCGGTACCCCGGCCGCCGCTCGCCGGTGTGCGCGTCATCGACCTCACCCGCGTGCTGGCCGGACCCTTCTGCGCCATGTCGCTGGGCGACATGGGGGCCGAGGTCATCAAGATCGAGGAGCCGGGCAAGGGTGACGACACCCGTGGCTGGCCGCCCTTCGTCAGCGGCGAGGCGACCTACTTCCTCTCGGTCAACCGCAGCAAGAAGAGCCTCACGCTGAACATGAAGGCCCCGGAGGGGCAGGAGGTCCTGCGCCGGCTGCTCGCCACCGCCGACGTGGTGCTCGAGAATTTCCGGCCCGGCACCATGGAGCGACTCGGCTTCGGCTACGAGCGCCTGCGCAAGAGCAACCCGCGGCTGGTGTACTGCGCGATCTCGGGCTTCGGCGAGAGCGGGCCCGAGGCCCACCGGCCCGGCTACGACCTGATCGTGCAGGGCGAGTCCGGCATCATGGACATCACCGGCTTTCCCGACGGCCCGCCCGTCAAGGTGGGCAACTCCATCGGTGACCTGGTGGCGGGCATGGCCGCCGCGCAGGGCATCGTGCTGGCGCTGCTGAACCGGCTGCGGACCGGCAAGGGCCAGAAGGTCGAGATCGGCATGCTCGACGTCATGGCCTCGCTGCTCACGTATCAGGCCGGGCTCTACTGGAACGCGGGCGGCCGTCCCACCCGCCGGGGCAACGAGCACCCGTCCATCGTTCCGTACGAGGTCTTCAAGGCCCAGGACGTCTATCTCACGCTGGGAGTGGCCAACAACCCCCTGTGGGAGCGCACCTGCCGGGCGCTCGACCGCGAGGACCTGATCAAGGATCCGCGCTTCGACACGGTGTCCAACCGGGTCGCCAACCGAAAGGTCCTGGTCCCGCTCCTCAACGAGATCCTGGGCGCGCGTCCCGCCGACGAGTGGCTGGCGCGCCTCGACAAGGCGGGGGTGCCGGCGGGCCGCATCAAGACCGTCGCCGAGGTCTGCGAGAGCACGCATCTGCGGGCGCGCGGCATGATGGTCTCGCTGCCGCACCCGAAGGCGGGGACGATCACGGTGATGGGCGTGCCGGTCCGCCTGCACGGCTCCCCGGGCGTGGCCGCGATGGCGCCGCCACTGCTGGGCCAGCACACCGAGGAGATCCTCACCGGCCTTCTGCGCATGCCCAAGAGCCGCGTCGAGCAGCTGCGCGCGGCCGGCGTCGTCTAGGATCGTCGAAGGGCGCCCCTTCTGAAGTCCAAGAGGGGGCCCCCTCCGAGCCTCCCCCAGAACGGGTTGCGCCGGCAAAGCCGGCGCTCGAACGGGAGGTTACTCCGACACGCTCCTGGCCGGCTGCGGAACTCGCAGGCTGCTCAAAAAGGTCCAGATGCGAGGCGGCGCCCGACGGCCGCACGCGAGGCGTACTTTCTGTACGTTGAGCGTGCGGCCGAGGGCGCCAACGAAGCAGATGGGCCTTTTTCAGCAGCCTGCTAGGCCCCGCCGGCGGATCACCAGAGGCTGCGGAGCAGAAGCCACGCGCCCAGCAGGGCGAGGAAGCCGAGCACCGCGCGGTTGAAGCTCGGCTGATCGAGCCGATCCTGCACGCGCAGGCCCACCGCGAAGCCGAGCAGCGCCACCGCGGTGAGCGTGAGCGACGCTCCGAGCAGGGACCACGGCAGGAGGCCGAACCAGGTCACCGCGCCGAGCTGCACCAGCTTGTAGAAGAAGAAGGTGAAGGCCACCGACGACACGAAGTCGTGCTTGGAGAGCCCGATGGCGTGGAAGTAGAGGACGAGCGCAGTGGCGGGGGCGTTGGTCACGCCGCCGATGACGCCCGCCACGAAGCCGGCGGGCGGCGAGAGCCACGGCTCCCAGTGGGCGGGCACCCGGGGCGACAGGCCGGTCGCGTTCAGGGCCACGAAGCCGAGCACGGAGGCGCCCAGGATCAGCGTGGCGGCTCGGGGCGAGAGCCGGGTCAGCACGTGCGTGCCGAGCACCATTCCGGCCGCGCCCGCCGCGAGCAGCAGGGTGAAGCGGCGCACGGTGGCGAGGGGCGTCCCGCGCCGGCCAAACTGCAGGCCGTCCATGACGATGTTGGGGAGGATCAGCACGACCACCGCGGTCTTGACGTCGACCACGAGGCTCAGCAGCGGGGTGCCCAGGGCGGGGAAGCCGAAGCCGATCGCGCCCTTGATGAACGCCGCCACCAGCACCACCGCCGCCATCACGGTCGGGATCACCGCCCGAGCATAACTTGACACCCGCCGGGAGCCGGCGGGATGATAGCGCCCCTATGATCAAGATCTACGACACCACCCTCCGCGACGGCACCCAGGGCGAGGGCGTGGCCTTCTCGATGGAGGACAAGGTGCGCATCGCCCAGCGCCTCGACGCGCTCGGCATCCACTACATCGAGGGCGGCTGGCCCGGCTCGAATCCAAAAGATCTGCGCTTCTTCAAGCGGGTGCAGGACGCGGTGTTCAAGACCGCGAAGATCTCCGCGTTCGGCGCCACCCGGCGGCCCGGGGTGCGGCCGCAAGAGGACGGCAACATCCGGGCGCTGGTGGAGGCGGGGCCGCCGGTCGTCACCATCTTCGGCAAGGCGTGGGACTTCCACGTGACCTCGGCCCTCGGCACGACGCTCGAGGAGAACGTGGCGATGATCGCGGATTCGGTGGCGTACCTCCTCAAGCACTTCGAGGAGGTCATCTACGACGCCGAGCACTTCTTCGACGGCTTCAAGCGCAATCCCGACTACGCGATGCGGACGCTGCTGGCCGCGGAGGCGGCGGGGGCCCACTGCCTCGTGCTCTGCGACACCAACGGGGGGAGCCTCCCGCACGAGGTGGCCGCGATGACCAGGCAGGTGAAGCGGGCGGTGAAGCCGGAGACGCCGCTGGGCATCCACGTGCACAACGACACCGAGTGCGCGGTGGCCACCTCGCTCGCCGCGGTGGAAGAGGGCGTCGGCCACGTGCAGGGGACCATCAACGGCTACGGCGAGCGCTGCGGCAACGCCAACCTCGTCTCGATCATCCCGAACCTCATGCTGAAGATGGGGCTCGACTGCATTCCGCGTGCGAACCTGCGCGAGCTGCGCGACGTCTCGCGCCTCGTCTCCGAGCTGGCCAACCGCAAGCCGTGGTCGTCCCAGCCCTACGTGGGTCATTCCGCCTTCGCCCACAAGGGCGGTATCCATGTCTCGGCCGTGCTCAAGCACCCGGAGACCTACGAGCACGTGGATCCGGCGGCAGTGGGCAACCAGCGGCGGGTGCTGGTCTCCGAGCTGGCCGGGCAGTCCAACGTGCTCTGGAAGGCCAAGGAGTACGGGATCGACCTCGACAAGAACACCCCGGATGCCCGGCGCATCCTCGAGATGCTCAAGCGCCTCGAGGACGAGGGATTCCTGTTCGAGGGCGCGGAGGCGTCCTTCGAGCTCCTGATGGAGCGAGCGCTCGGCAACCACCGCCCGTACTTCGAGCTCCAGGGTTACCGGGTGATCGTGGAGGAGAACGCGGGAGACGGCGAGCCGGTGGCGGAGGCCACCGTGCGCCTGCGCGTCAAGGGCATCGAGGAGCACACCGCGGCCGCCGGGAACGGCCCGGTGCACGCGCTGGACCACGCGCTCCGCAAGGCGCTCGAGGACTTCTACCCGAACCTGCGCGAGATGGCGCTGCTCGACTACAAGGTGCGCATACTCGACGAGTCCAAGGCCACCGCGGCCAAAACCAGGGTGCTGATAACCTCTGGCGACGGAAACGACACGTGGGGGACGGTGGGCGTGGCCGACAACATCATCGAGGCGTCGTGGCAGGCGCTGGTCGACTCCGTCGAGTACAAGCTGCGGCGGGACGAAAAGCAGGGGAAGCGATAGCGCGGGGGCCAGGGCGCGGGGCGGCGGCCGCGGGGGGTAGCAGGGGGGTCTCTGACCACGATGCGCTACTCCTTCGATTGCCCGATCAGGAGTTCCCAATCCCGGCGGTTGCCGTCATCGTCGTGCTTGCCGGGGACGGGTCACCCGACCCCCCTGCCACCCCCCGCGGCCGCCGCCCCGCGCCCTGGCCCCCGCGCTATCGCTTCGAGGAATCATGATCTCTTCTAAGCTCATCGAGGACACTGCGCGGGAGTTGATGGCGCGGGCGGCTATCGATATTCCGGCGGACTACCGCGAAGGTGTACGGCTGGCGCGGGATCGGGAGAAGAATCGGCTCGCGCGCTTTGTGCTGGATCAGATGCTCGGGAACTGGGAGATCGCTTCGGCGGACCGGCGGCCGATGTGTGCGGATACTGGGCTGCCGCGGTACTACGTGCGACTCGGGAACGAGGCGGTGGTCGAGGGCGGGCTGGTCGCGCTGGAGCGCGCGCTGCGGACGGCGACCGCGGAGGCCACCCGGACCATTCCGCTGCGGCCCAATCGCGTGCACCCGCTCACCCGCGAGGACCGGAACGACAACGTGGGCATTCACGCGCCCGAGATCACCTACGCGGTGGAGCCGGGTGCGAGCTGGATCGACGTCACCACGGTGCACAAGGGCGGCCTCTTCGGCAGCGACTACCGGATGCTGTTCCCGGGCGACGGCGTCGCCGGCATCAAGCGCTTCTTCGTGGACACCCTGATCGAGTCGGGCAAGCGCGGCCTGGCCTGCCAGCCCGCGATCGTGGGCGTGGGCATCGGGGGCGCCAAGGACACCTGCGTGCGGCTCGGGAAAGAGGCGGCGTGCCTCCGCGCGGTCGGGAGCCGCAACCCGGACCCGACGGCGGCCGCGCTGGAGGAGGAGCTGACCGCGCTCGGCAACTACATCGGCATCGGCGCCATGGGATTCGCGGGTACCTCCATGGTGGTGGCGACCCACGTCGAGCTGGCCTACACCCACACCGGCGGTATGCCCATCGGCATCCACCAGTTCTGCCTCTCCTCGCGGCGCGCCACCGCGCGCGTCCATCCGGACGGGCGGGTGGAGTTCCGGAGCGATCCGGGGTGGTTCACCGACTACTACCGGCGGACCGGGATCGAGTGATGGGCGTGGTGATCGGGCGGCTCGACGACGTGGCCATGGACGAGGTCCATCTCACCACCCCCGTCTCCGATGCGGCCATTCGCGCGCTCAAGCTCGGTGACGTCGTCTACTTGAGCGGCGCGCTCTACACCGCGCGCGAGGGCGTCTATCGCCAGGTAGTCGAGAAGGGCGTCCCGTTCCCGGAGGCGGTGCGCGCGCTGACCAACGTGAACTTCCACTGCTCGCCGGCCGCGGCCACGCGTCCGGACGGCAGCCACGTGGTCGAGGCGGTGACCGCCACGGCCAGCTTTCGATTCGGCAAGTCGATGGGCCCATGGTTCGAGCGCTCGGGCGCGCGGGTCATCGTGGGCAAGGCCGGGCTCACCGAGCTGGCCTACCGCGAGTGGTTCGTGCCCCACGGCGCCGTCTATCTCACAACCGTCGGCTACGGCATGGGCGCGGCCTACGGGCGTGGGATAAGTCGCGTTCTCGAAGTCCACTGGCTCCGCGAGCTCGGCATCGCCCAGGCGCTCTGGGTCCTCGAGGTCGACCGCCTCGGCCCCTTCCTGGTGGAAGGCGACGCCGAAGGCCGCAGCCTCTTCGCCCTCGCCAACCGCGAAATCAACCTCCGCATCGCCGAGATCTACAAGACGTTGCCGCCGCCGGCGCTCTCTCGCTTCGGCGAAGTCCTCTCCCGCACCGACGAAGTCGTCTAGGTCGGGGTCAGGTCTTGAATTACGACATTTCCGCGCGGGCTGATCCCGGCGACCGGCGGGAAAATGTCGTAATTCAAGACCTGACCCCAGAGCGTGATCCCAGGGCGAAGACGGGTGGTGGGGGGCTTCGGATTCGAAGGCGGCGAGCGGGGAGTCGGGCTTCGCGTCGAAGAATGGGCGGGTGATGGGCACGCGGGTTGCGTAGCGCTGTCGCACTGGGGCCGCTTCAGCGGGGCTCAGCTCACGGATCCGCAGTGTTTCGGAGTGGCGGCCCCGGGTGAGGGTGATCTGGCCGGCGGCGCGGGCGTTGCGGACCCAGGCGACGTCGCCGTACGGGGCGACCAGCCAGCGAGTGCCGCCTTCCTCGACGAGCGTGACCGGCGTGGAGAGCGGCCGGCCGGTGCGGCGGCCGGGGACGGTCAGCAAGTACGTGGGGCCGGGCATCAGGCCCAGCTTCAGCAGGAGGCGGACGAGGCGGTTGACCGCGCGGCGGCCGGGGCTGAGGCGGTAAGCGCTCGCCACGATCACCCCTCAGGGGAGAGGGGATGGCTTGGGGGACTCGCGCGCGCCTTCTCCAAGGACTCGCGGGCGGTGGCGGAGAAGATGCCGCGGGTCATGAGCGCGCGGGCCTCCCGGGCGCGC
>Ga0187892_10012560_pt1 | contig 10014 bp, 9 predicted proteins | sample MA1701073metaG_FD_139345 | JGI IMG/M metagenome (GOLD analysis project Ga0187892, IMG submission 139345) | Bio-ooze microbial communities from a basaltic lava cave in the Kipuka Kanohina Cave System on the Island of Hawaii, USA - MA170107-3 metaG ...
AACCTGGGCGTTTGCCACCTTTGGTTGAATCAGCTGAAACAGGCGGACATGGCCTTAATGGAAGCAGCGAAGATCGATCCCGAATCGCCGCTGCCGTATTACAATCTCGCACTTTTATCTCAAGCGAAAGACGACTCCGCGAAGGCACTGGAGTATCTGGAGCAGGCGGAGAGTTTGGGCTTTAAGCGTTCGAGCATCGCCCAAGCGCGACTATCCCTGCAGGCCGAGGCCCCCCGGGATCAGACGGGTCCTTCGGACTCGGATCCCGGCTCAAGTGCGCCGGTCAGCCGAGCGAAAAAACGAGGAAGACAGGCCAGCGCTTGACCTAACAGGGCACCCCCCGACAAGGCCACCGCATCGACCAAGCAATACCACGCCGCTATCCCGCTCGGCGGATTCGCTTGGGAGAGTCCAGACACTGGTTCCTGCAAGGCCCAGCGCCAGGTACCGAGCCAGGTGCCGACCAACTCCAGGTAGCTGGTGAGAAAAAACGCCGCCAGATACAAAAAAGGCGAGCGCCCGAAGAAGACGAAAACAGCGAACACACAGAACAGCAAGGCCCCCGTGGAATCCGTACGTTCCGCGAACGTTACACCCCATAGCGACCACCCGCCGCCGAGCAGCAGGGCCGAGTACTTGAAGCCAGACTGGAAGCGGTGCATAAAGGCGCTACGCGCGAGCGCCAGGGCTCCGAGATAGACCATGCCATGCCCGGGTGGGACGTAAGCCGGTACGTTCTCAAATCGATAGATATAGGCGCCGAGAAAGGGCGAGGCAAAATGCTCGCCGATGGTGGCAAAAAGAACAGCGACCGCAACTTGCAGGCGCACCGGCATACGTTCCGCGGCGAGGAGTAGGAGCAAAAACCCCCACGCCACTATCCCCAGCGCAAGCTGAAACCCTGGGCTCGCATCGGCATCGAGATACAAACCGAGGCTGATGCCGGAGGCTACGACGAGGGGAATAAGTAGATCCCTATAGTTTCTCGATGCGTCCAACATACCGGTGAGTTGCTACCCCGACGCATGGGCGATCGGGGCAATTCGACACGCCGTTAAGCGTAACGGACCCTGGTGATTGAAACAATGGCGGCAAAGGCGATGCAACCCCTGCGCTCAAAGCACGACTGCAAGAACGATCCCGTAACGCAAGGCCTTACCCACCACGATCGCCACGGCGGAAGACATCGCCGGTAGGCGTAACCAGCCTGCCGCCAAGCACAAGGCATCGCCGAGCACGGGCAGCCAGGAGAGCAGCAGCGACCAGGCGCCCCACCGCTGCACCCATCGCAAGGCTCTAGCACTCGGCTGCTTTCTCCAGCGCTCGAGCGGGTAGCCTCGCGACAAGAGAAAACCAAGGCCCCAAGTCGTGATCGCTCCCAGGCTGTTTCCCGCGGTGGCGATCAAAAGCAATGCGCTGGGAGAGAGCGGTGAATTCAGAGCGAGATATGCGAGCATTACTTCGGAGCTCCCGGGGACGAGGGTGGCCGAAACAAAGGCGCTGAGAAATAAGCCCCATGCTGCCAGAATCGGATCAGAGCTCATGCTTTGGCGCTATGATTTGCGTGCCCATGATACCGAACGTTTGCTGCGAAAATGTGCTAATTTGCTCAAATACAGCCAGAAATGGTTGTTCACCGCGCGAAGGTGAGCGGGCGAAGCTGGTCCAAGCAGACACGACACGGTCGCTTGAAAGAGGCCGCTATAGCTTGCCAGAGCCGTTTTTGCTAGCCACCGAGCCATGATCATCATTCTGCGACCGGACACACCAGAGACCGATCCCGAATACCAGCGCCTGCTTAAATACCTGGGAGTGTTTGCCAATATCGAACTCCGCACCCACAAGGAAGTCGGCGCCCATCAGGTACTGACAGAAATATATCTGGTCGGTGATACCTTGTCCCTAAACGCCAAGGAGATAGAGGCGTTCGTCGTGGTCGAGCGCGTGATCCGCGTGTCCCGTGAATATCGTATCCTCGGCCGGCATACCGACGATGTTCGGGCGGCCTTTTTTGAATACAACGGGGTTCTTTTCAGTCAGGACGAGCTTCATGTGTTCGCGGGTTTGTGCGCGGTGGACACCCGCCGGCACGTGGAGGCTATGATGCGGGCTCTTAAGGCTTTCGGCCAGCAATGTACGCGCATGGGCGTGTATAAACCTCGCACCAATCCCTATTCTTTTCAAGGGCATGGCAAGCAGTGTCTTCCTTATGTTTTTGAGCTCGCAGGCAAATACGATATCAAGGTGGTGGCGATGGAGATCACCCACGACGCACATATCGAGGAGATAACAGAGGTGCTAGAGCAGACCGGAAACCCCACCGGCGTCATGCTCCAGATCGGGACGCGCAACACGCAAAATTTTGAGCTGCTGAAGGCGGCCGGTCGCCAGCGACGCTTCCCGGTCTTGCTCAAACGTGGATTCGGCATCACCTTGGAAGAATCGCTCAACGCCGCGGAGTACCTGGCAAGCGAAGGAAACCGCAATGTCGTGTTCTGTTTGCGGGGGATGAAGACCAACTTGGGTGATCCGCACCGCAACTTCGTCGATTTCTCCCACGTACCGGTTATCAAGCGCCTGACACGCATGCCGGTTTGCATCGACCCCTCGCATTCGGTCGGATCGCGGGCTAAGGCCCCGGACGGGATCCTGGATATCCTGCATGCGACGGCGCAGGGCGTGGTGGCCGGCGCCAACATGGTGCTGGTGGACTTTCACCCGGCGCCCGATAAAGCCTTGGTTGACGGACCACAGGCTTTATTATTGGAGGAGCTCGAGTGGTATCTTGAGGACATTGCGCTGGCACGTGAAACTCAGCAACGACGGGTGCAACTGGCCAGACGTGAAAAAGATGCCAAAAGCAAAGGTGACTGAAGAGCCGTCAGCCGCTTTACCGCTATCTGGGCGTCAAGCTCGCCCGCCCCGCGTTGGCATCCGGTTGATCCTGTTTGGGGTCTTGGTTTGTCTGCTTGAAGCTCCTAGCGCCGAAGATCTACGCAGGGAGGGGGGAAGCGGATCCTTAGCCACTGGCGCAAACACGCACACGGCGCCGTCCCGGCCTCTAAAATACGTCAAGGGCTTGGTCTCGCAGCTCTCGAACCGAAACGGGCGGGCGCGTATCCGGGCCGCGGAGGCGTTGGGCAGGCTGGGTGCAGACGCTGCGCTGGCGGTGCCTGCGTTGACCCAAGCGCTGCGCGATCGCGAGCACGAAATGCGCTGGTCCGCCGCGCTCGCCTTGGGCAGGATAGGCGCTCCAGCGGCTACCGCGACACCCGCCCTCGTTCGCGCGCTGGACGATAGCAGCCCGCGCGTCCGCTGGACGGTGCCGGGCGTCTTGGTAGCGATCCGTGCCCGCGGTGAGCTTGCTGTACCTGGGCTCACACGCGTCTTGGGAGACTGGAACCCTTTGGTGCGAGCCGCGGCAGCCCAGGCACTGAGCGCGTTTGGCGATGACGGCGTCAACGCGCTCAAGCGGGCGCTTCGTTCTCCCAACGAAAGCGTGCGCCAGGCCGCGCAGCAAGCCCTGCGAAAGGCGGCTTCCAAATCCGATGGACAAGGATCCGTGCTGGGGAATTGGGTCGATGCCGGCCGCTGGTGGTTGACGCGCGCCTACGATCGCTTACCGGCTCCCCTGGGCCCATGGCTCGCGGCTAGCTGGTTGCTGTTAGCGTGCTATACGTTGTGGTTCGGGATCTGGGTGTTTTTGCTTGCGCGCAGTCCGCAAAGGGCGTTGCAGTTGTGCCAGTCGGTAAGAAGCTTTGGCCGCCGCACCCACTTGCCGCTTACTCATGTGTTGTTTCTGGGTACCATTGATTACCCACGCCTGCTCGACTCTTGGGTGGCGGCCAATGCGCTGCGTGTGCGTGAACGCTTTCGGAGCAGGCCGACGGTACGCGAACGACGCCTTTTCGTCGAGCTACCGATAATCCTACAAAATCGCATTCAAGCCTCGCTCAATGCCGATGCTCTGAGGAATGTATCGAGCTTCCCCATGCGCTTGCTGATCTGGGGTGAGGGGGATTCCGGCAAGACAGCTCTCGCGTGCCGGGTAGCCGAATGGGCCGTCTCCGATGAGCCAAGCCAGCAGCTTGCCGGGCATTGCATGCTACCCGTTCTGATCGAGGACGAGGTCACGTTATACGTGGGTAAGGGGCGCCACCCGTTGGTGACTGCAGTAAAGGACCAACTGGAGCTTGCGCTTGGCCGCTCGCAACCCTTATCCGATGAGTTGCTTCACGCCTTGCTACAAACCGGGCGCTTGCTGGTCATCATCGACGGATTCTCGGAAATGACTCCGCAGGCCCGACAACTGCTCGATCCAAACACCCCCGGTTTCGCTCGCATGAATCTTTTAATCACGTCGCGCCAGAAAGAACGGCTCGCCGAAACGGAAACTGTTGTGAAAACGCAGCTGCTAGACCGGGACCTGTTGATAACGTTCTTGCGCGGTTATGTACAGCAGCGAGAAAACAGGGCGAGAACGCGGGAAATGACGATCGCCGAAACGGCTCGGGCCCTCGTGCGCATGGCGTGTTGTCGGCGGGTTTCGCCTGGAGTGGCCAAACTATACCTGGAACAGGCGCTGGGAGGCCTCAAGGGTGCCATCAGCATTCCCGATCTAATCGCCGCTTATGTGTACCACTTAGGCGACGATCTCGCGTCTGCCTTGGCGACCTTGGCTTGGGAATCCGTAGGTAGCGATTTTCGCCCGATGGCGATACCCCGTGACAGGGCTCTGATCCGAATCGGAGGACCGGACCCCGGCGTCACTCTACGCCGGCTCGAAGAAGGGATAGGGGTGGTTCAGACGTTGCAACCGAGTAAGTTTCATATCCGGTTCGTGCTCAACATCATCGCCGAGTACCTAGCAGCCTATTATTTGCTCGAGCGCAACGGAAGTACCGAAACCCTGTGGCGAAAATTCCTCGCGCAAGCCGACAGCAAGCAAGACGCCCCGGCACAGGTGAGGGCCTTTCTTTCCGCGGTGCTCGACTGCCTTCTCGCCGCCGAGAACCGCTATGAAGTTCCGAGATTCGTTCGCTTGGAGCTTGCAAAAAGGCTGGGGATCGACGTCGCTTCCCTGGTCTCGGCCGACGTTGAAGAAGCTCCCATGGATAAAGAGGCATCCCAGCGAAACCACGAGTCCAACGGAAACCGCATAGCCAAACCCAAGAGATCGGCGCCTGCGATCGCTTACAACCACCCCCTCCCCTGGCCCGCGACTATGGTTTTCGGAACGATGGGAGTGCAGGGGGTACCCGCCTTGATCAAGGCGCTGAAAGATCAGGACGCGGCCGTGCGCGGGGCCGGGATCGACGCCCTTAGTCAAATGGGTTCCGCTGCGCACGTCGCCATACCCGACTTGATCAAGGCCCTGGACGATCCCGATCCCGATGTCCCATGGCGCGCGGCCAATGCGTTAGGGACGATGGGCAGCGATGCAGCGCCCGCCCTCACCAACGCGTTAAGGGAAAAGCGGGGGGAGGTGCGTCGCTTAGTGGTCGATGCCTTAGGCGAGATAGGGGCGGCGGCCAAAGTTGCGGTACCGGTCTTGGTACAGATCCTTGAGCGCGATAACGATGCCGAGCTGCGGTGGCGCGCGGCGGACGCGTTGGGAGCCATGGGAGCGCAAGCGAAGTCCGCAGTCCCCGTGCTGCGTAGATTGGTAACCGATAAAGACAAGAGCGTGTGCACATTCGCCCAGGCCGCTCTCGCTAAGATAGCCCCCGAACATAGCGCGTAGGCGGCTTCGGAATGCCACAGGGCAAAGCACGTCTCGAGCAGCGATAGTACATCGCTTCCCTCCCCAGCGACGCGCGGCAGTTCGGTCAAGCGGCCGTCCACTGGCAGCCAACGGTGTGAATGTGATCGGCGCGCGACTTTCCCGCTCGAGGTATCCTATGCTCTTCCCTTGAAATACGCGCTTTTCTCCCTTCTCTGATCGTGCTCAGCATGAAAACCTTTCACACCGGCTGACCCTTAGCAAAACGCGTTCGAGAGGACTAAGCTTTCGTGTCACCCGCCCATACCACGCGTTCGCTTAGACGCTTGTTACTCGCGCACGAGCTCACATTATTGCTTTTGATCATTGTCACCGGGGCATTGGGGTACGCCTGGGGATATTTCTGGCAACAGACGTCCGACGAGTCCGTTCGCCTGAACGAGCTTGCATACACCGCGCAGCGGATCCGCAGCGATTTATTCCGTCAGATCAAAGAAGTCACCTTAGCGCGCCTAATGGAAGATCCGGCCGCTATGCGCTTGTACAGGCGCTATTCGCGGCGCATCGACCAGCAATTCAACACGCTGCGGCAAAACAGCCAAACCCGCAGCGAGGGGATGGCGATCCAAGAGCTGCAACTCGCCTACCGCGTTATTCAGAAAGACATGAACGCTATTTTCGCCGACCCTTACCTCATCAATCGCACGGTTCGAATGAGGATCCTGAACCCCTCTTACGAGAAGCAAATGGTCGGTGGTTTCGAGAAAGCGTTCAGCGGACTCGACGAGGTGTTGGAAACCAAGCATGCCAAACTGCACCAGAGGCGCGAGCTCTGGTCGCGTTTGGCGCCGTTGCTGATGCCGGTACCGGTTTTACTAGCGGCGGCGCTGGTGCTCAAATCGCGCCGCAGTGTACAGCGGGGATTCGTGCGTCCGATGGCGGAATTATTAGAAGGAGCGAAGCAGATCCGCGAGGGGAATTTGCGCTACCAGGTCCCGGTGCGTGGCGCCGCCGAGGTGGCCAACTTGGCTGAGGCGCTCAATCAGATGGCCAGAGATCTAGCGCAAAGCCGGGATGCCCTGGTGGACAAGGAAAAACAAGCGGCATTGGGGTCTTTGGTGCCGGTCGTCGCCCACAACGTGCGCAATCCTTTGGCCAGCATACGCGCCAGCGCGCAACTCTTAGAGCATGCGGAGGGTCCGAAAGAGATAAGCGAAATCAAACACGACCTTATCCAAACCGTCGATCGTTTGGGCCGCTGGATCAACGCATTGGTATCTTACCTGCATCCGCTGCAAGCACATTTTGTGCGCAAGGATCCGCGCGCCGTGCTGGATGCAGTGCTAGGTTTGCTGAGTCCTAAGTTAGAGCAAAAGCGCTTGCGAATCGAAAAGCAAGGATGGGAGATGGAACACGAGCTTTTAATGGATGTCGATTTGACCGAGCAAGCCCTTTATGGATTGCTGTCGAATGCCATCGATGCTTCCCCGCCCTCGGCTCAGATCGTCCTAAGCCTACGCCAAGGCGATACCGCAGTGGAGATTTGGATTGAAGACGAAGGGCCGGGAATGCCATTCCAACCCCAACCCTCTGAGCTCACGCCCGGTCCTTCTAGCAAGCGATTTGGCACCGGGCTGGGGATCCCGGTAGCCTACAAGATCTTTAGAGCGCATGGTTGGGAATTGCGCTTTATGCAACGCGCGTGTGGAGGCAACCGGGTTGTGGTCGAAGCCCGTCCCAAGGTAGAACCCTAATGGAATATTTTCCGGACGCGGCCCGGCTTGGGCAAACGCCCATCAAGCCACACATACTCATCGTGGAAGATGAGGAGCTGTTTGCCAAGGCTATCTCCAAGCGTTTGGCGCGGGCTGGCTACGATAGCCAGCTGGCGCCCGATCTGGCGAGTGCAAGGCGGGCGGTAGAAGCGCGCATTCCGGACCTGGTATTGCTCGACATGCGGCTGCCCGATGGTTCAGGGCTGGACTGGCTCGCGGACTTGCGCGAACGCTACAGCGCGTTGATCTCAGTGCTCATGTTCTCCGCTTATGCCGAGCTTGAGGATGCTGTGTCAGCCATGAAGCTCAAGGCGGAGGATTATCTTAAAAAACCCATCGATTTGGACGAACTCCTGGGCGCGATCGAGCGGATCCTGAACAAAAAAAAGCTCGCCCAACAGCTGGAGTATTCCCGCACCCGTGAACAACACGCGATTTCAGAGGTGGAACTTCTGGGTAAAGCCCCTGAGATGGCGCAGATCCGAGCTCAAATAAACCGTATCGCTGCCTTGTGTGGATCGGTGCAAGCCATTCCGCCAACCGTGCTGGTGTTGGGAGAGACCGGCACCGGCAAAGACGTGGTCGCACGGCTCTTGCATAGGGCCAGCGGGCGAGCTGGGCGGCCTTTCGTTCAAGTGGACTGTGCGGCCCTGCCTAGAGATTTGATCGAGGCCGAACTATTCGGGCATGAAAAGGGGGCTTTTACCCATGCCCATAGCGCTCGCACTGGCCTTATCGAGGCGGCCGAGGATGGGGTCTTGTTTCTGGACGAGATAGTGGAGCTGCCTCTGAATTTGCAAGCCAAGCTCTTGGCCGTATTGGAGAGGCGCAGCGTTCGAGCCCTTGGAAGCAACCGAGAAAGGCCCGTCGCGGCATGGTTTATCGCTGCCACCAACCGAGATCCGCAGGAGATGGTGAGGCGGGGACAGCTGCGCTCCGATCTCTACTTCCGCCTGAACGTCATGAGCCTGCACCTCCATCCTCTACACGCGCGCGGCCAAGACGTGGTTTTATTGGCTCGTCATTTTCTCGAGAGGACCGCGAAGCGCTACGGCTTAGGGCGCTTGTCGCTCTCGGGATCCGCGCGGGATGCCCTATTGCGCTATTCCTGGCCGGGCAACGTGCGGGAAATAAAGCACCTCATCGAGCGCGCCGCGCTTTTATCCTGCGGCGGAGAGATCACGGAAGAATCGCTCATGTTGCCGCGATCGCTACCGGAATCAGCGATCGGCGTTCCCAGCGAGCCGTGGCAGCAGATGACACTCGATCAAGCCGAGCAGCTACTCATCGAGAGGGCTTTGCAGCGCTGTGGGCACAACGTGTCGGAAGCAGCACGGCAGCTTGGCGTGACCCGCATGGCCATGCGCTACCGGATGAAAAAATATGGATTGGCACGCGAAGGGGGGGAATAAGAGACTTCTCAGTCCCGACGCTCCGGCAACGAGGGACGCTATCCTCCTTGCCATCCGCAATCACCGAGAGGGTACGAAGGCCCCTAGGGTTCGTCGAGGCATGCCGCGGAACGGCTTTGGCGTCTCAATCTATGCTGTCTTGATCTTCATCGATAACAGCATCGAGACCGCGAGTATGCTCATGGAGATGAAGCACGGCAGCACTCAGCTCCCCTAATACATTCTCTACCTGCGCTCTGCTAAGCCCGGTCATTTCCAGTTGGACCAAAAGCCTCAGAATACATTGACATTCTATCCCTAGCTCACTTAGCAGGGTCATCGTCCGGGGATTTAAGTAGAGCGCTTTCGCCTTTCGCGGTAATACCTTCATGTGTGCGTCCCTCTACGCTTTTGGGCACCACGAATACCGTCCTGAAATGCCTTAATCTCTCTTTCCCAATGATGAATCAACCCTTGGTCCGCCGTGGCCTTTAGCCTTTCTCCCTCGATCTTCTCCTGATGTTCCCGGATCCGTTCCTGCAGACTCCCTATCTTGCGCCGGCATCTTGCTTTCCCCATTGCTTTAGTAAGGATTTAACAGATCTGACGAAGGGTTTCAAGAGTAAGCACAGAAATTCAGACCATCTGATCTCAGCGATTTTGCAATGAGACCGATTGATAGATTAGGCGCATGTCGATACCTGGGAAAAGTGTCTCGGTCGCGTTGAGTTCGGCGCATAGATGGTGGACTGCCTCATCGGTGCTTTCGTTGGTGAGTGGATGAAGGCGGACGGTGAGGGTTTTGTCGTGTGTGTTGGGCACGAGGTCGAACTCCGTACGGTAGATAGCCCGCAGTAAGCTCCGTACGTCATCGTGACGGGTCATCTTCTCGCGGAGCACGCGCGCCATCGCGGTCTCAGCGCGGTAGGCGATCATCTTGATCGTATCGACGAAGTGCTTGCTTTGGGTACTTAAGCGCTCGAAGCGTGCCTCCTCGGGGAGTTCGTTGAACGGAATATGCTTCTTGGTGGCTTTGCGCTCGGCCTTGAGCGCGGCGATCTCCTCGTCCAACTGGGCGATACTTTCTTGGAGCTCGGCCTTACGCCGCTCGAAGGTTTCTACCTTA
>Ga0187892_10012561_pt1 | contig 10014 bp, 7 predicted proteins | sample MA1701073metaG_FD_139345 | JGI IMG/M metagenome (GOLD analysis project Ga0187892, IMG submission 139345) | Bio-ooze microbial communities from a basaltic lava cave in the Kipuka Kanohina Cave System on the Island of Hawaii, USA - MA170107-3 metaG ...
AGGCCAGGCGGAGCCGGTGCGAGGACTCGTTGCGGATCGGCGGGGTGCGGACCTCGCCGCGGTAGTAGCCCGCCCACGGCTCGGGCGGCCGGATGCGGCTGGGGAAGTGCCGCCAGCGCAGCAGCTCCGACACCGGGAGCGGGCGGTCGGTGAGCCCCACCCGCATGGCCGGCGTGCCACCGCGGCGGCGCTCCGAGAACTCCTTGCTCAGGTTGAGCCAGGCCAGGAACCAGGCCGCGCGCCAGATCACGGCCTGGTGGCGCTTGGCGAAGGCGATGGTCTCGCGCTTGTGGTGGGCGCCGTTGTGGCGCAGCAGCAGGTCGAGCCGGTTGACGGGGAAGAGGGGGTTGCCCGGGGTGCGGGCCTCGCGGCTGCTGGTGCGCTCGTGGACCAGGGTGCAGCCCGGGAGCCGGCGGAGGGCGCGCGGGTAGGCGTCGTGCTCGTCGGAGCGGACGGTGAGCGCCTGGGGGGAGCGCACGGCGAGGCGGAGCGCGGCGGCCATGCCGTGCTCGAGGGCGCGCGGGTCGGGCCGGCCGTGACGGGCCTCGAGGCTCGCGCGGCGGCGCTTCTGGCGTTCGGTCATGCGCCCCTTGCGGCGCAGGAGCGAGTGGGTGAAGGCGTAGACGAAGTGGCTCTCGGCGCCCACGACCAGGTGCAAGTGGAGCGGGAAGTACTGGCTCCAGGCGAAGGACTCGAAGCCGTCGATGACGAGCGGCTCGCGGATCGGCTCGGGGGGCCGGAACGCCTCGAGGAGGAGCAGGGCGTGGCGACCGAGGCGCTCGGCGTGGCGCTCGACGGTGCTCGGGGAGCAGCCGGCCTCGCGGACGATCTGACGGTAGCCGGAGCAGGTGAGCAGGCGGAACGCGACGGGCTCGAGCGCGTCGGGACGCTTGAGCCAGTAGGTGGTGCGGAAGGTCTGCTCGCTGAAGGTGTGGCCGCAGTGCCCACAGCGGAAACGCTGGACGCGGTGGGGGGCGGCCTCGCGGGAGAAGAAGCCGTGACGGCTCCAGCGCCAGTCGGGGCGAGAAGCATGGAAGGGGCAATCGCTTATCGGGCAGTGCGGGGGCACGAACGCATCGCGCGGCTCGGACATGCCCTCCCGTCAGCGCACGAGCCGTGCCCCCAACAATCTTCACCGCACAACCGAAGACGAACGGGCCGGGGACCCGAAGGTCCCCGGCCCGGCGCCGGCGCTGGGGGATCAGTCCACGCTGGCGAGCACCACGGCCGCGAGCGCCGGATCGAAGCTCGCGTCGCGACCGGCGAAGCGCGCAGTCGCCTGCTCCGGCAACTTCTCCAGCTTGAGCTTCATGACCTTGGTGGACCTGCCGCGCTGCACCGTGTACGCGACGGCCGCACCCACCTTGCACTCGGCGCTGGTCAGGCAGGCGCCGTCCTTCGCGCCGAGGTCGCGCCCGTTCACCGCCACGACCACATCGCCGGCCTTGAGGCCCGAGCGTGCGGCAGGGCTGCCCGAGGCGACCGCGGCCACCGTGAGACCGCCGGCGGTGGAACGCTCGAGCCACGCGCCCGCCCATGCGGCCGACTTGGCCGTGCTGCCGCAGTGGTCCTTGCCGGCCGCGACGGCCGCCGCCGAGGCGGACGACTTCCCGGCGCAGTGGTCGCCGCCCGCGAGGGCCGGCGCGACGAGCGCGCACGAGAGGATGGCGACTGCCGGGACTGCGAGCTTGAGCTTCATGTTCCCTCCTGCGAGGTGGAAGCAGCACGGCCGGGTCGGGCGACCCGGGCTGCGGTCGCGTGCGCCAAGGCTAAGGCATCCGCGCGTGCCGCCAAAGGCGCGACGACGAGCGGGGGCGCCCGCCGCACGAGCGGACGGGCGCGGGCGGGCGATGCCTGCCCCGTGACCGGACGCTGACAGTCTCCGACCCGGCGGCGCCGGCTTCAGTGCAGCCGCTTCCGCCGGTTGCGCACGAAGTCGCGGAACACGTAGGCGCCCACGTTCTGCGGGTCGGTCTCGTAGATTCGCCCGTGGTTCAGCTCGGTGAGCCGGCGCACGAAGTCGAGCAGCGGAGCGTCCATGGCGAGCATGAACGTGGTGATGGTGATGCCCTTGCGCCGCAGGTGCGCGGCCTCGGCGAGCGTCAGGTTCACGATCTTGGGGTCGAGCCCGAACGGGTTCTTGTAGAGCCGGCCGTGCTCGCGGATCGCCGAGGGCTTGCCGTCGGTGATCATGAACACCTGCTTGTTGACGCCCTTGCGGCCGGCCAGGATGCGGGCCGCGAGCTGGAGCCCGGCGCGCGTGTTCGTGTGGTGGGGGCCGGCCTGGATCTTCAGCAGCCCCTGGAGCGGCACGCGAACCGCGTCGTCGCCGAACAGCACAACGTCCAGCGAGTCCTTCGGGTAGCGCGTCTGGATGAGCTGCGAGAGCGCGAGCGCGATCTTCTTGGCCGGCGTGATGCGGTCCTCGCCGTAGAGGATCATGGAATGGCTGACGTCCACCATGAGCACGGTGGCGCACGCCGAGAGGTGCTCCTGCTCGAACACCTCGAGGTCGTCCTCGGCGAGCGTCAGGTCGTCCACGCCGCCGCGCCTGACGGCGTTGTTGACCGAGGCGAGCGGGTCCAGGTTCGCGAGGTCGTCGCCGAACTGCCAGCGCCGGGTCTCGGACAGCCGCTCGCCGCCCGAACCCGCGACCGGCGTGCGGTGGTCGCCGGCCGCGCCCGCGCGCAGCGACGAGAATATCTCGTTCAACGAGTCCTGGCGGATCCGCCGCTCGCCCCTCGGCGTCATCTCGAAGCCCTGCGGCGTGCGCCGCGCCTCGCCGGACTCCTCGAGCAGCTTCTTGAAGTCCTCCAGCGAGAACTGGTCGCCGAAGAAACCGTACTCGCGCCCGAAGTGCTCCATCCAGCGCAGCGCCTCGTCCACGTCGCCGCCGGTCTGGAGCAGCAGGTTGCGGTAGATGTCCATGAGCTGCTTGAGGAACGCGAGGTCGCCGGGCCTGGGGCCGCGCCATCTCGTGTAGTCGAAGCGCATCGCGTTCTCCGGCTTCCCGGAATCAGTCCTCGCCCAGACCCGAGAGCATCTGCTTGAGCATGTCCTTGAAGCCGGTCGTGCCGGTGTCGGTGCGCTCGCGCGACAGCATGCTGCTCTGGTGCAGGCCCTCGAGCACCAGCTCCATCGCCACCGCGTGCTCCTCCGGATCGGCGGGCTCGAGGTGGCGCGCGGCGAGGCCCGCGAGGCCCTTGACCTTCGCGAGCGCGCCCGCGAACTCGGCCTGCGGCATGTCGTCGCCCAGCTCGAGGTGGTGTCCGGCCGAGAACCACTCCAGCACGGGCCGGTACTCGGCTGCGGCCTGCGACTCGGTCTCGTCCGGCGGCTGGACGCCGCGCGTCGAGTGCTCCCCGCGGCTTGCCCTGCGGCGCGGCTTGAACGCGTCGGGGAAGCGCTGCGAGAACACGGCCTTCACCCCGCGGCCGAGCAGCGCGCGCGCCACGTTCATCGCGCCCTCCTGCTCGCCCTCCAGCACCAGCTCGACCTTGCCGCTCACCGCGCTCACCGCCGATTGCAGGTCGCAGATGCGCGCCGTCACGCGCTTCTCGCCGGTCAGGAGCCCGCGCCGCTCGGCGTTGCTCACGAGGTTCTCGAGCAGCGCGATGGTGAGCCGCGCGGAGACGCCCGAGTTCTGGTCCACGTACTCGCTCCGGCGCGCCTGGATCGCCACCTCCTCCACCAGCTCGCGCAGGAACGGTGCGACGCGCACCTCGATCGCGCTCTTCCGGTCCACCCACGACTCCTGCCGGGTGATGGCGATGCCCTGATCGCGGGTGAGCGGGTAGTGGGTCAGGATCTGCGAGCTGATGCGGTCGCGCAGCGGCGTGATGATGTTGCCGCGGTTCGTGTAGTCCTCCGGATTGGCCGAGAACATCATGGCCACGTCGAGCGGGATGCGCACCGGGAAGCCGCGGATCTGGAAGTCCTTCTCCTCGAGGATGTTCAGGAGCCCCACCTGGATGCGCGGCTGCAGGTCGGGCAGCTCGTTGATCGCGAAGATCCCGCGGTTGCTCCTGGGGATGATGCCGTAGTGGATGACGCGCTCGTCGGAGTACTCGAGCCGCAGCGTCGCGGCCTTGATGGGGTCCATGTCGCCGATCAGGTCGGCGATCGTCACGTCGGGCGTGGCGAGCTTCTCCTGGTAGCGCTCGTCGCGGTGCATCCAGCGGATGCGGGTGGAGTCCCCGTGCGCGTCCAGCGCGAGGCGTGCGGCGTGCGTGAGCGGCACGAGCGGGTCGCTGTTCAAGGGGCAGCCCTCGATGGCCGGGATCCATTCGTCGAGGAACTGGACCAGCGAGCGGAGGATGCGGGTCTTGGCCTGGCCGCGCAGCCCGAGCAGGATGAAGTCGTGGCGCGAGAGGAGCGCGTTCACGATCTGCGGCTCCACCGTGTGCTCGTAGCCGATGATGCCCGGGAACAGCGGCTCGCGCGCGCGCAGACGTGCGATGACGTTCTCGCGGAGCTCGTCCTTGACCGAGCGGTGGCGATGGCCGGCGGCTTTCAGCTCGCCGAGCGTCTGGGGGCGTGGCATAAAGGCTCCTTGGCGGGTGCGATCCCCCGGGGCGGCCGGCCGGGTGGTGACGAGGGACCGTGGGATTCTAGCGGACCGGGTGCGGGCGTGCAGACGGGGCGCGGACTCGTGAGGAGGGGAGCCTGCCGGCCCGGCTCGCGCTCGATCCGGATCGCCCCCGCGACTTGGGATTCCTGCGCGGCGGGAGCCGGGCGGGATCGTCCGCTTCCCGGGATTCGGGCCCCGACCAGGACGCGTGCACCGGTCCGGACGTCCGGTCCCGGCGCCGGCGCATCGCAGGGGCTCCGACTTGACCGCGAGTTTGCTTGACGCATCCGAGGCGGCGGTTCGACGCAGAACGAGGCGCGCCCTCCCCTCGCGCACCTGCATGTCCCAGGACGCGCGGCGCGGCCGGAATCGAGTCCGGGAGACATCGCTGTCACGGCGAGTGAGCTTCCGCGACATGCGAGGCCGTGAGATCGCCGCGCAAGGGCATGCGATGATGCGCTCGCCCTCGAGCCCACGGCCCTGTGGGTACGCGACCCGCCCCCGAAGCGGAGTCACGCCGTGCGACTCGACCTCTCCCGCCGCACCGATGGGGAACTCCTGCGTGAGTTCTCGAGTCTCGTCGAGAAGGACCGCCGCAGCACCGCCGAGCTGATCGCCTACGTGGGCGAGATCCAGGCGCGCCGGCTATTCGCCCCGGCCGGCTACTCGTCCTTGTACTCGTATCGCGTGAGCGAGCTTCACAGGTCCGAGGACATGGCCTGGAAGCGCACGCGGGTGGCCCGCCTTGCCCGCAGATTCCCGGTCATCCTGGAGATGATCGCGGACGGGCGGCTGCACTTGACGGCGGCGGTGATGCTGCTGCCCTACCGCGATGCCGCAGACTTCCCGCGACTCCTCGAGGCCGCGGCCCACAGGACCAAGCCGGAACTGGAGCGGATGCTCGCCGAGCGCTTCCCTCGGCCTGACTCGCCGTCCGAGGTGCGAGCGCTCGCCACGTCAGAACGATGTCAGAAACTGGTTCCGGAACCAGTCGTTCAAACACAGATGTCGAAGAACTCTTCGGTCATCGGCGGCACGGATACCCGCGTCAGCCCGGGGCTCGGGGGGCTCGAGACGAGCGGTCCGGCGACCGACGGGCTTCTCGACGCGAGCCTGCCCGCGACTCCTGGTGCGCACGGTGGGCTCGAGACGGACGACCGCTCGGCGACTCCGCCCGAGCCGAGATCGGTTCCCCGGTCGGGCCGCGTGCAGCCGCTCGCGCCGCAACGTTTCGCGATCCAGGTCACGGTCGGCCAGGCAACGCACGATAAGTTGCATCGTGCGCAGGAGCTGCTCGGCCGCAGGGTGTCGTCCGGCGACCTGGAGCAGGTGCTCGACCGGGCGCTCGACGCGCTCATCCGTCAGCTCGAGCACGCGAGGATCGCAGCGACCGAGAAGCCGCGCCACCCGAACAGTCGCGCGACGACCGGCAGTCGTCACGTCCCGGCTCACGTCAAGCGCGCTGTTCACGAACGAGATGGCGGCCGTTGCAAGTTCGTGAGTGATTCAGGCCGACGATGTGAAGAGCGACGCGACCTGCAGTTCGACCATGTCGAGCCGTTCGCACGCGGCGGTGAAGCCACGGTTGCCGGCATTCGTCTGCTCTGTCCGGCCCACAACCAATTCGAAGCCGAGCGGGTCTTCGGCGCCGGCTTCATGGCGCGGAAGCGTCCAGGACCCGCGCGGGGCACTTCGTCCTGACATCCGCCGGGCCAGGGATGCTTCGGCTCCTGCGCTCGACTACCCTCGGCGAAGCATGGCCCTGACCGTCGGCACGCGCGACCCCGCCCAGACGGCCGAGGCGCACGCGCTGCGCGGCGCACTCGCGCCGCACGCCACGCTCGCGGACCTGGGCGCGAGCGCGGAGGGGCCGGCGATCTCGGCGCGGCTGGCCGCGTTCCTGGACCGCGTGCGGCTGCACGATGCGCCCGGGCCCGCGGCGCCGCCGCGCGACCCGGCGCGGCTGCGGGTCGTGCACTGGAATCTCGAGCACGGGAACCGCTTCGAGCAGATCGCCGAGGCGTTCGCCCGGCATCCGGAGCTCTTGGCGCCGGACGTGGTCTCGCTCAATGAGGTGGACCTCGGCATGGCGCGCTCCGGGAACCGCGACGTGGCCGCCGAGCTCGCCGCCCGGCTCGGGCTCCACTCGGCATGGGCGGCGATGTTCCTCGAGGGCACGCGCGGGCGCGACGACGACGCGCTCACCGCCGTGCCCGAGGACGATCGCGAGTCGCTGTTCGGCCTGGCGCTCTTCTCGCGCTGGCCGATCGCGGCGGCGCGCCTGGTGCCGCTGCCCGGGCCGGAGGCGCGCCTCTTCGAATGGGAGCGCATGGCGGGCCGGTTCGTGGCGCTCGTCTGCGACATCGCGCACCCGGTCCGCCCGTTCACCGCGGTCACGGTGCACCTCGAGGTGCACCGCACACGGGCGCACCGGGCGGCGCAGATGCGGCTCCTGCTCGATGCGCTCGCCGATGTGCGCGGCCCGGTGATCCTGGCCGGCGACTGGAACACGCACACGTTCGACCGCGGCGGCCGCCGGGCCGCGCTCGCCGGCGCGTGGACGCTGATCGCCCGGTCGACCCGCACGCTCGCCCGCCGGCTCGCCCGCCCCGACCTGGGGGCCCGCCGCGAGCCGCTGTTCGAGGCGCTGCGCGACGCGGGCTTCGAATGGGAGCCGTATCACGACGGCGAGCCCACGCTCGCGCTCCGCTTCTCGCGGCTCGGCGAGGTGCACCGCATCCCCGGCCCGCTGCGCGCGCTCGCCACGCGCGGCCTGGCGTGGGCCGAGCGCCGCGCGCGGCTCCGGCTCGACTGGATCGCGGCCCGCGGCTTCCGCCACGAGGCCGGGGCGGGCCGCACGGTGAAGGGGCTCGACGGACCCGGGCTCGCGAGCGACCACGCGCCGATCGTGGCGGAGCTGGCCCTCTAGTCGGCGGTGTATGCTCGCCGGCTCGGAGGCGACCCCATGGCCGAAGCACCGCTCGTGATCGAGACCCACCAGCTCAGCCGCACGTTCGGAGGCAAGACCGCGCTCGACGGCCTCACGCTCGAGGTGCGGGAGGGCTGGTTCTTCGGCTTCCTGGGGCCGAACGGCGCGGGCAAGTCCACGACCATCAACATCCTCACCGGACTGCTCGCCCCGAGCGGCGGATCGGCGAAAGTGCTCGGCTTCGACGTCGAGACGCAGGCGCTCGAGATCAAGCGCCGGATCGGCGTGGTCCCGGACGGCCTGCACCTCTTCGAGCGGCTCTCGGGCGAGGAGCACCTGCGCTTCGTGGGCGAGGCGCACGGGCTCTCCCCCGCCGAGGCGCGCGAGCGCGCCGGCCGGCTGCTCGAGGCCATGGAGCTGACGGCCGACGCGCACAAGCTGGTGGCGGGCTACTCGCACGGCATGCGCAAGAAGCTCGCGCTCTCGTGCGCCTTGATCCACGAGCCGCGCGTGCTGTTCCTGGACGAGCCGTTCGAAGGCGTGGACGCGGTGGCCACGCGCGAGCTGCGCACGCTGCTCCAGAAGCTGGTCGCCACGCGGCGCGTGACGGTGTTCCTCACCTCGCACGTGCTCGAGGTGGTGGAGCGGCTGTGTACGCACGTCGGCATCATCACGCACGGGCGGCTGGCGGCGTGCGGCTCGCTGGACGAGCTGCGGCAAGGCGGGGTCCCCGCCAGCTCCGGCACTCCGCGCACGCTCGAGGAGCTGTTCCTCGACACGGTGGGCGCCGAGCGCGAGGGCACCGGCGAGGCGCTCGACTGGCTCACCCGGGAGCGTGACCCCGCTTGAGGACGCTGCGGCTGCTCTTCTGGCTCCGCTGGCGGCTGGCGATGAACGCCACGACCCGGCGCGGGCGTTGGGCCATGGCGGGCATCACCGCGCTCCTCGCGCTGCTGTTCGCGCCCATCTATCTCGGGGCGGCCGCCGCCGCGGGCGTGTTCGCCGCCCAGCGCGGCGCGCCCGCGCTGCTGCTCGTGTTCGGGCTCGTCCAGTTCAACATCCTGTGGGTGTCGCTGCTCGCCGGGGCGCTGGGCCGGATGTTCGAGATGGACAAGCTCAAGCGCTACCCGTTCCGGCCGGTGACGGTGTTCGGCGTGAACACGCTGGCCTCGCTCACCGAGCCCATCCTGCTCATGACCATCCCGACGCTCGCCGCGGCCGCGCTCGGCGTGGCACGCCACGACGGCACGCTGGCCGGCGTCCAGGCCGGGCTCGGCGGGCTGCTGCTGCTGCTCGTGACGGCCGCCGCGCTCCAGCTCCTGCTCGCGCTCCTCGACGACATGCTGCGGCGCGAGTGGATGCGCTACGTGGCGGCGCTCCTCTTCACCGGCACCATCCTCGCGCTCCAGGTCGGCGTGGGGCGGACCTCGAAGCGCATCGCCGAGCAGGCCGGGCGCGCCGGGTTCTCGCCCGAGACGCTGGTCGAGTACGGCGAGCGCATCCTCCGGGGGATCCCCACCACCGCCGCGCCCGCGGCCCTCGCAGGCGCGCAGCCGGGCGGCTGGTACGGGGAGCCGGCCGTGGCGCTGCTCGTGAGCCTCGCCGGGCTCGCGCTCCCGGTGTGGTGGGGCGCGCGTGTCATGTCACGCGCCGTGGTGCGCGAGGCGCTCGCGGGCCGCGCGCGGAAGCCGGGCAGGAAGGCGCGAGCCGGCGCATTCGGTCGACGCTGGCCCGGCTTGAGCGCCGTCCAGTCCGTGCTCGTCCGCCGCGAGTGGCTCTACCTCGTGCGCACGCCCGCGGTCCTCTACCAGATGATCGTGGTGCCGCTCACGGTGATCGTCATCGCCATCCTCGGCCGCACGCGCGAACGCGGCTTCGACGTGCTGCTGCCCGCGTTCGTCCTGACCAGCACGCTGGCGGCGCGGAACCTGATGCTGTGGGGCTACGACGGCGCGGGCATCCGCTCGCTGTTCCTGCTGCCGTTCACCGCGCGCGACCTCGTGGTCACGAAGAACCTGGTGTGGCTCGTGAGCGCGTTGCTCGAGGCCGGCGTCACACTCGCGGCGATCACGCTGCTGCGGCCGGCGCGATTCCTGCCCGAGGTCGCGCTCATGCTCACGGGCTACGCCGCGGTGGCGCTGCTCGCGGCCGCGGTCGGCACGTGGGTGTCCATCGCCCACCCCATGAAGCCGCGCGAGCGCGGCCTCTCGCGCCGGAGCCCGGGCGGCGTGGTCGGGCTCGCGGCCTATCTCGCCGTGCTCGTGGTCGCGGCCGCGCTCGTGCTGGCGATCGTCGCGGTCCGCTCGCTCACGCCCGACCGCTGGGACGCGCTCGCCTCGCACGCGGTGGCGGTGGCGGCGCTCGTGCTCGCCGCGGGCGTCTGGTGGCTGGCCATGGACCGGCACGCGGACGAGCTGGAGCGCTCGCGCGAGAAGCTCGTGGACGTGATCGCGAAGACCGCCGACGCGTGAGCGCGCCGGGGCCCGCGCCGGTATACTGCCCGCGCACGGCCGCG
>Ga0187892_10012562_pt1 | contig 10013 bp, 11 predicted proteins | sample MA1701073metaG_FD_139345 | JGI IMG/M metagenome (GOLD analysis project Ga0187892, IMG submission 139345) | Bio-ooze microbial communities from a basaltic lava cave in the Kipuka Kanohina Cave System on the Island of Hawaii, USA - MA170107-3 metaG ...
GCCTGCCTGCGCAAACTGCCGACCATCCTCAATGCCATGCTGCGCGATCACACCGGATGGAATCCGAAACTGCATGCCACCGCTTGACCGGCCACACCGCTGCTTCGGTCCTTCGGGAAAAGGAACGCCTCCCTTCTTCAGCCGGCCGCTTTGACTGCTTGGATCAGTTCGGCGGCCACTTTCTGAGCGTCGCCGTACACCATCCGCGTGTTATCGAGATAGAAGAGATGATTCTCGATGCCTGAAAAGCCCGCGCCCTGTCCGCGCTTGATGACCAGCACGTTCTTCGCCTTGTCGGCGTTCAGGATCGGCATGCCGTAAATCGGGCTGCCCTTGTCGGTGCGCGCGACGGGATTCACGACGTCGTTCGCGCCGATCACGAGCCCGACGTCCGCGGTCTCGAACTCGGCATTGATCTCGTCGAGATCGGCGATTAGGTCGTAGGGCACGCCCGCTTCCGCGAGCAGCACGTTCATATGCCCCGGCATGCGGCCCGCGACCGGGTGGATCGCGAAGCGCACCATGACGCCCTTGTCGATCAGGAGCTGGGCGAGCTCCCAGACCTTGTGCTGCGCCTGAGCGACCGCCATGCCATAGCCCGGGATCACGATCACCTTCTGCGCGAAGGCCATCATGACGCCGGCGTCCGACGGCTCGATCGGTTTCAGCGCTCCGGTGACTCCCTCGGCCGCGGCAGCCGCGCCTTCGCCGAAGCCCGAAAACAGCACGTTCGCGAGCGAGCGGTTCATCGCCTTCGCCATCAACTGGGTCAGGAGCGTGCCCGCGGATCCGACCACGATGCCGGCGATGATCATGGCCGCGTTCTCGAGCACGAAGCCCTCGAAGGCGACGGCAAGCCCGGTGAACGCGTTGTAGAGCGAGATCACGACCGGCATGTCGGCGCCTCCGATCGGCAGCGTCATCGTGACGCCGAGCAGGATCGCGACGGTGAAGAACAGGATCACCGTCTGCGTTGCCGGATGATCAGAAATGACGAGCGAGGCGCCGATGGCGAGCGTTCCCGCCACGATGAGCAGGTTGACGACTTGCTGGCCCTTGAAGCGGAGACTCCGCTTGATGAGTCCCTGCAGCTTGCCGAAGGCGATCAGCGAGCCGGAGAAACTGACGGAGCCGATGAAGGCGCCCGCCGCAGCGAGCGCGATGACGACCGGGCCGTGCTCCGCGGCCGCGCCGGGCTGCGTCGCCGCCATGCGCAGCAGCTCGACCGCCGCAATCGCAGCCGCCGCGCCGCCGCCCATGCCGTTGTAGAGCGCGATCATTTGCGGCATGCCGGTCATCGCGACGATGCGGCCCGACCACCAGGCGAGTCCGCCTCCGACGGCGATCGCCGCGAGCATCAGCGCGAAGTTCCCCATGCCGGGGTACAGGAAGCTCATCAGCGTGCCGATCAGCATGCCGAAGCCCGCGACGACGATGCCGCGGCGCGCCGTGACCGGCGAGCTCATGGCCTTCAGTCCCATGATGAAAAGGAACGCGACCAGCAGGTAGCTGAAATCGATCGCGAGCGTCGCGATCCGCTCGGGCAAGAGGTCCTGCATTACTTCGGCTCCGGCTTCTTTTTCTGGCCGCTCGACTTGAACATCTGCAGCATGCGCTCGGTGACGACATAGCCGCCGACCGCGTTGCCGGCGCCGAGGACGACTCCGGTGAATCCGATTATCTGCTCGAGCAGCGTGTCGGCGCGGCCGAGCGCGACCATCGCGCCGACGAGCACGATGCCGTGAACGAAGTTCGAGCCGGACATCAGCGGCGTGTGCAGGATCACCGGCACGCGTGCGATGACCTCGTAGCCGGCGAAAGCGGCCAGCATCACGATATAGAGCGCGATCACGCCTTCCATTACGCGGCCTCCACGAGCTTGCGGGCGGGTTCGTGACGGATGCCGCCGTCGTGCGTCACGCAGGACGCAGCGAACACCTCGTCGTTCCAGTCGATGGCGAGCGCGCCGGCATTGAGCGCCGGCTTGATGAAATTCAGCAGGTTTCGCGCATACATGTCGCTCGCGTGGAAGGCAACCGTCGCGGGCAGGTTTACCGGCCCGATGATGCGCACACCGCGGTGCTCCACGGTCTCGCCGGCGCGCGTCAGCTCGCAGTTGCCGCCGACCTCGGCGAGGAGATCGACGATCACGGCGCCCGGCTTCATCCTCTCGACGGCGTTCCTTCCGATGATGCGGGGCGCGGCACGGCCCGGCACGCCCGCCGTGGTGATGACGCAGTCAGCCGCGGCGATGCGCGAATCGAGCACCTCCTGCTGCTTCTGTTTCTCCTCGGCGGTCAGCTCGCGCGCGTATCCGCCGCTGCCTTCCGCGGTGACGCCGGTTTCGACGAATTTTGCGCCGAGTGAGCGGATCTGGTCGCGCGTCGCACTGCGAACGTCGTAGGCCTCGACCACGGCGCCGAGGCGGCGCGCGGTCGCGATCGCCTGCAGGCCCGCGACGCCGGCGCCGATCACAAGCACGGTCGCCGGCCGGATCGTTCCGGCCGCGGTCGTGAGCATCGGGTAGAACTTGTCGAGTGCGGCGGCCGCGATCAGCACGGCCTTGTAGCCGGAGACGGCGGCCTGCGAGGACAGCGCGTCTATCGACTGCGCGCGCGAGATGCGCGGCACGAGTTCCATCGCAAAGCTCGTGATGCGGCGGGCCGCGAGCGCGCGCACGAGCGCCACCTGCGCGTGGGGCGCGAGGAATCCGACGACTACGGTGCCTTCCTTGAGGCGCGGGATCGCCGCCGGATCGGGCGGCTGCACGGTGAGAAGCACGTCGGCGGCCGCGAGCACCGCATCGGGCGTGTCGGCGAAGCGGGCGTCCTTGTATTGCGTGTCCGGATACCGCGCCGCATGGCCGGCGCCGCGCTCGATCAGCAGGCTGGCTCCGAGGGCCGCCAGGCGGGTCGCCACCTCGGGCACAACCGCGACGCGGTTCTCACCTCGCACGGTCTCTTTCAGCACGCCGATCGTGACTGGCATCCGATTCCCCTCCCCCGGGCGGCCGGCCGTGCGGCGGCGCGTTGGAAAATATCACAATCGTGCCGTATTGTTTCGGGGTTTCGGGGACAGGAAAGTGACTGTGGGCACCGGTTTGGGCATCGCCAGGGCACCCCTCAAGGCCACTGGTCCGTTGGTCGCTCTGTCGCAGCAAGTGCTGCGCACGGACGCCTCCGGCATGCCGCTCGAATGGATCGATTACAAGGAAGCCGTGCGCCTGCACTGCCTCGGCCAGGTCGCATACGCCTTCGGCAGCCGGATTTACGAACTGCACGGCGGCACGAACGCGCGCACCGGCCGACAGACCGTGATCGAAGTGAACTCGATGATGGCGACGCAGGGCTCCTCTGGAAATCCGGGGAGTCACCGCGGCGACTACGTGCCGCCGCTCAACAACGAAACACTGTTCCGCCGCGACGCGAATCTGTGCATGTACTGCGGCGGCCGCTTCACCGCGCATCAGTTGTCCCGCGACCACGTGCGGCCGTTCTGCCAGGGCGGCCGCGACGTCTGGAACAACTGCGTCGCCGCCTGTCGGCGCTGCAATAATGCGAAGGCCTCGCGCACGCCGGAACAGGCCGGCATGCAGCTTCTCGCCGTTCCCTTCACGCCGACCTACGCCGAATACATCTATCTGAAGGGCCGGCGCGTGCTGGCCGACCAGATGGAGTACCTGCTCGCGCACTTCCCGCGCACGAGCCCGTTGCACGCGCGCATCCAGCGATTCATTCAGTGAATGGAGCAGAACCGCAGCCGGTCCATCTGATCGACGCGAGCTTCTTCGTCTTCCGCGCCTACTACTCGGTGGGCATCGAGATGACGGACGGCGACGGCCAGCCGGTCAATGCGGTCTACGGTTTCGGGCGTTTTCTCGGCGACCTGCTCGAGGAAGCGAAGCCGCAGCACGTCGCGGTCGCATTCGACGAGAGCCTCACGAGCTCCTTCCGGAACTCCATCTATCCCGCCTACAAGGCAAACCGCGAACCGGCGCCGCCGGATCTCAAGCGCCAGTTCGGTCTTTGCCGTGAGCTCTGCCGGCTGCTAGGGGTCGCGGAATTCGGCAGTCCCACGCACGAGGCCGACGACATCATCGGCACGATCGCGACGCGGCTGCGCGTCTCCGGTTATCGCGCCGTGCTCGTGACGCGTGACAAGGACTTGGCACAACTCGTTCGCGACGGCGACCACTACTGGGACTATGCGGGCGAGCGCCGCTTCGCCTACGGCGACATTGAGGGACAGTTCGGCGTGCGTCCCGAGCGCATGGCCGACTATCTCGCCCTGACCGGCGACTCGGTCGACAACATTCCTGGCATTCCTGGCGTCGGCCCGAAGACGGCGGCGGCGCTGCTCCGCAGCTTTGCCTCGCTCGAGGAAATCTACGGGGGGCTCGAGCGCGTGGCCGGCCTTCCCATCCGCGGCGCCGGCAAGCTCTCCGAAAAGCTCGCGAAGCACCGCGAGGCAGCATATCTCGCGCGGCGTCTGACGAAGATCGCCTGCGATATGCCGCTCGATGTGAGCGTGGAAACACTTCGGCGCCGCCGGCCCGACCTCACGGCGCTCGGTGCCTTCTATGACCGCCAGCGCTTCGGCGCCGCGCTTCGACGCCAAGCGGAGCGACTCGCTCAATACGCATGAATGGCGCATTCGCCGCGGCGCTCGCGGCGGCGCTCGGCCGCGCGGTCGCTGCGAAACCCGAGGCCGCCGTGCACGGCGGCTGCATCAACGACTGTTATCGCTGGCAGACCGCATCGGGGCCGGTATTCGTCAAGCGGGCGCCGCTCGCGCTGCATTGGATACTCGACGCCGAGCGCGACGGTCTCGAGCGCCTGCATGCCGCGGGAGCGGTCTGCGTGCCTGCAGTGCTGGCGGCGGGCGCGACGGACGACGAGGCCTTTCTCGCACTCGAATGGCTCGAGCTGCGACCGGCGAACGACGCGTCCGATGCGCGCCTCGGCGCTGCTCTGGCAAGCCTGCATGGCGTGCACGGATCCGACTTTGGACTCGAATGCGACAATGCGATCGGCGCGACGCCGCAGCCGAATGCGGTCGCGGCGGATTGGCCCGCCTTCTGGCGCGAGCGCCGGCTCGGATTCCAGCTCGACCTTGCGACGAAGAACGGCTATGGGGGGCGCTTGCAGGATCGCGGGCGCCGCCTTCTGGAACACATGGGCGAATTTTTCACGAGCCACAAGCCGCTGCCGTCGCTGCTTCACGGCGACTTATGGAACGGCAATCGCGCGATGCGGGCGGACGGGACGCCAGTCGCGTTCGATCCGGCGGCCTATTACGGTGACTCCGAGGCCGACATCGCGATGACGCAGCTGTTCGGCGGTTTCGGGCAGGGTTTCTACGCGGCTTATGCCGCGGCGCGCCCGCTGGAATCGGACGCAGCGACGCGCCGCGACCTGTACAACCTGTATCACGTGCTGAATCACCTGAATCTGTTCGGCGGCGGCTATCGCGTGCAGGCCGAAACGATGATCGATCGCCTGTTGGCGGCCACCGGGCATTAGTTGGACCCGGTACCTGTGCCGGAGGGGTCGAACCCCTCCGGGCATCAGGCTGGTGAACTCAGTAGACGTCGAAACCGCGCCTTGCAAGATTGTGTGCGCACTCGCCAAAGCGCGCGCTCAACTTGCCCGCGACCGAGTTGGCATCGAGTATCTCGTCGCGCCAGGTGTCCCAGGCCTTGCCGAAAGTTGCCGCGTCCTTGCTGCGCCCGAGCCATCGCATCGATTCGAGATCCTGGCTCTGGAGTGCCATGGCCACTTCTGCGTGGTAACCGTACTTGGCGCCCCACTGCGTGTTGAAATCCTTCGTGATCTGCATGAACTTCGGAAAATCGCAACCTTCCTTTAGCTTGAAATCGATCACGTCCAGGTGATCGGCGGCCGCTCCCATGGGCAGCGCGAGCAACGCGAAAGCGATGAATCTCCTCATGATCATGTCCCCCTGTTGTAGTCGATCCGCGCCTTGGTATTGGTATGCGCACGGTAGATAGTATACGCGACGACTTTCCGACGCGACGTCAGTTCACCGCCATTTCAGGACTGAACATGCAGCCGAAATTCCTGCCGCTCTCCGGCTACGTGGAACACGGGCCAGATGAAATGTTGAAGCGCGCCCGCGATTTCGCCGACGAGATGGAGCGACGCCGCACGGTACGTGACTTTTCGGATCGGCCGGTTCCGCGCACGCTGATTGAGAATTGCCTGCGCGCCGCAGGTTCCGCGCCTTCGGGCGCGAACCAGCAGCCCTGGCATTTCGTCGCGGTGTCCGATCCGTCGATCAAGAGCCGGATCCGCGCCGCGGCCGAAGCGGAGGAGCGCGAGTTCTACGCGCATCGCGCGCCTCCGGAGTGGCTCGAAGTCCTGCGGCCGCTCGGCACCGATGAAAACAAGCCATTTCTTGAGACCGCGCCTTGGCTGATCGCGGTCTTCATCCGCCGCTTTGAGCGTCTGTCCGACGGCCGCAAGCGCAAGCACTATTACACCGACGAGTCCGTCGGGCTGGCGACCGGTCTGCTGCTGGCGGCGATTCATCGCGCGGGTCTCGTGTCGCTGACCCACACGCCAAGTCCGATGAAATTCCTGAATGAGATTCTCGGGCGTCCGCGCGATCTGGAACGGCCCTTCCTGCTGCTGGTCGTGGGCTACCCGGCGAGTGGCGCCATGGTTCCCGACATCCGGCGCAAGTCGCTCGCGGAGATTGCGAGCTTCGTCTGAATCGACCGTTACCGGCTGAGCGCCGCGGCGACGAGCCGTCGCTGCAAGCGCTCACGAAGACCCTGCGGATGGGCGAGTCCCATGCGCTCGAACAACGGCGCAAACGCGGGATCGCTTGGCAACGGGCGCGCGAGTCCTGCGGCGATGGCGAGCTTGCCGGACCAGGATTCCGAGCCGGCATTCAACCGGCGGAGCGCCCGCGCGAGCGCGATCTCCTCAGGCGTCAGGTCGGTGCCGTAGGGCAGTGCGCCGAAGCGCCCGGCGGCGCGATGCGGCGCGAGCGCGAGCTCGAGCGTTTCCGGCAGATTGCGGCGGTGCCGGTCGTGGATGCGGTAATCAGGCGGCAGCTTGCCGGCGCGCTGCGCCTCGCCGAGCAGGGCGGATTGGAAACGCGAGTCGGCGATGTCGAGCATCGCGGCCGCGACCTCGGCATCGCTCCTGCCGCGCAGGTCCGCGATGCCGTACTCGGTCAGCACGATGTCGCGAAGGTGGCGTGGAATCGTCGCGTGACCGTAGCTCCAGCGGATGTTCGACTCAAGTTTGCCGCCGCTTCCGCGTGTCGCGCGCACTGCGATCAGCGAGCGCCCTCCCGGCAGATCGTGCGCCTGAGCGACGAAATTGTACTGGCCGCCGACGCCGCTCACGACGCGGCCGTCCGCGAGCCCGTCGGAGACGAGCGCGCCGCCGAGTGTCGCCATCATCGCGGAATTAATGAATCGCGCGTGGCGGCGCTGCGCGATCTTCCGTTCCCAATCCGGGCCGAGCAGCTCGTTGGTGAAGCTGACCGGCATCATCCGGAACAGCGCGCGCTCCGCATCCGGCATCTTGCGGAGCGTCTCGTAAAACGCGCGCGGCCCGAGCAGGAACGCCCCGTGCAGCAGCGCGCCGTCCGGCTCGACGCGCCGTTTCAGGATCCCTTCGCGATACAGGTCAAGGAATCCGTCGACGAACATCTCGGTGACGGCGTACAGGCCTAGTTCGAAGGGCGCATCGCCGCCGATTTCGGCCTGCTCCTCGGCAAAGCGGGGCAGGAGCGCCGTGTCGATGAGCGCGCGCCGCCAGTCCGCGTTGCTGCGATGCCTGAGCGTCAGCGCGTGGACGATGGCGTCGCCGAGCTCCCCGATGCCAATCTGGATCGTGCCGCCGTCCCGCACGAGCATGCTCGCGGCGAGCGCAATCGCGTGGTCGGCGGCCGAAATCGGGAGGTTCGGCGGGCTGATCAGCTCGTGATAATCGCGCGCGTCGTCGACGATGAAGTCGAAGGCGGAAGGTGGAAGCTCGGCCGCGCCGAACATGAAGGGCATGCGGTCGTTGACCTGGCCGATGATCGCGACCGCCCCGCCGCGCTGCCGGCGCTCCTCGAAAGACGGGATCAGATCCGCGGTGACGTCCGGATTCGAACCGAGACTCGCATGGCCACCGGCGTCATCCCGCCTGAGCGCGATCTGCTGCGCAATGACATTTGCGCGCGCCGCGGCGACGGTGCGTGCGACGTGCGTGTAGTTGATGCTCGCGTAGGACTGCTGCGCGAGCGGCGAGGTGAGCCAGGCACCGGGCTCCATGAAGAATTCCTGCACGTGGATATTCGCCGGGAGCTCGCCCGCGTGCAGCGGCGCGACCCAGACCGGCTCCGGCGCGTTGCCGAAAATCCGGGCCGACATCGGTTCCACCAGGCGCCGCTCGAGATCGCTCCTTGGGCGCGGCCGCGCCAGCGTGAGTCCCGTGAGTATGGAGAATTCGATGCGCGGATCCGCCGCCGCGCGCCGGTAGAACTCGTTGACGAGCGCCACCGGCTTGCCGGCCGCGATCGGCGTGCACAACACGATCTGCCTGCCGATTCGCGAGAGTGTGCGCTCGACGCAATCCTCGACGCCGGCAATGTACTGCGGCGGGCGCGCGTTCATCGGCGAGACTCTAGCGTATCGCGCTTCGCGCCAGCGTCAGTTCGAAGTTGACGTCGACTTCGTCGCCGATCCATTCGGTCGACGCCCAGTCGCCCTGGCCCAGGCCAAAGGCGAGGCGGTGGAGACTCGCCGTCCCTTTCATGGAGAGCTTGTCGAAATCCGGTGCGAGCGCGAAGCGGACCGAGGCGGGCTTGGTCACGCCGCGTATCGTCAACTGCCCCAGGGCGCGCCAGCCGGAGCCGTCGCGCTCGATGCGCTCCGCGTGAAAAACCGCCTGCGGATGCTGCTCGGCCCAGAAGAAGTCGCGGCTTCTCAGGATTTCGTCCCGGTCCGCGTCGGCCGTGTCGATCGAGGGCGTCGCCACGGTCACGTGGAGGCTACCATTCGCGGGTTTCGATGGATCGAAATCCAGCCGGACCTGGAAGCTCTCGAAACCGCCGGTGAATTTCGCGCCCGCCTGCGTCGCCGAGAAGGTGAGCTTGCCGGAACCCTGATCCGTCTGCCAGACATCCGCCAGGGCGAAGGGTGCTGCGCAACAGGTGACGCAGGCGAATAGGATGCGGAGAATCATTGCGGACGCCACGGCAGCATCCGGAACAGAAGCCCGTCGCGATCGACGAGCTGGTGTTTGAGTGCGCCGGCGAGATGCAGGCCCACGAGCGCGAATAGTCCGTAAGAGAGCGACTTGTGAACCAATTTGAGCAGCTCCTTGAGCGCGCGATCCGGAGCCGCGAGATCCGGCAGCTGCACGAGGCCAAACCAGCTGACGGGATAATTGGAGGCGGAGGACATGATCCAGCCGGTGATTGGCATCGCAAACAGCAGGATGTAAAGCGCTGCGTGGTTCACGCGGGCAGCGACGAGCTGCCACCGCGGCATCGGCGGCAGTGGTGGCGGGCGATCATACAGTCGCCAGCCCAGACGGATCACGGCGAGCGCGAGTATCGTGATGCCGAAGGATTTGTGGCGCGCGAGCAGCGCGAGCCTGTCGAGTCCGAGCGGCAAGCCAGCGGCGATTTTGGCCAGCGTGACCTGTACGATCAACAAGCCGACGATGAGCCAGTGTAGGCCCTGCGCCACGTATCCGTAGCGCTCTGACGTGTTTCGTGCCGGCATGAGGTCTTGGAGAATATCCTGATGCGCCAGTTCCTGTTGCCGTTCGTGCTCTTGGCCGCCGGTTGCGCCGCACCGCCGCAAGTGCCGCCCGCGGCGCCGGCGCCATCCGCGCCAGCCGCGCCGTTCGAGGCCTGGAAAATCACGGCCTCCCATCTGGAGGTCCGCGTCTATCGCGACGGGCCGATGCAGAAGCTTGGCCACAATCACCTGATCGCTTCCGATGCGCTCGAGGGCGTGATTCAGATGCGCGAGCCGCTGA